>JACXTT010014674.1_pt1 | contig 10236 bp, 9 predicted proteins | sample 9270951 | NCBI WGS metagenome assembly JACXTT01 (sample SAMN15532306, study PRJNA645909) | rock metagenome | isolation source: weathered quartz diorite | place: Puerto Rico | collected 2017-06-21
CGCCGCGCGTTGCAGGCCGGCGATCAGCGTCGCTCCACCCCGGTCGCCGGGCGCATGGAGCCGCGCGACCGAATGCCCGGGCGACATCTCGGCCCCGAGAAGCGTGATCGGCACGCCACAACGGTCGGCCAGCCACGCGACGAGGGCCGCGCCCTGCTCCGCCACCGTCCGGGCCAGCTCCATCTTCACCCCGCCGCGGGCTGCCGCGACCACGTCCTCCGCCAGCCGTGCCGGCGCGTCGTCGACGCCGGCCGCCTCCTGGAAGCGCGTGCCGCCGGCGGCGATGTACTCGGGGTCGTTCGCCGCGCCGCCGCCGAGCTCCTTCGTCCGCTCGAGGACGAGCGTCCGGCAGCCGCGGTCGGCCGCGATGATCGCGGCGGCGAGGCCACCGACGCTCGCCCCGACGACGATCAGGTCGACCTCCTCGTGCCACGGGCCGCGCGCCATGCGTGGGGCGCCTTAGCCGGCCGGCAGCCGACAAGTCAAGGTTGCTAGACGGCACGCGGCGGGCCGGGTTTGCAAAAGCCGCCTCGATGTTCAAGATCCCGGGATGCGGCGGGTTCTCGGCCACCGATCGGCGCGCTGGGTGGCGAGCGTTCTCGTCACGATCGGGGTCGTCGTCTACATCCTCGTCGACGTCGATACCGGAGACCTGGTGCGGGCCCTCACCAGCGTCCGGCCCGGCCTGATCGCCGGCGCGCTGGCGCTCTACTGTGTCGGGCAGGGGCTCAGCGCCTACAAGTGGCATCTCCTCGGCCGTTCGGTCGGATTTCGCCGCCCGCTCACCGCCTACGTCCGTTTCTACTTCATCGGCATGTTCTTCAACCTCTTCGCGCCGAGCACGATCGGCGGCGACGTGGTGCGCGCCCTCTACCTCGGGGAGGGCCTGCGGCCGGGGCTCGCCGTCAACTCGGTCCTTTTCGACCGTGTGAGCGGCCTTGCGGTGCTGATGGCGCTCGGCGCGGTGGCACTCGCCGTGTTCCCGCAATACGACCTGCCCTGGCCCCTCACCGTCTCGATCGTGGTCGGGGGAGCGCTGCTCGTTTTCGGCTGGTGGATGTGTCCGCGGCTCGTCCGCCTGCTTCCAGCCGGCAACCGCATTCGCCGGCAGGTCGAGCACGATCTCGGCCCCTTCTGGAGCGACTCGCGCCTTCTTTTCCGCGTCGCCTGCGTGTCGCTCGTCTTCCATCTGACGCAGGTCGTGGTGCAGTGGGTGCTCGCTCGCGCGGCGGGGGCGGCGGTTCCGTTCTCTTACTGTCTCATCTACCATCCGGTCGTGAGCCTGATGGCGGCGTTTCCCCTGAGCGTCGCGGGGCTCGGGGTGCGCGAGGGCGGCTATCTCTACTTCCTCACTCGCCTCGACGTCGACGACTCGGTGGCGGTGACGGTCGGACTCCTCTGGTTTGCGGTCACGGTCCTGGCCGACCTGATTGGCGGAGCGCTCTTCGTCGCTTCGGGCGCCGAGCTCCCCCGCCTCCGTGCCAAGGTGCCCGCCGAGCCGGACGCCACCGCGGCCTAGCCGCCCTCAGGCGCGCAGCTCGGCCGCGAGCTCGACGACGGCGAGCGTGACCTCCGCCGCGCCGACCATATCGCTCACGCGGAGCCATTCGCTCGTGGTGTGGATGTCGCGCATGCCGGTGCCGAGGTTCACGACCTCGAAACCGCGCCGGTTGAGGACGTTCGCGTCGCAGCCGCCACCCATGCCAGCGGGGGTGATGGTACGGCCGGCGCGCGTGGCGGCCCGGGCGACGAGGCGCATGATCGTCGAGTCATCGGCGACGACCATCGGCTCGTACGCCGACTCGACGCCCACCTCGACGCGCGCGCCGGGATGCCGCGCCGCGGCCTCCTCGAAGCAGCGCCGCATGTGGTCGACCTCGGCGGCGAGGCGAGCGGGGTCGTGGCTCCGCGCCTCGGCCCGGACGCGCACCTCGTCGGGCACGATGTTGGTCGCCCGACCGCCCTGGATGAGGCCCACGTTCGCCGTCGTCTCGGTGTCGAGCCGGCCGAGGCGCAGGGCGGCGATCGCCTCGGCGGCGACGCGGATGGCGCTGACGCCACGCTCCGGCGCCATGCCGGCGTGCGCCGCCCGCCCGTGCACCACCACGTCGACGTGGCTCGCTCCCGGCGCGCGGGTGAAGGCGCAGCCGATCGCGTCGCTGTCGAAGACGAGGCCGCGGCGGGCGCCGAGACGACCGACGTCCAGGTGCTTCGCGCCGAGGAGCCCGACCTCCTCGCAGATCGTGAACACGACGTCGAGCGGTGGATGACGGAGCCGCCGTTCACGGCACACCCGGACGCACTCGCACACGATCGCCACCCCCGACTTGTCGTCGCCGCCGAGGACGGTCGTCCCGTCGCTCCGGATGACGTCGTCCTCGACCACCGGCTTCACGCCCTCGCCCGGGCTGACCGTGTCCATGTGGGCGCAGAGCAGGAGCGGCGGCGCGTCGGCGCTGCCCGCCACGCGCGCGATCAGGTTCCCCGTCTCGCCGCCGACGGCGGCCCCGGCGTCGTCGAACACAACCTTCGCGCCGAGCTCACGGAGCTCGCGCTCGAGGCGGGCGGCGATCCGTCCTTCGTGCCGCGACAGGCTGTCGATCCGTACCAGCTCGAGGAAGAGCGCCTGGAGACGCGCACGATCGATCATCGGCGCGGCGGAGAGTAGCACCGCCCGCTCGGCTTGTCGCGCACGGCGGCGGCACGTATCGTGACCCGCGTGGCGGGCGAGCGCATTCTCGTCGCGGGCGCGGGCGCGCTCGGCACGGTCGTGGGCGGGCTCCTCGCGACGGCCGGATGGGACGTCACGCTCCTCGGGCGCCGCCGGCACCTCGATGCCGCGCGCGCGGAGGGGCTGACGGTCGATGGCCTCTTCGGCACGCATCGCATCCTGCGCGGCCTCGCGTTCGCGACCACGAGGGACGAGCTCCGTGGCCCGTACGAGGCGATCTTCGTCACCGTCAAGGCGTACGACACCGCGGCGATGGTCGCCGCGGTCGCGTCCAGCCTCGCGCCGGACGGCGTTCTCCTCTCGCTTCAGAACGGGCTCGGGAACGTCGAGGCCGCGGAGCGCGTCGTCGGGTCGTCTCGGGTCCTCGGCGCACGGGTCATCTTCGGGGCCGAGCTGGTCGCGCCCGGGCACGCGCGCGTCACGGTGTACGCCGACCCGGTCCTGATCGGTTGCCCGGACCCCTCGGATGGCGCGCGCGCGGCCGCGGTGGAGCACTGGGCGACCGCGCTCGCTGCGGCGGGCATCCCCGCCGAGCCGACCGACGCGCTCGCCGCTGCGCTCTGGGGGAAGGTGCTCTACAACGCCGCCCTGAACCCGCTCGGCGCGCTGCTCGGGCTTCGCTACGGCGAGCTCCCGCTCGCCGCGGACACGCGGGCGATCATGGACACCGTCATCGACGAGGCGTTCACGGTCGCGCGCGCCGAGGGAGTCGGCCTTCGCTGGCGCGACGCCGCCGCCTATCGCGAGGAGTTCTACGGCCGGCTGGTGCCGGCGACCGCGGAGCACCGGTCCTCGATGCTGCAGGACATCGAGCGCGGGCGGCCGACGGAGGTGGACGCGATCAACGGCGAGGTGGCGGCGCGCGGCGTTCGACACGGGCTCCCCGCGCCGGTGAACGCCACCCTCACCCGGCTGATCCGCGCGCGGGCGGCCCGCCGACCGCCGCGGGAGGGACCACGGACCGGTTGAGCCTCGCGCGCGCGGCGCTCGACGATGTGCTCGCGCACGCACGCGCCACGCATCCCGCAGAGTGCTGCGGCGCCGTGCTCGAGGTGGGCGGACGCGACGTCGTGCGTCGTTTCACGAACATCCAGGACCGCCTGCATCGCGACGACCCGGCGGTGTACCCGCGCGGCGCCGAGACGGCGTACACCCCCGAGCCGAAGGAGCTCTTCGCCGCGGTGCGCGACGGCGAGGCCTCCGGCGCCCGGCTCAAGGTCTTCTACCACTCGCACACCCGCGTCGGCGCCTACTTCTCCGGCGAGGACCGGGCGCGGGCGATGTTCGGCGACGAGCCGGCGTATCCGGACGTCGCGTATCTGGTCGTCTCGGACAGCCGCAACGAGGGTGAAGCCCGCGCCTTCCGCTGGAGCGACGAGCGGCGCGACTTCGTCGAGATTCCGGTCGAGATCGGCGACCACTAGCGCCTTCTCAATCCGGGAGCGCGCTGCTACGCTCCGGCCGATGCCGGCCCCCGCGCGCGCTCCGATCGACCTCGGGACGACGATCGCGGGTGTTCGCCTCCCGTTCTGCGCCATGAACGCGTCGGGAGCCGGATCGTCGACCGCCGACGAGCTCCGCGCCCTGGCGCGCTCGGCGACCGGCGCGATCGTGCTCAAGACGGCGACCGTGCATCCTCTCCTTCACCCTGAGTACCGGTCGCTGCACAACCCGGGCTTCGACAAGCTCGTACCGCTCGTTCGCGAGCTCGCGACCCTCGCCTCGTGCCCCGTCGTCGCGAGCATCGCGGGCGCGACCCCGGAGGAGTACGCGCTGCTCGCGCGCGCGTTCGCCGAGGCGGGCGCCGCGATGATCGAGGCGAACCTCGCGGACCCCTACGTCGCGGCCACCCTGGGACCCTGGGACGATCGCGGCGCGCTCCGCGCGGTCCTCGGCCGGCTCGCGGCCGCGAGCGTGCCCGTTGCGGTGAAGCTTCCGGAGCGGATCGGGTTTCCGTACCAGGAGCTCGGCCGCGAGCTGCGCGAGGCCGGGGTGCGCGCCGTGGTCGCGCGCAACGAGTTCGCCGGCTTCGAGAAGCTCCTCCTCGAGGCGGGGGCGGGCTTCGACGTCGTCGCCGTCGGCGGCGTGCAATCGGGATACGACGTCTCCCGCGCCGTCGCGAAGGGCGCGAAGGCGGTGCAGGTCGGCTCGGCGCTGGTGAACGAGGGCACCGCGATCTTCGCGCGGCTCGCGCGCGAGATGCGGGTGGCTCGCGGCGAGCGCCCCTGACCATGGACTGGCGCCGGGTGACGCTGACCGAGCACATGACGGAGGCCGCGGCCGTCGTCGGGGAATGCCAGGTGGTCCTCGACTTCGGCGGGGATGCGCGCGTCGCCTACGAGATCAAGGTCTACGCCTCGCTCAAGGGAGGAGGCGAGGAGCCGTACTTCGCGCTCGGTCGATGCCCGGAGGATCCCGAGGGCTTCCGGCCCTTCGGCGGCGCCGCCACGCCGGAGGAGGCGCTCCAGGCATGCCTCACCGCGGCGGGCATCCATCATCGGCGGCGGGTGAAGCAGGCGGGCGACTGACCTCAGCCGCGGCAGGCGGCGATCAGCTCGGGCAGCGCGCTCGCGAACTTGCGTTTCGACAGGACGCTCCCGCAGCCCCGCACCCTGGCGGCCTCCATCGCCGCGACGTTCTCGTGGTCGACGAAACCGACCGAACGCACCTCGTGTGCGGCGTCGGCGAGCAGGTCGAGGGCGGCGAGCGCGTCGGGCCGACGGAGGTCCACGATCACGAGGCGGGCCCCCGCCGCGGCGGCGGTGAGCGCCGCGGGATCGGCGGCGCGCTCGGCGGTGACGCCGAGCTGCGCGGCGGTCTCCTCGATTTTCGCGACGAAGAAGAGGTCGGTGACCAGGTAGACGAGCGACGCCATCGGCGGTTCGGGATCACGCCGAGGCGCGTGCCGGCGGCCGACGCCGCTCGGCGGTGGCGCGGAGCTCCTCGAAGGCCAGCGTGAGATCGGTGACGAGGCAGTCGAGGTCGGGCACGAGGTCCCAGTCGGCGTTGACGCCGACGAAGAGGCGGCCGAGGTAGCTGAAGATCGCGATCGCGACCCCCTGGTTCCCGAACAACGGGACCACGGGGTAGCCGGCGACGAGCGGGGCGCCGAGGAGATAGAGGGGAACCTGGGGGCCCGGAACGTTCGTCACGATGAGATTGTAGGGCGCGAGGCGCGAGGTGAGCCGCACGCCGAGCGAGAACACCAGCGGGCCCGCCAGCTCGACGACCTCGAGGAGCGCTTCGGGGCCGAGGGCCTGCTTCGATGCCTTCCGGTGCTCGGTCAGCTCGCAGATGCGCGCGTGCCGCCGCCGGGGATGGCGTTCGTCGAGCGGGAGCGTGAGCAACCATCCCGAGGCGCGGTTGCTCATCTGCCCGCGCTCCTCGGGCGCGCGGACGCTCACCGGGACGACGACACGGTAGCAGAGCCCGTCGGTCGCGAGCGCGCGCCGGTCGAGGAAGCGGGCCATGCCACCGGCGACGACGGACAGGACGACGTCGTTCACCGTGCCGCCGAGTCGATTCTTGACGAGCTTCACCGCGTCGAGGTCGAGCGTGAGCCAGTCGAACCGCCGGTGGGGGCCGATGGGGCGGTTGAGGGGGGTGTCGGCGGGGAGCGGCATCGCGGCGCTCACCGTCTGCCAAACGGCACCGGCCCGCTCGCGGAGCGCGGCTGCGGCGGCGGCCGGGTCGCGGAGCGCTCGACCCGCGCGCCGAGCGAGATCGAGCGGCATCGCGAGCCGGCGCGCCACCTCGTCCCGGAACAGCGCCGCGGGGCTCGGGACGGGCCGGGGAGTCCAGGCGGGCGCGGGCTCGATCGCATCGTCGGGAAACGGGCTCAAGAGCACCGTGATGAGGTCGACGGCGGCGACGCCGTCCGCCATGCAGTGGTGCGTCTTGGTGACGAGCGCGAATCGGCCACCCTCGAGGCCCTCGACGATCCACGCCTCCCAGAGCGGGCGCGTCCGGTCGAGCTGCTGCGACATGATGCGCGCGGTGAGCCGCTTCAGCTGCTCGTCGTCACCGGGACGTGGCAGGCTCGTGTGGCGGACGTGATAGCCGAGGTTGAAGTGGTCGTCGTCCACCCAGACCGGGTGGTTCTGGACGGGGATCCAGGCGAGACGCTGGCGGTAGCGGGGGATCTGGTGCAGGCGCGATGCGATGCGGGCGCGGACGCGCTCGATGTCGACGCCGCCCTCGGGCGTGGCCAGCGGTCCGGGCTCGAAGATGGCCGTGCCGCCGAGGTGCATGTGGGTCTCGGCGGTCTCGAAGAAGAGAAAGGCGCTGTCCTGCGGCGCGAGTGGTTCATGGGCGGCCGTCATCCGAGACCCACGGCATCTATCTCTCCCGCGCCGAAGCCTGCAAACCCGGGGCCCCGGGTGGCGGGCGAGGCGCCACGGCGCTAAAACCGGACCGGATGCAGCCGCTCGAGAGCGTTGCGCTCGCGAACAAGGAGTACGTCGCCGAGCAGTATCGCCGCTGGAAGGCCGATCCGGCGTCGGTCGGTCCCGAGTGGGGGCTCTTCTTCGCGGGCTACGAGCTCGCCGACGGCGTGAACGGCGCGGCGCTGGCGGCCCCGGCCGAGGCGGCGCCGGTGATCGGGGTCTTCGACCTCGTCCACTCCTATCGCGAGCTCGGTCACCTCGTCGCTCGGCTGAATCCGCTCGACCCGACGCCACGGACGCACCCGCTCCTCGACCCGTCCGAGTTCGGCTTCGGCGACGCGGACCTCGGGCGTGTGGTCTCGTGCGGAGGGTTTCGTGGCTGTTCGCGGGCCACGATCGGGGAGCTGATCGCGCGGCTCCAGGACACCTACTGCCGCACCCTCGGCGTCGAGTACCTGCACATCCAGGACCCGGAGCAGCGTGCCTGGCTCCAGGACCGTATGGAGCCCGGCTTCAACCGGCCCGAGCTCGGGGCGGAGGAGCGGCTCCGCATCCTCGACCGCCTGATCGAGGCCGAGGGCTTCGAGCAGTTCCTCCAGCTGCGCTACCCGACCGCGAAGCGCTTCTCGCTCGAGGGCGGCGATGCGCTCGTCCCGCTCCTCGACGTGCTGATCGATGACGCCGGCGTGCTCGGCGTCGAGGAGATGGTCTTCGGCATGCCGCACCGCGGGCGGCTCAACGTGCTCGCCAACGTGGTGCGCAAGCCGTACGAGATGATCCTCGCCGAGTTCGAGGGGAGCCTTCTCGCCAGGGAGGCGACGGGCGACGGCGACGTCAAGTACCACCTCGGCTACTCGAACGACCGGACGACGCGCTCGGGCGCGAAGGTCCACCTCTCGCTCAGCCCGAACCCGAGCCACCTCGAGGCGGTCGACCCGGTGATCGAGGGGATGGTGCGCGCGAAGCAGCAGCATCGCCGCGACTCGCACTACGGCCAGGTGGTGCCCGTTCTCATCCACGGCGACGCCGCCTTCACCGGCCAGGGCGTCGTCTCGGAGACGCTCGGCCTGTCCGAGCTCCCCGGCTATCGCACCGGCGGCACGGTGCACGTCATCATCAACAACCAGATCGGCTTCACGACCCCGCCCGAGGCCTACCGCTTCACGCCCTATCCGAGCGACGTCGCGAAGATCATCCAGTCGCCGGTCTTCCACGTGAACGGGGACGACCCGGAGGCCGCAGTGCAGGCGGCCCGGCTCGCGATCGGCTTCCGGCAGCGTTTCAGGAAGGACGTCTTCATCGACCTCGTCTGCTACCGCCGGCACGGCCACAACGAACTCGACGACCCGACCTACACGCAACCCGTCATGTACCAGACGATCGCCAAGCACCCGACCACGCTCGCGCTCTATCGCGCAGAGCTCGTGAGGACGGGTGTCGCCGAGGCGGAGATCGAGCGGCGGCAGCGCGAGTTCCGCGAGCTGATGGACGACGCCCAATCGTACGCGCGCGACTTCATGCCACGCCAGCCGGTGTTCGCCTTCGGTGGGCTCTGGAAGGGCCTCGGCTGGGCGGGCGACGACTGGAGCGCCAATACGGCGGTTGCGCGCGAGACGCTGTCAGAGATCGCCGCGGGGTTCACGAGTGTCCCGGACGGGTTCACGCCCCACGCGCGCGTCGCCCGTCTGATGGCCGAGCGCGCCGCGATGGTGACCGAGGGCAAGGCGATCGACTGGAGCTGCGCCGAGGCGCTCGCGATCGGCACGCTCCTCCTCGAGCACACCCCGGTCCGGCTCGCCGGCCAGGACACGGCGCGCGGGACGTTCAGCCAGCGGCACGCCGTGCTGCACGACGCGCACACCGGCGAGCGTTACGTGCCGCTCGACAACATCCGCGGCGACCAGGAGCAGCTGCGCGTCCTCGACAGCATGCTGTCGGAGAACGCCGTCCTCGGCTTCGAGTTCGGCATCAGCCTCGCCGACCCGCACCGGCTGGTGTGCTGGGAGGCGCAGTTCGGCGACTTCGCCAACGGCGCGCAGGTCGTGATCGACCAGTTCATCGCCTGCTCGGAGTCGAAGTGGCAGCGGACGAGCGGGCTCGTGCTGCTGCTACCGCACGGCTACGAGGGGCAGGGGCCCGAGCACTCGAGCGCGCGGCTCGAGCGCTGGCTCCAGCTCTGTGCCGAGGACAACATCCAGGTCTGCAACCTGACGACGCCGGCACAGTACTTCCACGCGCTCCGGCGCCAGGTGCGCCGAACGTTCCGCAAGCCGCTGATCGTGATGACGCCGAAGAGTCTCCTCCGGCACAAGCTCTGCATCTCGCCGCTCGGGGATTTCACCGAGGGGACGTTCGAGCCGGTCCTCGACGACGTCGGGGTCGCGGGCGCGCCCGAGGCCGGCGTGACCGTCGCGCGCGAGCGCGTGCGACGCCTCCTGCTCTCGAGCGGAAAGATATACTATTCACTCCTCGCCGGACGGCGCGAGCGCGAGGCCGACTGGGCGGCGCTGGTGCGCGTCGAGGAGCTCTACCCGTTCCCCTTCCGCCCGCTCGAGAAGATCCTCGCGGTGTACCCGAACGCTCGCGAGATGGTCTGGGTGCAGGAGGAGCCGTGGAACATGGGCGCGTGGCACTTCGTGTACCATCGCCTGCGACGCATCCTGCCCGCCGACTGCCGCTTGAGCTACGTCGGGCGGCAGGAGGCGGCGAGCCCGGCGACCGGCTCGTACAAGATCCACCAGCAGGAGGAGGCGGAGCTGGTGAACCGCGCGTTCGCGCGCTGAGGGGAGGCGGATGGCCGTCGAGGTACGGATCCCGAACCTGGGGGAGTCGATCACCGAGGGCGTGATCGTGCGCTGGGCACGGCAGGACGGCGAGGCCGTACGCGCCGACGAGGTCCTCCTCGAGCTCGAGACGGACAAGGCGAGCATGGAGATCCCGGCGCCCGGGAGCGGGGTGCTCCGCATCCTCAAGGCGCAGGGCGAGAAGGTCGCGGTCGGCGACCTCGTAGGACGGATCGAGAGCGACGGCGCGGCCCGCGCACAGCCGGCGACGCCGGCCCCCGCGGAACTACGCCCACGTGCCGCCGCGCCATCGCCACCGGCCGCACCGGTCGCCGCG
>JACXTT010014676.1_pt1 | contig 10236 bp, 5 predicted proteins | sample 9270951 | NCBI WGS metagenome assembly JACXTT01 (sample SAMN15532306, study PRJNA645909) | rock metagenome | isolation source: weathered quartz diorite | place: Puerto Rico | collected 2017-06-21
ATCAATTTCGAAAGGTCTCGCAGGATTGCGAACCGTGGCCGGGCGGTTGTATGCAGCCATGCCCGAGGAGTTCAAAAATGCGGACTACTGCCGCGTCACCGCCCTTGCCGGAGTCGCACGCCTCCAGCAACAGAGACAGCTCCTCTCAGTCGGCATGTTCTTTGTACTGCTCCTGGTCGTGGTCGGACTGGTACTACTGATCGCCTGCGTCAACGTCGCGAGTTTGCTGCTCGCGCGAGCCTCCGCTCGACGGCGAGAGATCGGCATTCGTATCGCGCTCGGCGCCAGCCGCAACCGGCTGTTGCAGCAATTGTTGGTGGAGAGCCTGCTGCTCTCCGTGCTCGGCGCAGGTCTCGGATTGACGATTTCGCAAGCCGCAGTCACACTGCTTGCACGCATTCCATTGCCGCTGCCGGTCCCGATCCGGCTCCAGGTCGAACCCGACTGGCGCGTCGCGCTATATGCTGCTTTTCTCACGATCCTCGCAACCATCGCGTGCGGCCTGCTGCCGGCCTGGCAAGCGGTCAAGGAGTCGATCTCAGCCGACCTCCAGCGCGAGAACAAGCTGCGTTTGCGCCGTTCGTTGGTGGTCGCGCAAATTGCCGTATCGCTGATCGTCTTGGCGACAGGTTTTCTATTTCTGAGGAATCTGATGGAAGCGAATTCGCTCAGCCCGGGCTTCGACGTGCGAAACACGGTGCGTGCCGACGTGCAGTTGCCGCCATCCGGCTACAAAGATCACAGCAAGAAGGTGTCGTATGTTGACGAAGCGGTTCGGGAACTCAACGCACTGCCTGGCATTGAGTCGGCTGCCGCCGCCCGAATTATCCCCTTCACCGATGACTCGCGATACCGGACCGACCTGACGTTCGACGGCGCCGTCGGGAAAGTGCGAGCGCTCTTTCACTGGAACGCCGTGACGCCCGACTATTTCCGCGCGATGCATATTCCAGTGCGCCAGGGCCGCCCGTTCCTCGAAACTGACCGCGGCGGTGGCGCGAAGGTCGCGATCGTCAACACTGCTTTTGTGGAGCAGTATCTGGGCGGCGATCGCGCCGTTGGCCGAACGTTCTTATGGGGTCCAAAAGGGGCCACGCCCTACACGATTGTCGGCGTAGTGGACACCACGAAGAATATGACCATCGGCGAAGATCCGGTGGGGCAGTTGTACGAACCGATGTTTCAGCCCGAGAACGATCGAACGCGCATCCAATTCGTGCTGCGGTCGAAGACGCCGCCCGCGACGCAACTCGAGGCTGTCCGTCAAAAACTGCGGCGTTTGGAGCCGACCGCCGGCCTTGAGGTATCGACGCTTTACTCGAGCATCGGCCTGGCGTTCCTGCCGAGCCAGGTCGGAGCCGTGCTGCTCGGGTCGATCGGCGTGCTGGGCTTGATGCTCGCAACGATTGGATTATACGGCGTGATGGTTTACTCCGTGGCTCGGCGCACGCGCGAAATTGGGGTTCGAGTGGCGCTTGGGGCACGGCGCATCGACATCGCGCGGATGTTTCTGCTGGATTCGTTCCGCCTGGTTCTGTATGGCTCGGCGATCGGGCTGTTCATCGCCTTGCTTGTGACCCGTCCCCTGGCTCAATTCCTGGTTCCGGGGCTCAGGCCCAGCGATCCGGCCAGCTTCGCCGCAGTGTTGTTCGTGCTGGCCTTGACGGGCTTGCTTGCCACCTGGGGAGCGGTGCGACGCGCGCTGGCTGTCGATCCAAACCTGGCGCTGCGGTACGACTGATCGTCACTTAACCACATCCAACTCGTGATTAGTGTCCACAGTCTTTCGGCACATCCTCGATCCGCATGTGATGCTTTTCCAAGAAGCGTCTTAGCTCGTGGTACATTTGCTGGCGCTCATCCGGTGTGAACGAATCGGATGGACTCCACTGCCCTTGGCGGGCACCAGCTGAACATTGTGTCGCTCGGAAACTGGATCATTTTCGCCTTTAGTTCGTCCATCGTCGACAACATGTATTGCGCAACCTTGTAAAGTGGTCCGTAGATCGGGCTGCCGTTGGCGACTTCCACAAGCGCCCGCGGAGAAGGTTCCGCTGACCACTTCTTTCGGCATCCATCATTCAGACACAGTGCTGCCAGGCGATTCGCTCGCTCACGGTCCAGGAACCAGGCTTGTGCCGTCCCGATGGCTTCAAACAGCGCAACACCAAGGCGCTGATCACCGTTGCTAGCGTCGTTCCCGGTTATCGGATTGCTGTTCAGCTCGCTCCTCCGCGCCCTCCATTTTTCATTCCATATTTCTAACCGCTTCCAAAGGTGACTCTCGACGTCAGCACTCCCGCGAGCGGCCAGCGCTCGAGCAGCATCAAGGGCCGTTTCCGGATCCGGATCGTAGAGCGACGCGAGAGCTTGCTGTTCAACGTCTTTTGTCCACATGATGTACGCGAGTTCTCCGAAAAGGAATCGATGACAACCCCGCTGCTCCCGATTCGCCAAAGCGCGTGCTAATGCTTCCTTTCCTTCCGACGGCCGCGTACGAAGGAAGTAGGCCAAAAACCATGTCTCTTCTTCGCACGGCCAATGCCCTTTCTGATACGCCGCGCGGACCTGGTCAGCTAACGCGCCGGTGCCGAACTTGGCGACGAGTGGTATCGTGCCAGCAGGCTTCTGATTGAATTCTGCCGCGAACTCAGTATCGGCTTTCGAAATACCCTGCGCCGTAAGCTGGTTAACCATCAAATAGGCGAACCGAGGCCGAGGCTTCATGATCTCCTCGAATAGCAGCCGCTTCGCCTCGTCCGGCGCCAGTTGGAGCAATCGTTGAACTGCTTCTTCGCCGAGATCGACCGGCCCGTGCCACAACGTGAACCCTACGGAAGTGTTTGGACGTTCACCCGCCGGCGCGCGCTCGATGATGCGGCGTAACACGGGGATCATTTCCGCGCTGTTCACGAGATCCCATTTCCGGGAAAGCAGATCCAACTTCTGACTTTCGGTTAGTGATTCAAACTGTGCTATCAACTGTTCCCGCGTCAATCCGAAATCATCCGGCGGAATCAGTCCCGCAGCGCGCGCTTCCTCCGGCGCTAACTCTACGAGCATGTCGACGCACTGTTCTCGAACGCTTCCCGATTTTCGATACGGAAGCGTGATCAGAGCTTTCGCGCGCGCCTTCAGCATGTCCTCGAAATCCTTCTGGCGTTTCTCGGCTTCCTTTTGTATTGGCTTCCAGTCTCTATTGGCGATTTCCCAAGAATGCGCCGGGAGAGGCTCGCGATAGCGTGTCACGAAATCCAGCAGAGTACGCAACCTGATCATGGAGGCCGTAACGATCGTGTCTGGATCTTGAACGTAACGATCCAACTCCGCGATTACAAAAGCGCGTTGGGCAGAACCGATCAATCCCAGGAGGCCTACGTCGCCATCGTTCCGAGAGGCTTGCTTCAGCATGAGCCGCACCGCATCGCGCGTTCCCAGATAGCGCAGCTCAATTGCAGCCTGTCGCGCCTTTGGGTCGAAGGGCCTCCCAAGCGTAGCAAGAAAATTCTTTGGAACACCCGGAACCGGCGCCACAATATTCTCGGCCCGATGTTCAGCATCGTCGAGAGCCGTTTCCAATTCACGAAGTTTAGTCGTTTCCCAAGCGGAATCCGGCTCAGTGACTTCAATCTCAACAATGTTGGATACAGGCGCACAATTCAGGAGACCGTCGCCGCTCTCACCAGACCGCCGCTCGCGCGAAAGTCTGTGCGACTTGAGGAATAGCCGATATTTTCCTGGTTTTTCAAATCTAAACCAATCATTGAGTGCGATTTCAATTCGGTGAGGCTCCGGGCCAAGCACAGGTTGAGACCGAAGACCGCCTCCCAGTCCACCCATGACTCCGGAACCGAAATAATCACTTAGTGGATCCGGGACGTCGGTGCGATCGAGTACAAACTCCTCAGTCGGTAGCCGCCCGCTTCGATCATAGGTGGCGCCATTCAGCAGGTATTTGTTCGGGCTGGTACTTGAGAATTGCAGTGTAAGCCGAATGATCTCTCCTGGGTGAAACCGGTGCCCCGCTGCGAGCAAGGAAAACTCTAAGTCGTCCGGATTTGCTGCCCGGCTTTGCCGATAACGCTCCTCGAACGTCGGCTGCGAGATTGACTGCTGGACGAATAGGGTGGAAACGGCGGCGAGCAGCCCCAGGCCGGCGACAGTTCGAATCTGCATCTTGCCCAATTGGACACTGCAATTGCGGACTTAGTTCCCCGCCCCAATCCTTCATTCAACCGTGAGCGCGACCACGTTGCTCGACCGATTGCCAGAGGTCACAATAACGGGCGCGGCGTTGGAAGCAACTCCTGTTGGCACGATGCAGTTGATCTGATCCAGACCAACAGCGCACGGTCAGACGAGATTCGACCCTTGAGGCGCTGAGGCAGCCGCTCGAAAGCTGGCGTCGTACTTCGAGCGCCAAAGCCTTAAGCAAGAAGTGCAACGCGTAATCCGGGCGTACGAAAAGCGTTCGAGGCAATCGCTGCTGAGGTTCAGCAACTCACCAAAAATCTCAGTCAGGGATCATCTCGGGACGCCCTTCTACGAATCGCGCGGGAACTGGTCCCCAAGGCTGGAAAAATTAAAGAACTCCTGCAAAAGCTTCTCACGGAAGCTCCCCTTATGGCGCGCATTGGTGTGATACGAATTGTCGGCGATCACATCGGTACCCGGGCGGGTAGCATCGAAGAGGATCCAGAGGGCTGCCTGATCATGCAACTTGCTCAGCAGATCCAGGTCTACAACCTTTTCTTGACCCGGACGCTTGATGAACTTCGTCGTGTTTCTGAGATTACGGCCGATCCCGTACTAGCAGTCCTCTTCGAGTCTCCTGTTTTCGCTCCTGAACGAGAGCCCCTTCTTCGTGAAGGCGTCCAGGCTTATCTGGACGGGGACGACACTAAGGCTATCCACGTTATCGTGCCTCAAATCGAGCAGGCGCTTCGACAACTGATAGTTCTCGTCGGGGGCTCGGAGCTTAAGGCGCGTCGAAACGGAACAACGCAACTCAAGAACCTTAATGATCTCCTCAGGGAATCAGCAATAGGCGAGGTGTTGGGAGAAGACGTCCGGTCTACCTACAGACACTGCTTGCTGACGAACGAGGACAAAACGGTCAGGAATCTGGTTTGTCACGGTCTCGCAGCCCCCGAGCATTTCAATGCACCGCTTTCCAATCAAGTCTTCCACGCGCTTCTAGTTGTGTCCCTTGTGCGAGCAACTGTGAAGCTGTTCCAATACGGCTCGAACTGCGATGAGGAAAGGATCAACAGCCCAGAGCGACTCGATGACGTCGCCAGCAATCCTGTGCTGGCCGAGACAGTTGATGAGTATGATTTGGCTTTCGATGTCTGCAGCAAGCGCAACGGTTGCGCCGCGAGCGATCTCGTCCAAGCGTCTGGAACCGGAAGACACGCTATGGGTGTGATGTATACCGTTCTTGCTGACCGGATTCGTAGTCGACACCCTCAAGGAAAGATCCACCAAGAAATCCGCAACCTTTAAGGGCTACCGAATGGCGAACGAACCTGCACACAACATAGCTAAGAGCAACCTTCTTCATGTCGACGCCTTAGGCTGTACGTGCCTCCGCAAGGCTGATTGGTCACACGTGGTGACGCAGGGGCGCTCCCTTTGTAAGGAAAACAAAAGGATAATTCTGGCGGTGAGGGTGGGATTCGAACCCACGGAACCCGCAAAGGTTCAACGGTTTTCGAGACCGCCCGATTCAACCACTCTCGCACCTCACCGTACTTCTAAACTACCTGATTTTCGGCGATTTGCCAATCATGGCGCTCTGCCTTCCGAAGCCCGGTCGAGGGAATCTCGTTGGTGTATACTGGCTGCCCAAGAGGACGATCGTGAAACTGCGCTTGATTTTGCTGGCATGCTTTGTGGGTGCGCAGGGCTGGGCTGCGAAGGTCACGGTGGACGATTTGATGCGTCTGCGTTCGCTCTTCGACGTGCACATCTCGCCCGATGGAAAGCGAGTGGCCTACGTTGTTTCCACGCCTTCGATCGAACGGGCCGAACACGAAGCAGCGTTATGGCTGGTGTCCACATCCGGCGGAACGCCACAGCGCCTCACGTACTCGACCAAGATCTTCAACCAGCCAGTCCCGTCGCCGTGCCTGCGATGGTCGCCGGATGGCTCGTTAATTTCGTTTATCGGATATGTAAACGGAGTTCCGCAAGTCCTATCGATGTCCGTCGCTGGCGGCGAACCGTCGCCGCTCACTAGCGTGCCTGACGGAGTCACGATTTATGAATGGGCATCCACTGGAAAGCAGATCGCCTTCCTCGGGCCCGATCCACTTCCCGCCGACGTGACCGAGCGGATGAAGAACAAGTCTTATGTCATCGCTGTGGATCGCAATGACCGGCCACCCCGGCTATGGGTTCAGGATGTGCCCGGCGGAAAACCGAAGCCGCTTTGGCCGGCCAATGAATCGGTGACAGATTTTCAATGGGCGCCGGACGGCGCTTCGATCGCTTACTCGGCCTCGAACCGGAAAGGGTTCTATGCGCGCTACCAATCGCGCGTATTTATTGCTCCAGTGTCAGGCGGCGAGCGGCGCACATTGGTGGATCGCGCTGGCGTGAACCGGGCACCGCGATTCTCGCCCGATGGCCGCTGGGTCGCGTTCATTTCGTCCGGCGGAAATACCGGCATGATCTCCGCCATGGATCTGTATGTTGTCTCCGCCGATGGCCGGTCGAGCATCCGCAATCTCAGCGAGCCGAAGCAGGCCTGGATCGGCGAGTTCGTGTGGGCGCCGGACAGCCGCTCGCTGGTCTATATCCCCAACGAGCAAACCAACGCGTCCGGTGATCAGATGTTCGAGCAGGCGATTACGCGCATCTGGCTGGACAGCGGCAAAATCGAACCGCTGACTACCGGACCCCTGGTGAACTATTCGGTCCGCTTTTCCGCGGATGGAAGCCGAATCGCCTACAAATCGGTGGAGAGCCGCACCATGGGCGACGTCTTCGTGATGACGCTCGAGGATCGGCATACCACGCGGCTCACTGACATCAATCCTGAGTTGCGCACGCTCGAATTGGGCGCGATGAAGGCCGTGAGCTGGAAATCTTTTGATGGCAAGGAAATTTGGGGGCTGCTGCTGACGCCTCCCGGCTACAGAGCCGGTGTTCGCATTCCTATAGTGGTCTATTGTCATGGCGGGCCCATCGGCGGTTTCACGTATGGTGTGTTTCCGCAGTTCATGCATACCGCGGGCCAAGTGGATCCCTATCCTGTCGAAGCCATGGCCAGCGCAGGAATGGCGGTTCTTTTTCCGATGCCTCGAGGCGGCTCGGGCTACGGCATTTCGGGGTTTCGCGAGATCGTCAATTCCTGGGGGGAACGAGACTATCGCGACATCATGGCGGGTGTCGACTATGCAATTGCAGCGGGCATCGCCGATCCCGAACGACTGGGAGTGATGGGGGCATCCTACGGCGGCTACATGACTGATTGGATCGTGACGCAAACCAGCCGCTTCAAAGCCGCTTCCACCGGCGCGAGCATCAGTGATCTGGCGCAGCAGTATTATCTTTCCGACGCCGGCGAAATCATGGTTGAATACTTCGGGCTGCCGTGGGTTGCTGGAGCATCGCTGGCTGCGCATTCGGCCATCACCCATGTCACCAATGTGACGACGCCGCTTCTCATACAGCACGGCGAAAACGATCGACGCGTGCCGATCGGTCAGGCATGGGAGTTCTACCGCGCCTTGAAGGCGCTAAATAAAACTGTGGAGTTTGACATCTATCCGCGCGGTGGACATGTCAACTACGAACCGCCGCTCGAGCGTGAGTATATGCGCCGCAACTTGGATTGGTTCATCCGCTGGCTAAAGCCAGACGCTCATCAGTTCGAATGAGCGGCCGCTTGGCAACAGCGTGGGCCTTGTTGCAAACGGTAGACGTCACGTCGATGCTGTATTACTGTTCTCCTACGTCGTCGTAGGGGAACACGCGGATTGTACCAAGAGACCTACGGTCATAATATGGAGACCACTCGAAACTTGGACGCCGATGAAACGAACGATTCAGCTCACGGTAGTGCTGACTATCGCTATTGCATGCGGCATCGGCCTCAAGATTCTCATTAGCTCCAGTCGAACATTTGAGTCTAATCTACGACATAGTATCGATGTACGCGCTCAAGTGAACCTGCTCGAAGATTTTCACAGCGGCCTGGATTCCTGGGAAAGCATTCAGCCGGTCATGAGTACGTGGTCATACGATCCCAGCGGGTTGGTCATCCCCGGTGAGTTGTCCTTTTTCACTCCATCAATGCATTTGGCGGACTATGATGTCGAGACCGCGGCAGAGGTTGTAAAGGGCTTCGGTCTGGTGTTCCGCGCCGCTAAACCGCGAACGTATCACGCCGTGAAATTCACGGCGCACGGTTCCGCCGATGCGACATCCCTGGCCGTGGAACGGTACACGGTCATCGACGGCGCGACCTCGGCGCGAACCCAGACGCTTTGTCCTATCGGAGTTCAGAAAGAGGCACTCTGCCGAATTCGTTTACAGGCGCACGGCGATACGTTCACGCTTTACGTCCGCGGACAACTGGTCGACTCCTGGTCTGATGATCGCCTGCGATCGGGAGGCGTGGGTTTGTTTTCCGGACGCGGTGATCGCGCCAGGATCGCGTGGGTGCGAGTTTCGCATCACAGGGACGTCACGGGAAAGCTGTGCGCCTTCGTGTCATCCCTTTCCCGCATCGACATACAGGAATAGTGGAAGCCAGGGGTTCAAGTACGGCAGCTATTTCTTGCGAGAAGCTTCTTCGGTCTCAGACGCCCGCGCTCCCCCGAGAATATCCTCGATCGCGTAGTTGCCTTCATGGCAGGCATATTCATAAATCGGACCGGCCGCAGCGACCAATGGCAATTCCACGGTCCACGGCTTGGTCCAAGTAGCGGGATCTTCCATAGTGGCTTTGTACACGATGTTGTTGGCGTCAACCCGTGTAAACCGCTCGGTCACCTTGAGGTCTTTCGAAGATCCGCGAAAGTGGGTCTGATCGTTGAAATTCGTGGTCTCAACTACCAGCGTGTCACCTTCCCAGTGGCCGATGGAGTCACCCACCCATTTCCGAATCTCGGCCGGAAGGTGTTGCGAAATCATACGGACGATGCGCACGTCATGAATCTCTTCCGACAGAATCATAACCGCTTCGGGCGTCTGCACAATCTGATAATTATTGTTGTAAAGCGTCGGCAGCATGGGCGGGCCCACCATGGAAACAAAGATGCAGCGCTCTGACAGCCCCCGGTCCTTCACGTTGCCAAGATTGGCCGCTCGGGCTACCGCTGCCGCGCGGTTCCGTTCCCGAGCCTGCGGAACGATGGGCGGTATTTTCCCATCCGGCGGATCAATCACCATCGAGGTTCGCTTGACGCCGTCCACGCGCGCCAACCCCGAACCCATGTCATAAAAGAGAACGTTGTAAGCGCCGGTGCCCTCCGATCCCTTCGTCTTGTGCAGAGGGCCTTCGGAGGTTCCGTCTAGTTCCTGCCACGCCTGGTGTTCTTTTTGCTCCCAGACCTTCGCTTCGGCATCCGGTATCGTCGGCTTACCAGCGAACTCAGCCGGACGTTCCAGGGGCGTTCGCGTGGAGTTGTTCCAAATACCCTGGAGATCAGGGTGTCCGTCGGCCGTTCGCGGCATTTTCCAGGCTGCTTGATTCTGCTTTTGCGCAGTAAGTGCAGTTGCCGCAAAGAGCACGAGCGCGCCTATTGTCATCAGATTCCGGTACGTCATACCTCGCCTCAGATTGAGGATACCGCGATTTGCTGAGACGGCGGTCTTTGGCGGCGGGCAAGCCAGTCGCCGCGCCACGCGCGACCAAACCCAATAACTAATCCGGATCGGTTTTCCTGCAATACTAAATCGATGCGGTTTGTCTTAGCGCTCCTGTCCGAAGCCGTTCTGCTTGCCGCTTCTTCGTCCAGTGTTGTATTTACGCATTCAGACAGCGTAAGGGGGAGCGTGATCCGCCTGCCGGAGGTGGAATCGAATTTCGCCTATAGTCTGATGTTCTCGATCGATTCTCCAGCAGTGCTCGATTCCAGACAGGTGATTCATGTCAGGCTCGTGTCCGGCGGCGATGTGCTGGTCGAAAAGGCGCTGCATTCGGGCGATCCCGATCTTTATGAGCCTTTCCGCGTCAGGCAGTCCGGCACGCCCCAATTGGAAATTACCGGGCCGCAGCTTCGG
>JACXTT010014677.1_pt1 | contig 10236 bp, 5 predicted proteins | sample 9270951 | NCBI WGS metagenome assembly JACXTT01 (sample SAMN15532306, study PRJNA645909) | rock metagenome | isolation source: weathered quartz diorite | place: Puerto Rico | collected 2017-06-21
GGGATGGCGTCGGCCGAGTACACCTTCTCGAATTCGGTGGCCGCGGCGCGCGCCGAGGCCTCGTCGTGGAACCGCGTGATGAGCTCGTGGGCGAAGAGCGCCTTGATCTCCTTCGGGTGCCGCCCTTCGGCCTTCTCTTTCTTGAGCTGCGCGATCTCCTCGTTCGAACGCGACGACAAGAGCTCGAAGTAACGGAAGATCACCGCATCGTCGATCTGCATCACCTTGCGATGCATCACGAGCGGCGCCTCCGTGAGCCCGATGTAATTGTCGGCGCTCTTCGACATCTTCGCGCCGACGACGACGCCGTTCTCCATCTTCGCGTCGATGCCTTCGAGCAGCGGTGTGGTCATCACCATCTGCGGACGCTGGCCGTACTTGCCCATCAGGTCGCGCCCGACGAGCAGGTTGAAGAGCTGATCGGTGCCGCCGAGCTCGATGTCGTCGTTCAGCGCGACCGAGTCGTAGCCCTGGAGGAGCGGATAGAGGAACTCGTGCTGGTGAATCGCGCGGCCTTCTTCGAAGCGCTGGGCGAAGTCCTTGCGCTCGAGCATGCGTGACACGGTCGTCTTCGCCATGAGCTCGACGATCTCGACGGGCGTGAGCTTGTCGAGCCACTCGGAGTTCGATCGGATGATCGTCTTCTCGCGATCGAGGATCTTGAACGCTTGGTCGGTGTACGTCTTCGCCGATGCTTGCACCTCTTCGCGCGTGAGGCGCGGACGCGACTCACTCTTGCCGGTGGGGTCGCCCACCATCGCGGTGAACTCACCGACGAGCAGGATCGCTTGGTGGCCGAGCTCCTGGAACTGCCGCATCTTCGCGAGGAGCACGGCGTGCCCGATGTGGAGATCGGGGCGCGTCGGATCGAAGCCTGCCTTCACCTGCAGGGGCTTGCCCGATTTCCGTGACTCCTCGAGACGCTGCTCGAGCTCCGTCTTGACGTGCAGGTCCACGATGCCGCGCGTGAGCACGGCCATCTGCTCGGCGACGCTAGGAGACATCGTTCGCGATGGCGCGGCCGCTCAGTCGTCTTTGTCGTCGCCGCCAGTGATGGTGGCGTGCGTGAGGCGGCTGTTGTTGACGAGCTCCTTGAGCTCCTTGCCGACCTTGAAGAAAGGCAGACGCTTCGGCGGCACCGGAACCGGTGCGCCCGTCCTCGGGTTGCGACCCGAATACGCCTTGTACGGTCGGACCGTGAAGCTTCCGAACCCGCGGATCTCGATGCCCTCCCCCCGTTGGAGTGCCTCGGTCATCGCTTCGAAGACGCAGTTCACGACGAGCTCTGCGCGCGCCTTCGTGAGCTGGCTGCGCGCGGCCATCGCGTCGATGAGTTCACTCTTCGTCATCGTTGACTCCCGGACCTCATGGAAGCGGAGGCGGCCTGAATCGTCAACGAGTTCTTTGGTTTGGCGTGGCTCGACCCATAGGAGCCGCGTCCGTCGCCTCAGCGGCGGCGTTTCAGCACGATCTGATCGAGGGCGACGGCGCCGCCGCTCGCCTCGATCGTGACCTCGGCCGACGGGGCCGTGAGGGTCATCTCGCGGCCCCCGAGATCGGCGCATCCCGCCCCGGCGACGTCGACGAACTCCCATCGATCGCCTGCGATCCAGATGGTCCCACCCCCTCCGGCGACCCGATGCGCCACCGTGAACGGCACGGACGCCCCGTGGACGATCCGCGGCGAGACCGACCACCGCCCCGTGGCAGGCACCGGCACCGTCACCGTCGCGCTCGCCTTTCCCGCGAGCGGGATGGGGGTCACGACGAGCGCCTTGGCGCCCCCCGCACACCCGTCGGTGTACGCCGGCGCGGCGAAGCCCCCGCTCTGACGGAGCGCAGGCCACTCCGCCTCCATCTCGAAGCGGAAGCTCTCGCCGTCACCGCGTACCGGCGCGTACGGCACGAGCGCGGGTCCCGTGCCGTCCTTGTCGAGCCGGTAGACGTAGGTCGCGGTCTTCGTCGGATCGAGCGCGTCGTAGATCAGCAGATCGCGATCGTCGTTGCGGAGGCGTGCGACGACGACGCCGCCGTGCGTCCCGGCGCTCGGGTCGTACGCGAGATTGAACCCGTGATCGGTGTCGACGTACACGAGCGAACGCGGAGCCATCGTGAATCGCGTCAGCTGGTCGGGCTCGAACATCGGGCGCCCGCCGTCGCGCTTCGCGAGCGACTGATGATCGAACACGGCGTGGCAGGCGAACCCCGCCAGCGAGAGCGACAGCACCACGAACGCCGTTCGGAGATACGCGACGGCAGCCCCGGCGAGCCGCGCCGCGCCGAGCGCGAGGAGCACGTGCTCGACCGGAACGACATCGGCAAAGAACCGCGCGCCGCCGCCCGGGTAGTTGCCGTCGAAGTAGAACGGCACGTACACGAGGACCTGGAGGCCGACGAGCGCGAGCGCGAGCGTCGCCGCGCGCGACCGCGGGCGCTTCCACACCGGCACGAACACGAGCAGCGCGAGCGGCTCGAGGTTCGCGACGTCGAGGAGGTGCATGCGGAGGCGCCGGAGCGTGGTCCCCGCGGCCTCGACGAGGCCATACGATCCTTGCGGAAGGCGGTTCGCGACGAACTCACCGTGCTCTCCGACGCACCCTACGCCCGCCCCGAACCCGTAGCGGAAGCAATCGGCCGGCGCGTCGCTAAGTGCATAATACATCTTTTGCGACGACGTGAGCCACGCGCCCGTCACCGCATGCTGCGCGAGGAGGAGCAGCACGGTGCCGGGCAGCGCGGCGAGCGCCAAGGTGACGATCGCCTTTCGTCCGGACCGCGCGACAGCGAGCGCCGCGACGATCGCGATGGGCAGCGCCGACACCGGACGCGTCAGGACGACGTAACCGATCACGAGCCCGGCAAGGAACGCGCGTCCCCGCAGCGCGGCATCGAGCGCGAGCAGCACGCCCAACGCCACGGCGCCGTGAGACATCGTGTCGGCCGTGTGATAGCGGAGCGCGCCGCACACGACGGAGATCATCGCCGCGGCGCGAGCGATCGCCTCGACGAGCGCCTCCGACGCCGCGCCCTTGCCGATCGCCTCTTCTGCGATCGTGCGCGCGAGCCGATGCGTCGCGACGACGATCGCCGCGGCGAGCGCAGGGCCCACCACCATCGGCGCGCCGATGCCGAAGCCGAGCGCGAGCAGCATCGGATAGCCGGGCGGGAAGATCCCGCCCATCACGCCGTCGCGGTAGAGGAGGAAGCGACCGCGAAAGCTCCCGGTCGGATCGAGCGGCGTCCAGGTGAGGTCGCCGTGCGCGAGGGCGCGACCTTGGAGGAAGTACGTCGTCGCATCGATGATGCGCGGCCCGCCTCGCAGATAGATCGATACGTAGACGACCGACAGCAGCGCCGCGACGAAGGCCGTGATCCAGAGGAAGAGTCGCCGCGGTACCGGCGCAGGCCCGAGCCCGAGGATCGAGCGTCCGCGCCCCGTCACCGCGAGGAGAAACGCGAAGGCTGCGAGCGCCGCCGCGATCTTCGCGACCTCGTCACTCGGCCGGCCCCACGTGCCGACGATGCGCAGCAAGAGCTCGCGGTTCATCAGTGCATCAGCCAGAGGTGGTAGTCGAGAAAGTCGCCGGGCCCGTCGTTCACGAGCTCGATGCGCGTGTCGGTGGTGATGCTCGCGGCGGGAAGCGCGATCGACTCCTCGAGCCACGCCTCGGCGCGATCGAAATCGAAGCTTCCGCCGTCGACCCCGTTGACGAGGACACGCACGTGCGTCTTCGCTTCGGGCGCCGTGCGCACCACGAGATGGTGCGGGAGATTCGTGGAGAGGCTCCTCACGACGAAGCCTTCGCGCGCGCCGACCGCGATGCGCCGCCCCGCGTCGAACATGTCGTAGCGGTGGTCGACGGGATCGGGCAGGAGCCGCATCTCCATCCAGCCATTGGCGGGGCGGCTGAACGAGTACTCGCCCGCCGCTTCGCTCACCAAATCGCCCACGTCGACCTCGGCGCGGATCTTCGTCGTGCCTTTCGGCTTCACGCGGATGCGGTCGCCGCTGCCGAGCATGTGCCAATCGGCACGATAGACGATGTGCTCGTAGCCGCCGCAGATGACGTTGCCCTCGACCGGAAACCGCTTCAGCACGTCGCTCGAGAACCATACCGGCAGCGCGCCGAACCACGTCGGAAAGATCGCGAGGACCTCGGGCCGCTCGCGATCCGGGATGCGCTCGATGAGCTCCAGGGTCGCGGGGAGCCCGTGCACGCCGGCGCGCGCGAACGGCAGCGAGCGGTATCCGCCGAGACCGATGATGTCGAGGCCCGGCCGATCGGCCTCGTAGATGATCGCGCCGGCGTCGCCCACGAGCACGCGGTTTGGCTTCATCTCGCCGAGGAACTTGCCGAGCGTGAGGTGCTGATCGCGGATGTTGCGACAGGCGCGGCCGAAGAACCATTTCTGGTCGCGCATCTTCGGGAGCTGGTGATCCCATGCGAAGAGCAGCGCCGCCGCGAGGATCACGAAGCGCGCCGCCCATGGACGCAGCACCACCGCCGTCAACGCACCGATGCCGAGCGCGAGCACCCACGACAGCCGGAACACCGCCGGGGTGCCGGCTTGGCGCGTGAGGATGCCGATCACCTGCACGACGAAGGCGCCGGCGAGGATGGTCGCGATCGGGCCAGGTCGCAGCGGTCCGCCGCGCGCGTGCGGTCGCGCACCGGAGCTCGCTCTCGCATGGACACGCAGCGACACCACGACGCCCATCACCACGAGGATCATGAGCCACGCGACTGCGGGCATCACATAGCGCTCGTTCTGCCAGCGCACCTGTCCGTTGAACGAGACGATGAGGAACCAGAGCGCGATCTGCGACCAGAGGATGACCGCCATGCGCCGCGTGCGCGCGAACGCGAGCGGCAAGAGACCGAGCGCAACGGGGACGATGCCGGCCCACCATGCGGTTCGCGACAGGTGATGGAGCGCAGCGCCGATCGGATTCGACGGCGCGATCCCAGAGGCGAGGTCGCTCATGTGATCGCCCTCGATGTGCGCGAAGTGGTACTCGAGGTTGCGGAGCGACGCGTACTTCGCGTTGCTGATCCAATCGTCGAGCTTCTCGGCGTTGGTCATGTACGGGTTGTTGAGCGCGAGCTTCACGATCGCGCCGTTCGCGCTCCACTCGCCGGTGAGCGCGCGGTTCACGATCGACTGCACCGCGAGGCACACCGCAGACGGCAGGCCGGTGAGCACGAGCACGCCGAACGCGCCGCGCATCCCGCGCAGGCGTCGATGCGTCAGCGCCGCGGCTATCCCGAACACGGCGATCGTCGCCGCGGCCTCCGGGCGCGTCACGACCATGAGCGCGCCCGCGAAGCCGAGGCCCGTCGCCGCCGCGAAGCCTCGGCGCTGGCGCCGCGCCTCGTCCTCCACGCGCAGGAACGCGACGAGCGCGATCGCCCACGTCGCGAGGAAGAACGAGACCTCCATGCCGCTCCAGAGCGACCAATCGAGCGCGCCCACGCCGAGGAACACCGGGGGCAGGAGATACGACGCGGCGCGTCCCCAGAGGTCGCGGTCGCTCTCGATCAAGAGACGGCGCGACGCGAGGAGCACTCCGAAGACGCAGCATGCGGCGACGATGCCCGCCCACATCATGAGCGAGCGTCCGGTGAAGCCGAGCAGCCAGCCCGCGGCGAGCACGAAGGGATAGCTGAGGCTCGTGTTGCCCGAGGAGTAGCCGTTGCCGACCGTCCACTGGAACGGGTGGCCGAGCGCCGTCGCGCGCGCGTAGTCGAAGTGGATGAAGACGTCGTCGAGCGGCGCGCTCCACTCGCCGCCGGTCTGCTTCAGCATGTAGCCGTAGAACATGCGCGCCGACGCGAGCGTCCACGCGCCGGCCCAGAGCGCGTAGAGGACCGGATCGATCCGTGCGACGTAGAGGCGCCGATAGAGGCGAGACGCGAACGCGGCGATGCGGCGGACCACGCGAAGGCCGGCTTCTTACCACACCATCCGCACGTCCCGTGGTAGCGTCGCGCGCCCTGCGCGAGCCGTGCGCAGCGCGTGTGCGTGTGGTACTCACCACACGCACTTCGATGAGGCGTGAACTGCGTTGGATTCTCGCGCCCGTGCTCGCTCTCGCGGCGGTGCCCAGCGTCGCGCGCGCGCAGCCGGGCGGCTCGGTCGTGAAGCCCGCCGACGAGCCATCGCCGGCGCCGCCGCCGCCCACGCAGGTCGTCATCACGCCGCCAGTCGTGACGAAGGACGAGGGCGCGGTGTATCCGCAGCAGGCGATCGTCGACAAGGTGAAGGACGTCGTCAGTGTCGACGTCGTCCTCGAGGTCGATGCGAGCGGCAAGGTGACGAAGGCCACCGTGGAGGCGGCCGCGGGCCATGGCTTCGACGAGGCCGCCACCGAGGCCGCGCAGCGCCTCGAGCTGACGCCGGCGAAGCGCAATGGGCAGCCGGTCGCCGCGAAGATCCGGCACCGCTACGTGTTCACGCCGCCGCCGTCACGCGTCGTCGGTCATGTCACCACGCAGACCGGCGCCGGCGCGGTCGCGGGCGCGACGGTCGTCGTCGCGAGCACGGCGGGAGACGGCGCGACGTTCCGTGGCGTCGCCGACGCGAACGGCGCGTTCCACGTGGATGGCGTGCCCGCGGGGCGATACCGCATCACCATCGCGGGCGAAGGCTTCGTCGAGCAGAGCTACGACGAGACGCTCGAGCCCGGGGAAGAGGCGAAGGTCGATGTCCGCCTCGCGCACCCCGAAGGCGCAGCGCCCAAGACGGGCATCGACGAGGTGCAGGTGCGCGGCGTGCATCCTCCGCGAGAGGTCACGAAGCGCACGCTCGATCAACGCGAGCTCGCGCGCATCCCCGGGACGAACGGTGATGCGCTGCGCGCCATCCAGAACCTTCCCGGCGTCGCTCGCCCGCCCGCCATCGCCGGTCTGCTCATCGTGCGCGGCGCCGCGCCCAACGAGACGAACATCTACGTCGACGGCACGCTCGTTCCGATCGCGTACCACTTCGGTGGTCTCTCGAGCGTGATCCCCACCGAGATGCTCGAGAAGCTCGACTTCTTCCCGGGCAACTTCAGCACGTATTACGGGCGCGTCACGGGCGCGATCGTCGACGTGGGCGTGCACGATCCGCGCGTGAAGGAAGACAAGCGGATCCACGGCCTCGCGCAGGCCGACTTCATCGATGCGCGCTTCCTCGTCGAAGGCCCGATCGCCGACACCGGCTGGAGCTTCGCGGTGGCGGGGCGCCGCTCGTACATCGATCTCTGGCTGAAGCCGGTGCTCGAAGCGGCGGGCGCCGGCGTCACCACGGCGCCCGTCTACTACGACTACCAGCTGATGCTTCACCGCGAGTGGGACAAGAAGCACTCGCTCCGCCTCTTCTTCTTCGGCTCCGACGATCGCCTCGAGGTGCTCGCCCCCACGGTCAACGGATCGAACCCGGGCGTCGGCGGCAACGCCACGCTCGGAACGGCGTTCTATCGCTTCCAAGCGCGCTACGTCGGCAAGCTCTCCGATGACACCGAGCTCCGCCTCACCGCGGCCGTCGGCAAAGACGCGCTCGACCTCTCGCTCGGCGACAACTTCTTCGTCCTCTCGTCGTATCCGATCAACCCGCGCGCGGAGATCTCGAACAAGCTCGGCGCGGGCGTGCGCAACAACCTCGGCCTCGACGTGTTCTACGCGCCGTACACGGTCGATGCGCGCTTGCCCGCGCTCCCGCGTCCGGGTCAGCCGCCCCCTGGTCCCTTCGGGAGCCAGCCCCCCCTCTCGATCACCGACTCCGACTCGCTCTACCGCCCGGCGCTCTACGACGAATTCGAGATCGTCCCGTTCCGCGGCACGCGCATCGTGCCGGGCGTGCGCCTCGACTATTCGAAGGACACGAAGTCGTGGGACGTGATGCCTCGCGTGACCGTGCCCCAGGACCTCACGAAGGAGTTCCCGCGCACCACGCTGAAGGGCGGCATCGGCCGCTTCGCGCAGCCGCCGCAGCCGCAGGAGACGAACCGCGTCTTCGGCACGCCTGGGCTCCATTCGAACATCGCGCATCACTACGGCTTCGGCGTCGAGCAGGAGATCACGAAGCAGATCGAGGTGAGCGAAGAGGCCTTCTACCGCCAGTACGATCAGCGCGTGATCCAGAAGGTCGGCAACGTGGGCGAAGGCCGCGCGTTCGGACTCGAGACGCTCATCCGCTACAAGCCCGACGATCGGTTCTTCGGCTTCCTCGCGTACACGCTCTCGCGCAGCGAGCGCAAAGACGGCCCCGACGAGCCCGATCGTCTCTTCCCGTTCGACCAGACGCACATCCTCACGGCGCTCGGCAGCTATCGCCTCGGGCGCGGTTGGGAGATCGGCGCGCGCTTCCGCCTCGTGTCCGGCAACCTTCGCACGCAGCAGACGTACGGCTTCTACGACGCGACGGTGGGCTCCTACGTTCCGCTCGCGGAGTACCCGCCGTACCTGCGTCGCAATCCGATGTTCCACCAGCTCGACGTGCGCATCGACAAGACCTGGCAGATCGGCCGCTACTTCAAGCTGAGCGCGTACCTCGACATCTACAACCTCTACAACCAGTCGAACGTCGAGGGCGTCAGCTACAACTACAACTACACGCTCAGCACCAACGCGAGCGGCATCCCGTTCTTGCCGAGCTTCGGCCTGCGAGGAGAGCTGTGATGGGCACCGCGAGGAGAAGGGTCGTCGTGCTCGTCGCGCTCTTCGTCGTGCTCGTCGTCGGGGCGATCGTCGCGTGCAACAACGGCGGCTTCGATTCGCAGAGCGTCGTCGACAGCGTGCGCCTCTTCGTGGTGAAGGCCGACAAACCCTATGCGAAGCCGGGCGAGAGCGTCACGCTCGAGGCGCTCGTGGCCGACGCGCGCAAGACCCGCGCGCGGCCCGCGAAGCTCTATTGGATCCCGATCCTCTGCCTCAACCCCACCGACGATCTTTACTACCTCTGCTTCGCGCCGCCCGGCGACGGCGGTCACTCCGCAGGTCCCACCACGCGCCTCGTGCCCGTCGGGCCTCTCGCCTCGCTCGCCGACGGCGGGGTCGACGGCGGCGGCATCGTCACGCCCGGTGGCGGCGCGGGCTCGAGCCTCTTCACGAGGATCCCCACGGGCGTCGATCTCGCGCCGTTCCTCCCGCAGGGCCCGACCTTCACGTTCACGATGCCCGCCGATGCCGTGCAGGATCGTCCCGGCGCGCCCGCGCCGTACGGCCTCGGGATCGTGTTCAACATCCTCTGCGCAGGAAAGGTGATCATCGCGGAGCGCGATCCGAACGGCGGCGCACAGCAGGTGCCCGTGAAGTGCACCGACGACGACGGCAACGCGCTCCCCGCGAGCGACTACGTGATCGGCATCGCCCGCGTGTACGCGTACGCCGACCGCACGAACACGAACCCCGTCATCGAGAAGGTCACGCAGGAAGGGAAGGACGTCGATCTCTTCGCCGGCATCACGATCGCGAGGTGCCCGCCCGGAACGCGCGAGAAGGACTGCCAGGAGAACAAGATCGACGTGCGAGTCTCCGACGCGAGCTGGGAGGTGAACCCGTCCGACGTGGAGCGTGACGGCCCGCTGCGCGAGCAGATCTGGGTCGACTACTACTCCGACGTCGGCAAGGTCGGCAGCGACGCGCGCCTCCTCTTCGACACGCGCAAGGGCCGGGCGAGCGACAGCCCGGTGAGCATCCGGGCCCCTCCCATCGTCGTCGACGGCACGATCTGGATGGTCGTCCACGACAACCGGGGCGGCGCGGCCTGGGTCGTCGTTCCGTTGCACGTGCGCTGAGAACAGGCCATGATTTCCATGGTCCGGATGTTCCTTCGCTTTCGTGGCGTGCTGGTGTTGGCGTTCGCGCTCGGCGCGGTCGCGGTGGCGCCGGCCTGCTCCAAACAAGAGGAGAAGGGCGTCCTCCAGGACAAGGACTTCCAGAAGCCGAGCGGCCTCGAGGCGGGGTTCGACAAGAACAAGATCATCGACACGCCGGCCTTCACCGACGTCGGCGCTATCGACGCGCCCATCCTCCAGAAGTTCTTCCACCGCACGCCGTACGATCGCGGAAGCTTCCTAGAGACGTACCAGTCGAACGGCATCCGCGCCGCCGATGCCATCGCGACCGCAGGTCGGACGTACCGCATCAACCCGCTCGTGCTGCTCGTCTTCGCGCAGCTGATGCAGGGCCTCGTGGGCGAGCAGAACTATCCGTTCCCTCCCGAGCGCGTCGAGTACGTCTTCGAATGCGG
>JACXTT010014678.1_pt1 | contig 10235 bp, 12 predicted proteins | sample 9270951 | NCBI WGS metagenome assembly JACXTT01 (sample SAMN15532306, study PRJNA645909) | rock metagenome | isolation source: weathered quartz diorite | place: Puerto Rico | collected 2017-06-21
ACCTTCCCGCCGATCAATACCGGGTCGCCCACTTTGAAGCCGTGCTTGTCGCCGGTGCTCTTGTCGAGCGTCACCTCGTTCGCGTTGGCAGGGGCGCGGCCCGACGAATAGGTGAGCGGGTTGAACGGCTCCGGGGAGGAGGAGAACATCAGCGCCGGGGCCCCCCCTTTGTTGAGGCGGTTTCCGTTCTTGTCGAAGACCGACGCGATGTCGTTCACCCCGCCGGCGGCCTTGGCGACACCCTGCGCCGACCGCACTCTTGCCAGCAGCGACTCGCTGAAGGGCGGCTGTCGCATGTGCTCGGTCTTGATCGTCTTGTGCGGCACGACCTTGATGTCGACGCCCTTGTTCGCGGTCTGGAAGATCCGGTCGAACGAGTGGTTGATCGTGTCCGTGAACACGTAGGTCCCCGAGATCATCATCACGCCGATGAGCACGGCGAAGGCGGTCAATCCAGCGCGCAGCTTGCGCGTCCAGAGGCCGCGGAGCGTGATCGCCGTCACGGCCGGTGCCTCAAGCCGAGATCTTCATCAGATCGTGCACGTCCTCGATCTGCGCCGCGGGCGCGTCGCGCACGATCTTCCCGTCGCGCAGGACCACGATGCGGTCGCCGACCGAAGCGGCGTCGGCATCGTGGGTCACCATCACGACGGTCTGGCCGAACTGGTCGACCGCCTCCCGGAGCAGGCGCATGACGTCCTCGCTCGCGCTCGAGTCCAGGTTCCCGGTTGGCTCGTCGGCGAACACGACCGCCGGCCGCGTCACGAGCGCACGCGCGATCGCGACCCGCTGCTGCTGGCCGCCGGAGAGCTCGGAGGGACGGTGGGTCTTCCGATCCTCCAGGCCGACGACGCCGATCACGTGGTCGACCCATGGGCGATCGACATCCCGGCCCGCAATCGTGAGCGGCAGCAGGATGTTCTCCTCGGCGGTCAGGACCGGCAGGAGGTTGAACGCCTGGAAGATGAATCCGATCTTCTGTCGGCGAAGCTCGGTGAGCGCGTCGTCGGCGAGGCTCGTGATCTCGGTCCCGTCGATCTGGACCGATCCGGAGGTGGGCTTGTCGAGCCCCGCGAGGCAGTGCATGAGCGTCGACTTCCCTGAGCCGGACGGGCCCATGATCGCGCTGAACTGCGAGCATTTGAATTCCACGGTGACGTCGGCCACCGCCTCGACCGCCGCCGCCCCTTCGCCGTAGCGGCGATGGAGATGGCTCGCGGAAACCATGGCCTTGTCGGCCGCTGGTCTCCCGTCGACTTGTTGCATCTAGCGGCCCTCCCAGTGGGGCTTTCGCTTCTCGCCGAAGGCCCGTACGCCCTCGCGGAAGTCGTGCGTGCGGAAGGAGGATAACCGCAAATTGATGACATTTTGTTCATCTTTTTCGGAGAGCCGCGGAAATCTGACGAGGCGCTCGATGATCTCTTTGTTCCCGCTCAGAGAGACAGGTGCGTTGGCGGCGATTTCCGTTGCCAAGGCGAGCGCCGCCCCGTCGATCTCCTCCGGCTCGGCGACCTCGTGCACGAGCCCGATCTGCTCTGCGCGGTCGGCGTCCACGTTGCGGCCGGTGAAGAAGAGCTCGCGCGTGCGGGCGGGCCCCACCGCGTCGATGAACTTCTGGAGCCCCGTGTGGCTGTAGATCAGACCGAGCTTCGCCGGCGGCATGCCCAGCTTCACGCCGCGTGCGGCGATCCGGAGATCGCAGCTGAGCGCCAGCTCCAGCCCTCCACCGAGGGCGTGCCCGTTGATCGCGGCGAGGGTCGGGAACGGGAAGGCATCGACCGCCTCGATCGCGCGGCTGAACGGGTGCGCGACGAGCCGCTCGGCCTCCTCTGCAAACACCTCGTCGGGAATGTCGGCGATGTCGTAGCCGGCCGAGAACATCCCCCCACTGCCGGTGAGGATCACGCACCGGGTCGCGATCCCGTCGTCGAGCTCCTTCATCAGGCGCGCGAGCCCGTCGAGGATCTCGTGGTCGAGCGCGTTCCGCTTGCGCGGGTTGCGAATCGCGACGCGGGCGACCGCTTCGGCAGGACGGTCGACGACCAGCTTGCCGGACACGTACTCGCTGAAAGAGAGGTCGTTCAAGGAAGGTCGGCCCGCCACAAACCCGTCCGTTTGCTCGCAAACGGACGGCAGTCGTTCCTCATTCGAGCACCACCAGCGTGTCGCCCTCGCTCACCGCCTGCCCCTCCTCGACCGAGATCTCCTTGACCACACCTGACTCGTCGGCCTCGACCGGCATCTCCATCTTCATCGACTCGAGAATCACGACGGTGTCGCCCTCGTCCACCGAATCGCCGGGCGAAACCTCGATCTTCCAGACCGTGCCGGTGATGTGCGCCTCGATCTCAGCCATGCTTGCCCTCCACTCGTGTCGGGGGTCGGCGGTCCGCGCCAGAATAGCCGCCGCGCCTCCTGGGGCAGAGGATCGGCGAGGCGGCGAAGCTTCGCGGCGGCGTCCGGCAAAGTAGCTTCCCGCGCACTGATGATCCTCGCCATCGACCAGGGCACGACCGGCACCACCTGCCTCGTCTTCGACGAAGACGCGCGGCTGGTGGGACGCGCCTATCGCGAATTCGCCCAGCACTTTCCGAGGCCGGGCTGGGTCGAGCACGACGCCGCAGAGATCTGGGACGTGTCGCGGACGGTGGCAAGGGAGGCTCTCGACGCGGCCGGAGTTCCGCCCGCCGAGCTCGAGGCAATCGGCATCACCAACCAGCGCGAGACGGTCGTCTGCTGGGACGAGCGAACCGGGGACCCGCTGTACCGGGCAATCGTGTGGCAGGACCGCCGCACCGCGGCACGGTGTGAGCAGCTCCGGGCCGCAGGATACGAGGAGCAGGTTCGAGCGGCCACCGGGCTCGTGATCGACTCCTATTTCTCGGCCACAAAGATCGAATGGATGCTCAACGAGGTCCACGGGCTGCGGGAGCGGGCGCGGGGAGGGGGCGTGCGGTTCGGGACGATCGATGCCTGGCTCACCTTCAATCTGACGGGGCGGGCCGTGACGGACTACTCGAACGCCTCGCGGACGCTGCTGTTCGACATCAACGCGCTCGATTGGGACGAGGGCCTCTGCGCGCTGTTCGGCGTCGAGCCTGGGCAACTGCCGCAGCTGGTTGCCTCGGCCGATCGCTACGGCGAGACGCTCCCCGAAGCGTTTTTCGGTGCGTCCGTGCCGGTGGCCGGAATCGCGGGCGACCAGCAGGCCGCGCTCTTCGGGCAGGCCTGTACGAGCCCGGGCTTGGGCAAGAACACGTACGGCACCGGCAGCTTCGTGCTGATGAACGCGGGCAGCCGGCCCCCGCCGGTGAGCGAAGGCCTGCTCACGACAGTCGCTTGGCAGGTGGCAGACCGCACGGACTACGCCCTCGAGGCGAGCGTGTTCGTGACAGGAGCGGCGATTCAGTGGCTGCGCGACGGGCTCGGGCTCGTTGCCGCAGCGGAGGAGACCGAGCAGATGGCCGCCTCGCTCGACTCGAACGAGGACGTCTATTTCGTGCCGGCCCTCACCGGCCTCGGCTCTCCGCACTGGGACCCATACGCGCGAGGCACGATCCTCGGGCTCACGCGGGGCACGCGCCGCGAGCACCTCGCCCGGGCTGCGCTCGAGGCGATCGCGTACCAGACCGTCGATGCGGTGGACGCGATGGAGGCGGCGTCGGGGGAGCGCCTCTCGGAGCTCCGCGCCGACGGCGGGGCGACCGTGAACGCCTGGCTCATGCAGTTCCAGGCCGACGTTCTCGGGCGGCCGGTGGTCGTGCCCGAGATCGCGGAGACCACCGCGCTCGGGGCGGCATACCTGGGCGGAGGGGGGGTCGGCTCCTGGACCATCGACCGGGTGACCGGGCTCTGGCGGGAGGCGTCTCGCTAAGAGCCCCGCATCAGCGAGGACGAGCGCCGCTCGCTGCTCGAGCACTGGAGGAAGGCGGTCGAGCGCTCACGAGACTGGGCGTCGATGTAACGCGAGCTCGACAGAGGGGTTAGAAGCGCCAGCGATGAAGCCGCAGGTGTACGTCGATCAGCGCCCCGCCGAGTACTTCTCGAAGTTCCACGAGCGCACCCGCACGAGGCCGCCGGACTGGGTGTACCCGCTCGTGCGGATCGTGCTGACGGTCCCCATGCTCGTGATCTACCGGTTCCGGGCGATCGGGGTCGACAACGTGCCGTATCAGGGGCCCGTGATCCTGGCGCCGAACCACTTCAGCTTCTTCGACCACTTCTTCGTCGCGATGCTCATTCGCCGGCAGGTGCAGTTCATGGCCAAGTCGCAGCTTTTCAAACCCCCGCTGCTCCAGTTCATCCTGTCCCACGGGGGCACATTCCCCGTCCGGCGCGGGCAACGGGATGAGGAAGCCTTCGTCACCGCGCACTCGATTCTCGACCGGGGCGGGACCGTGTTGATGTACGCGGAGGGCGGACGGTCCCGTTCGAAGCGACTGGGCACGCCCAAGCCCGGCCTCGGGCGCCTTGTGCTCGAATCGGGCGCGCCAGTGGTGCCGATCGCGATCCACGGCTCCGAGAACGTGCGCGAGGTCAAGCGAGGCCTGGTCTCCCCGAAAGTCACCGTTCAGTACGGCGAGCCGATCCTCTTCGAGAAGGTCGAGCATCCGACGCGCGGGCAGTCCCAGGCCGTCGCCAACGAGGTCTTCGAAGAGATCAAGGCCATGTACGAGGCCCTCGACGCGCAGGGCCGGCGCGGCGTGATCGCGGCAAGACGGGCGGACCACGCCCGGCCGATTCACAACTATTAGGCCGGTTCGGGTCCACCACCTGGCGCCATAGACTGCTGCGATGCCGATTCGCGATGGCCGGGCGCTCGACGGAGGAGCATTCCCGGCGGAGCGCGCGCCCGTCCGGGAAGGTCTCGATCTCGCATACATCCGTCGGGGCCAGGGCGGCTTTCCGCTGCTGCTCGTCCACGGCTGGCCGGAGACCAAGCGCATCTGGTGGCGGAACGTCGAGCCTCTCGCCCGAGCGGGCTTCGAGGTGATCGCCCCGGACCTTCGCGGCTTCGGCGAGTCGGCTCTCGCGCCAGACGGCTTCTACGACCCCGCGGCAAACGCGACCGACCTCTACCGCCTCGTGCACGACGTGCTGGGCCATGAGCGCTGCGCAGCCGCCGGCGGCGACTTCGGAGGAGTGACGATCCAGGATCTCGGCCTTCGGTTCGAGGGCTTCGTCGACCGCCAATGCCTCTTCAACACGATCCTGCCGTTGCTGCCCGACGACTACGAGAAAGCCGGGCTGGCGCCCCGGATCTCGCGCCGGACGCGCGCGGCGGCCGACTACTTCATCCGTCAGGGGCGCGAAGCCGACGAGCTTGCCGCCGAGCTGGACACCCCGGAACGCAGGCGACGCTACATCGCCCAGTTCTACGGGTCGCGGTTCTGGGCCGCGCCGGGCACCTTCGACCGCGACTCGATCGATTTCATGACCGAGCCGTTCGCCGACGGCGAGAAGCTCAGGGCCGGGTTCGGTATTTATGAGACAGCGATGGGAACACGGCCGCTCTCCGAGCAGCCGCGGATGCTGGAGAAGAACCCGCTACCGACGCTCGTGCTCTACGGCCCTGAAGATCACGTGATCCCCGGCGACTTCCCCGAGCGCTGCGAGGTCGCCTTCCCGGAGATCATCGGGCCGTTCATCGTCAAGCGTGCCGGTCATTTCCTTCAGTGGGAGCAGGCCGACGTGCTGAACCAGGCTTTGATCTACTTCTTCGCGGATCTGCGGGGATGAGCGTCAAGCTGGAACGGAGCACCGTTCTCCTCACCGGAGCGACCGGCGGAATCGGCCGGGCGATCGCGCATGCGCTTCACGAGCGCGGCGCGAGGTTGGTGCTGACGGCACGCCGGGTCGATGTGCTCGACGAGATCGCGAAAGAGCTGGGCGGGCGCGTCGAAGTGATCGGGGCGGATCTCGCGAACCGAGCGGACGTCGAGCGCCTGGGGGATCGCGCCGGCATCGACGTCCTGGTCGCGAACGCCGCGGTGCCCGCGTCCGGCCGCCTGGAGACCTTCTCGGCGAGGGAGCTCGACCGGGCGATCGACGTGAACGTCCGCTCGGCGATGCAGCTCACCCTGGCGCTGCTGCCCCGCATGCTCGAGCAGCGCTCGGGGCACCTGGTCTACGTGTCCTCACTCGCGGGCAAGGTTGCGAGCGGCGGCAGCTCCGTCTACAGCGCGACGAAGTTCGCACTCCGAGGGTTCGGGTACTCGTTGAGCGAAGAGCTGCGGCACACCGGCGTGGGGGTGACCACCGTCTTTCCCGGGTTCATCCGCGAGGCGGGGATGTTCCACGAAAGCGGCACGAGGCTGCCTCGCGGTGTGGGGACGCGCGCGCCGGAGGACGTCGCCAAGGCGGTCCTCGAGGGTATCGATCGCAACCGGGCCGAGATCGACGTGGCACCGTTTTCGCTGAGCACGGGCGCCAAGATGTTCGGCGTCTCGCCGCCCGTGATGTCGCGCATCAGCCGCATGCTCGGTGGCGAGCGGGTGAGCGAGCAACTCGAGGTCGGTCAGCGCGACAAGCGCTAGCCGCCCTACGCAGTGACAGGCCTGCGCGCGAACTCCCCGATCAACCGAGCGAGGCGCTCCGGCTGGTCCTCGGACACGAAGGTGTAGGAGTCGTCCACCCGCTCCAGGCGCGCGTCCGGGAAGGTCTGCGCGAGCCGCTGGGCATGGTCGAGGGGGAAGAAGTCCTTCTCGGGCGCCCACACCAGCAGCACGGGCCGGGTGAATCCTGCGAGGCGCTCGGCCGCCTCCAGCGTGTAGCGCGGATGGATTCCACGCAGCACCTTGGCCAGGTCGCGGCGGATCCCGGCGTCGCGCAGCGCGGGACGGAGCCAGCCGTCGGTGATCTCCGCGTCGAGGCCGTTCTTCACCAACCAGCCGAAGCCGATCGGGCTGTGCCTCACCGCCGCGAAACGCATGGGCTGGAGCATCATCCGCGCACCCGCCGGCGACTTCGCCGGTGCCAGGAGCCACTTGAAGAAGCGCGGCGGGAAGTTCTCGAATGCGTCGCACGGCGTCAGCACGAGGCGGCCGATCCGGTCCGGATGGCGCGTCACCACGATCTGGCAGAAGGCACCGCCCGTGTCGTTCCCGACCAGCGTCGCATCGCGAAGGTCGAGCGCGGTGAGGAAGTCGTCGATCAGCTTCGCGACCCCGTACGGAGAGAGGTCGGCGCCCTCGTTCATCGGCCGGTCGTGCGAGCCCAGCGGAAGGTCGGGGACGATGCAGCGGTAGTCCTTCGAAAGCTCAGGCACGACCTTCCGCCAGAGGTCGCCGTTTACGAGCAGCCCGTGTATGAACACCACCGGCTCGCCCGAGCCGCGGTCACGGTATGTGATCGTCCCGTGCGGGAGGGTTACCTCTTTGCGTTCCCCGAGTGCTGATGAGACCGACATTCGAACCTCCTATCCAAGTTTGCAGGTGACGATGCCTTTGGCGACCGGCGCCCCATCGGTGTCCGTCACGTCGACCCGGGCATCGCGTCAGTGTCGACCAGCGCGCTGAGCGCGCCCGCTCGTTGGTGAGTGGTGTCCATCCTCTCTCTGCGCTAGGGTCGATCGAGCGTGACATACATACAGCCGGTATCTAACATACAGACTGTTTGAATGTCAAGTAGGGCTCAACAATCCGAGGCGACCCGCCGGAAACTCCTGCGGGTTGGTCGCGACCTGTTCGCCCGGCGGGGCTACGCCGATGTGGCGACGGAGGAGATCGTGCGGCGCGCAGGACTCACGCGCGGAGCCCTTTATCACCACTTTCGAGACAAGCGCGACCTGTTCGCGGCGGTTGTCGAGCAGGTCGAGCTGGAGGTGACCGAACGGGTTGCCGCAGCGGCGCTCGGCGAATCTGATGCTTGGGAGCAGCAGAGGGCGGCGATCGAGGCGTATCTCGACGTCTGCCTCGAGCGGGACGTCCAGCGGATCGTGCTCGTCGACGCTCCCTCCGTGCTCGGTCTCGCTGCCTGGCGGGAGATCGAGGCGAGATACGGCCTCGCGCTGGTGCAGGCCGGGCTTCAGAGTGTGATCGATGCGGGCTATATCGAGAAGCAACCCGTCGAACCGCTCGCCCACATGCTCCTCGGGGCGCTCACCGAAGGTGGCCTGCTGATCGGGCGGGCCGAGGATCGCGGGGCGGCGCGGCGCGAGGTGGGGGAGGGCCTGGACCGGATTCTGGGCGGCCTGCGGGTGTAGGCCGCCTCTACTCGTAGGTCCTCTGCAAGCCGGCCCACAGCTCGTGATCGTGGCTGGGGATGATCAGCGCGTCGGGGTTCCCCCGCCGGTAGAGCTGGATTTCCCGCAGCGAGCGGCGCCAGTTGTGCTCGTCCTGGAGGAACTGGCTTCGACGCTCGTGATCGAGCACGTCGAGGGAGTAGACAGCGTCGCCCGCGAGCAGCGCCTCCCGCCCCTTCAGCCGGAGGATCAGCGATTGGTGGCCGACCGAGTGGCCCGGAGTGAAGACGAGGCGGACCGAGCCATCGCCGAACAGGTCGAACGACCGGCCGAAGGTCGAGTAGGAGTGCGTCAGCCTCGTGTCGTACACGACCTCGCGATAGTCGATCGCGTGGGCCGCTTGCCGGTGCACATAGCCGCGGAAGGTCGCGCGGGGAGCGTTGAAGGCGGCCCACTCGCCTTCGCCGAGTACGTACGTCGCCTCCGTGAAGTCGGAGATCGCGGACGCGTGATCCATGTGCAGGTGCGTCATCACGACGACGCTGATGTCGTTCGCGTCGACGCCGCGCGCGCGGAGCTGCGCCGCGGCGGCCTGGTCCCGCTCCATCTCGAAGGTGTAGAAGCGGCCGATCAGTGAGCCCATGTTCTGTTTGGGGTCTACGGCGACCGATGCATGCAGGCCCGTGTCGACGAGAATCCTGCCCGCGCCTGGGTGTTCGATCAGGAAAGCCGGAACCGGGATCTTGACCCACTCCTCCTTGGGAGAGCGGATCGATCGCCAGGTCTTCCACGATCCCCCGGTCCTCGCCATGAACTCGGCCGGCGAGTGGATCCAGCCCGTGTTGATCGGGTGAACCCGAACCGTGGCCCGCTCCTGCCCGCCGGGCAGGGGCTGCGTCAGCCGGCTTGCCTCAGCGAGCGCCATCTGAAGACGACCCTAATCCGCGCGTCTTTTAAGAACAACCTTGTTTATGGACTTCGCAACCGTTTCGTCGCGCTGGTTCAGCACCGTGTTGTGGAAAGTCGCGAGCCCGAGGTTCTCGTCGCGCTCTTCCTTCTCCTTCAGTTCGACGTGCACGTGGATCGTGTCGCCGATCTTCGTTGGCAGGAAGAAGCGAACCTTCTCCATCCCGTAGAACGCGACGATCGGGCCGGGCTGCATCGGAACGAGGCCGGCCGCGTACGACAGCACGAGCATGCCATGCGCAATCCGTTCGCCGAACATCGTCTTCGACGCCCACTCGGCATCCACGTGGAGCGGGTACTTGTCCCACGTGAGGGCCGCGAAGTTGACGAGGTCGGCCTCAGTGATCGTCCGACCTTTGGTCGTAAACGAGTCGCCCACTTGCAGGTCGTCGAAATAGCGTGCAAAAAGGTCTGGTGCTGTCGTCTCGAGCGTCAATTTGCAACCTCCACAATGGCCTCGACTTCTACCGGTATATCGAATGGGAGCTCGGCCACGCCGATCGCCGAGCGTGCGTGCCGTCCGTCCTCTCCCCAGAGGTCGAGCACGAGATCGCTGAACCCGTTGATGACGCTCGGCATGGCGTTGAAGCCGGGCGCGCAGTTGACGAGCCCGAGCAGCTTCACCCACCTCGTCACGCGGTCCAGGTCGCCGAGCTCCTGCGTTAGGGACGCGAACACCGAGAGCGCCGTCAGCCGCGCTGCGTCGTAACCCTGCTCAGGCGTCAACTCGGCGCCGACCTTGCCGCGCGCGAGCACTTGAGAGCCGTCCAGCGGCCCATGCCCCGACACGTACGCGTGCCCGCCGCTGACACGTACCAGGTCGAATCGGAACTCGACTCCGGGCGGCGCCGCGAAGGGCGCCGGCAGCACGAGCCCCCGCTCGGCGAGCCGCTCGGCGATCTGCCCCATCGGCTACTGGCTGCCCCAGCGCCGAAGCAGTCGCTCGGCGCCGTGCGAGAGCTCGCGGACTATCGTCGCGGCGGGCTGAAGTCGCTCCACGGCGCCGACGGACTGGCCCGCGTAGAGCGCCATCGCGTCGACTCTGCCGGTCGCCGCCCGGCCCGGTGCCGGCGGCGAGAGCCGGGGA
>JACXTT010014679.1_pt1 | contig 10235 bp, 6 predicted proteins | sample 9270951 | NCBI WGS metagenome assembly JACXTT01 (sample SAMN15532306, study PRJNA645909) | rock metagenome | isolation source: weathered quartz diorite | place: Puerto Rico | collected 2017-06-21
CCAATCTTAGGAATTTTGTCCTCGATGTTTGGAATTGGCTTGAGGAACGTCTCGGGGTTCTGGAAGAACTTCGGATTATCGAACATCTGCTGAATACCTTCGAGGACGGTTTCGATCTTCATATAAACGAAAACGTGCTCGCCGTTCGTTTGATTGAAGAACTCTTCGTCAATGGCCCCGTTGGTAACCATAGCGCACGCCATGTCCCAATACGAGACGACCATGCGGAAATGACCGCTATGTTCGCCCATCATGGTGGTCATAACGTCCTCCATGCTGGTCGGATTAAAAGTGAACAGCCAATTGCGCGCCTCGCGCATGACCGGCTCACGGCGGAGGTCGTAAAGCTTCAGAATCAGATCTGCATCTTCTTGCTTGCCCATTTGTCTTTGCTCCTTAGGTTTAGTTGAAATGATTGTAAGCACGAGGCGCACACGTACTCCTCGCACTCAGTTCGGGTCAATGGAAAATCAGAGACTATTAAAGCTACTGCTCGGCGGGCGTTTGCAGTCCCGGCGGTGGTTCAGTAGTCCAAATTGGCGGCGTCTTGGGTTCGTCCGTTAGCGGCGTCGCCGTTTGCTCTTCGAGTGCCAGCGCAATCACTTCATCAATCGTTTCGACCAGATTGATGTCCATGACCTTGCGCACTTCTTCGGGCACCTCGGGCAGATCTTTTTCGTTGTCCTTCGGCAAAATAATTGTGTCGATGCCGAAGCGATGCGCGGCCAAAAGCTTTTCCTTCACGCCACCAATCGGCAGGACGCGTCCGCGCAGAGTAATTTCGCCAGTCATCGCGACGTTCTTACGAATCGGCACGCGCATCAGCGCTGAGGCCATCGCGACAGCCATGGTGATACCCGCCGATGGCCCATCTTTCGGAATTGCGCCCTCGGGAATGTGTATGTGCAAGTCGCGCTTGCGAATGAAGTCGAGGCTCATGCCGAGTCTTTCCGACCGTGACTTGATGCATGTCAAAGCAGCTTGCGCGGACTCCTGCATGACGTCGCCAAGTTTGCCAGTGAGCGTTACCGCGCCCCGACCTTTGACTAACGTCGCTTCGATTTGCAGAACCTCGCCGCCAACTTCCGTCCAGGCCAATCCGGTGGCCAGACCAATCTCACTTTCTGCGGCCACGCCTTGCTGGCGGAACTTAATCGGCCCGAGCATCTGCTGCACGCGCTCCGGCCCCACTTCGTCTTTGAATCCTTCGGCCACGTTTTCGCCGACGAATTTGCGGGCGATCTTACGGCAGCAGGATCCAATTTCACGTTCAAGATTGCGAACGCCGGATTCGCGTGTGTAATGGCGAACGATTTCCAGGATGCCGTCGTCGGTAAATTGGAATTGTTCATCGCGCAGGCCGTTCGCTTCCGCTTGTTTCGGAATCAGATGGCGCTTGGCGATTTCAAGCTTCTCGCGTTCGGTGTAACCCGAGAGCCGCAACACTTCCAAACGATCCTGAAGCGCCGGCGGGATCGTGTGCATCACGTTTGCCGTCGCGATGAAGAACACCTTCGAGAGATCGTATTCAACGTCAAGATAATGATCCTGGAACATGTGGTTCTGTTCCGGATCCAGGACTTCCAGCAAGGCCGAGCTCGGGTCGCCGCGAAAATCGCTGCCCAACTTGTCGACTTCGTCGAGTAGCAGCACCGGATTAACCGTGCCTGCTTTCTTCATCATCTGGATGATTTGGCCCGGCAGGGCGCCAATATAGGTGCGTCGATGGCCGCGTATTTCGGCTTCATCTCGCACACCACCGAGGCTGAGGCGAACAAACTTACGTCCCGTTGCTCGCGCGATTGATTTGCCCAGACTGGTTTTGCCAACTCCCGGAGGCCCGACGAAACAGAGAATCGATCCTTTCGGATTCTTCACCAATTGTCTGACGGCGAGATACTCGAGGATGCGATCCTTGATCTTTTCCAAGCCAAAATGGTCTTCGTTCAGAACCTCTTCGGCCTTGGTGAGGTCCTTAATCTCTTTCGACTTCTGTTTCCACGGCACACTTACGAGCCAATCGATGTAGGTGCGCGAAACGGTTCCCTCCGCGGACATCGGCGGCATCGCTTCCAGCCGGTGCAACTCCTGAAGCGCTTTCTCTTTGGCTTCTTCAGTCATGCCGGCTTCTTCGATCTTCTTCTTTAAGTCGTCGAGTTCGGCGCGCTCATCCTTGCGGCCCAGTTCTTTGTGGATCGCCTTGATTTGCTCGTTGAGGTAGTACTCCTTCTGCGCCTTTTCCATCTGACGCTTGACCCGCGTTTGGATAGTGCGGTCGAGCTGTCGCTTCTCGAGTTCAATTTCGAGAATCTCGATCAGCCTCGCCAAGCGCGCCTGCGCCGAAAACATTTCAAGAAGACCCTGTTTGTCTTCGACTGAAATTCTCAACTGCGACGCCAACGCGTCGGCCATGTGTGAAGGGTCAGCATTGCGCATTGCCGTTTGCAACGCGTCCGGCTGCACATCAGGTGCTAACCGCAAATGCTGTTCGATCAGTTGCGCAATCTTTTGCACCAGCGCGTCGGTGCGGACGCCCTCTTCGCTTACGACTGGCGGGCGACGAACGGTTGCCGTAAATGCGCCCGCGTTGTTGTCGACTCGGATCGTGGTAGCGCGTTCACGTCCTTCGACGACAACTTTGATTTGACCGTTTTCCTGTCGCTGCGATTGCAGGATGCGAGCGATAGTTCCGACTCGATAAATCTGTTCCGGGGTTGGCTCATCCACCGTCGCATCGTGTTGCGTCGATAGAAAGATCGTGCGATCGGTAGCGAGCGCCATCTCCAGTGCGCGCACCGATCCCGGTCGGCCTATCTTGAATGCAACTTTGGTGAAGGGAAAAATTACGACATCGCGAATCGGCACCATTGGATAACGGGCGATGTCGGCAGGGGTTCGGTCTGAATATTCTTCCATGATTTCTTGGCTAGCGTGAAAACGCTGAGATGAAGCTCCTGAAAACTGCGCCGGGCGTACGAGAAATAAACGACGAATGCGACCGCTCTCTTAGCTTTTTTTGAGTCGGTCAGCCCCATTAATCGATTCGGCGATAGGGGCAACCGGCCGATCCGATTTGTGACTGGGTCGATTGTAAACCATTTGCGAAAAGCGTGCTACCGAATGCTCATAAATTGGGATATCTGGAGGGCAAATCTTGAAATTACGGGACTAGTGCTTAATTTCGCGCCGCAAATCTAAATTCTTTACCAGTCGGTGCAGATAATTTGGATGGATGGCCAGGATTTTCGCCGCTTCCGTGTAACTACCGTTCGATTTTTTCATCGCGTCAAGAATTAGTTTCTTTTTCGCATTGGCGACGTTTTCGTGGTAGCCCGACTCGGTTGCTAAGAATGTCCCGGAGTTCACTTCGAGGATCGCTTCCGGTAAATCCTCGGGCAAGATGTGTTCGGCCGTCCCCATCACCACCGCGCGCTCGATCGCGTTTTCCAATTCGCGAACGTTACCCGGCCAATCGTATTTTTGGAGCACCTCGTGCGCTCCGGTTGAGATGCCCACCACGCGACGGTTGCAATCGTTGGCATGCTTCGCGGCAAAATAGTTTGCCAACATAGGAATGTCTTCAGCGCGATCGCGCAACGGCGGCATCCTTAATTCGACAACGTTCAGACGAAAGAAGAGATCCGGTCGGAATGATCCGCTGTCGATTGCTGATTCAAGATCTCTATTCGTCGCGGCGACTACGCGCACATCGATCTTGATTGAATGTGTTCCGCCGACTCGTTCGAATTCGCGCTCTTGCAGCACGCGCAGCAGCTTCGTCTGCAAAGTGGTCGAGAGTTCGCCTATTTCGTCGAGAAAGATCGTGCCGCCATCCGCGATCTCCAGGCGACCCTTCCGTTGATTCAACGCGCCGGTAAACGCCCCTTTTTCATGGCCAAACAATTCGCTTTCGAGCAGCGACTCGGCCAGCGCCGCACAGTTCACCGCGACAAACGGCTGGCCCGCGCGCTTACTGTTGTTATGAATAGCCCGCGCCGCTAGTTCTTTTCCGGTTCCACTCTCGCCCGAGATCAAAACGGTTGAGTCGGTGGCTGCGACGCGAGAGATGAGTCGGTACACCTGCTGCATCAGCGCGCTTTCCCCAACCATGCTATGAGCGAGATTCGCTTCCGATACCAGTCGCTGATTCTCGCGCTCGAGTTCATCGAGGTGACGAACATTCTCGATCGCGACTGCGGCGATAGCCGCAATGGCCGTGACTAGCTGCAAATGATCCTGATCGAAATGAATATCGGGTACGTCGGTGTCGAGATAAATTACTCCCAACGATCGTCCCTGCATGACCAGCGGCACGCACATGAGCGAGCGCGAGTGCGCTGCAACCAAACTGTCCGTGTTAAGTGCTTCATTTTGCGCCGTGTCACCGACCAGCATTGCCGCACTGTCTTTGAGCACGCGGCGGACGACGGTGCTGCTTACCGTGATTTTTTGGTTAGGTCCCAACACGCGGTCGAGGCCGAATATGGACGCGAATTCACGATCGCCTTTGTTGCCTTCATCAGTCAGTAGAATGGCGCCATGCTTTGCGGGAACCACCTCAAAGAGCAGGGCCAGCAATTGCTCGTGTAGCTCACTCATTCCGCGCAGCGAGTTTATGGTGGTGGTGATTTTCATCAACGCGCAAAGATCGCGGGCCATTAGGCCCATTGCGTCCTCGTAAGTCATCCGCACAGTCGCAGCTGCGGCAATCTCGCTTTCATCGAAGCGAATTTCGCTCGTGCGGGCGGGTTCGGCGGTGTCTTCGAACAGAAAAAAGAACTGCGACTCTCCGATGCGGACGCGATCGCCGTGTTGCAATTCACGGCGCTTGACGGGAATGTCATTGACGAACGTGCCGTTCCGGCTGCCAAGATCGGCGATGACGAAGTGGTCTCCATCCTTTTCAATCAAGGCGTGGCGGCGAGAGACCGAGGCATTGCCAATTTTCAGAGTCGCTCCCGCCTGCCTGCCGATAAGCACAGGGCCTTCATTCATCGAGATGATCGTGTCTTCCAGTTTGCCGGTGATGGCGGCGATGCGCGGCTTCATCGGGACCTCGCGATGCGTTGAGTGCGGCCAAGTCTACGCCGGTGTTTCGGATGCTGCAAGAATTATTACAAGGGCCTACGCGATGTCGATCTATCTGAATTGTTAAGAACTCTATCCGATCAGATAGATTCAAACCGTTCGCAGGTGGCCTCAGACAAAAAGCAGCTCGCCGGGCGAAGGCTAGCTAACTTGCTCATTCAGGTGGACCTTATCGCGCACTGTTCGATCCTACGCTCAGGTTTCGCGGCGTCTGGCACATCGCTCGCTCATAACCATTTCAAATTTAACGGTCGATACATTGACCGAGACTCCCGCAAGGAGTAGAGGAGGAAAGATGAAAAAGCAGGTTCTGAAAGTTGCGGCGATGTTGATGCTGATTGCCGGTTTGACGGCCGTTTCAGCGGCGGTTGCCAATGGTCAGTCGACGAAGAGACTGGTTGCTCAAGTGCCATTCGATTTCAACGTTGGTGACAAGGCGGTCTCCGCTGGTCAGTACGACGTGGTAATTCCGAGCAACAACGGCGATGCGCTTACTATCCGCAGTCGCGACGGCAGAGGTCAAACGATGATTCTCAGTCACTCCGCGACGCGTCGCGCCGACAAGATGATCGCCAAGCTCGTCTTCCATCGCTACGGGTCAACCTACTTTCTGTCGCAGGCCTGGATGCCCGGTGATAGCACCGGTTGCGAACTGTCGAAGACAAAGCAGGAGCGCGCCCTCGAACGCGAACTGGGAAAGATTGCAGCCTATCACGGCGACCCAAAGCCGTTGTATGAGGTAGTCGAAGTGCTCGCGACCCTACGTTGAAGATATTCGCAGGCGACCAGCGAGCAGTGACGGCTCGCTCTCGAAACAAAACGGCAATCCCGAGTGATCGGGATTGCCGTTGTCGCATCTGCGATTGAAACTGACTTACGCGGCCGCGTCGTCAACGCCGGCCAAACCTTCACCCGGAATGGCGCGATGACGATCAACCATCTCGCTCGTGATCACGAATTCCTTAACGCGCTTCTGGGACGGAAATGTGTACATTGCTTCCAAAAGCAATTCTTCCAGAATCATCATTAAGCCACGAGCGCCCACCTTGCGAACCAATGCCTGACCGGCGACAGCCCGGAGCGCATCTTCAGTGAACCGAAGCTTGACGCTGTCAAAGTCGAACTTCTTTTGATACTGCTTAACGAGCGCATTCTTCGGCTCGGTGAGAATCTTGACGAGGGCCGGCTCGTCGAGTTCATGCAGCACGCCCACGACGGGCAGACGCCCCACGAACTCAGGAATCAAGCCATAGCGAATCAGATCTTCCGGTTGCACGTGCGCCAGCGCATCGGCCTGGCGTTGTGCGCCTGATTTCACCTCCGCATGAAAGCCGAGTGACTTGTTACGCAACCGTCGCTCAACGACTTTCTCCAGACCCACAAACGCGCCGCCGCAGATAAAGAGGATATTTGTCGTGTCGACCGGAAAGAACTCCTGGTGTGGATGCTTGCGACCACCTTGCGGTGGAACGTTAGCGACAGTGCCTTCGAGAATTTTCAGCAGCGCCTGCTGCACGCCTTCGCCGGATACATCGCGAGTAATCGAAGGGTTCTCGTCCTTGCGACAAATCTTATCGATCTCGTCGATGTAGATGATGCCTTGCTGTGCTCGCTCGACATCACCGTTCGCCGCCTGAAGAAGTTTCAGGATAATGTTCTCGACATCTTCACCGACGTATCCCGCTTCCGTCAGCGTCGTCGCATCGACGATAGTGAAAGGCACGCTCAGCATGCGCGCGAGTGTCTGGGCGAGCAGAGTCTTTCCGGTTCCAGTCGGCCCAATCAGCACGATATTCGATTTTTGAATCTCAACGTCGGCGCGCCGGCGCGCCAGTTCGATGCGCTTGTAATGCTGATAAACCGCGACCGCCAAACGTTTCTTGGTCTCGTCCTGACCAATCACGTATTCGTCTAGAAAGGTTTTGATCTCGCCTGGTTTTGGCAGAGGAGGACGCGACGCTACCGACTCAGCTTGCTGGTCGTCGCTGATGATCTCGTTGCAGATATCGATGCACTCATTGCAGATGTAAACGGTGGGACCCGCGATGAGTTTCTTGACTTCGTTCTGCGACTTACCGCAGAACGAACAGCGCAGCGTGTCGTCGGTTCTTCTTACCATAGCCTGGGGAACTCCGTTTGATGTAACGCAACTTGTTAAGTTGCGGCTCGCCCGTGCATCTCGCAAGTTAACAACTTGCGCTACAAAACGGGCCTACTCGCGGTGCGCGATCACCTCGTCTATTAAACCATATTCCTTAGCCTGGACGGCTGACAAGTAACGGTCGCGTTCAACATCGAGTTCAATTTGATCGAGACTCTGACCAGTATGTTTAGCAAGGATCTGCGAGGTCAGCTCGCGAATTCGTATGAGTTCCTCGGCATGAATGCGGACGTCGGTGGCCTGTCCCTGCATTCCGCCTGAGGGTTGGTGAATGAGAATGCGAGAATTTGGCAGCGCGAATCGTTTGCCTTTCGCGCCGGCGGTCAACAGCAGCGCACCCATCGAGGCGCACATGCCGACACAGATCGTGGTCACGTCCGGTCGAATGAATTGCATCGTGTCATAAATCGCGAGGCCGGCCGTGACTGATCCGCCAGGTGAATTGATATAAAGATTGATGTCCTTCTCAGGATCTTCCGCTTCCAGAAAGAGCAACTGCGCGACGATTAGGTTGGCGATCTGATCATCGATCGGCGTGCCCAGGAAAATGATGTTGTCTTTGAGGAGTCGCGAGTAGATGTCAAACGCCCGCTCACCGCGCGACGTCTGCTCAACTACCATGGGAATGAGTGCCATAATAAATCAGGAGGCAGTAAGCAGTAGGCAGTAAGCAGAAAAAACTTGATGGTGCGTTTTATTCTGACTCCTGAGTACTGACTTCTGACTCCTGTGGTTCTTCCTTCCAGTCTTCGTCGGTTACCTTCGCATTCGCGACTAAGAAGTCGAGCGCTTTGCGATTGCGCAACCTCGGAGCGATGCTACGTTCGCCTCCCTGCTTTGTCAAGACTGCTCGCACTTGTTCTGGCGTCTGTCTCGAAGCTTCTGCGATCGCATTGATCTCGTCTTCGATTTCCTGATCGGCTATGTCGATCTTTTCCTGATCGGCGAGCGCTTCAAGCAACAACGAACTGCGCAATTCATAACTCGCTTGCTCTTTCAACGAGCCCCGTGCGCGCTCCCAATCAAGTTGTGGGTTGCGCGGATCGATGCCCTGCGAAATCATGTCACGCACGACAGACTCAAATCGATGCTCAGTTTGATGCTCGACCAGACGTTCGGGCAGTTCGAGTTCATGTCCTTCAACCAGTTTGCGTAACAGTTGCGTGCGTACGGATCCTTCGGCTTCACCCTTCGCCTGGGCGTCGAGATCAGATCGAATCTTCTGTTTCAGTTGATCCAGTGACTCAATTTCATCACCTTCGCCGGCGAGGCTTTGCGCCCATTCATCGTCGACCTCCGGCAGTTCTTTGATGCGCACTGCGTTGACTTTCACTTTGTATTCAACGGTTTTGCCGGCCAGGCCTTTAGCGCTGAAATCCTCAGGATAAATGACGGAAAACGTCTTTTCGTCATCAGCGTTTGCTCCGGATACATTGTCGGTGATCTCCTGGACGACGCCCTGGCCGCCGAGCACGACTTCGACATCTTCGACGTTAATTGGTTCGGCATCGGGTTCATTCACAAAGGTGCCATGGAAGTTCGCCGTTACAGTGTCGCCGACTTGCGCGCCGCGATCTTCCACGGGGGCCAGCGATGCGGAGTTCTCACGCAGTTGTTCGAGGACGCGATCGACGTCTTCATCTTTTACCGGTCGAGTTCTGCGCGATGCTTCGAGTCCCTTGTACTCGCCCAGCTTGATCTCCGGCAGCACGTCAACATTGACGTTGAAGGTAATTGGTTTCTCGCCAAGTTGATCGAGGCCTTCATTGTTTTCGAGATTCAGCTCAGGTTCGCCGAGCGCTTGTACGTCGTGATCGGCAATCGCCTTCTGCACCGCATCGGGAAGCAATTCGCGCAACACTTCAGTGCGAATCTGATCCTTAAAACGTGTGCGCACGACACCGCGCGGCGCGTGGCCGGGACGAAAGCCAGGAACGTTTGCAGCTTTTGCATATTGATCGCTGACGCGATCGTAAACCTTGCGCACCGCGTCGGCTTCGATTTCGATATCGATCTGTTTCTTGGTTGGAGAGATCTCTTTGAGTTCAGTCTTCATAAGAATAGAGGCTAGAGGTTAGAGTCTGGAGGTTAGAAAAATCAAACCGCTGAACCCTCATGTCTTTAGATTCAATCGGCTGCGAACGAATTTCTATCCTCTTACCTCTAGCCTCTAACCTCTGCTTTGGTGCGAAAGGGGGGACTCGAACCCCCACACCTTTCGGTACCAGATCCTAAGTCTGGCGCGTCTGCCAATTCCGCCACTTTCGCAAAATTAATCAACGTCGGTGAGCATAGCATACCGTTTGGAGTGATCGCATTAAGGCGATTGGCGCTGCGCGCTCATCCGCTTTGTGACGAGGTACACCGGAAAGCCGATGGCGAGTAAGCCCAGCGCCCAGAGGCTGTTTTTCGTATCGCCCGCTACGGCTCCGGCGAGGAAGGCAATCGATCCGATCGTGACGATCACGGTCGTCCAGGGATAACCCCAGACGCGATATGGGCGTGGAAGATCGGGCTCACGCTTGCGCAACACAAACACCGAGATGAACGCCAGCGTGTAATACGAGACAAAGAAGAACGCTATTACCGCGAGCACTTGATCGAAAGTACTGCTGACGATGAAAAGCACCGCCACGATGGTGCTGATGAGCAAGGTCACAGTGGGTGTCCCGCCGTTATTTACCCGGCGACCATGATGTGTAAACAAACCATCGCAACTCATGGCATACAAGGTTCTTGGTGCGCTCAAGGTGTATGCATTGATGGTGCTTAGCATCGAGACAATGCCGATGATGCGAATCGATGTGTCTCCATAGCGTCCAAAAATCAATCCGGCAGCTTTGCCGACAGCGAGCGGTTCACCTGCAAAACTCGACAGCGGCATAACGTGCAGCAGCGCGAAATTCACGAGCACGTAAATCGCGATTACTGCTAAGACACCCCCAAACATCGACCGGGTCACGTCGCGTTTGGGATCGCGAATCTC
>JACXTT010014680.1_pt1 | contig 10234 bp, 7 predicted proteins | sample 9270951 | NCBI WGS metagenome assembly JACXTT01 (sample SAMN15532306, study PRJNA645909) | rock metagenome | isolation source: weathered quartz diorite | place: Puerto Rico | collected 2017-06-21
AACGGGGCCGGCAGGAGGAGCGACATGAGAAGGTGGCACGTGATAGTTACGGCGGTCTTGGCGGTCGTCGCGGTGTGTGCGGTGACGACGGTGGCGCAGCAGCAGCGCACCGCCGAATCGCGCGACATGACGCTTCTCGGCACCAACGACCTGCAGGCGCGCAGCGCGTATCAGCCGGTGATTCAGAAGCAGGGGAACCGGTACATCGCTTACGTCGGGCATCACGCGGGTTCGATGCCGAACACGCTGACCGGCAAAATGGAAGACAACGGTACCTCCGTCGTCGACGTCACCAATCCGCGCCAACCCAAATACATCGCCCACATTCCGGGTGGCGGAGAAGCGCAGGGCCCCGGGCAGTCGCAGATGGTGCGCACGTGCAGCGGCGCCGACCTGCCGAAAGCGGACAAGAGCAAGTTCTATTTACTCCGCGCGCTCGGCACGTCGGGGCATGAACTCTGGGACGTGACAACCCCCGAGAAGCCGACCCGCATTACGCAAATCGTCGGCGGCTTGAAGGACACGCATAAGAGCTGGTGGGAATGTGAGACGGGCATTGCCTATCTGGTCGGCGGCGACCCGGCATGGCGGACGCCGCGCATGACGAAGATTTACGACCTGAGCGATCCGACGCACCCGGTCTTCATCCGTGACTTCGGCCTGCCAGGGCAGCAGCCAGGCTCGACGATGAATCCGGTGCCGACGGAGCTGCACGGGCCGATCTCGATTGTGAAAGCGAATCGCGTGTACTTCGGGTACGGAACGGGTCGCTACGGCGTCGTGCAGATTGTTGATCGCAAGAAGCTGCTCGAAGGGCCGAAGGAGCCGACCGATGCGAACCTGCGGTATCCCGTCGTCGGTCAGCTCGATCTGCCGATCGACGTCGGCGCGCATACGGCGTTTCCGATGATTCACATGGTGCTGCCCGAGTACGGCAAGCAGAACTGGCAGCAGGTGATCACGAATACCGCTGCGGGCACACACGCCGCCGCAGAGGGCTTCGCGCCGCCCACCAACCAGGGCATGCGCGATTTCATCGTGACGGTGGGCGAGACGACGGCGAATGAATGCCTCGAGGCGCGGCAGCTGGTGCGCATCGTCGATGCGACGTTCGAGAAGAACATGATCCCTGTGTCCTCGTGGACGGTGCCGGAAACAAGTGGCAATTTCTGTTCACGCGGCGGCCGGTTCGGCACGCACTCCACCAACGAGAACATGACGCCGATCTACTACGGCCGCGTGATCTTCGTGGCGTACTTCAACGCCGGCATCCGCGCGCTCGATGTCCGCGATCCGTTCAACCCGAAGGAGATCGCCTACTACATCCCGCCGGTCACGGCGAAGACCGACAAGCGGTGTGTCGGCCGCGGGGCGGACGAGCGATGCAAGATCGCGATTCAGACCAATAACGTGGAAGTCGACGACCGCGGCTACATCTACATCGTCGATCGCGCCAACACCGGCATGCACATCCTCGAGCTGGCCGGTGCCGCGCGCCGCGTGGCGAACTTCCCGACCAACGCGACGAACTAAGATCCAGCAGGTATCAGGTTTCAGGTGTCAGGGGTATCAGGACCCCTGATACCTGGACCACACCTGAAACCTGATACCTGATCCAATTCATCGATGTTGCTTGCGGCGATTTGCTACCTTCTCATCACCGCGCTGCTCTTCCACAATCTCCTTCCCGTTTTCACGACGCATCTGTTCGGCGATCTCGGCGATCCGCTGCTCAATACGGCGATCCTGGCGTGGAACGCGAAGCACCTGCCGCTGGCGCCGGAGTGGTGGAACTTTCCGGCATACGCGCCGCTGTCGGGCGTCACCGCGTTTACCGAGCATCTGCTCGGCGCGTATCCGCTGACGTCGCCGATCGTCTGGATCACCGGTAATCCTGTCGTCGCGTACAACGCGCTGCAGCTCGCAACGCTTCCGCTGAACGGCCTTGCCGTCTTCGCGCTCGGACGCGAGCTCACCGGGTCCTCAACCGGCGCATTTGTCGCCGGACTCGCCTTCGCATTCGCGCCGTTCGGCGGCGAGCATCCGACGCATATCCAAATGCTGATCGCCTTCGGCATGCCCCTGGCGCTGTACGGGCTGCACCGCTACCTGAACTACGGCGCCACGCGCGATCTCGTCTGGTTCGGCCTTGGCTGGCTGAGCGTGACGCTGTCGAACGCGTACATGCTCGTCTTCTTTCCAATTCTGATGGCGCTGTGGGCGACCTGGTTCTTCAGGCGCGCCGACGCTCGTCGCTGGCTCGCGATCGGTGGTTCGGCGGGCATTGCGACGCTTCCCGTTGTGCCGCTCCTTGTCGGCTACCACGTTCGCCAGAGCGCGTACGGCTTCTTCCGCACCTATTCGGAAATCGTGTCGCAGAGCGCCCGCATCCAATCGCTCGCGGGCATCAATCAACGCGCGGTGCTGTGGGTCGATTGGCTGCCGAACACCTTCGACGAACAATCACTGTTTCCGGGATTTGCCATTCTCGCGCTCGTGACCATCGGCGTCGCGGCGGCCGTCCTGTCGCGCGAGCATCGCGCCTGGCGACGCCTTGTACTCTTCTATGTCGCCGCCGCGGTCGTGTTGTGGGCCTTCACGCTTGGTCCCGAGGTCCGGTGGGGTGGAGTGAACGATTCGAACGCTCCGAACGTTCTCCATGGTCCGTATTGGCTGCTGATGCACGTACCGGGCGTGCAGGGCATCCGCGTGGCTTCGCGCGCGTGGCTGCCCGCGACGTTATGCCTGGCGGTATGCGCTGGCTTTGGCGCGGCGTGGCTGGCGGCGCGCCGGCGAACCCGGTGGCTGATCGCTCCATTCGCGATACTGATCGTCGCCGAAGGGTGGTTCGTCGGTCCGGTGATGGAGGCGCCCACCGCCTTGCCATTGCACATCCCGCCGGGTGCCCAGGTGCTCGATTTGCCGATCAGCGCGGGGTATGGCAACGCGGATGCGCAGTACCTCGCGGTACTGGGCAACTATCGCGTTGTCAACGGGTACAGTGGCTACACGCCGCCGTATTTCGCCGAGCTTCGCGGCGCCCTCGCGCATCATCGGCCCGAGGCGTTCGCGCCGTTCCGCCAGCGCGCGGATCTATACGTGGTCGCCAGGCCCGACGTCGAGCCGCAGTTCGTCACGTGGCTCGACCACCTTCACGATCCGCAGCGCCTGATCGACTTTCGCGGGTGGCGGCTGTATCGGTTAGCGCGTCTCGGCGACGGGCCTCCGCACTCCCTGCTCCTGCCATTGCCGAAACCGGGCGATACGCCCCTCGCTATGCCCGGATCCTAGGGTGGGTCGCGAGGTACCAAGGCATCGCCCCCGGATCCGCCTCCGTTTGCCGACCCGAAGAAGCTTTTCAGGATGCCCAGCCGCGCGGTCCCGCAGCCGACATAACGGCCCGGACGATCCTCGGTTTGCGGCAGGCATTCGGACTCGATCACCGCAGCGCCCTCATACAACTCGCTGAAGACCACAAAGGGCCCGAGCCTGTCGTAGGCAGTGCCCATGAACGATGTGATCGCCGCCGCATGCCGGAACAGATCGGCACGCGAGGTCGGGTACATCTGCGGGTTGCCTCGAGGTGGATCCATGCGGCTGTCGTCGAAGGCTGACTGGAAGGTCGGAATGAAGAAATACTTTTTGCCGTTCTCAGTCGAGAAGCGATCGATCGTCGATCGCCAGCGCACCGAATTCGCGCGGTAGGTGTCCACCATCGTCGAGTAGTCGGCGGCGACGAGCGCATATTCCATGAAACCGTCGAACGCCGCGAGGTTCCTGAGCACCTGCGCGTCGGTCGGAATTCCCATCAGATTCGGCGACCCTACGAACATGACTGGATATCTGGCGCGCGCCTCGTCGAGCAGCGACCCGAGATCTCCCGTCATTAGCGAGGGAGCCCACATGTAGATGAGCGCGCGTCCGTCGTGGGTCACATACCGGTCGCCGTACGGCACGATGACGTTCCGGACCATGAAGTCGATGTCGCTGCGGAACACCTGCCGGTTGTACGCGAGGTCGATGTCTTTCGGTCCGCTGTCCGGCAGATATCGCGTGCCGTTGATGTGCTCGTAGAGCAGGAAAAATGGCCGGCGACCGTTTCGGAAGTACGTCGCCAGCCACTGATTGTGATCCGGATACGCGGGGTTCGGGTTGTATTCGAGGACGTCCGCTCCTGACCCGTAGCGATCGAGCAGCCAGTTCTGTTCCCGGACAGCGGCAGGTGACTGATAGCCTTTCGGTGTCCAGAGATGGGGTACTGGATACACGGTCGCGAGACTCGGGACATACCGCCACGGGTAGAGGTTCGCGAACCATCCGGTGATCGACTGCAGTTCGACGCCGTCGATCTGCGGCGGTGCGCTGCGTGGCAGGTCTGAATTGGAATCGATGTTGGAGTCGGTCGCCTTGGCGTGAACGGCAAAGGCCACGAGCAGCGAAACGACCGTGAGGCTGCGGAGGTTCATGTCCTCTCGCGCGCAGGCGTGAGCAATCAGCAGGCCGGACGTTGATCCGCGTGGAGAAGGCCGTGTCGCGAGCAGGCGACAGGCACGCTGGCCGGAAATTCTGAGTGCGAGCGGACTTTAGGAAACGGCCCTGCGGATTACTGGTCGCCGAAGTATTCCTTAAGAATTTCACGCCGGCCGGTGTCGCAGCCGCCCCATCGGTCTCGCGTGTCGAGTGTGTCGAAGATGCACTGCGATTGGATGACCGCGGCGCCTTCAATCAGCTCGCTGAAGACGACAAGCGGTCCCAGCGGGTCGTAAGCAATGCCGAACTCTTGTTTGATCCACTCCGCCCGCTAGCGGAGGAATCGGCGGACGGTCAGGACGAGCAACCATAGGAATCCCGGACTCGAAGTGAGACCGATGAGCGGATCGGAAACCCTGCTGCACTTGCACGCCCGCTGCCGGGCCCGATAAAATTTGAAGGTTTCTACCACGCGAATCTCCGCAATCTCCTCCACCAATTAAGGGATTGGGGATTTCTGCCAGCATCGCTTTGGGAAGGACGTACCGATAGATGTCCGTAACCGCTCCAGTCGAACAGGAAAGCGGCACCGCTGCGAGTGCCGAGCGAATCGTCAACGATTTCGCCATTCAGGTCGCCACCGTCAATGGGTCCGGCAGCCAGACTGCCAATCTCGTCCTGCTTCGCTCCATCTTTCAGATGGGGGTTCCCGTCTCGGGCAAGAACATGTTCCCGTCGAACATCGCCGGCCTGCCGACGTGGTACACCGTCCGGGCAAGCTCGAAGGGGTATGTCGCCAGGAAGAAGGAGGTCGACCTCCTCGTCGCGATGAATGCCGAGACAGGCAGGGAAGATGTGATGACGCTGTCGCCCGGCGCCGCCGTCGTCTATGACGAGCCGCTGAAGCTCAACGACCTGCGCACCGACCTGATTTTCTATCCCGTTCCGTTCGACAAGCTGATTGCTCCCGTGACCCACGACGCGAAGCTGCGGCGCCTCGTGCGCAACATGATTTACGACGGCGTGCTGTCGCGCCTGCTGTCGATCGACATGGCGCAGATGGAGAAGGCGCTCAGAAAGCAGCTTGGCAAGAAGCAGAAGGCGATCGATCTCAACATGAACGCGCTGAAGGCCGGCTTCGACTACGCCGATGCGAACCTGCCGAAGCGCGACCCCATCGTCGTCGAACCGATGGAAGGGAAGACCGAGGGGATGATTCTGATCGAGGGCAACGCCGCGGCGGCGATCGGCTGCATGATGGCCGGCGTCACGTTCGTCGGCTGGTACCCGATTACGCCGTCCTCGTCGCTCTGCGAATCGCTGATCGACTATTTGAAGAAGTATCGAAAGGACCCGGAGACTGGAAAGGCGACCTACGCGGTGATCCAGGCGGAAGACGAGATCGCCGCCCTCGGCATGGTGATCGGCGCCGGCTGGATGGGCGCGCGCGCCATGACGTCCACCGCTGGGCCGGGCATGTCGCTGATGGCCGAGTTCACCGGCCTCGGCTACTACGCCGAAGTGCCTGCCGTTATCTTCGACATACAACGGGCGGGGCCGTCGACCGGTCTGCCGACGCGCACCGGTCAGCAGGACATTCTGTCAACCGCGGTGTTGTCGCACGGCGACACCAAGCATCCACTGCTGCTGCCGGCATCGGTCAACGAGTGCTACACGATGGCGATGGAGGCGTTCGACCTCGCGGAGCGCCTTCAGACGCCAGTCTTCGTGATGTCCGATCTCGACCTGGGCATGAACACGTGGATGTCGAAGCCGTTCGACTATCCAGCCAGGCCGTTCGACCGCGGCAAGCGGCTCGATGCGGACAAACTGAAGCAGCTTGGCGAGTTCGCGCGCTATCGTGACGTAGACGGCGACGGCATTCCGTATCGTACGGTGCCGGGCGACGGTGGACCGGCGTACTTCACGCGCGGTTCGGGTCACAACGACAAGGCGTTGTACAGCGAGCGTGCGGACGACTATACGAACAACCTGGATCGGCTGAACAAGAAGTTCGACACGGCGCGGACGATGGTCCCGAAGCCCGACATCGATCTGGCGGCGAAAGGCGGCATCGGCATCATCGCCTACGGCACCACGCACTGGGCCCTCATCGAGTCGCGCGACCAGCTGAAGAACGAGCAGAAGATGAACACCTCGTATCTGCGGCTGCGCGGCTATCCGTTCGGCAAGGAGCTGTTCGACTTCATCGATGCCCACGACCGCGTCTACGTCGTCGATCAGAATCGCGACGGGCAGATGTGGAGCCTGATCAGGCTCGAATGCAACCCGCAGCAGGTGTCGAAGCTGCGCAGCATCCGGCACTACTACGGGCTGCCGATTGACGGCCGCTCGTTGACGACGGAGCTATTGAAACAGGAAGGACGTTAACCACGAAGGGAATCGAATGTCCAACGGCGCAGTAGCACCACCACCCCCGTCCGGCAGGAAGGTCAATATCATCGGCCTCGACTCGACCGCGTATCGCGGCGCGAAGACGACGCTCTGCGCGGGGTGCGGCCACAACGCGATCACCGAGCGCATCATCGATTCGTTCTTCGACCTCGGTATTCAGCCGGATCAGGTCATCAAGCTGTCGGGAATCGGCTGCTCCAGCAAGAGCCCGGCGTACTTCCTGAACCAGGCGCATGGCTTCAACTCGGTCCACGGCCGCATGCCGTCGCTGGCCACCGGCGCGGTCATCGCCAACCGGAAGATGATCGCCATTGGCATCAGCGGTGACGGCGATACCGGCGCGATCGGCATCGGTCAGTTCGTCCACCTGATGCGCCGCAACCTGCCGATCGTCTACATCATCGAGGACAACGGCTGCTACGGGCTGACGAAGGGGCAGTTCTCGCCCACCGCCGACCTCGGCTCGACGCTGAAGACCGGTGTCATCAACGATCTGCCGCCGATCGATACCTGCGCGCTCGCCATCGAGCTCGGCGCCTCGTTCGTCGCGCGCTCGTTCTCCGGCGATCCGAAGCAGCTCAAGGCCGTCCTGAAGGCGGCGCTCAGCCACAACGGCACGAGCATGATCGACGTGCTCTCGCCCTGCGTGACCTTCAACGACCACGAGGGGTCGACCAAGAGCTACGCATACGTCAAGGACCACGACGAGCCGATGTCGGAGGTCGGCTTCGTGCCGTACTTCGAGGAGATCAACGTCGAGTACGACCCGGGCACGACCACCGCCGTGACGCTGCACAATGGGTCGAAGATCCTGCTGACGAAGATGACGTCCGATTACCACCCGACCGACAAGATCAAGGCGCTGCAGATGCTCCACGAAACCGCGCGACGCGGTGAGTACGCCACGGGCGTGCTCTATGTCGAGCCGGACAAGCAGAGCTTTGTCGACGTGCTCGGCATCGTCGACGAGCCGCTGGCGTTCCTCGATCCGTCGAAGACGCGTCCGAGCAAGGCGGCGCTGGATGAGATTATGGAGAGCTTCCGCTAGTCGTTCGGCTCGTTCTTCCGTTCGGATCGTTCGTAGAGGCGGGCCTTTAGGCCCGCCTTTCTTATTTCGAAGGCACGAGCCGCTTCAACTCCTCGGTCCAGTTCACGACGATGTTGAGATGATTGGCTGCGGCGACCTGCTCGTTTTTCCATGATCATGAGGAAGCGGCGGCCATCGCTTGTCACGTCGTAATTCCGAACGTTGGGAAATGTCCACGCGCGATTTCACGGGCACGCGGTTCGCTTAAGCATTTGCAGCTAGACGATGCGATTGACGGACCGCCAGCGCGCGCTATTCGGCGAAAAGCTATTGGAGCTGGCCAACTATGCGGTTACTGCATTGATCTCCAGGGGCTGGCATTCGGGTTTGAGTCGAGGCCGTTTTTTCCAGCGGGTGACGCCGGGAGGGGACCCGGCGGCAGGACCCGGACAACTCGACTCAAGGTCGCATCGCGCGAATCGCGAGCATCCACGAGGCGTGCTCATCAGCGGTAAGATGGCAGACATGCGTCGGTTACTTCTCGCGTCAGCCTGCATCGCGCTCATGTGGTTGCACGCCGGCGTGGCCGCGCAGCGCTCAGCGCCGACGCCTCCAGCAGACGATGGGCAGGCGAAGGCGCAGGATGCGATCGTCGGCGCGATGTCCGGGCATCACATGCATGGCGTCACGCCGCACATGCGCCTGACGCCTCAGCGCCCCGAGCGGCCCGGCGATCGGCAGCGTGCGGACGTGATCGTCGCATCGCTGCGCGCGGCACTCGAGCGCTACCGCGATTACCATGTCGCCGAGCGGAACGGATTCGAAATTTTTCACCCGGAAATACCGCAGGCGATCTTTCATTTCACGAACTACTGGAAGGCGTACTCGGAGACGTTCCGCTTCATGCCGGATCAACCGACCTCGCTGCTGTACACGAAGTCAGCGGGTGGATACGACCTGGTGGGCGCGATGTATACGGCGCCCGTCGACGCGACGGAAATCGATCTCGACGCGCGCGTGCCGCTCAGCGTCGCGAGGTGGCACGCTCACATCAACATCTGTCTTCCGCCGCGCGGGTCTGCCGCGGCCGCCGACTGGAAGAAGTTTGGTCCCGACGGTTCGATCACCACGGCGGAGGCGTGTACCGCCGCGCGTGGCCGCTTCTTCCCGCAGCTCTTCGGCTGGATGGTGCACGTGTATCCGTTCGAGAAGACGGCAGACAGGATTTGGGCTGCTGAGTAAATCCCAAATCCCAAGTCCCATCTGGCATTTGGGATTTTTTGCTGTGCTATACTCCGACGGTTTTTTGGGCTAAAACTGAATCATTCCGAGGGTAGGGCTCTTAATCCACCCAACCACACAACCGAACCATGAGCGGATATCTCTCGGTCGTCGTCTATCTCGGCTTCATCGTCGCGTTCGCGCTCGTGTCGCTCGGGATGGCGTGGGTGTTGAGCCCGAGGCGCCCCTTCGCATCCAAGCTCGATACGTATGAATGCGGTGCCGAGCCGATCGGCGGCGCGTGGGTGCAGTTTCCCGTTGGCTTCTATCTCGTCGCGCTCGTCTTCATCGTCTTCGACGCGCTCGCCGTCTTCCTCTTTCCGTGGGTGCTCGTGCTGCGGACGCTCGGCGTCCACGGGATTCTCACTATGGGTCTGTTCCTCGCGATCCTCGGTCTAGGATGGGTCTACGCGTATCGCGAGCGCATTCTCGAATGGCACTGAACGATCCTCCGGTCCCGGTAGTTCCTGCGCCCATCTGGAGAAGCTTCAAGGATCTCCAGGAGTGGGAGGCGCTGCATAAGACACGTCCAGAAGGCGACAAGCATTCGCCGCTCTTCGAGTCGATTACCGAGGGAATCCACACCTTTCCTGGCGGCTTCGTCGTGACGACGGCCGCGGACTGGTTCCTGAACTGGGCGCGCAAGTCGTCGGTCTGGCCTGTGACGTTCGGTCTCGCGTGCTGCGCCATCGAGATGATGGCCACCTTCGCGTCGCGCTTCGACGTCGAGCGTCTCGGGATGGTGCCGTGGGCGTCGCCGCGACACTCGGACCTGATGATCGTGTCGGGCACGGTGACCATCAAGATGGCGCCGATGCTGCTGCGCATCTACGACCAGATGCCGGACCCCAAGTGGGCCGTGTCGATGGGCTCGTGCGCGAACTCCGGCGGCCCGTTCCGTCACGGCTATCACGTGGTGAAGGGGGTCGATCGCGTCATCCCCGTCGACGTATACGTGCCGGGTTGCCCTCCGCCGCCCGAATCGCTGTTGAATGGGTTGCTCCTTCTCCAGGATCAGATCGCGCACTTCAAGAAGACGGG
>JACXTT010014681.1_pt1 | contig 10234 bp, 6 predicted proteins | sample 9270951 | NCBI WGS metagenome assembly JACXTT01 (sample SAMN15532306, study PRJNA645909) | rock metagenome | isolation source: weathered quartz diorite | place: Puerto Rico | collected 2017-06-21
CGCAGGGCGACTGGTACGCCGACCGCGAGGCGTCCGCCGCCGCGCCGCTGCCGCCCGCCGGCCGTGTCGCCGCGCCCGACTGGCGCCTGTGGATTCAGGGCGCGCAGGACTGCCTGCGCACGCCGGGCACGTTCTCCCTGGATCTCGCGCAATTCGAGTTCGCGCAAGGGCGCGCCGATCGCTGGAACCTGCACGCCTGGCGCCTGCCGCTGGCGCTCGCCGCTGGCGCGCTGGTGGTGCAGGTCATCGGCATGAACACGCACTGGCTGATGCTGCGTGCCGAGCAGCAGCGGCTCCTGGCCGCGCAGACGCAGGCGCTGCGCGGCGCGTTCCCGCAGATCCCGGTGATCGTGGACCCGCCACTGCAAATGCGCCGCCAGGTCGAGCAAATGCGCCTGGCCAGCGGCCGTGGCACGCCCGAGGACTTCCTGCCGCTGGCGGACCGCTTCGCGCAGGCCGCCCGTCAACTGGCGCCGGACGCGCTGCAAGCCATGGAATACCGTGGCCACACGCTGTTCGTCACGCTCAAGCCCGGCACCGACACCGGCGCCCTGCGTAACGCCGCGCGCCAGGCCGGCCTGCAGATGGACGAAGACAAGAATCCGCCCGACGCCAGCACCGGCGCGCGGCCCGCCGGCCTGACCGGCTCACGCTGGGCGGTGAAGCCCGGCCTATGAACCGCGACCGCCACGTGAACCCGATCAAAGACTCCGCTTCCGGCCAGCCGCCGAAACCCGCGCGGCAGGCCAACCACGCGAACGGGCGCGTCGCCAATGGACGCAGCCCGCTCGCACGGCTCTCGCGGCTGCGCCCGCGCGTGCCGGAAGCCTGGCGCGACCGCTTCGACGCCTTCTGGTCGGCCCGCAACGCGCGCGAGCAGGCCATCCTCGGCGGCGGCGCCGCCGTGCTGGCACTGGTGATCGGCTACTCGCTGCTGTGGGAGCCAGCGGCCGACGGCAGCGCCCGTCTGTCGCGCAGCCTGCCCGCGCTGCGGGCCGACCTGGCCGAGATGGAAACCCTGGCGCAGGAGGCGCGCGGCCTGACCGCCAGCCCGGCGCCGTCGCTGCGCGGCGATGCGCTCACGCAGGCGCTGCAGGACAGCCTGGGCCAGCAGGGCCTCAAGGCCACGCGGCTGGCGGCGATCGGCGAGAACGCCGTGCCGGTGCAACTGGACAAGGTGCCGTTCGGCGCGGTCGCGGCATGGCTGCAGGACGTGCGCCAGCAGCAGCGGCTGAAGGTCGCCGATGCCCGCTTTGCCTATGTCGGCGCCACGGCGCTGGTCAACGTGACCGCCACCCTGCAGGGGCCGGGCGGCGCCCGCAACTGATGGCACGCCTCGAAAGCCTGCGCCTGCCGCGCCGCCCATTGCGCACCCCGCGCGGCTGGCGCGGGATCGGCTGGCTGGCGCTGGGGCTCGCCACGGTCGGCATCACGGTGGCGGCAATGCTGCCGGCCGCCTGGATCGCCGACAGCGTGGCGGCCCGCACACAGCGGCGCGTGCTGCTCGCCGACGCCGCCGGCACGCTGTGGCATGGTAGCGCCACGCTGGCGCTGTCGGCCGGCACGGGCAGCCAGACGGCTACCGTGCTGCCGGGACGCCTGCAGTGGGCGGTGGCGGTCTGGCCGCTCTTCACCGGCAGCCTGCGGGTGATGTTGAGCCACACCGAGGCAATGGCCGCCCCGGTCGGACTGACGGTCACGCCGCGCGGCTGGAGCGCGCAGGCGGGAGCCATGCGTTTGCCGGCCGCGCTGCTGGAAGGCATCGGCGCGCCGTTCAATACGCTGCGCCCGGACGGCATGATGCGTCTGGACTGGTCGGCGCTGCGCGGCACCTTTGCCGATGGCCAGAAGCACGGGCACCTGACGCTGCGGATCGACCAAGTATCATCGGCCGTCAGCCGCCTGCGTCCGCTGGGCAGCTACCGCGCCGAGATCGACTGGTCCGGCGCGGATGGGCGGCTCCAACTGACGACGACGACCGGACCGCTGCACCTGGAGGGCAGCGGCACGCTGGGCCGCCAGGCGCGCTTCGAGGGCACGGCCAACGCTGACCCCGAGTCCAGCGCGCAACTGATTGGCCTGCTGAGCCTGTTGGGCCGGCGAGAAGACAATGTGACAAGGCTGCGCTTCTGAGGAGCGGCAGCAGCCCGGAACCGACTATGAAAACCCACGCACACCGCCCCATCTTCCAGACCGCCTGCGCCCGCGCCACCGCGCTCCTGTGCGGGCTTTCCCTGCTGGCGCCGGCGCCGCTCTGGGCGCAGCAGCCGTCTGGCGCCGGGACGCCCCCGGACATCACCCCGCGCAACCGCGACCAGGTGGTGCTGAACTTCGTCAACGCCGACCTGGAATCGGTCATCAAGGCGGTCGGCCAGGCAACGGGCAAGAACTTCGTGATCGACCCGCGCGTGAAGGGCACGGTCAACCTCGTCACCGAGCAACCGGTCTCGCGCGCGCAGGCGCTGGAGACGCTGGGGTCGGTGCTGCGCATGCAGGGCTACGCGATGGTGGAAGGCAGCGGCTTCACCAAGGTGGTGCCGGAGGCCGACGCCAAGCTGCAAGGCTCGCCCACGCTCATCGGCCCGGGCAGCTCGCGTGGCGAGCAGGTCGTCACACAGGTGTTCCGCCTTAACTATGAGTCGGCCAACAACCTGGTGCCGGTGCTGCGGCCAATGATCGCGCCCAACAACACCATCACCGCGTACCCGGCCAACAACACGCTGGTCATCACCGACTACGCCGACAACCTGCGCCGGCTGGCGCGCATCATCGCCGCCGTCGACGCCCCGGCCGCCGGCGAGGTCGAACTGGTGCCGCTCAAGAACGCCATCGCCAGCGATGCCGCCACCGTGCTGCAGAAGATGCTGGACCCGGGCGCGGCGGGTGGCGCCGGTGGCGGCGCGGCCATCGACGCCAGCCTGCGCACGACCGTGGTGGCCGAGCCGCGCAGCAACGCGCTGATGGTCCGCGCCACCAGCCGCGCGCGGCTGCAGCAGGTGCGCTCGCTGATCGAGAAGATCGACCAGCCGCACTCGCGCCCCGGCAACATCTGGGTCGTGCCGCTCAAGAATGCCGAAGCCGTGAAGCTGGCCGCCACCTTGCGCGCGATCGTCGCCGCGGACAGCAGCTTCACCACCACGGCCACCGGCCAGCCGGGCACGGTTGCCGGCGGCGGCGCCACCGGCGCCACCACGCCCGTCTCCACGCCGAGCGCGCCGCAGTTCACCGGCGGCGCCACCGGCGGCAACCGGTCGGGCTCCACGCTGGGCATGGGTTCCGGGTACGCGGCGTCGTTCGCGGCCAACACCCAGCCGGCCACCGGCGGCATCATTCAGGCCGACCCCGCCACCAACACGCTGATCATCACGGCCAGCGAGCCGGTCTACCGAAACCTGCGCGCCGTGATCGACGACCTGGACGCGCGCCGCGCACAGGTCTACATCGAGTCGATGATCGTCGAGGTCACGGGCACGGACAGCGGCGAGCTCGGCATCCAGTGGCAGGGCCTGATCAACTCGGGCGGCAACACGGTGGGCTTTGCCGGCACCAACTTCGGCACCGGCGGCCAGAACATCATCAACCTGACCGGCGCGGCGGCGGCCATCCGCGCCAACGGCGCCGCGGCGGCGCTGCCCTCGCTGCAGGGTCTGGTGCCCGGCCTGGCGGGCCTGAACCTCGGCGTGGTCAACAAGGCGATCGGCCTGGGCGCGCTGCTGCGCGCGCTTGGGGCCAACAGCAGCGTCAACCTGCTGTCCACGCCGAACCTGATCACGCTGGAGAACGAAGAGGCCAAGATCCTGATCGGCCAGAACATCCCGATCACCACCGGCTCCTACTCGCAGACGGGCAGCTCCGCCACCGTGACGCCGTTCAACACGTTCGACCGCAAGGACGTCGGCATCACGCTGCGCGTGAAGCCGCAGATCACCGACGGCGGGCTGGTCAAGATGCAGATCTACCAGGAATCGTCGTCGGTCGTGCCGGGCACGCAGGCCAATGTGGCGGGTCCGACCACCAACGTGCGCTCCATCGAGACCAACGTGCTGGTCGACGACGGCCAGATCATCGTGCTGGGCGGCCTGATCGAGGACAACTACGGCGACGGCGTGCAGAAGGTGCCGGGCCTGGGCGACCTGCCGTGGATCGGCGGCCTGTTCCGCTACGAGAACAAGAGCCGCAGCAAGACCAACCTGCTGGTGTTCCTGCGCCCGTACGTCATGCGCACCGCAGCCGCCGCCGACCGCCTGACGGCCGACCGCTACGACTACATCCGTGGCCAGCAGGCCGGCTTCGTGTCGCCGAACATCATGATGCGCGACACCAACACGGCGGTACTGCCGCCGGTGGACCAGCCGGGCCTGCCGTTCGTCGATCCGAACATCGGGCCGACGGCCACGCCGCAGCCGCTGTCGGTGCCGTCCCAGCCGCAGCAGGCGCCGCAACAGCAGCCGAAGCCGCCGAAGCCGTTGTCGCGCAACAGCTTCCCGCCCGCGCAGGTAACAGCCGACGCCACCGGGCGCGGCAACTGAGCCCCGGCATGGCAACCGAAGTGCATTCCCCGGCCGCCACGGAGCCCCTGGAGCCGCCCTCGCCGATGGCCGCGCGGCTGGTGTCGTACAGCTTCGCGCGCGAGGCGCCGCTCCTGATCGCCCACCAGCGTCCCGACGGGCTGGAGGTCTGGGTCAGCCGCGCCACGTCGCCGGCGGCGCTGGCCGAGGTCGCCCGCGTGCATGGCGCGCTGCGCCTGCGCGTGCTGGAACCGGCGGCGCTGGAGGCCGCGATGTCAGACGCCTACAACCGCCAGGACGGCAGCGCCGCGCAGGTGGTGGGCGAGGTCGAGGGCGAGGTGGACCTGTCGCGCCTGATGCAGGACATCCCCGCCGTGGAAGACCTGCTGGAGTCCGAGGACGACGCGCCCATCATCCGCATGATCAACGCACTGCTGACGCAGGCCGCGCGCGAAGGGGCGTCGGATATCCACATCGAGCCGTTCGAGTCCGCGTCGGTCGTGCGCTTTCGCGTGGACGGCACGCTGCGCGACGTGGTGCGGCCCAAGAAGGCGCTGCACGGCGCGCTGATTTCGCGCATCAAGATCATGGCGCAGCTCGACATCGCCGAGAAGCGCCTGCCGCAGGACGGGCGCATCACGCTGCGCGTGGGCGGCCGCCCGGTCGACGTGCGGGTCTCCACGCTGCCCACCGGCCACGGCGAGCGCGCGGTGCTGCGTTTGCTGGACAAGGAAGCGGGCCGTCTCGACCTGGCCAAGCTCGGCATGGCGCGCGGCACGCTGGCGGGCTTCGACCACCTGGTCCGGCAGCCGCACGGCATCGTGCTGGTGACGGGGCCAACCGGTTCGGGCAAGACCACGACGCTGTACGCCGCGCTGTCGCGGCTCGATGCGCGCACCACCAACATCATGACGGTGGAAGACCCGATCGAGTACGACCTGGACGGCATCGGCCAGACCCAGGTCAACCCGCGCATCGACATGACCTTCGGCAAGGCCCTGCGCGCGATCCTGCGCCAGGACCCGGACGTGGTGATGATCGGCGAAATCCGCGACCTGGAAACGGCGCAGATCGCCGTGCAGGCCTCGCTGACCGGCCACCTGGTGCTCGCCACGCTGCACACTAACGATTCGGCCTCCGCCATCACCCGCCTCGTGGACATGGGGATCGAGCCGTTCCTGCTGTCGTCGTCGCTGCTGGGCGTGCTCGCGCAGCGGCTGGTACGCCGCCTGTGCCCGCACTGCAAGCGCGAGGAGGTCATCGAAGGCGAGTCCGGCGCGCCGGCGCAACACGTCTGGCACCCGGTCGGCTGCGACAAGTGCGGCCACTCCGGCTACCAGGGCCGCATGGGCGTCTATGAGTTGCTGACCGTGGACGACGATATCCGCACGATGATCCACCGCCAGTCGCCCGAGTCAGAAATCAAGCAGGCGGCGCTCGCCCGTGGCATGCACACGATGCGCGGCGACGCGCAGCGCTGGGTCGACAGCGGCGCGACGGCGCTGGAAGAAGTGCTGCGCGTGACGCGCGACTAAGACAAGGCGAGACACCCGCATGCCCGCCTTCCGCTACGAAGCCGCCGACGCCGCCGGCAAGACCGATCGCGGCGTTATCGAGGCCGACAGCCCGCGCCAGGCCCGCTCGCAGTTGCGCGCGCGCGGGCTGACGCCGCTGACGGTCGATGCGCTCTCTGGCGCCGGCGCCACGCCGCGCGCCGGTGGCGGCGCATTCGTGCGCCGGCTGTCGACGCAGGAGCAGGCGCTGTTCACGCGCCAGTTGGCCAGCCTGATCGTTGCCGGGCTGCCGCTCGACGAGGCGCTCGGCGCGCTGGCCGACCAGTCCGAACGTCCCTACGTACACGAGTTGCTGGCCGGCATCCGCGCCGAGGTGATGGGCGGCAGCTCGCTGTCCGCCGCGCTGGCGCAGCATCCGCGCGATTTTCCCGACATCTACCGCGCGCTGGTCTCCGCCGGCGAGCACTCCGGCCATCTGGGCCTGGTGCTGGAGAGGCTGGCGGGCTATATCGAGACGCGCAACACGCTGACCGCCAAGATCCGGCTGGCGTTCACCTACCCGGCCATCGTCACCGTGGTGGCGTTCGCGATCGTGATCTTCCTGCTGTCCTACGTGGTGCCGCAGGTGGTGAGCGTGTTCGCCAACACCAAGCAGAAGCTGCCAACGCTGACGATCATCATGCTGGCGCTGTCGGATTTCGTGCGCAACTGGTGGTGGGCGGCGCTTGGCGTGATCGGCGTGGCGGCGCTCGGCATTCGCAGCCTGCTGCGCCAGCCCGATGTGAAGCTGTCGTGGCACCGCTGGCTGCTGACCGCGCCGCTGCTCGGCAAGCTGATCCGCGGCTACAACACGGCGCGCTTCGCCAGCACGCTGGCGATCCTGGTGTCGGCCGGCGTGCCGATCCTGCGCAGCCTGCAGGCGGCCGGTGAGACGCTGACGAACGAGGCACTGAAGGCCAACGTTGAGGACGCCACCACCCGCGTGCGCGAAGGCGCCTCGCTGGCGCGCGCGCTGGCGGCGCAGAATCAGTTCCCGCCGGTGCTGGTCCACCTGATCCGCTCGGGCGAGGCCACCGGCAACCTGCCGGTGATGCTGGAGCGCGCCGCGCAGGGCGAAGCTCAGGAACTGGAGCGCCGCACGCTGTTCCTGACGAGCCTGCTGGAGCCGCTGCTGATTTTGACGATGGGTGTGGTGGTGCTGCTGATCGTGCTGGCGGTGCTGATGCCGATCATCGAGATCAATCAGCTGGTGCGGTAAGGATCGCGGGCCGAAGCCTGCGATCCCGTCGCGGCGCCGATCAGGCTTCCGGTGCTGTCTTCTTCGCCACCCGCTTGCGCGGCGCGGCCTTCTTCTTTGCCGCCGGCTTGGCGGCCGGCTTGGCCACAGGCTCAGCCGCTTCGGCCGACTCGGTCGGCACGGCAGCTTCCACCTGCGCGGTCAGCACCGTCGCGCCCGGCGCGGCGAAGACCGACTGGTCGATGGGCCACGGTGTTTCGTTCAGCGTGACGTCGGGACGGCGCGACGCGCGCTTCGCGCGGCTCGGCTTGTCCGCCGACGCGGGCTCGACCGGTGCTTCGGCTTCCACGAGCGCCGCCGGCACGGGGGCGGCCTCGGCCGCGTCGACCACCACGTCGGCCACCACCGGCTCGGATTCGGCCGGTGCCATGAAAGGTGCGGCGTCGGCAAAGACTGGCTCGAACAGGTCCGCTGCTGCCGCCACCGGCGCATGCGCCGCAGGCTGCTGGGGCTTCCTGCCCTCGCCGTGCTGAGGCTGATGCGGCTGGCGCTCGCCGTGACGCGGCTGGCCGCCACCCTTGCCGTCGAACTTCCCGTCGGCCTTGCCGTCGCCCTTCTGCTCCTGCCTGCCCTCGCCTTCCGGCGCGCCCTTGGTGCGCTTCTTCAGCCGCACCCAGATGGTCTTATTGTTGCCACCATTGCGGGCCTCGACCTCGAACAGCCCCGTCGCCACGACAAGCTCGGAAAGCTTGCCGTAGCCGTAGTTGCGCGAGTCGAATTCCGGCGCCTGCTTGGCGATGTGCGTGCCCATGCCGCCGAGCGTCGACCAGCCGTCCTCGTCGGACACGGCCTGCGAGGCGCTTTGCAGGAGACGCACGAGCCGCGAGTCCTGGCGCAGCTCGCCGGTGCTGCGGCGGCGGGCCGGGGCGCTGCCGCCCTCGGCGCCGTCGGCCTCGGCCTCGGCGCGCAGCACGTCGGAATAGATGAACTTGTCGCAGGCCGTGACGAAGGGCTTGGGCGTCTTGCGCTCGCCGAAGCCGTACACGGTCAGCCCCTGCTCCCGGATGCGCGACGCCAGCCGCGTGAAGTCGCTGTCGCTGGAAACGATGCAGAAGCCGTCGAAGCGGCCGGTGTAGAGCAGGTCCATCGCGTCGATGATCATCGCGCTGTCCGTGGCGTTCTTGCCCACGGTGTAACGGAACTGCTGGATCGGCTGGATCGAGTGCGACAGCAGCCGCTCCTTCCAGCCGGCGAGGTTGGGCTTGGTCCAGTCGCCATAGATGCGCTTGACGGCGGCCACACCGTACTTGGCGACCTCGGCCAGCAGGCCTTCGACGATGGCGGGCGCCGCGTTGTCGGCGTCGATCAGCACGGCCAGGGTCGCGGTGCCCTGGCGGGAGGAAATGGTCATGTTGGGTGGCTTGGCTGCCATCTCCGCCGTTTTCGTCCAGACGGCATGGCGGGCGATGGATACATGAAGGTTGCACCACGCCGGACAACCCGGATGTGGCGCGAACGCGGCCCCTGCCCGTCCGGCGTGCAGCGGCCGCTGCGAATTCGATGCAACGCAGTGTACACGCGAAGGCCCTGTCCATACGGGAAATCACCGCCACGTCCGGTGCGCTTTTTGCTGCGTCGCACGATGTCGCGGGCCGGCGGCCGGTGCTACCATCGCGCCGGTGAGACACGGCCGCTCCACGCCCCCACAAGGGGCCACACGCGGCTGCCTATAAATGATGTGTCGGTGATCCCGACAGCACGCCCGTAGAGGAGCACCCATGAATGCCCCACTGACCCCTCCGGTCAGCGACGCCATCCGCCGCGCGCTCGCGAACGTTTCCCTAGACGACAAGTACACGCTGGAGCGAGGCCGCATTTACATCAGCGGCACGCAGGCACTGGTACGTCTGCCGATGCTGCAGCAGGAACGCGATCGCGCCGCCGGCCTGAACACGGCCGGCTTCATTTCCGGCTATCGCGGCTCGCCACTAGGCGCGCTGGATCAGTCGCTATGGAAGGCCAAGAAGCATCTGGCCGCGCACAGCATCGTCTTCCAGGCCGGCCTCAACGAAGACCTGGCCGCCACGTCGGTGTGGGGCTCGCAGCAGGTCAACATGTACCCCGACGCGAAGTTCGATGGCGTGTTCGGCATGTGGTACGGCAAGGGGCCGGGCGTGGACCGCACCGGCGACGTCTTCAAGCACGCCAACTCGGCCGGCTCCAGCCAGCACGGCGGCGTGCTGGTGCTGGCCGGCGACGACCACTCGGCCAAGTCCTCGACGCTCGCGCACCAGTCCGAGCACATCTTCAAGGCCTGCGGCCTGCCGGTGCTGTATCCGTCCAACGTGCAGGAGTACCTGGACTACGGCCTGCACGGCTGGGCGATGAGCCGCTACTCCGGCCTGTGGGTGGCCATGAAGTGCGTGACCGACGTGGTGGAATCGTCGGCCTCGGTGGAACTCGACCCGCACCGCGTGGAGATCGTGCTGCCGGACGACTTCATCATGCCTCCGGACGGCCTGAACATCCGCTGGCCCGATCCGCCGCTCACGCAGGAAGCACGCCTGCTGGACTACAAGTGGTACGCGGGACTCGCCTACGTGCGCGCCAATAAGCTGGACCGCATCGAGGTCGATTCGCCGCACGCGCGCTTCGGCATCATGACCGCCGGCAAGGCGTACCTCGATACGCGCCAGGCGCTGTCGGACCTGGGCCTGGACCAGGCCACCTGCGAGCAGATCGGCATCCGCCTGTACAAGGTCGGCTGCGTGTGGCCGCTGGAGCCGCACGGCGCGCGCGCATTCGCCGAGGGGCTGCAGGAAATCCTGGTCATCGAGGAAAAGCGCCAGATCCTGGAATACGCGCTCAAGGAAGAGCTGTACAACTGGCGCGACGACGTGCGCCCCAAGGTCTACGGCAAGTTCGACGAGAAGGACAACGCGGGCGGCGAATGGTCGATCCCGCAGAGCAACTGG
>JACXTT010014682.1_pt1 | contig 10232 bp, 6 predicted proteins | sample 9270951 | NCBI WGS metagenome assembly JACXTT01 (sample SAMN15532306, study PRJNA645909) | rock metagenome | isolation source: weathered quartz diorite | place: Puerto Rico | collected 2017-06-21
ACGGGCTCGGGTTAGCCATTGCTGATCGCGCCATTCGACTGTATGGAGGCGAAATCGTGGCAAGAAACGAACCGGACGAAGGGTTAAGTATTGTCATTCGCTTGCAGCTCTTCAGGAGTGACAATGACGAGAAAGCAGGGAAAAACCAACTGCTTGCAGTTACTTCTTCGGTATATAAAGATCAGTAACCGTTCCTTCCGCGATCTCGGCAGCAAAAAAGACCGTCTCCGATAAGGTCGGGTGCGGATGGATGGTGAGACTGATGTCTTCCATATCAGCGCCCATTTCGAGAGCCAGCACGGTTTCAGCGATGAGTTCGCCCGCATTGACGCCCACCATGCCGGCGCCGAGCACGCGGCGTGTCTTTTTGTCCAGCAGCAGCTTGGTCATGCCTTCGTCGCGCGCCATCGCCAGCGCGCGGCCGCTTGCCGCCCAGGGAAACAACGCTTTCTCGTATTCGATGCCTTGCTTGCCAGCTTCGGTTTCCGTCAGGCCCATCCAGGCAACTTCAGGGTCGGTGTAGGCTACCGAGGGGATGGCGCGCGCGTCGAACGCCGCCTTGTGTCCCGCTATGATTTCCGCCGCGAGCTTGCCTTCGTGCGAAGCCTTGTGCGCGAGCATGGGCTCCCCCGCAATGTCGCCGATGGCGAAGATATGCGGCACGCTGGTACGCAACTGCTTGTCCACGGGGATGAACCCGCGCTCGTTGATGTCGATGCCAGCGTTTTCCGCGCCGATATCGCGCCCGTTCGGGCGGCGGCCCACTGCCACCAGGATGCGGTCATACACTTGCGGTTCGGGCGCGGGAGTATCCGAAGCGCTCTCGAAAGTCACCCTAAGGCCGCTTTCCAGCGCTTCGATGCGTGTGACCCTGGTTTTGAGGTAAATCGCTTCATACCGTTTCTGTACGCGCCTGTGCAGTGGCCTGATCAGATCGGGGTCCGCGCCGGGAATCAATTGATCCATGAGTTCAACCACGCTGATCCGGCTGCCGAGCGCATCGTAAACCGTTGCCATCTCCAGGCCGATAATGCCTCCGCCTATGATGAGCATGCGCTTGGGTATGTCCTCCAGCTTCAGCGCTCCGGTGGAATCCATGAGGCGGCTATCGTCGTAAGGAAAACCGGAAATCCGTGCCGCGCTCGAGCCTGCGGCGATGATGCAATGTTCAAAGGATACGGTTTTTGAGCCGACCGGTGTTTCCACCTCGATCATATTCGCGGCGGCGAATTTGCCCTTCCCCTGTATCACGGTTACTTTGCGCTGCCTGGCCAGGCCGGTGAGTCCCTTGGTCAGTTTGCCAACGACGGATTCTTTCCAGCCCCGCAGCTTGTCCAATTCTATGCCGGGCTTGGCGAAACCAACCCCCTGTCGCGCCGCCGCCTCCGCGTCGGTAATGACTTTGGCAATGTGCAGCAGGGCCTTGGACGGTATACAGCCGACATTGAGGCATACGCCGCCGAGCGTGGGGTAACGCTCGATCAACACCACGTTTTTTCCCAGATCGGCGGCACGGAATGCGGCCGTGTAGCCCCCCGGCCCCGCGCCCAGCACCACCACATCGGCATGAATGTCACCGCTTGGAACAGAAGGGGTAGCTCGAGGCGGTGCAGATTCCGCAGTGACCACGGCAGCGGGCTCCTGCCTTGGCCCTTTTTTCGGCGCACCAGGGGTGGGTTTTCTTACCGGCTCAGCCGGTTCAGCCAATTCCGCAGGTCCAGCGGCTTCAGCAGCTTTGGCTTCCGTCTCGGCTGATAGCATCTCTGCTTCCAGAGTAAGTATTAAAGAACCTTCGGAAACCTTATCGCCTATCTTGATAATGATTTCCTTCACCACCCCAGCTTGAGGCGAAGGAATCTCCATCGTCGCCTTATCGGTTTCCAGAGTGATAAGCGAGGTTTCCTTCTCGACCTTATCGCCCGGCTTTACCAGCGTTTCGATAACGGGAATATCCTTGAAGTCGCCAACATCGGGGATACGTATCTCCACCAGATTACTCATGATCTCTTTTTAGATAAAAATTTAGTTTTGGAATTCAAGCTCGCGATGATTCCCCTGATCGCAAGCAATCAACGGCCGGATTCAGGATTATATCCCGCCTTCCTGTTCACCTTTCTTGGCATGGGTGAGCATCCAGCCGGCAAGCGCCTGCAAACCGGCCGGCAGCGGCTGCCGCAACAGACGCTGTAGCTGTTCCTTATCGTTTTGGCCCAATGGCTGGCAGTTTGGCAGCCTGGACAGGGTATCGGCATCCATGCCCCAAGGCTGCCATGATAACCCGGCCTTGTCCCAGATTCTGGCCGCCTGTAATGCGATTGCTATCCCTGCCGGATCAGGATCGCAGGCGATCAGCGCCGACGCCGGGCACAATGCCAGAAGTTGCGCAACACTCTGCAGCCACCACGCGGGCGCAAAGCCCGGTAGCCATACCACGAAGTCTTCCCCGCCATGGCGGCGTGCCGCACGCTCAAAACTGGTACGGTTTTCGACTATTCGCCAGCAGCCGATGCGCCCTTCAATGCCGGTCAGACTGCAGAGTGTATCCGGCGTCAGCGCAATACAGTCATGGACCAACCTGAGATCGAGGCTGAGATTTTTGCGCAGCAATAAGACGGGCCCACGTATCCATATCGCCGGCGTGTGCTTCTCGACACCCAGCTCGGCCAGATCCAGATGGCGATCCAGCCATTCCCAGTCGGAAGTGGTGATAGCTTTGGTGGTGCCGCGTGCAAACAGGGAAAAATCGCGCCGGGTGCCAAAACGCTGCCCCGCTAGCCAACTGTCAAGCGCCCGCAGTAACGCTAACCGGCGTAACGCGAATTGCGGAGGGAAAGCATTCAGACTTTGATGTGCGTTTGCAAGACGGGTATCTCGTAATGGGTGCGACGCTTCGGCACGAAACTGTTCGGCAAGCGCATCCTTGTCGACGAGGCCCAGATGATGCCGTAACGTGGAAGGCTCAAGAAAACTTACCCATACCGGTTGCCAACTGCCGGCTTGCCGGCGTTCCTCTACCTCCACCCAACCGCCGCGCAATAGGGCATCCAGCAATTCGTGGGCGAGCTGTACGCGGCGGCTTCCGGCTGTAGTCAGCAGCGTATCCCATTTGCGTTTTGGAGAGGAAGCTTTTATCCAGTCGATAAGCAATTCCAGCCATTCGGTTGGCCAACTGCCGAGGGTATGACTGTCCTGAAATACAGGGTCAGAAAATGCACGGCGTAGACGTCTCCCGCGCAACGTGCTTTTCGCTCCCACATCCAGATCGAGGGTGCAAATCCCAAGCGTATCCGGGCCCATCCAGGTTTCAGATTCAAGCATAGGCCGCCTTCTGCCGGCTAACCTGCGCAATGGGCGACGCCCAAGCCTCTTCTGGACGTTTCTTGTAAGTGACGAGCGTCAGTTCCGCTGGGTCGTAGACGTTAACGTTATGAGTGATCGGCGTGGTGATCAGGTATTGCGAGCGGGTGGCCTTGAGAAAGCTGCCGACCCGGTCAATATTGAAAATGTCGAGATGGGCAAAAGGTTCGTCGATGAACACGAATCCGCCCGGCTGACTTTCATCCATCATCAGGCCAACAAGCAGGATCAATGATTTCATCACCTGCTGACCGCCGGAAGCCTCGCCGTCATTCAGTCCAGTCAATCCTTTTTGATCGAAATTAAAATGCACCGCCAGCCCCGCCTGGGCCAGCACCAGGTCGTCGTTTTCCAGGTGCGGTGGCTCGCAATGCACCTCGATCCCTGCAAGTTCGCCCAGTTCCCTGATATTTTTTCCGTAACGCCGGATTGTGGCGCGCAACCGGTTGATGTAGGCATCGCGCGCTTCATGGGTCAGGCTCCGTGCGCGTTCGTTGGCGGCGCGCCGCTTCGCCACGTCCGCCTGCATGCCTTCCAGATCTCCCCGGAATTTATCCCGCAGCGCAATGACGTTTTCGTCGGTTTCCCATTCCTCCGTAGCCAAACGGTTTTCCAATTCGCGCAGATGGAGCTTTACTAGCTCAGCGGATTTGAACTCTCCTCGCAACTGAAGCAAGGCAGCGGGAGCACGCCAGGCGAGCGGCATGGCTTGGCGGTCATGACGCAGCCGCTGGATACGCTTTACATTTTCAGTGCGCTGACTTTGTAGTTGGGGTATCAGAGCAGCGCTTTCCTCGGCCAGCCGGTCACGCGTAATAGAGGTAGTTTTCAATTTCAGTTCGATCTGGTGGCGCGCCTCTGTTGCCTCATCTTTTTTATGGGAGGCCGCAGCCGCCGCATCGGCCGTTTGCTGAGCTGTTTTTTTCAACGTATTGATAAGACCTTCTGCACGGGCAAACTCGTCCGTGCGTAGCGCCAGCATTTGCGCAGCATCGAGACCATCGAGTTGCGCTTGTTTTTGGGCGATGGTCTGGCGTAAATCCGCTTCTTCATCGGCCAATTTCCCGATATGACTGGACAGTACCTTCGTTTCCGCTGCCAAGGCGTCGAGGCGGCTTTTTTTGCCGGCTTCGCCAAAATGATAATCGCCGGGAGTGACTCCTATGAAACGTCCGCCGCGGCGCTCCCGGTAATAGCCACTACGGGTGATCCAGCTTTGCACCGCGGGCAGCCCGGCTCCCGCCTGCGTGTTTTCCGCGCGTTGCACCTGGTTCAGCGACTGGATCAGCCACGCCGGAGCATCGGCGTTAAAACTCACCGCCTCCAGCAGTGATCCTGCCTGCGGTACGGATGCAGCGGCGGATGCCGGTGCACGCCCGGCAGCAACAAAATGCCGGTAACGCAACGTTTCGCCAATCTGCCATGCCCTGGCGCGGTCCGCCTCGTTCTCCAGCAAAACCAATTGCCGGTAAGGCGCGAGAAATGCTTCCACCGCGGCTTGCCAAGCGGGATCGATGACCTCGACGATCTCGATCAACATGCAGTGAGGGATTTCCGCCTGTTTCAGCGCGGTTCGGAACTCCCTCACATATTCCGGTGGAAGCTGTTTACCGCTGTTAAGCGCGGCCACGCTGGCGGCGAGCTCGTCCAGACGGGTGCGCGCCGCCGCCAATTCATTTTGCAACACCGCCAGATGCTGGCGCTCGCGGCCCAATGCTTCGGCCAAACCGGCAAGATCCTGGCCGTGGCGCGACTGGCTCAAGGCGGCAAGATTATCGCGCTGTTCCAGCAGAGCATGGGTTTTGGTCACGGCATCGCGCGCGGCCTGAAGATCTTCCCCAGCGGTTTTTTCCGCCGACCGCAATGCCTCTTCTTGTGCCTGGGCCACCCTCAATGCCTCCTTCAGACTGACGGCCGCGGCATCCTCGGTAGCCAGGGCCTGCTGTTTTTCACGCAGCAACCGGCGGTTACCCTGAATCTGGCTGCGTGCGCCGTTAATGGATTCCTTGAGATCAAGCAACTGCAGACGCGGCAGTACTTCGCCCTGCAGCCTGATCTGGTCCTGCTTCAGATTACGCCAATGAATAAAATTATTGACTTTGAGGGTCATTTTTTCGACCTTGTTGTCAAGGGCTTCCAGGTGATTGCTCATTTCCTGCAATTCCCGTTCGGTTTCGCGCTGCTGCCCCTTGGCTTCGAGATAGGCATCCAGCACCTGCTTGTCGCCGAACACCTGGAAAACCAGCTCCAGCAAAGTCTTGGGAGAATATTCGCAAAGCTTGTCGGTATCGCCCTGCTCCAGCGATAGCACTTCGGCAATGGCTTTCGTAAGCCCTGCATTGTCCATACGCCGCTGGTATTCGACCACTCCCAGCCAATCACCCGATGATTCCAGATTTTCAATGGCAACGTTGCCGGGAACGATCAGATACTGGCGCTGCCATTCGCCCCCCTGCTTGCGGATGCGGCAGGCCAGGGTAACCTCATCGTCCAGCAATGGAAAAAACGGATGGCGGCGGTTGTCCAGACGGCGGTTATCGACTACCGCGCGCAGCCAGGCGAATACTTCGCTGGAACGGCGAACGTAGCGCTTGTATTCGCGTTTGCCGGAGCATTTCAGAGCAAGTAGCGTTCTCAGGGCATCCAGCAGCGTGGTCTTGCCGGAGCCGTTAGGCCCGACGATGGTAACGATCTGGGCATCCAGCGGCAGGGTAAAACGCCGCCAGTAGTCCCAATGGACGAGTTCGAGAGATTTGATATGGAACATCAGGCGTCCGTTAATTGCTCCGCCTCGCCGGACTCGGCATCCGACGCGTCCATTGCGCTGTCATCCGCAACCGTTATCATGTCTGGCTGACCTCGATTGGCCAGCAAGTCGGAAAGCGCCCCATCAATGATGCGCGATTCCAGAACCCGGTATTCCATTAATACGTCAAGCGCCGGCCCTTCGTAAATCATTTTGTTGCGGCGCTGGATAAAACCCAGGCGGGAGAGTATTCCCAGATTCACATTGATGCGCATTTTACCCCCCAGTTTGGGGCCGAAATCCGCCAGCAGCGTACGTTCGGCAACACCGGCGGAAACCTCTTCGCCCCTGGGCAGAGGCTTGTCGGCGGCGAACATGTCACCCTGATTCGCTGCTTCCTTTTCTTGCCGGGCGGCCTGACGCTCGCGTTTCGGCAAAATGATAAGTGCCCAAAGCACCACCAGCAGCGCCACCCCATCGCGTTGCAGGCCCATATTGTTGCTCAACCAATTATCCTGCCGGCCGAATACTGCGTCTTCCATCTCGCGTTTGAGGCCCACGGCAATATGGCTGGCATAAGGATTCTCCAGCAGATGCATGCCGCAGGCAGCCAGCCGCAAGTCCAGCTCGGCCCGGAACGCTTCGTCGGTCAACGCGCGCCGGGCGAGCTTATCCTCGCGTTCTATGTAGCGATGAGCAAGCAGGCGCGCAATCAGGGTTTGAATTTCAGTGTTCATGGGCTTGGCAGTGTCAGTCTTGCAAGGGCTGTGTACGCTCCAGTACTCCCATACTGATTTCCTCTACGCCGTCACGGCCAATTTTGCGCACTCCGGTCGATACTTTCAGTTTGAATGGCGCAGCCGCGAGCTCCGCCACCGGCCCGGTCAAAATGCCGGTTTGGATATCGTTAAGCATGGCTAACAGTGACATGCGGTAAGCAGCTTGGGGATAGGCGCCACCTACAACGACATCGCCGAGTTCCGCCTCGGTTTCGATGCTGTTCAGATTGCCGAGAAACTGCTCGAGCAGTACCAGCCGTTCGGCCTCGGCACGGCTTGTTTCGGGAGCGTCACTGGGAGGCGGCAAAATGGAGTGGGCCGCCTTTTCACGTTCACGCTCGAGCAGCTCATATTCCGCTGTGTCCAGCATCTCGTTCGGGGTAACGAACATCGGCTGAGGATACGCAAATAAGGCAAGGTTGGCGACAGCCACCAACCGTTCTTGCGATTGATTGCGCAGCCACGCCATGATATCCGAGGAGGACAGACCGCTCTGACCCAGATGCACCCGCTGCCGCTCCAGGCTGTTGAGCGCGCGCTGAAACACACCCGTCATGCGCAACATGCGGCTTTGTGCCTGGCCGATCGATTGGGCAATGCGGTAGGTAGCGGTGTCAAGATCATCATCGCCAGTCATGGCACGAATAATCTCGGTACCTTTTTCTATCCAGTGCCACACCGAGGTCAATTTCGCCTGAGAGCGCCGTAGCCGGAATTCGGAACCGGCCAATACTGCCTGATCGAATTCGTTTTGCAGCTCATTCAGCCTGCCGAGCAGGTGTTGCAAAGTTTCGGCTGATACCCTCCCCATCGCCTGCCCCGCAGCCACCTGCGCGGTAATATAACCCAGTTCCGCATCGTTTTCTCCAGCGAAATTCAACAAAGTGGCCAGCGCGGAAAGCGTGATGCGGCCCGCCGCGCTCAACTGGTAAATGCGTTGCTCCGCGTCCCAGACCAGTAAATCATTTTCGCGCAGGCGCTTGAGTACGGTATCGAGCTTCACTGGATCGAGATAGCCAAAATGGGCTTGCAATTCCTGCGGACTCCAGCACGGCGCATCGGCGCGCGTTCCGATTTCCCGTAACACCATGAGGCGCACCAAGACTTCATCCTCACCACCACGAAACAGGGTGATGAAAGCGTTGAGAGCTTCACGCGCCCGCAACAACGGAAATAACGCAGGCAGATCGGCAGCTTCGATTCCTTGCGCAAAGAATTCGCCTAATCCTCCCGACAGGGAGCCCGCATTGCTTGCTTCAGGCAAAGAAAGGCGAGTCATAAGGATGACAAGATGTAAATATCAATTGGAATACCCGAGAGGGATCCGAATAACTCCGAATGGCGTCTACAGATCAATGCAAGGCTGCGAGATAATCCCTGTTTTGCTGGATAATCCTTAAATCTAAATCCGTATGTGCCCATCGCCCAGCACAATGAATTTCTGGCTGGTCAATCCTTCCAGCCCGACTGGGCCACGGGCATGGATCTTGTCGGTAGAGATGCCGATTTCGGCGCCGAGGCCATACTCGAACCCGTCGGCGAATCGGGTGGAGGCATTCACCATCACCGAACTGGAGTCCACCTCGCGCAGGAAACGGCGGGCGCGGCTGTAGTCCTCGGTAATAATCGAATCGGTATGCTGCGAGCCATAAACGGTAATGTGTTCGATGGCCTGGTCCAGTCCGCTCACCACCCGCACGCTCAGAATCGGCGCGAGATATTCGGTATACCAGTCTTCTTCCGCGGCTTCGTTCATTTGTGGAACGATGCTGCGGGCAGCCGCGTCGCCGCGCAGTTCCACGCCCTTGTCGAGATAGATTTTGCACAGGGGGGGCAGCACTTCTCCGGCGATGCTCTCATGCACCAGCAAGGTCTCCATGGTGTTGCACGTGCCGTAGCGCTGAGTCTTTGCATTATCTGCGACGCGTATGGCCTTTGCCGGATCGGCCCCTTCATCGATATAAACGTGGCACACCCCGTCCAGATGTTTGATGACCGGTACGCGCGCTTCATTGGAGATACGCTCGATCAAGCCCTTACCGCCGCGCGGAACGATGACATCGACAAACTCCTTCATGGTGACCAGCTCGCCCACCGCGGCACGGTCCGTGGTTTCGATCACCTGTATCGCCGTTTCAGGCAATCCCGCGGCTTTCAACCCTTCCTTCACGCACGCCGCGATGGCCTGATTGCTGCGGGTTGCTTCCGATCCGCCGCGCAGTATCGCCGCATTGCCCGCCTTGAGGCACAATCCCGCGGCATCCGCGGTAACGTTGGGACGCGCTTCATAGATAATGCCGACTACGCCGAGCGGCACGCGCATTTTCCCGACTTGAATACCCGAGGGCCGGTAATTCAGGCCGCTGATTTCGCCTACCGGGTCAGCCAGCACCGCGATTTGCAGCAGACCTTCCGCCATACTTGCAATACTTTTGGATGTAAGGGTCAGGCGGTCGATCATGGCGGGCTCCAACCCTCGGGCTTTGGCATTTTCCACATCCCCGGCATTCGCATCCCGCAGCCGCTGCTCATCGCGCTTTATGGCCATGGCCATGTGGGTAAGCGCGCGGTTTTTGGCGGCGGTCTCGGCCCTGGCGATCAGGCGCGAAGCGGCACGCGCTTCACGTCCGATCGATTGCATATAGGTTTTGATGTCTATGATGTCCATATCACGGTTCCATTTGGCAACGAATTAATCAACACGAGATGGCGGTCATGAACTGATATTGATCCGAAGCAACATATAACATATGTCATGCGGCGAAACGTTATCCCAATGACTGCAAGGCCAAGCCATTGATGGGTTGGATTCCGGGTCAAGCCCGGAATGACGAATCATCGTAAGCCATCGCCAGTTTTCCTTATTGCCGGCGCGCGGGGACCGTAAACCTCAATCCCAATTGCAGCAACTCATCCCAGGCATCTCCCTGCGCCGCACCTTTGCTGATCCTGTCTATTTTCGCCGCGTGCAATAATGCCGCCACCAGCTGCTTGAGGTCAAGGCGCCTGACCGCGCTTTCCATTGCTTTCTGTTGATCTACCCTTGCCCTGATTTGATTCATCAGTTGCGCGAGCGGTCTGCCTGAATCCAGTCCTCCGCGAATCGTTATCAGCGAGCGGATGTGCCCCGCGAGCGTAAAAACGATGAACGGCAGCGCTGTCCCCTCTCCCCGCAATTCCTCCAGCACGCGAGCATAGCGCGCGGTATCCCCTGTCATCATCGCGTCCGACAATTTGAAAACGTCATAGCGCGCCACATCCAGCACCGCATCTTTAACCTGCTCGAAGGACAATGTGCCCGCCGGATACAGCAATGCGAGTTTCTTGAGCTCCTGATGGGCTGCAAGGAG
>JACXTT010014683.1_pt1 | contig 10231 bp, 8 predicted proteins | sample 9270951 | NCBI WGS metagenome assembly JACXTT01 (sample SAMN15532306, study PRJNA645909) | rock metagenome | isolation source: weathered quartz diorite | place: Puerto Rico | collected 2017-06-21
CGTCCGTCGCCCAAAGCCCAGGCCAGCGCACGCGCCGGTCCCGCCGCGCTGCTGGCCGCGCACATGCGCCTGGTCGACCACCTGGCCGGCGTATTTCGTGTCATCGGCAGCCCCGCATACCCGATTCCCGAACGCCTGCTGCGCGAGCGCCTGCTGGCGGCGGTGGCGCGCAACGTCTGTCCGGACGGCGTCACCCGCCAGATGGCGGCAATGATCGCCGGCGGCTCGCGCGAAGCGCTGCTGGAGAAAATCGTCTGTCCGTCGCTTGTGATACACGGCGCCGCGGATCCGCTGCTGCCGCTGGCCTGCGGGCTCGATACGGCGCGGCTGATCGGCGGCGCGCGCATGGAAATCATCGAGGGCATGGGCCACGATCTACCGCCCCAGCTGATCGAGCGCCTGCTCGCCTTGATCGACACCCATGTGCGCGGTAAGATGGCGCCGGACTCGCTGCCGAGGCTGTTTGAAAAGCAGTAGGTCCCGCCGTTTCTTCCCGAATCATCCAGTCGAGCGCACCCGCTGCGCGGAAAATCCATGAGTCAGCAAAAAGGTATAGCCATCATCGCCCCGGCCGGGCGCCCGCAGGACGACGCCAACCTGCCGCGCGGCCTGCGCCGTCTGCAGGAACGGGGTTACCTGGTTCACAATTACTACAATCCGGGCGCCGCCTTTCAGCGCTTTGGCGGCACCGACGAGGGCCGCCTGGCGCAACTGGAGTCCGCCATCGCCGACCCCGACATCCAGATCATCCTGGCCATGCGCGGCCAGTACGGCATCACCCGCCTGCTGCCGCGCGTTGATTTCCAGGCGCTGGCCGACAGCGGCAAGATCCTGGTCGGTTTTTCCGACGTCACGGCACTGCAGATGGGATTGATGGCCAGGACGGGCGCCATGAGCTACGCGGGCCCGATGTTCGCCGGCGACTTTTGCGGCGAAACGCTGAAAGATTTTACGCTGGACAGTTTTTTCGACTGCCTGGCAGGTCCCGTCCACACCATCCGTGCATCCGCGCCCGGCAATCCCCTGGTCGACGTCGCCGGGCCGGTGTGGGGCGGCAACCTGTCGATGCTGGTGTCGCTGCTGGGCACCGAGTACTTCCCGACGATCGAAAATGGCATCCTGTTCGTCGAAGACGTCAACGAACACCCCTACCGGGTCGAACGCATGCTGCTGCAGTTGTTGCAGGCGGGCGTGCTGGGGCGCCAGCAGGCGCTGGTGCTGGGCGAGATCTCGAATTTCCGTCTCGGCCCCGGCGACCATGGCTACGACGAGTCAGTCATGCTGGATTACCTGCGCGCCAATCTGCCCATTCCGGTGCTGACGGGTCTACAATTCGGCCATGGCGCCACCCGCGTGACGATTCCCTTCGGCGCCCCGGCGCGGCTGCAGTCCGATGAGGAGGGTTTTACCATGACCATGCACGGCTACCCGACCCTGCAAGATGACGGCAGCGTCGTTCGCTAGCGACACCACCTATTACCAGGCCAGTTCGGCGTGCGCCGACTATCCGCCGCCCACCGCCGCCGGCGACTATGCGATCTGCATCATCGGCGGCGGCTTCGCCGGACTGGCCACCGCCATCTCCCTGCTCGAAGCGGGACAAAAAAACGTCGTGCTGATCGAGGCCGAACGCATCGGCCACGGCGCCTCGGGCCGCAACGGCGGTTTCGTGTTCGGCGGCTTCTCGCTGGCCGAGCGGGCCCTGTGCCGCCAGGTCGGCGCCCTTGACGCCCGCGCCCTTTACGCCATGACGACGCAGGCGGTGGCCACCATCGCCGGCCGCATCGAACGCTACGCCATCGACTGCGACATGCGCCGCGAGGGCATCTATCTGGCCGACTGGTTCGGCGACAGCCGCTGCCTCGATGCGCGGCGGCGCTTCATGGCGGACGCACTCGGCGTCGAATGGCAGCACGTGGCGCGCGCCGAACTGGCCGACCGCCTGCGCACCGAGCGCTATTGCGGCGGCCTGTTCGAAGCGGGTGCGTTTCACTTTCACCCGCTGGCGTATGCGCGCGGCCTGGCCGCCGCCGCATCCCATGGCGGCATCGCCGTCCACGAGGGACTGCGCGCGGCCAGGATGGAAAAGCACGGCGCCGGCTGGCGCATCGACGCCGTCGACGGGGAAGGGCGCACGCGGACCATCCGCGCCGGCGAAGTGGTGCTGTGCTGCGGCGGCTACCTGGACGGCCTGCTGCCGGCCTTGGCGCGGGCCATGCTGCCCATCTCCACTTATGTGATGGTCACCGAGCCGCTGGGATCGCGCTTGGCCGACGCCCTGCGCACCGGCGCCGCCGTTTACGACACCCGTTTCGCCTTCGATTACTATCGCCCGCTGGCCAACAGCCGCCTGCTGTGGGGCGGGCGCATCGGCGTGCGTGAACGGCCTAGTGGGGCGGTGGCGCGCCTGCTGGCGGCGGACATGCTGCGCGTGTATCCCCAGTTGAAGGGCGCGCGCGTGGAATTCGCCTGGAGCGGCAGGATGAGTTATGGGCGCCACCAGATGCCGCAGCTGGGCCGCCTGGGCAATGGCCCCTGCAGCGGCGCGTGGTATGCGATGGGTTTCGGCGGCCATGGCGTGGCGCCCACCACCATGGCGGGCGAGGTGCTGGCGGCGGCATTGATGGGCGATGGGGCGCCGCTGGCCCGTTTCAGCAAATGGGGCCTGGCGCCGGTGGGCGGTGCTGTCGGGCTGGCGGCGGCCCAGTTGTCGTACTGGGGCTGGCAGCTGCGCGACGCCTTGCGCGCGCGCCGCCCACCGGGGAAAATCCCCTCGCCATGATAAAATAGCCGGTTAATGGAAATCTTCGCTTAAGGGCTTCACACCGTGCTATCGACTGCCAACATCACCATGCAATTCGGCGCCAAGCCGCTGTTCGAAAACATCTCCGTCAAATTCGGCGATGGCAACCGTTATGGCCTGATCGGCGCCAACGGCTGCGGCAAATCGACCTTCATGAAAATCCTCGGCGGCGACCTCGAGCCGTCGGCCGGCAACGTCATGCTCGACCCGGGCGAGCGCCTCGGCAAGCTGCGCCAGGACCAGTTCGCGTTCGAAGACTTGCGCGTGCTCGACGTCGTCATGATGGGCCATACCGAGCTGTGGAACGCCATCACCGAGCGCGACGCCATCTACGCCAATCCGGAAGCGACCGACGACGACTACATGCACGCGGCCGAACTGGAGTCGGTGGTGGCGCAGTTCGACGGCTACTCGGCCGAGGCGCGCGCGGGCGAACTGCTGCTGGGCGCCGGCGTGTCGATCGACCAGCACCAAGGCCCGATGAGCAACGTGGCGCCGGGCTGGAAGCTGCGCGTGCTGCTGGCGCAGGCTCTGTTCTCGAATCCGGACATCCTGCTGCTGGACGAGCCGACCAACAACCTCGACATCAACACCATCCGCTGGCTGGAAGATGTGCTCAACGAGCGCAACTCCACCATGATCATCATTTCCCACGACCGCCACTTTTTGAACCAGGTGTGCACCCACGTGGCCGACATGGATTACGGTACCCTGAAAATCTACCCGGGCAATTACGACGAGTACATGCTGGCGTCGACCCAGGCCCGCAACCAGCTGTTGTCGAACAACGCCAAGGCCAAGGAAAAGGTCGCTGAACTGCAGGACTTCGTGCGCCGCTTCTCGGCCAACAAATCCAAGGCCCGCCAGGCCACCTCGCGCGCCAAGATGATCGACAAGATCAAGGTCGAGGACATGAAGCCGTCCTCGCGCGCCTATCCGTTTGTGCGTTTCGAAGGCGAGAAGAAGCTGCACAGACTGGCCGTCGAGGCGGAGAACATCTCCAAGGCTTACGACAAGCAGCTGTTTAAAAACTTCAGCATTGCCGTCGAAGCGGGCGAGCGCATCGCCATCATCGGCGCCAACGGCGCCGGCAAGACCACGCTGCTGCGCACCATCTGCGGCGAGATGTGCAATATGAAGCCGGACACGGGCCGCGTGAAATGGGCGGAGAACGCCAACGTCGGCTACATGCCGCAGGATCCGACCGAGGAATTCGCCGACGGCGCCGTGCTGACCGACTGGATGGGCCAGTGGACCAAGGAAGGCGACGACGACCAGGCCGTGCGCTCGATCCTGGGCCGGCTGCTGTTCGGCGGCGACGAAGTAAAAAAATCCGTCAAGGTGCTGTCGGGCGGCGAGAAGGGCCGCATGATGTACGGCAAGCTGATGCTGGGCCGTCACAACGTCATGCTGCTCGACGAGCCGACCAACCACATGGACATGGAGTCGATCGAGTCGCTCAACATCGCGCTTGATAAATATGCGGGCACCCTGATCTTTGTCTCGCACGACCGCGAGTTCGTCTCGTCCCTGGCCACCCGCATCCTCGAGATCAAGGAAGACGGCATCGTCGACTTCTCCGGCAATTACGAGGATTACCTGACCAGCCAGGGCATCGCTTAAATTTTGGGAGTTAGCATGATCGTCACCCCCATCAAGTCAGTCGAATACGACCATCCGCAGGCCGGCCTGTCCTGCACCGCGCAAGCCTGGGCGAGAATGCCGGAAGCGCCGGAGGCGGCCGAGCGCGCAGCGCTGAAGGACAAGATCCGCAGGCTGCTGAAAGAACGCGAGGCCGTGCTGGTGGCCCATTATTATGTCGACGCCGACCTGCAGGACCTGGCCGAGGAAACCGGCGGCTGCGTGTCGGACTCGCTGGAAATGGCGCGCTTCGGCCGCGACCATCCCGCCAAGACCCTGGTGGTGGCGGGCGTGCGCTTCATGGGCGAGACGGCCAAAATCCTGTCGCCTGAAAAACGCATCCTGATGCCCGACCTGGACGCCACCTGTTCGCTGGACCTGGGCTGCCCGGCCGACGAATTCGCGGCCTTTTGCGACCAGCATCCGGACCGCACCGTCGTCGTCTACGCCAACACCAGCGCGGCCGTCAAGGCGCGCGCGGACTGGATGGTGACCTCGTCGATCGGCCTCGATATCGTCGCCCACTTGCACGCGCAAGGCAAAAAAATCCTGTGGGCGCCGGACCGCCATTTGGGCTCCTACATCCAGAAAAAGACCGGCGCCGACATGCTGTTGTGGCAGGGCTCCTGCCTGGTGCACGACGAATTCAAGGGGATCGAACTCGATTTGTTGAAAGCCGAGTATCCGGACGCGAAAGTGCTGGTGCACCCGGAGTCGCCGGCTAACGTGGTGGCCCTGGCGGATGTCGTCGGCTCGACCACCCAGCTGATCGACGCCGCCCGCAACATGGAAGCCACGACTTTCATCGTCGCCACCGACAACGGCATCCTGCACAAGATGCGCGCGGCCGCCCCCGGCAAGCATTTTATCGAGGCGCCGACCGCCGGCAACAGCGCGACCTGCAAGAGCTGCGCGCACTGCCCATGGATGGCGATGAACGGCCTGCGCAACCTGGCCGACGTCCTTGAAAATATGAACAACGAAGTGTTCGTCGATCCGGAAATCGGCAAGCTGGCCGTGCGTTCGATCGACCGCATGCTCGATTTCGCCGCCGCCAAGAAGGCCAAGGCGCTGCCAACCGGCGACTTGGCGAAAGAATTCACCCTGTTTAACGGAGTCGGTCCGGCATGAGTAATCTGAAAAACCCGTTCAATCAATTCGATGAAGCCTTGCAGTCGGCTTTCGAATCGAACATCCTGGCGTCCTTGCTGGAAGACGTCGGCCCGGGCGATCTGACGGGCCTGCTGGTGCCGAACGACACCCGCGTGCGCGCCCGCGTGATCGTGCGCGAGGACGCGGTGCTGTGCGGCGCCCCCTGGTTCGACGGCGTCATGCAGGCGCTCGACCAGTCGACCGAGGTAACGTGGAATTACGCCGAAGGCGAGCAGATGTTGGCCGGCAGCGTGGTCTGCACCATCGAAGCGGCGCCGCGCGCGTTGCTGACGGCGGAACGCGCCGCGCTCAATTTTCTGCAACTGCTGTCCGGCGTGGCCAGCGCCACCCGCCGTTTCGTCGATGTCGTCGAAGGGACCAGCGCCGCCATCCTCGATACCCGCAAGACCTTGCCGGGCTTGCGCCAGGCGCAGAAATACGCGGTGCGGGTCGGCGGCGGCAAGAACCAGAGAATGGCGCTGTTCGACGGCATCCTGATCAAGGAAAACCACATCGCCGCCGCGGGTGGAGTGGGTAAGGCGCTGGCCGCCGCTGCTGCGCTGAACAGTGGCAAACCTGTGCAGATCGAGGTCGAAACCCTGGCGCAGTTGTCGGAAGCGCTGGCGTCCGGCGCGGTGTCTGTCTTGCTGGACAATTTCGAGTTGCCGCAGATGCGCGAAGCGGTCAAGCTCAACGCCGGCCGCGCCTTGCTGGAAGCGTCGGGCGGCGTGACGATGGAAAGCGTGCGCGCGATCGCGGAGACCGGCGTGGACCGGATTTCGATCGGCGGCTTGACGAAGGACGTCAAGGCCACCGACTATTCCCTGCGCATCGTTGACTGATGCAGCAAGGGGGACAGGCTCTTGAGCCTGTCCCCAGCTTTTCGATTCACGCCGCCAAAACTGGGGTCAGGCGCTTCGCGCCTGCTTTTGATGCCCCGGATCAAAAGCCTCGTAGAGCCAGACCCCCGGCCACCGGAGGCAACACTTCCTCCGCCGACGCATCGATCTTCAGTGTCAGCAAATCATCCGCCCGCGTGATCCCCAGATTGATCGCGGCAATCGGCTTGCCCGCCTGCGCCATCATGCGGCAAAAGCGAAAGCCGGAAAACACCATCAGCGACGAGCCCACCACCAGCAGGGCGTCCGCTTCCTCGACCCGCCGCACCGCTTCGAGCGTGACCGCCGTCGCCACACCGTCGCCGAAGAACACCACATCGGGTTTGAGCGTGCCGCCGCAGTGCGGACAATAGGGTAGTGTGAAACGCGCCAGGTCCGCCGGCTCCACGTGCGCATCGCCATCCGGTGCGGCCACGGCGACCACGCCGGTGTGATCGGGATTGAGTTCGGCCAGCAGCGCTTGCACCGCAGCGCGCGAGAACGATGCGTGGCAGTCGAGGCAGACCACATGATGAATACTGCCGTGCAGTTCCAATACCTCGCTGCTGCCGGCGCGCTGGTGCAGGCCGTCGACGTTCTGCGTCATCAGGGGCAGCAGGCGGCCGGCGTGTTGCAGCTCGGCCAGCGCCAGGTGGGCGGCATTCGGCGTGGCGCGGGACATGGTGGCGTAACCGATCATGCTCCTGGCCCAGTAGCGCTTGCGCACCGCTTCCAGCTTGCGAAATTCCGGCCCCTGCACGGGCGCCCGGCCGCGCCGCACGCCGTCGCGGCCGCGGTAGTCTGGGATGCCGGAGGCGGTGCTGATGCCGGCGCCGGACAGCACCAGGATGCGCCGGTGGGCATCGAAGAACTCGATCAGCGGCTGCACTGTTTCCCCGGATTCGGTTTGCATGGCGTATCTATTGGCTTATCTGGCCTCGGCCCGCGACGACCAGGCGATGCCGCCGGCGATCAGGACAAAGGCCAGCAAATGATACAGGTGCGGCGCCTCTTTCAAGAACACCAGCGACATCAGCGCGGCGAACAAGGGCGTCAGATTGCTGAAAAAGGCGGCGATGGTGGGTCCGGCGCGCTGCACGCCGGCGCCCCAGCAGCGGAACGCCGTCACCGCGGGGCCGATGGCGACAAAGGCGAGGACGGCGGCGACGCTCCAGCTCCAGTCGATGTGGCACGGCGATGTCGACCACTCGACGGCCGCCAGCGCGCCCGACCACATCACGCCGTAGATCACCTGGGCCAGCAAAAACGCCGCCCAGTCGGCGCGGATTGCGGGACGGTCTTTCGGCTGGGTCAGCAGCCAGCTATAGAAAGACCAGCAGATGGTGGCCAGCACCATGTACAGGTCGCCGATCACCAGGCGCAGGCCGAGCAGCTGGTCCCAGTCGCCGCGCGCCAGCACCAGCACCACGCCGGCAATCGACAGCAGCGCGCCGGTCATCTGGCGGCGGCGCAGCGGTGCCTTGAAAAACAGGGCACCGACGATCATCATCCACACCGGCATGCCGGCCGCCACCAGGGTGACGTTGATGGGCGTCGAGCTTTGCAGGGCCAGGTACTGGAGGGCGTTGTACAGGCCGACGCCGAGCAGTCCCAGTACGCTGTAGCGGCGCCAGTCGGTGAGCAGGCCACTGCCGGGGCGCAGCAAGGCCCGTCCCAGCGGCAGCAGGATCAGCAGCGCCAGGCTCCAGCGCAGCCAATTCAGGGTCATCGGCGGCACGGCGTCGCGTACCAGGCGGCCGACGATGGCGTTGCCGGCCCATAGCAGGGGCGGCACGGTCAACAGCAGCGCCGTCGAGGCGTTCAGCTTGCGCTGCATCGACGACTCAACGGCGCGGCGGCGTCAGGATGCTGGGTAGCGCCTTCGGCAGGGTGGCCGGATAATCGCGGCTGAAGTGCAGGCCGCGGCTTTCGCGGCGGGTCAGGGCGCTCTTGACGATCAGCTCGGCCACGTCGACCAGGTTGCGCAGCTCCAGCAAATCGTGGGTGATGCGGAAGTGGCGGTAGTATTCGTCGATCTCTTCCTTGAGCAACTTGATGCGGTGCTGGGCGCGCTCCAGCCGTTTATTGGTGCGCACGATGCCGACGTAATTCCACATGAAGCGGCGCAGCTCGTCCCAGTTGTGCGAGATGACCACTTCCTCATCGGCGTTGGTCACCCGGCTCTCGTCCCATTGCGGCAGCGTAGGAACGGCGACATGATCCTGACCGGCGATGAAGGTGGCGCAGGCGCGGCCGATCACCAGGCATTCGAGCAGCGAATTGCTGGCCAGGCGGTTGGCGCCGTGCAGGCCGGTGCAGGCGGTTTCGCCGACGGCATACAAACCTTGCAGGTCGGTGCGGCCGGCCAGGTCGGTGACCACGCCGCCGCAGGTAAAGTGCACGGCGGGGACCACGGGAATCGGCTGTTTGGTGATGTCGATGCCGTATTCGAGGCAGCGCGCGTAGATGGTCGGGAAGTGCTCCATCAAGAATTCAGGCGGCTTGTGGCTGATGTCGAGGTTGACGTAGTCGATGCCGCGCTTTTTCATTTCGAAGTCGATGGCGCGGGCGACCACGTCGCGTGGCGCCAGTTCCCCGCGCTCGTCGTGGGCCGGCATGAATCGCGTTCCGCCGGCCGCTCCCGCTTCCGGCGGCAGCAGCAGCAAGCCGCCTTCGCCGCGGATCGCCTCGGTGATCAGGAAGGACTTGGCGAAGGGGTGGTACAAGCAGGTCGGGTGAAACTGGATGAACTCCATGTTCGACACGCGGCAGCCGGCGCGCCAGGCCATGGCGATGCCGTCGCCGGTGGCCGTATCCGGGTTGGTGGTGTACAAATACGTTTTGCCGGCGCCGCCGGTGCACAGCACCGTATGCTCGGCTTCGAAGGTCAGCACTTCGCCGGTTTTTTCGTCCTGTACGTACAGGCCCAGGCAGCGCGGCGTGGTCGGTGCAGGGGCGGCGGCATTGGCCGGCGGCGGCGAGAGTTTTTCCGAGCTGATGACGTCGATCGCGCAGTGCTGTTCGAACAGGGTGATGTTCGGATGGGCGCGCACTTTTTCTTCGAGCGTGACCTGCACCGCATGGCCGGTGGCGTCGGCCGCGTGGATGATGCGGCGCTGGCTGTGGCCGCCCTCGCGGGTCAGGTGAAAACCCATCTCCGCCGTCGGATCGCGGGTGAACGGCACGCCCTGCTCGATCAGCCATTCGATCGCTTCGCGGCTGTGTTCGATGATGTAGCGGGTGGCCGCTTCGTCGCACAGGCCGCCGCCGGCGATCAGGGTGTCGTTGACGTGTTCGTCGACGCTGTCGCCGGAATCGAGCACGGCGGCGATGCCGCCCTGCGCCCAGTTGCTGGCGCCGTCGAGCAGGGCGCGCTTGGAAATGATGGCAACGGTGCGGGTTTGCGCCAGGTGCAGGGCGACCGACAGGCCGGCCAGGCCGCTGCCGACGATTGCGACGTCAAATTTCATGGTGTGATGGTGTGGTAAACAATATCCACCACTATAGACGATTTGCCAGTGCCGTGCCGCGCCCGGAAAAAGCCCTCCTACTACCAGGAGACGATCCAGCTGGCGCAGGCATCGGCGCGGGCGCTGTCGGCTTCTCCGCGCGCACAGTCGCCCAGCCGATCGGCTGCGGCCGTCGCGGCCGCCCGCGCGCCATCGTCGATGATCCGCACGCGCCGTTCGCCGTCGGCGCGCGCCACCAGCTTGCGCAACTGCGTCAATTCCGCTTCGGCGGGCGCGCTTGCCGCGGC
>JACXTT010014684.1_pt1 | contig 10231 bp, 11 predicted proteins | sample 9270951 | NCBI WGS metagenome assembly JACXTT01 (sample SAMN15532306, study PRJNA645909) | rock metagenome | isolation source: weathered quartz diorite | place: Puerto Rico | collected 2017-06-21
CCGGATGTCTACGACGAAAAACGCCGTGACCTGACGCGAAGCGCGCGGCCCCACGTGGGCGACGTGCCGGCCATAGTCGGCGAGCTGATGGATGCGCCCAGAACCGAAGCCCGTGCGGCACTGGTGCGCAGCATGCTCCACGCGCTCGATTTCGACTGGCTGGGCTACGGCGCGGTGGCGTACATGCGGGGCCACTGGTGGCCGCTGAGCTTCTTCACCGCCTACGCGAACCCCGAATGGACGAAGCGCTACTTCGCCAACAACTATCGCGGCGTCGATCTCCGGCAGCAGGGCGTGCCCGCGTCGAGCCTCCCGCTGGCGTGGGACGTGGCCCGGCTCGAAGCCCTGGCGGCGGAGATATCGGACGAGCTGAGCGAGGAGCGGCAGCGGTTTCTCGATGACCTGTATGCCAGCGGTATCCGCAGCGGGCTGCTGTTCCGCCTCGCGTCTCCCACGCACGTGAACCAGCACACGGTGATCAGCCTGCTGTCGCGCAGGCCCGGAAGCGACTGGATCACCGACAGCGTGATCGGGCAGGGGCTGATCCTGGGCCTGAGCGTGCACGAGTACGTGTCGCGCCACACGCGCATCGTCGGCGCGCCGGGTGCGGGCCGCATCGAAATATCGGCAACGCAGCAGGACATCCTGCTGCACCTGCTGCAGGGCCGCAGCGACAAGGAGATCGCCAACCGGCTGGACCTGTCGTCCTACACCGTGGACTACCACATGCGCCAACTTCGCCGCCGCTTCGCCGCGCGCAACCGCGTGCAGTTGGTGAACGCCGTGCAGCAGGGCGACAGCGATTTCGGAGTGCTCAGCGAGCTCTAAGGGTGGCGCCGGGCCGTCCTTCGGGCCGGCGGGCGCGCTACGCCTCGATCAGTCGCATGCCTGAGAAATGAAAAGGCCAACGTGCGGCCGGAACGGAGCGGGAACAGGCCTGTTTGCGCCGAGACCGGGCGTATCGGTCGGCTGTTGATCGGTTGGCTCTGGGGCCGGCATTTGGATGGGCGCCTCCCGGATGACAAGAACGCGTGCGCGTGACGATTCGGGAGGCAGGGCTGCAGTCTTATGTCCGGCCTGTTGCGCAAGCTGACATGGCTGCTGGCCCTGATGGTTTTCGCTGACGAGGTTCCCCTCTGATCAACGAGCCTGACGCTCTTATTCGCTTTCGGAGCGTTCCCGTGCGTCACCGATCGGTTTCGTCCCTACCTCGGCGGTGAACCGTGCGATCCGCAATCCGCCTTCGAGAAGTGGCGGGCCTTCTTTGAAGCCAGGCCCGACTTGCAGGATTGGTGGTGGCACCGCGTTGCGAGAGAGCAACCGTAGTAGTGTAGTTAAGGGACTGGGACCTTGTCCCGTCGTGCGCTACATCTTTTCCAGCACGTGCTCTCTTGCAAGGTCATGGTCATTCGAGAGTCTCGAGCTCCGTAGGCGATTGAAATTTTTACCAGTTCAGCGATCCGTGTGCGCGCCCGTAAAGACGCGCGCTCGCCGATGCCATGTGGCTGGACCGAATGACCGGCCAGGAGGCTAGTTGCAACTCAGCGCCAGCGTTTTCTTGGCGTTGATCTTGTGGTCGCAGTGTGTCGTATTTGCGGACAACGTGACGTCCGAGGTCTGGCCGTCGGCATATTTGCAGCGTACCGTGACGAGGCGGCCGGCTTCGTAGATGTAGCCGAGGCTCCAATGCTCAGACGATTTGCTGGTCTCATCCGGAACCAGGGTCGCCATCTCCTCAGGTTTGCCGTCAAACACGTCGACAAAGCGCAGTGGTTGGCCGGCGCGCACCGGACAAACCTCGGCCGACACTGCGGGCACGGCCGAAGTGTCACCGCGAGCCAGGTGACGGACATTGCCAAACAGGTCTCCTTGAGCAAAGCGGTTCAGGACTATCTGAATGGTCACGTGACGAAATGATGAGGTGAGGGATGGGCCAGTAGGATGATGCAGAAAGAGGACCGCTCGTATTGCTCGAGTGAATATCGAATCTAGTCGTGTACTGATGGCACTATCCCGAGCGTCATCACGTGGTGATAGGAAGTACATCTCACAGAGAAATCATTGACCTGTTGCACACGCAATTGACGATGATAGGCTTCCCTTGAAACTCAAGGGCGACCAACGGCTCGTCCCGACGAAGTTCATCTCCTTGATCAATCTCTTCATCGAATGCTCGCTCGATATCGATTCCCCCTCTGTACGCTGGCGCTGTTGGTGCTTTCTGGATGCGTCACATCCCTGCCTCCGATTGCGATGGACAAGACCCGATGGTCGGAGCCGTTGAAAGCCGAGGGGGTCTCGCTGCGCCTCTATCAATCCGGCGATCTGCAACTGAGCAATCCCGCGCGTTTCTTTGGGCCGGGTCTGATATCCGATGTCATCGGCGAAACAAAACCGCCCGCCGTTCGCCCGAAAACCGCCGCTTTGCTAGCGGATGACGTGGTCCGGGAACTCGACCTCGCTGGCATTGCGCCTGTTGATGCCCTGGCTCCAGTAGTGCTACCGCTGGATGCCTTCGCAAAGCCAGTTGCTCGCGAGACCGGCGAGCGACGTTTCATCCTGAAGGTCGGCGTTCTTAGCGAGACCTTGAATCACCTTCCCATGGCGTGGGCTACGAACCAGTACTGGTTGGGTGCGAACGCGGCACTGATAGACACATCCGCTGGAAAAGCCATATGGCAGGGAACGTGCTGGATAAGCCTGGACCCGGACGACAAATCCCGCCAGGTGACGAATGAGCAACTCGCTGGCACGAACGGCCTGTCACTGTTCACCTCCGCCGTAAGGTCTGCGACTCGTCAGTGCGCAGCGGCTATGAACAAGTCGGCAGTTCGAGCAAGCGCCGGCTGAGTTCAAGTCGGGCTCACAGCCCCAATGCGAGCGTCAGCGCGAACGACTCAAACGCAACCCATACTCTGGTAACAGTTCCATGCCGATGCGCTGTGTCAGTTCGCCGTAGCTGATGGGCTGGCCCGCTCGCGCATCCTCCGAGTTCGACTGCCAATGCGCCCAAGCCTTGCCAGTGCTCTCATCGTAGACCAGCTTGAACAGGTGCGCAGGTACCCGCACGCGGTTGGCACCGATCGCCTGACTGCCGGGGCTGAATACCGGTCCTGTGATCACAAACACATTGCCTTTGGCGCGCAACGCATACCGGCGCGTGTCCTGCTCGACCTTGGACCAGGCACCCGAGTTCTGCACCGGGTTCTGCGGAACCATGTTCGCCAGCGAAAAGCTCTGCGCCATGGCCGTCGGATTCGGCATGTCGCCTGCCGGAGCCATGTGCCCGCGGGCGTAGCCGGAGCCCTTGTAGTCACTCAGTTCCGCGCGCTCGCTGCGCGGCAGCCGAGCATCTGCAAAGAACTTGTTGGTGCGCTTCTCGTTCGCACTTTCGACCGTCGCTCGGTTGAGACGCTCGGCAACGAACACCGGTGTCTTGCTCGTACCGCTGTGGAGGATGGCAAACGCGTCATAGCAAAGCTCGCGCTGCATCGGTGCCTGCGGAACCGACGGCGCAATACCATCGGCAAAGAACTGACGACACGCCGAAAACTGGGTGGCGGTGGTCTCTCTAGAGTGTTCCGCATCAGGTCCCAACGGCCATGACGGCGTGGGCAGGAATCCACAGCTTGTGGCCTGGATCGAGATGGCGCCGGCGGTGATCAGCCAGACCGCAGTGCGGCGCAGGGTGACGGCAATGCCGTTGGCAGCGGGTCTGCTGCGCTTGCGTGGCTTCTTTTTCTTGGGCATCGGAGGCCAAGATGTTACCCCGCAGGAAGGTCAAGAGGCTGTCAGTTGGTGCAGTTGCGTTCCGGATTGGAACTGCAATCGCGCGCGCGGGAACGTAGCCACCAAGGACTCAGAACAGGACATTCGCGCCCATGCCGAGATCGCTCTGACGCGGCGTGTAAATCCTGCGGCAGCGAGCATTCTTTGCAGAAGGGCTACCCACCATAAGTGACGCCAGCGATGAATCCGAACTCCTTGAGCTTTGACACCAATTCTCGAGCGGCGACCACGCTTTCCGTCTGAATCTTTACTGCGCGGCCGGCAAGGCAACCCTCAACGGCGTCATGGGCCGCACACAAGCCCAAGGAAGAGTACGCCCGTATCGCCTTGTTGGCAGATATCTTTCTTGCGCCTTTCACCCACCCCTTCAGCTCAACCTCTGGCCTAGGTTCGGCGTTTGCGTCGCCGCAGCAGGAAAAGGCATCGACAGACTCGGACGTTGACCTGCTGCAACTGATGAACATCGGACTTGGACCGTTGCGAGGCACAAAGAGGGGTGCATTCCCTACCAGGCTATGCTCGATATCTCGTGTGCGCAAAAACAAGGCTGATTGGTAGTAGTACACCCATCCTGCAGGGAATTCTTCCGTCTTGGAGTCGATGATCTCCAATTCCATTTCGCCGAATGCGCCTGTTGCAAGCCAAGCACTCGCTTCTTCTCTGGCTAGCACAGATGTTCGCATCGTATCTGACCCGGTTATGGGGGAAAAAGAGTGTGTGGTGTCGGGACTTCTTGTCCTCTTGGGTCGGCTCCTCGATCAGCACGCAGGTCGAAAGGATACTGCGAAGAAAACTGAAGAAATCGGCGAAGTACGATGACGCAAACCGATTGCTGTCAACCATCTGATTTTGTCTTCAAATCAAACTCTGTATCTCTGCGTTGTTCCCGTCAAAGGAAGTCCTCCTACTGGCAAGGCGCCCGCCCCGTAGCAGAATGCATCCATGCCAAACATCGCTTCGATCCTTAAAGCCGAAATCTCCCGCGTCGCTCGCAAGGAAGTGCGAACCGAGATCGAAACGCTCAAGAAAGCGTCGGTCGCACACCGCGCCTCGATAGCCGAACTGCGCCGCCAGGTCAGTGTGCTCGAGAAGGAATTGCGTCGGGTGACAAAGGCCACGACGCGACCGGCCCCGGTATCAGATCACGCCGATGAATCTGAGGCGGGCACGAAGCGCCGATTCAGCGCCACCAGGCTTGCAGCACATCGTTCGAAGCTTGGCTTGTCCGCAGCGAGCTATGGGGCAACTGGTTGGCGTATCCGGACAGACGATCTACCACTGGGAACAAGGCAAGGCACGTCCGCGAGCAGCCCAGCTCCAAAGCCTCGCGGCGGTGCGAGGTCTCGGTGTACGCGAAGTTGCAGAGCGCCTCAGTGCCTAACTGCTCGGATCAGCCGTTCTCTGCGACTGCCTTCAACTAGAACCTCGTCCTGCACCTAGGGGTTGAGCACGAAGCGAATCGGGACGTCCATTCGAGCGGCCCTCTTTTGGCCGTTCGGTGATCGCGCCGGAAAGAAATGCACTTTCCGCACACTGTCGAGTGCTGCCTCATCCAGGCGCTCGTAGCGCGAGCTTGTCGCGATGTTGATGTCGCGGGGCATCCCATCGGTATCGACGACGACACTGACCGTCACAGCGCCCTGTTCGCCCAATCGGCGAGACATCGGCGGGTAGGTGACCGATGGCCCGATCGCGAAGCGCGGCTCGTCGAAATCTCTGGGCATTTCCTGTAGCGCGAATGGCTTCTTCTCGTAGGCCATGCGCTGGTTGGCGACAGCCGCTGCGGCCGTCGACGGATAGCGACGCACGATCTGAGCAAGATCAGCGAGGGACTGGCTCGGCCTGCCCATCTCCAGCTCGCAATCGGCCGCGGCCAGCAGTGCCTCGGCGGCACGCCCTTGTTCGGCGCCCGGCACCGCGGCAGATCGGCGAAACAGCTCGCCGGCCGAACGATAATTTTGCTCGGCGTAGTCCGCCACGCCGGCACTGAAAAGTGCCTGGGCGACGGCGCTGTCACCAGGATAGGTGGCAACGAATGCGAGCAGCGCGGTCTTCGCTTCCGCGAAACGGCGTTCCCGAAGCATTTTTTGCGCAGCCTGAAAGCGCAGGCGCACCATCACCCCGACGAATGCATTGCGGCAGGCACCTTCAGCCCCACGGCTGGCTTGCGCATCGCTCCATCCCGGCGACGGGTTGGCTCCGAGCGCACTTCGCGCGGTCCTCAACTCGGAGGAGCACGCCACCTCGGCAGACCCGTACCCATCCGCCTGTCTCTGCCCGCTGGCAAGATCCTGGATGAAAAAGCGATTGCGTGGGCCATCGAGCTCAAAGTACCCGATGGCGTCCGGTGCAACGAGCGTGGGCAACAGGATGGGAACATCGGCTTGCGCGACCGGCAGAGGTCCCGAGCCATCATTCATCGTCAATCGGTACACTTTTCCGGCGCGTGCGACGCTCAGCGCCCCCACGGGACCGTCGCGGGCAATTTGCACGGGGTACATCGACGTCGGCACGCTGGAGGCCGGCATGCCGACGGGCGGCGGCTTTGCTGCACAAGCCGTCAGCAGCAGTGATGCCCCGATCAATGCACTCGAGCGGATTGCACTTCTCAGTATTCCTGCTTTTTCGTTCTTCATTCGTGCCCCCTCGCTAGGCAATTCAAGGACTTCAACATTTCAACGTCGTGCTGCGCGTGCATGACTGATGTTCACCGTGGGCGGCAGATGATCGCAGTAAATCCCCCAGGAATCATGCGCGAGCCTCGTCCAGTAAAAGCCATCTTCCAGTCATCGGAGCATCCGTTCGCACACGCGGCTTCAGATCACCAGAATCGCCATGGCCATTTTCCTTGTCGGAGTTCACGCCTGCCTGGCTCCGAAGACGCGGGCGCCTCTGGGTCGACCGCTGGAGGTGCAGGACATCCCTGCTCGATCCACGCGGTATGCCGCAAGGACACGTAGCCCATGAATCCCGTCTTCATTGCATCTTTCACTGCATCGAGTCCTTGTGTTCGGTACAGCACCCGAATGGCTTCGCGCTCCTTCTTGTATTCCCTGTACATGCACTCGGTCAGCGGAGGGCGCAACGGCAGCGCTACGAAGGGGAGTTCATCGAGCATTTCCCGTACGCTGATGCAGTGCGCATGAGATTCCCGCAAGTCGGGTGCCAGTGGACTGTAGCCCCCGCACGCCACCATCGCCAGTTCAATGGCACGGTCGGCATGCATCCATTGAGGCGCCGCATCGACAAGCAAGGGGAGATACTCGGGCTTGGGCGCAAGTAGTACCAGCAATGCCCCATAGTTGGCGCCATGCCACCCGTGGTTGAACAGCAAGTCCTTCGCAACCGGGAAGGTCAGTGCACCTGTCACTTTTCGACAAATGTAGAAGGGTTCAAGAGGTTCGCACCTGACGGTAGGAAAGAGTCTCAGGAATTTCCGATAGCCGGTACCAGCCCGCATCATCAAGAAGATGCATCGCAGTACGCCGGTACCGCTCAGCTCGATCGGCGCCCATGGCAAGGCGGCCATCAGATCCAACTCATCCCCATAGTTTGCAGACCAGAGGTGGCCCGCGTTCAAGGCCATTTCCGTGAAGGAAGCTCTCTTGGCGCGAAGATCCACGCGCAGCGATGTCGAGGTGAAGGTCGCGATCCAGTGGACGTTGTGGGAGCCCTCGAGCTCATCCAACAACAGGGGATCGGGCTCCACTTGAAGCAACGTACCTTCCACCGCCTTGGATTTCATGAACTCCAGGGCGATCAATTCGACCTGCCGGATGACCTCTTCAGGAGATTGTTTTCGCAGGGAACGTGCCATGGATGAGAGCTTCAAGCTGGGAGGTCTGCGTCTGGTCGCATTGTGCCGCCGCGGTGAATGACTGGACGTGGACTAGTCCGATCAACTTTGTGTTGATGTGGAAGAGATTTCGATTCAGTCAAGAGCGAATGAGGATCTACGCGCTGAACTCAACGTATGTGTGATCCTCTCCTCCCAGTTCCTCATCAATGAGGGGGCGAATGATCTCCCAATCACCGCCAGCCAGGCCGGCTCCGATCTTCGGATAGCCAATGCGTTTCCCAGAAAAGCGCGACTTCACCGCGCGCATGACCTTGCGGATCGCGTCGTAATCAGCTTTGACGCCGGCGCCTCGCCAGTGGAACTGGGTGTACGCATTGACGATGTAGAAGGACCTCGGCCCACGGATGATCTCCGCTTGGGAAAACGTTCCGAGCTTCTTTTCGTCGCCCTTTGCGGTCAGACAGTCCGCAGCGTAGGCCTCCGGGAAATGTTGCTTGATCGAAAGGGCAATGCCTTTGCCCATCTGGCATTGGCAATTGCACCCGTGAATGATGACGTCGAACTCACCATTCAAGGCAAGCTGCAGCAGATCTCCGGTAACGGTCTTCATGGGATGCGGATGTTTTCTGTGATTCGGGAGAGGATTCTTCACCAAGCCAGCACAATATCAATGAACAGGTCATTCACCGAGGGAGGACACCGATGTGGAAACGCGCTGACGTCGACAGTACCAAGCAGTATCAGATAGCTCTCTGCCAGAAACCCGATGGACATCGCAGCCATGAGCTCCATTGCTCAGGCGATCTCGCTCTCCCTGCGAATACCGTCTTCCTGACGGAGGTGGCTCCTATCGACCTGGTGATGCGACGTGACTTCAACGGCATCGCGAAGGCAGTCAAGCTGGTCACCGGGCAGAGCTACCAGGTCGATGCCCATGGACTCTGGCTTACCAACGAAGAGGTGGAGGCACTGGACGAAGAAAGCGAAGTGCCCTGGGTCAATGGAATCGCAGCGCATTTCGCACCGAAGTGACTGCAGCGTTCGACCTCGAGTAGGCCCTCCAGAGATGCCTAGCCATGCCGCGCGCAGCCTCGGGCATCGCTCGCGCTATCGCCATCGTCATGCCGAAGAAGGGCACATGGATGGCCCTGGCCCCAGTCCTCGCCGGGCGTTGGCAAATGGACCTTCCAGAACAGGCGATGGATCAATTGAAGTACAGCACATCAGCATGATTCCGAGCTACTACGTTTGCACTGGCTGCGCAAAGCGCTTTGACTTTGAACATCGTGAGGCTGTCTACTACTTCGGTACGGCACCGATTGACAACCAGTTGACGAGCACGGACGTCCTTCCCGCCCCCGGGCGGCCGGGGTGGTGCAAGACGTGTGCAAAGCTCTGTTTTGTGGAAGACATCAAACCCTTGCGAGTATTTGAGGAGGCGTACGGGGCGGTTCGTGCAGGTCAGACCGTGGAATACCCTGCGGAGACAACTAATCTAGACGCATCGCAGGCACGGGGGCAGATCGCGACGTACCTCCGGTGGCGGATGATGCGTGTCCATCCGGCGCGATCCTTGTGCTGTGGCGGGACCAACTACCAGTTTCTGGACGTCGAACAGCCGTTGCTCAAGCACTCGGAATGCGACTTTGGCGTGATCGAGGCGCAATATGTCTTTCCTGGCTCATACAACGGCCCTGGCCCTGGCGTTTACAGCGCGGCCAACATCCACATACTCGATATCGAGGGGTTGCTGATCGGACTGCTGACCACCCGCTCCCGGCGTTCAGCTATCTGGAATGTTGCTCCGGCAGCATATGAGCCGCTTCGATCAGACTGAATGGCCGCCTCGGCGCAAGCCTTCGGGCGACTCGCCTTGACAGCTCATCGAGTACGCCCCGGTAGACTGGGAAGCAATGAACTTGCGGGCGACTTTTGTCACTGTCGAAGATGTCAGCGACTGGCGCGGCGCTGATCGCGTGGTACTGGGCGGCTCCTCCGACTCAACAGCATCCGCCGTTGCGGCTGTTGGGATCAGCCTTGGGTCAGAGGCCAAATGGCGAGTTGACTTGCTCCCAGGCGTTGGGTATTCCTGCTTTCAGGATGTGCGCCGCGTTGGCGAGCTGATCTACATCGGCTATGGCGAGCAAGTTGCCGTGTTCTCACCCAGGACAGGCGACTTGGCATCGCACTCGCTCGATAGCTACTTTGGCTGCCTATTCACTTCGAGCGATCTCGAGTCATTGGAACTTGGTTCCTCCGTCTTGGTTGCTTCGGCCTCAGAGTTGTTGCGCTTCGACGGAACCGGCCAGCTCCTTTGGAGGAAATCCGGACTTGGAGTCGATGGCGTCATCGTGCAGAGAATTCAAGATGGTCAGATTTTTGGCAGTGCCGAGTGGGACCCCCCAGGTGGATGGGAGCCCTTTCGACTGCTTCTGGATTCCGGTGAGGCATGCCGGAGCTGAAGCACCGCCGCTCTGTCGCGCTTGGCCCGGTTCGCGTCAGCTACAGCTTTCGGCGGCGGATTCAACCGTCGATGCAACAGATTCGCTGAACATCTCAGCGGGCGTTTGGAAGCCGAGCGTCTTACGCGGCCTCTCATTCAATTGTCGCGCACCTCGTTCGGCGGTTCCGTGCCCATTGCGG
>JACXTT010014685.1_pt1 | contig 10231 bp, 8 predicted proteins | sample 9270951 | NCBI WGS metagenome assembly JACXTT01 (sample SAMN15532306, study PRJNA645909) | rock metagenome | isolation source: weathered quartz diorite | place: Puerto Rico | collected 2017-06-21
GAAGGTTGACCAACTGATGGCAGCCTAACGTGCAGGAGTTCGCGCTACGTCCGTCTGCTGCTGCGGTGTGGTCACGCTGCCATGCGTACGCACGCATGCACGGCTACTACCCGGAGCGTGCGGCTAATGAAGTGCGCGAACAAGGTACTGCGTGTCACTGGGTTGCCTATCAGTTGTGGCACGGTCACGCGGTACCGGCCGGTACGTTGGCCCCCAACAGGGTTGCGATTGATGACGACATGCTGGACGCATGCGAACGGTACTTTGAAGAGTTGCGCAAGGTGCCGGCGCCCGTCGAGCTAGAACGTACGATCGCTATCCGTCGTATCCACGCTCAGTGCGGCGGTACCGTGGATGCGTGGGCGTTCGACCCCATGCAGCGGGTGTTGTATGTCTACGATCTGAAGTACGGTTTCCGCTTCGTTGATGTGTTTGAGAATTTGCAGTTGGTGTGTTACGTGGCAGGGCTCCTGGATTTGATCGGTACGGATGACGTGCATGTCGAGTTCATGATTTACCAGCCGCGAGCGTTCCACCGTGACGGTGTGGCGCGACGTTGGCGGGTGCATGCAACGAAGCTGTACGCGTTGTTTGCCTTCCTCGCTGACGCTGCCCGCGCCGTGATGGGTGACAACCCGCGCTGTGTTGCTAATGCTGGCTGTGGTGACTGTAACGGTCGTCACGCTTGCGAAGCGGCGCAGCGTGCAGCGGCAGACGCTGTGGAGTTCTCTAGTCAGGGCTCACCGGTTGATCTGACTCCGCTTGAGATTGGGCCAGAACTGGCGCGCATTCAACAGGCAATTGAGCACCTGACTGCGCGCGCAACTGGCTTGGAACAGGAAGCATTGCACCATCTGCGTAAGGGGGTACACGTACCGCTGTTCTCGTTGCAAGGTGGCACCGGCCGTGAAGTATGGCAGGAAGGTGCTGACGCTAAGGTAATCGCGCTGGGTATGCTGTCAGGGGTCAACCTGACGAAGCAACCCCAGGCAATCACGCCAAAGCAAGCCCGTAAGCTGTTGGGGCCGGGGGTCATTGACATGTACGCCCACACCCCGACTACGTCTGTAAAACTCGTGCGCACCACTGACAAGAGCGCACGCAAAGCATTCACCTAATAAGGAAGCAACATGCCTATCGAACTCACTACCCCGGTTGGTCGTCTGGTGCAAGGCGATCTGTTCAAGATGCAACAGAAGCGTGACCAATTCGGCCAGCCGAAAAAGAAGGAAGACGGCACGCCCGACATGCAGTACTACATCGGTCTGGCTATCGAGAAGACGCACCCGGAGTGGCCGGCATTCTGGCAAGCCCTGGAAGCTGAGGCACGCCAATCGTTCCCGCATTTCTTCCCGCCCAACGGTACGGGCAACTGTGTGAAACAAGACTTCGCATGGAAGATCATTGATGGCGATGGCTTCGACAGCGAGGGTAAGCCGTTCGCTGAGCGCGAAGGGTTCCGGGGCTGCTGGATTGTGCGCATGTCAACCACGTTCCCGATTCGCACGTACTACCCCGGCCGTTACGCTGACGCCGACATCGTCAAGAATCCGGAACTCTGCCCGCGTGGCTTCTATGTCCGTACCCGCCTGAACATCAAAGGCAACAGCAACGCGCAAAAGCCGGGGCTCTACGTGAATCCCAGCATGGTTGAAATCGCATTCGAAGGTGAGCGCATCGTCAGCGGTCCCGACGCTGGTACGGCGTTCGGTGGTCAGCCGGCGCAACAGGGCTACACGCCGCAAGGCGCTCGCGCTATCGGTTCGGGTCCGCAACCCGGTGCGGCAGGTCCGGGCGCTGGCCCCGGTGCTCAGCCTGGATACGCGATGCCTCCGGGTGCCGCTGCTGGCCCCGGTACAGCAATGCCCACGCCGCAACCGCAACACGCCCCGATGGCTCAGCAACAGCCGGCCGGCTTCGCCCCGCCCCCTGGTAGCTTTGGTGGCCCCGGTGCAGCAATGCCGAACGTAGCGGGCGCAGCAATGCCCGGTATGCCGGCGCAAGGTATGCCGGCTGGCGTGCAGCCTAACCACGGCTTTGTGGCCGGTGCTATCAATCCGGGTTACGCTCCGGCTGCCGCGCCCGCTGGTGGCCCCGGCATGGCCCCAAACGCTGCGCCGGGTATGGCTGCCGGTCCTGCTCGATTTGCTCCGGGTGCCGGGGTTGCACATGCTCCTGCCATGACTGGTAGCCCGATGCCGCCGCAAGCTGCGCAGCCGATCCTGATGCCGGGTCCGAACTCGCAAGGCTACAGCCTGGACCAATGGCGAGCCACGGGCTACAACGATCAGCAGATGATCGCCCAGGGCATCGCCGTTGTGCAATAAGATTACCGCCTAGTCGTCCTAATTAACACCCCGGTTCGCCGGGGTCTTTTTTGCCCTATGACACCAACCCTGCCTGTATTCGGCCAACCGCCTGCGCGCTCCGTGTGGGAGTGCGACACCGAGTGCTATACAAACTTCTGGCTGTGCAAGTTCCGCAACCACGCTACGGGTGAGTTGCGCGACTTCGCATTGATGCCCGGGGGTCGGCTGGACATCGTAGGGCTAAGCATGATGCTGGGCACTGCCCAGATCATCACGTTTAACGGCATGGGGTACGACATCCCCATGATTACGCTAGCGCTGTCGGGCGTGGATTGCCTGACGCTGAAGAGCGCAAGCGATGCCATCATTAAGGGGCTCAAGCCGTGGGCGTTCTACGAAGCGTACAAGCTAAACAGGCTGAGCTATCTTGACCACATTGATTTGCAGGAGGTTGCCCCGGGCGTGCGTATCTCGCTGAAGACCTATGGCGGGCGCATGCACTCCAAGCAACTGCAAGACCTGCCGTACGATCCGGCTAAGGTGTTGACGCTGCCTGAGATTATTGCCACTAACAAGTACTGCGGCAATGACTTGGAAACCACAGCAGACCTGTACGAAGCGTGCAAAGATCGTCTTGACCTGCGCTGTGGGATCAACGAGCAATACGGTATTGACGTGCGCAGCAAGTCGGATGCGCAGATAGCCGAAGCCATCTTCCGCGCCAAGATACCCAACGGGCGCAAGATCAAGCCGGCATTCCTGCCCCACGGGCACACGTTCTTTTACCGCGCACCTGAGTTCGTCGGGTTCGTTACGCCGCAGATGGGCGCGCTGTTGCAAGAGATACAGCGCATGCAGTTCGTCGTGAATGACCTTGACCAACTCAAGCGCATCTACGGTGATGCGTGGGAGCACTACGCGGCAGACTTTGTTGACGCCCAGGGTAAGAAGATAAAGACCGGCTTACGCATGCCTGCGGAGCTAGCCGGCCGTGACATCCGCATTGGCGCGATGACCTACCGCATGGGCATTGGTGGCCTACACAGCCAAGAAAGCAAGTGTGCCCACTTCACGTTCCCCGGGCTGTGGACCATCAGCGACCACGACGTAGCGAGCTATTACCCGTCACTCATCCTGTTGATGGGCATGTTCCCCGCAGCGCTGGGCATGCAGTTCCTGGAAATCTACCGGGAGGTGTACGTAGAGCGCTTGGCTGCCAAGGCCAAGGCCCAGGCGTGCAAGGACGCGGGCGACGACGCCGGATACAAGCATTGGGATACGGTAGCGGGTGGCCTGAAGATTGTGCTTAACGGCACGTTCGGCAAGTTGGGCTCCAAGTACAGCATTCTGTTCAGCCCCGAACAGCTTATCCAGGTGACTATCACCGGCCAACTGTGCTTGCTGATGCTGATAGAAGCGTTGGAACTCAACGGCATCAACGTTGTCAGCGCGAACACTGACGGCATCGTGTTGCGTACGCCCGTAGGTATGGAATCCACGCGCGACAACATCATTGCGTGGTGGCAGACGCGCACCGGGCTAGACACTGAAGCAACGTTCTATAGCGCGATCTACCAGCGCGACGTGAATAATTACCTCGCATACAAGACGAATGGCGAGTGCATGGGCAAGACTTGGAAAGGCAAGGGCCACAAGGGCAAAGGTGCGTACGGGCTGTCAGGGGTCAAGGAGAACAAGCACCCCGACACGGACATTTGCGTTGACGCCGTGGTTGCCTACCTGGACCCCGACAAGCGCACGCCGCTAGAGCAAACCGTCATGGCGTGCAAGGACGTACGCAAGTTCATACGCATTCGCGCGGCCAAAGGTGGCGCGTGGATAGGGGGTGAGCAACAGTACGTGTGGGGCGTGGATAAGAAGGGGCGCCCCAAGAAAGTTAAAGACGGTATCGCGGGCGGGCAGTACCTAGGCAAAACGGTACGTTGGTACTACGGACGCAATGCCCACGACGCCATTACGTACAAGACAGGGAATAAGGTCAGCGAGTCAGCCGGAGCGGTTCCGGTGATGCGGTTGCCCGATGAGATGCCAACCGACATTGATTACGGCTGGTACGTTGAGGCAGCGGCAGGGATGCTGCGGGACATCGGTGTTACTTATTAACACCGTGCTATAGTGGTACCAACTTGAGGGGGTTGCGACACCCGCCCGCGTGCCCCGGCATGACAGCCCCAGCACGCAAAGGCAATTGCCGTACGCCTGAATGCGGCGCCCACACCTAACTGACAGGAGCCCAGCAGATGCGCAAGTGACCAACCGAACCGCCAGGACTACCAGCCGGAGTAGTGACCCGTGCTGCGTGAAACTAGAAGGGCCGTACCTCCCCGGTTACGGCCCTTTGCTTATTCTGCGGTGCGTAGCAGTAAGTCAGCTTGGCACGCTCGCAACTTCGTCTGCATCTCGTTCAGTCCAGCCCGAAGGGCGTAATAAGACTGTTCAGCAGCGGCAGTAAGTCGGGCATCGGTTCCAGTATCCACGCCGACGGTGGTACCGGGCGTGGGCACACCAGCGCTACCCCCTGGTTGCTTTGGGCAGGTGGCTGCGATGCGCAACCCGCATTTGCCAGAAGCAACGCAATCCATAAGTTTCTTACTTTCATTTTCTTGTACCCGTAGTTGGTCTAGGTGGCGTTGATCGTTTTCCACGATCTTGCGCGCTAGTGCGTCCCGTTCGTCCCGTGCTTTCCGTTCCTTGTTGATGATGTCGTCTAGCTCCTTTGTCCGCTCGTGCTGCCACTGCAAGCGAATCGTTTGGATTTCCTCACCCTTGCGCCAATCCTGGACGCCCCATGAAATTGCAGCGCCAACCAGCGCCGCAACCAAATACCCCATTACATTAGGCATAGCTCTTGTTCCTGTTGTCTGCGAATTACCTGCCCGTAGCAATTGTTCCCACGCTCGCGGCAGTCTCGCCCCCGGTCGAAAATCCATCTTTTTATCTCAGCGCACGCCCCTACCTTGTCGCCCGCGTTCATCTTGCGTAGGAACGTGGATTCGGCGCACTTGCCGGGGCCAATGTTGAACGCGCAGAAGCTGATAACGGCAGCCTTCTGCGGCTCGCTCATCGGCACCTTGACGAGCTTATCCACGATTACCGCCGCTTCCGCTACGTTCTCCAGGTCTATGCGGTCGCACTCCGCAGCGCTGAGCACCTGACCTGGATACACCCCGCGCGTGTTGCCCATGCAGTTGGTCCAGATGCCGGAGCTATCGCGGTACGCGGTGTAGCGCACGCCTTCTTTCTCGCCCAAAAACGCCGTTGCGATGCTAACCGCCCCGGCGCCCCCTGCGATAAGCGCGAGAACCTTTTTGCTTAGGCTGCTCATTTACGCTGCGCCTTGCGGTCTTCCAACAGCAGAATCCGCCGCTCGTGCTCAGTGAAACGAGCGTTGGTTAGCGCTTGATCCCGCGATGCGTCCCCTACGGTGTACTTGCTTATGGTGTCGGTTTCGTACCGTTTCTCTAAGCGGTCGTACGTCCGCGCCAATACGCTTATTTCTGCTGACACTGCGTCCAGTTGGCGTGCCTGGAGGAATTGCCCGCGTTGCAGGCTCCACCAGATGCCAACCAGCGCAGCGCCGACTGTCCAGAAAAATGCCATCTGTCGCCACGTCAGGCGCAATATTGGCTTGTCTTCGGGGTTGATCATAGGTCAAGGTCCGGGGCTGTGGGAAAGGGTACGTCGGGCCATCGCGGGTCACTGGTAATGTCCCGCAAATCCTGCCGATATTTTACCAATGCCTCCGGAACCGGTTCGCCACGCTCATACAGGCGCAACACCCATACGTCAGACGCAGCCAGCAGCGCGTCACGATGCGTACGGGTACGTTCCTCGCTGGTCGGCTGCGTGGGGGTAGTGACAGCGGGCTCAGTGGTCGTTGCGCCGGCCGGCAGCGGCCCAAGCGCATCCATTACGTACAGCTTGCCGTCCAGGCTGTACGCGGTGCCCCGGTGATCTTCTACAGCTTCCCAGGTCGTTGCGCCCATCGCCCAGGCTGCGCCGGCCGGTAGCGTGTATGGGGGCGCTTCCCACACCGCATTAGCGGGCAACGGGTACGTATCTTCGTTGGGGCTATAGAACGCCAGCGATGGGCCGGTGTACTCACCGGTTGCGGGGTTGTAGCCGTGGCAAACGACGTGCGGTCCTTTGTTCATGGTGTGAGGTGTCCTTAGTAAGCAATGGTGTGGAGCACGAACATACCGGCCGCCAAGTTAGCGGAGCCGCCGCTTGCACCGATAAAGATGTTGTGCGCGTGGTTACCGCTGCCGCCAACCCACACCCCGTGCGAGTGGTCACCCGCATAGTTCGTGTACCCCGTGCCAAAGTCGTTGTTGTTGTCGGCGTTAAAGAACTCGCCTGCGGGGTTATCGTTAGCCGCGCGCTGAATACCGTGGTTGTGGTTACCAGCGACGTACGTACCCGCATCGTGACCGTGCCAGCCTTGCGTGTCAGAACTAGCCGCGTGGTTGTGGCTCAAGATAGAGCCAGCCCATTGCGTACCAATAGCGGTACCGTTGGCAGCTACCAGGGTGTAGCCGTTGTTGACGTTGGGTAGGTTAAACGTCGTGCTGCCGTTGCCGGCGCCGTACATCGTACCGATGCGGTTGAACAGCGCTGGGTACGCAGCGCGGCCAATAGCAGCCCCGTTGGCAACCAGCGTACCGGGTGACGGCGTGCTGCCAAACGTAATGACCAAATCACCAGCCAGATAGCGCGACGGCAGCCGCGTTGCAAAGGCGTAGTCAAGCGCAGCCAGGAGCGTTGCCGGGGTGATGATGGTTTCGCTATCGGTACCCGCCACAGCCTGCGCGCTGGTTGACTTGAACAGCGCCGATTGCTCCCACTTGTTGCCGGAAGCAAGCGGGGTCGTCGTGTTGTTGTCTTCCTTGCTGATGTACACGGACCACGGCTGGTCTACGGCTGAGCGATAGCGCACGACAGCCTTGGCGGCGTACGGGTACGCGGTGCCGCCATTGTCAGCCGTGGTGATGAACTCGGGGAACGCCAACGTCTGCGTTTGCAGAAGCTGTTGCGTTACGGCGTTCATGAGCCAATTGAACGGTTGCCGGCTGATGTCCTTGGCTAGCGGGTCCGTGGTCTGGTCGCGTTCGTAGTCAAAGCCGTAGCCGCTACGCATGCTGATGGACCCGTCGGGCTGCAAGTCAACGGGAATAGAACTAACGTCACCTTCAGCAGCGAACGGGACGCGGAAAAATGGTTGTTGCATGAGTAAGCCTCAGTCTGGTTGGTATGCCCACGCCATTTTATAGGCGTGGGCAATGCGGGGCGGTTACGCAGTCTTCGTTATTACGACCATTTGCAGCGAGCCGTAGTACTGGCTGGAAGACGCGTTCTTAGTTGCCATTTGCAACTTCAGCCGCTTGACGCCACCGGTTGCCACAACCACGCCAGCAACTTGGCCGATCTGGTTACGCGCGGCGGATGCTGCGTAGCCGTCAATGGTTCCAATTGACGTGCCCCCAAGCGAGACCGTGTAAATGCCACGGTTTGACGACGTCACATGCATTACGCTAATCGTATAGGTGCCAGCCGCTAGCGCCACATCCCATTCAATGCTGTCGTTTTGCGCACCTGACGACTGAGAGACAGCGTTGTTCACTGCCCCCGCGTCAATGGAAATTGACGTCCAGTTGGTGTTAGCAATCGCACCCATGAACGGGAAGATGGTAACTGTCGGCTGCGGAGCTACCAAGCAATCACCGTCAGTGTCCGACGTAGGCGCGCCGTTCTTTTTACGGAAGTTGCCGTTGGCGTCTTGCCATACGTGCGTGTCACCGAACACATGGTGCCCAAGGTTCCACGTGGCGCTTTCCGATATGGAACCCTTGCCACCCTTGAACATCGGGCCAGACGGAGGAACATTGCTATCAGCAAATACGTTGCCGACGCTGAAGCTAATCGCCGCCGCAGCGTCGGCAAACGTCAGAGCGGCATTGTACGTATTGTGAACATACGCCTGATCAATGCTGAAGCACTGCGCGTTGTTGTTCTTGAAAATGGTTGACGGAAACGGCGTACCGTTGCCGGATGGCCCCGGCACAGAACGCCCTGCCAGATTGAAGCGGAAGTTGCGCACCGAAAAATTGCGCACCGTGTTCAGCGAAATCACGCCGTCACCGTTGCCGCATTCCTCAATGGACAGGTGATTGAACGCGCAGTTAAATACGTTGCCAAAGTTAAGCGCGTAATAGCCAATGTTTTCCAACACCAGTGCATCGCCAGCGATGGTTAGCCCGGAGTCGCTGAAGTCTTTGGCGTACACGTTGCCTGTGTTACCGGCGCAGACACCGTCAATACCGCCGTCAGACATGTTGACGATGGTGAAGCGGTCCATCATCACGTCAGTATTGACGCGGCGTGGATAGCCAGGGCTGCCAGTTGGCAAGGTGTAGATACCCTGCCACGCGGTACCGTAGTTTGACGCCACGATGCCACGCGAGCCACTGGAGATTCGCCCAGCGCCGGACAAGTACGTAATCCAGGCGCCAATCAAATGCACCCCTGCGCCAGCCGACCAACCGGTAATTTCACCTTGGTTCGTGGCTTCAAGAGTCGAAGCCAGATCGTTGAACACGAACCGCACCGCATCAAATACACGCTCACCTGCCGGTGCGCTGTTGCGACGCGACGGGCAGATAACGCCCCCGTACTTCAGCCCGCCATATTGCCCAACGCGGATGCCGCACCAACCATACGTGAATGAGTCAGGGTAGTCAAAATACAGCGATGCGTCACTAAGGTCCAGCACCACGCCATCGGGGATATATAGCGATTCACACGGGGCATTGGTGAGCGTTGCGGGTGCCGACAGCAGATAGTGGCCGCGCATCTTAACCACCTTCGGGCGCCGCGTGAGATAGGCGTAATAGTCGGTGCCTACCGTGTCCTTGGCGAAGTTCAACGCCGCTTGAATTGCTGCGCGGGAATCGGTACCCGTGCCAGACGCAGACACGCGGCCGGTGTAGTCGTCCTTTGCGCCAAACCATTGCGGGTCAATTGGGGTGGCGGCGATGCGCTTCCAACGCTTGCCGTTGCTGGCAACGATGATCGTACCGCCATTGTCGGTGCTGGTCGTGTCGGCGTCGTCGCGCGTGAATTCGCCGGCAATACCCGATGGCGCGGCGCCGGCAAGGTAGCCGGTAACGTAGGCCGATGGCTTGTTACCAGTGTAGGCACGCAACGCAGCGTAGGTGGCGAACGTAGCAACGGCGCTACCAACATCGGCCGTGGCGTTATCCACGAACAATTCAGTACCCAGCCCCGATGCAACGGAAATCCCGCGATTGTTTGTGACGTAATTGCCGCCATTGTCTTTAACACTGACAATGTAGTTAGTGGTATTCCCCGTGCGGGTTTCGCTGACTTCGTTATCACTCACAGCCGCGTTAGCTATGTTGACAACGCGAATCAGCGAAACCATCGTAATACCATCGCTAACACCGCTCAGGCTACCAACATCAAACGAACGATTGCGGCGAACAGACCACGAACGGCTGTTATAGCCGACGTTAATGGTAGCCAAGCGGAACGGCCCGCCAATACAGGTGTTGTCTTCGATCTTACCGAAGCACGTATTAGTAGCGCTAAAGTCGGCCGTAGCAAAGTGCGCGCCTTTGTACGTCATGTTGGCGAGCGTAACGGAGCCTGTGGCAGTCAACACCGGGTTCTCACTGGTGTTATTGACAAACTCCGCGTTGCCGCCCGCATAGAAGCTAATGTTGTTAGCGCCCTTGACGTAGTTGTCAAACACTTTGATGCGGGTGTTGTACTCAGTCACCCACATGCCGCCTACTTCGTTGTTCGGGCTATTGGAGCCAACCGAACAATCAATAAGCGTGTTGCCGAAAATGTCTAGATTGTCATTGGAGTTATTAACCCCG
>JACXTT010014686.1_pt1 | contig 10231 bp, 13 predicted proteins | sample 9270951 | NCBI WGS metagenome assembly JACXTT01 (sample SAMN15532306, study PRJNA645909) | rock metagenome | isolation source: weathered quartz diorite | place: Puerto Rico | collected 2017-06-21
CGGCCGACGTTGAGCGGCAGAAGTGCGAAGGGGAAGAGGACGGTATGGCGCACCGGCAGCACCCGTGCCTCCCGTTGGTCTCCCGGCTTCACTTCCGGAGGCGATTCGACCTCGGTCGGCTCCTTCTTCTTCTTCGGCGTGGTTCCGGCCATACGCTGGGGTCCGTGGAGAGTTTAGCCCGAACGCTGAGACTCGATGGTTACGTCCGTGTGCTGAGAAATGGCCGAGCGCTGCAGGGTGATCACGAGCATCCCGTCGCGATAGCGGGCTTCAATCTTGGACTCGTCGGCATCCCACGGAAGATCGACGGTGCGCCGGAAGTCGCCGAAGAAGATCTCGGCTCGATGGTAGTGCGCACCCCGCGGATCCACGGGGGGATGGCGGCGGCCGCTGATCTCCACGGTGCGGCCCTGCAGTCGGACCTTGACGCTCTCGCGGGGCACCCCGGCGAGCTCGAGGATCACCCGAGCGGATTGGTCCGAGACGACCAGATCGGCCGAGGGGGCCCAGGTCGGCTCGGCGAAATGGCTGGTGGGATGACGGTGGTAGACGAGGTTGTGAAAGAGACGCTCGACCTGGCGCTGGAGGCTGTACAGGGGGTCGTCTTCGAAGCCCGACACGGCGGTGCTCCCTCTGGAAAGGCGGCGAAAACTAGGTTAACGCAGCGCTTGGAATCGGGCAACCCGGTCACAGCGACCCGGTCACAGCGATAGTCCCACCTCGGCCGCGACCTCGTGCTCGATGGCATTCGCCCGGGCGATGCGCGCGAACACGTCGGCGCTTCGGGTGCGCTGGCGCGCCCGATCCGAATCACTGAAGTCGATGCGATAGAGGCCGAAGCGTGGCCGGTAGCCCTCGGCCCATTCGAAATTGTCGGTCAGCGACCAGTGGAGGTAGCCGATCACCGGCGTTCCCCGGTCGATCGCGCGTCCGAGATGAAGGAGGGCGTCGACCAGAGCGCGAGGGCGGAGGGCGTCGGCGGCATCGGCGAAACCGTGCTCGGTGACCAGCACCGGCGGGCCGAATTGGCCGACCCGGACCACGGCCTCTTCCAGCCCGCGAGGGTAGATTTCCCAGGCGAGATCGGACACCGGGCTGTTGCGCCGGGCCACGTGAGCTTCCCTGCCGAGCGCGCGCACCTTCCAGCGCGTGTAGTAGTTGAGACCGATGTAGTCGAGGCTGCTTTCCAGCTCGGGGACGCGACGCCGCACGCCTCGTGCGCCCGGGATCGACAAGTGAATGTCACCGGAGAGGGGAGCCTCGAGCACCGCCTGGTTGAACACGCGATCCTCGAATCGAGCGCGCAGGACATCGAGCGGGGACCACCTCCACTCTGGCTCGAGCTGCGGACAGTGCTTGGCGAAGCCGACCACGGCGTTTCGGCCGTCTCCGTCGGCATCCTTCGGGTCCTCCTCGTGCAGGATGCGATAGGCGCGCCCATGGGCCTCGAGCTGGTTCGCCATCACCTCGAGGGCGATCGTGTTGTCGCGCTTCCGGGGCGGCCATAATCCCTCCGACCAGCCGCGAAACGCGAAGACCTCGGGCTCGTTCACGGTGCACCACCAGTCGACCTCGCCTCCGTACTCGCGGGCACAGAAGCGCACGAAGTCACAGAAGCGATCGATGGTCTCGCGCGACTCCCAGCCGCCTCGATCGGCGATCCACAAGGGGCTGGTGAAGTGGAACAGCGTGACCAGGGGCCTCAGGTTTCGGCGCTTGAGGGAGGCGAGCACCTCGTGATAGTGCGCGACCTCTCCAGCGGAGATCTTGCCTCGCTCGCGCTCGATCCGGCTCCATTCGATCGAGAGCCGGTAGGTCGAGTGACCATCGGCCGCGGCGAGGGCGAAGTCGTGGTCGAACAGCTCGTAGTGGCGGCAGGCGGCGCCGCTCGTGGTTCCGTCGCGAATCGCTCCCGGCTGGTGCTCGAATCGCCACCAGTCATTCCCATGGTTCCCGCCCTCGACCTGATGCGCCGAGCTGGCCGTCCCCCACCAAAAACCGGCGGGAAAGGGCTTGATCACCGGGGTCATCGACGAGCTAGCCGGTTGCCTTCGGCTGCTGGAGCACGTCTTCGATCAGGGCCCTGATGGCCATGGCGGAGGGGAATCCGAGGGTGGTGATGGCGAGGAGTCCGACGTGTCGCAAACGCTCGGGCGTGGCCCCAGCCTCGAGTGCTCGGCGGGTGTGGGAATGAATGGCGCCCTCGAGCCGGGCGCCGGCGGCGAGGGAGAGCTTGACGATTTCCGCTTCGGCACGCGACAGCGGACCGGCGTCGCGCGTCGCATCGCCGAGCGATTCGTAGGCCGCGGCCACCCCCGGGTAGGCGGCGCGGAATTCGGTGTAGAAGGATGGGAGCGGCGGCATCGGGACCTCCTCGGAGGCGCGTGGTCTATACTTTGAACCATGGACCTCGATCCACCCGCCACGGTACCGGCGCCGAAGATGGCATCCTCCAGGCTCCGGACGAAAGGCATTGTTGCGCACCTCGACGAGCGGTGGAAACAGCACGCCGCCCCCGCCTGGCTCCAGGGTTGGTCACCGATCGATTTCGAGCTTGGGGATGGCCTGACCCAAGTAGTCACGATGGGTGAGGGGCCGCCCTTGCTCTTGCTGCCGCCGCTCCCTGGCTACAAGGAAGCCTGGGTCGCGTGCGCGGCGACCTTCGCCGGGCGATTCCGGGTCATCACCTGCGATCTTCGGAACCGCTTCGCGGGGATCCCGCGCTGGGACGTTCTGGTCGATGACCTGCTGCGTGTGCTCGATGAATACTCGCCCGGTCCGACGCTGGTCATTGGCCATTCCCTGGGAGGGGCGCTGGCGCAGCAGCTCGCGGTTCACCATCCCGAGCGCGTGCGTGCGCTCGTGCTCTCGAGCTCGTTCGCGCGGGTCACGACACCCCGGGGCCACTGGTACTCCCGCTACGTCGAACAGCCCTTCGTGCTCGCCGGACAGCGCCTCATGCCCGAGCGCCTGGCCCTGGCATTCGCGCGCCGCTGGGCGGATCGCGACGCCTGGGTCTACGACCCTCGCTGCGACGACCACGTCCTCGATTTCGTGCGATTCTGCATCCGGGATATTTCGGCCGGCGGAGTGTGGAGCTCACTGCGTCTGGCCTTCGCGCATGACACCCGCGCGTCCCTGGGATCGCTCTCGTGCCCGAGCCTGCTCGTGGTCGGGGAGCGCGAGAGCCCGTTCGCGCGCCAGGCCGCGGACGAGCTCCAGCGTCTGATTCCCGGGGCCGAGCTCAGGGTGTCGCCGGGCGTGAGTCATCTCCATCCGCTCTCGAGCCCGGAGTGGTTGGTGCACACGGTTGGCGATTGGCTGACGCCGATCCTTGCTGCTCCCGCGACGGACGCGAGTGGTGAATGAATCGGCCCGGCCGTGCAGCCTTGAAGAGGGTTCGGGAAGGTGCGAGGCTTCGATCATGCGATGCGCGGTGACACTCAAGCGTGAGGGACCCGAAGTGGTGGCCCGGTGCCACGAGTTCCCGGGGTGTGAGGGGCGAGCCACGACGACTCAGGAGGCACTCGCCCGCCTGAGAGCAGCGGTGGTGTTTTGGCTCGAGGCCTGCCCGTGCGACCAGACCGCCGATCACGGGCTGGTGTTGGATGTGGTCGATGACCAGAGCGGCGCCTCATGGAGCCGCCGTCCATGACCGAGGCGACGGAGGATCAGGGCCCGGCGCTGGCCTGTAGCCTCGAAGCCTTGAGTCCTGCCGAGCGAGAACGCCACACCGAGCTCTTGAAGGGCCTGGCGCGCGCAGTGCTCGAGACTCAGGAGCTCGAAGAGGGCTACGCCTTCCGGCTTCCCGCCGACGCCACGATGATCCGGGACCTGGCCGAGTGGGTCACGCTGGAGCGTACCTGCTGCCCGTTCCTCGCCTTCTCGATCGAGGTCATGCGCAACCGCGGCGCGGTCTGGCTGCACTTGACCGGGAGTCCCGGCGCCAAGCAGTTCATCGGTGCCACCCTGCTTCCCGGATGATCCTCGGAACACAGGCTGGGCGCGCGGCCCTCGCCGGGCGCTTTCGCGCGCTGCGTCATCGCAATTTCAGGCTCTACTGGTACGGCCAGCTCGTTTCCCTGGTGGGGACCTGGATGCAAAGCGTCGCTCAGGGCTGGCTCATGCACCGCCTCACCTCCTCGGCCTTCATGCTGGGGCTGCTCGGGTTCCTGCAGTTCCTCCCCGTGTTGCTGATTTCTCTGTGGGCGGGCGTGATGGCCGACCAGATGGACAAGCGCCGGTTGCTCTTGATCACCCAGTCGAGCGCGCTGGTGCAGGCCGCCCTCCTGGCCACGGTCGTGAGCACCGGAGTGGTGAGGCCGTGGATGGTCCTGGCGCTGGCATTCGGCTACGGGGTGTTCAACGCGTTCGACCTTCCCGCTCGCCAATCCTTCCTGGTCGAGATGGTGGGGAAGGAGGATCTCTCGAACGCCATCGCGCTCAATTCGGCGGCGTTCAACGGCGCCCGAGTCGTGGGTCCGGCTATCGCCGGCGTGCTGGTAGCGACGATCGGGGAAGCGGGATGCTTCTGGGTCAATGCCATCTCGTTCGTGGCCGTCATCGTGAGCCTCGTGCGCATCGATGTGCCGCCCCATGTCGCGGATCGGGGCCGCAAGCTCTCGACCCTGGCCGAGGGGGTTCGCTATGCGATGGCCACGCGGCCGATCCGGAATCTCCTGCTCCTCCTCGGGTTCACCGCCGGTCTGGGATTCCAGTACATGATCTTGCTCCCGGTCTATGCGCGCGACATCCTGCACGTCGGACCCCAGGGTTATGGCCTGATGGTTTCGACGTTCGGGATCGGCTCCCTGGTCTCGGCGGTATGGATGACGCGCCGGCTCAATCGCGCGGACCTGCGCCGGAATCTCCTGGTGGGTCTCACGACCGCGGGGATCGGGATGGGCGCGTTCGCGTGGTCGCGGATTATGCCGCTCACGCTGGCGATGGGGTTCCTGGCCGGCTTCGGGCTCATCCTCTATGTCGCCAGCACCAACACCATGCTCCAGCTCACCACCGAGGACCGGTTTCGCGGTCGCATCATGAGTCTGTACACGTTGTTCTTCATCGGCACGGCGCCGATCGGCGCCCTGGCATCGGGGACCATCGCGCAACGCTTCGGGGCACCCTTGGCCACGAGCTTCAGCGCCGTGATCCTGCTGAGCGGTGCGCTCTGGGTTTCCTATCGATTGCGGGTGATCGCGGCCAGGGAGGCCGCGCGCCCGACCGAGCCGGTGATGACGGAGAAGGTGGGTTGAGGGCGGCGACTGCGCCCATCACCCATGTGCGGCGTAGAAGCTCCGGAGCGTCTGCGTGTGATGCCCGGCCACGAGCGAGCCGAGGGCCGAGCGCCACAGCTCCCCCCGTGGGAGGCGGGGGCGCTCGGGCCCCCACGGAAATTCGGCGTCGCGCCGGGCGTGCTTGAGCGAGCGGAGCGCCCAGAGCGCCGGCCATAGGCAGAACAGTCGATAGCGAACGTGGTGAGCCGGAATGGTTTCGATATAGTCCGGCACCCGCGCCAGCGACGAGCGTGCGAGCCACTCGATCCGTGTGGCGATCTCCTGAGCGGCGGGATTCGGTCCCGAGATCAGATCGGCGGGCGAAATACCGCTGCTGGTGAGCCAATCGGCGGGCACGTAACAGCGCCCGCGCCGAATGTCGGTCGGCCAGTCGAGCAGGATGTTCGTGAGCTGAAGGGCCTCGCCGACGACGGGAGCGAGCTCGAGCCGGCGTGCCTCGATTGCTCCCTCCTTGGCGCCAGAGTGAAGGCCGTAGAGGCGCGTCAACATGACGCCGATGCATCCGGCTACGATCCAGCAGTAGTCGTGGAGCTCGCGCACGTTGTCGAGGTAAGCGGGCGCCGCCAAGCCCAGCTCGGGGCGCACGGCGGCCCGGGTGGCGTAGCGGCACATGCCCCGCGCCAGAGTTTGAACTCCCTCGGTGACGAGGGCTCGGTCCTCGGCGGGTAGGGTCCTAAAGACCCGCACGATCCGTGGCAGGCCCGTGACGAGCTCGAGATCGGCGCCCAGTCCTGTGGCCGCCCTCGCCCGGCGGCTCAAGGCATCGGCGGCCGGCTCGTCCCCCGCCAGGGCGCTCATCAAGAGCTCGAAGCGGCGACCGATCGCTGCGGCATCGCCGGGCCACGAGTCTTCGAGGACGTCCGAGGCCCGGCACAGCAGGTAGGCGATCCGGACCGCTTCACCCATGGGTCCGCGGAGGAGCCTGATGTTGATGGCGAAGGTCCGCGACACCCGGGGAAGGATCGCTCGGCAGTATTCTCGGTCGCCAACCAACGTTTCAGCACTCATGAGGGCTCAAACTTCCTCGATCTCCGCGGACCAGCTTACGGCCACCGCGCCCTCGAGCGAGCGGGCGGTCGGGCACTTGTCTTGATGCCGGGCCAGCGCCCGATCCACCGTCTCTCGGCTTCCGGCCGGAATCGCCAGCCGATATCGAATTCGGATCTCGGTCAGCACGGGCAGCCCATCGCGAATCTCGTTCCGGCCTTCCGCCTTGGCCTCGATCGCGTCGTCTTCCAGCTTGACCTGGCGCACATCCAGCGCGCCCTTGAGGGTCCCGAGCATTCAGCCACCCGTCGCGGCGACGATATAGTCCACCGGTAACGGAAATTCCAGCTCGGGCTGGAGCTTGTAGAAATCCTTGATCGGACCATGCAGGCCGAACTCGGCGGTGTAGGCGAGGGCCAAGTGGGCGCGACGGTGCAAGCCGCTCACGATTCGAATCGTGGATTGCGAGCAGTACAGAGGTTGGCTCATCGGAATCTCCAGTACGGCGTTTGATCGGCATACTCTTTATGCTAGCTTAGCCGGCCGGCCAAGCCCGTGAAGCCTTTTTCTCGATGCGTGGTGGCGAGCCCGGCGGCGTGATGAAACGCCCGCCCGCGCGCGAGTCCCGGGGACTTCCGGCCTCGAGCGTGCTTGAACGGTCCGCCACCGCTGCCTTCTCGGAGGAGGTCCCTCTGACGTCAACGCGTGCGTATGCCGTTGCCGCCCGGTTGGGTCTAGCGACAGCGCTCGCCATGTACGGCCTCATCGTGCTGGGCTCGGTGGTACGCACGACCGGCTCGGGCCTCGCGTGTCCCGATTGGCCGCTGTGCGAAGGCCGCAACATCCCGCGATTCGAGCTCCACGTCATGGTGGAATGGCTGCATCGCACCCTGGCCCTCCTGGTGAGCCTCCTCCTCGCCTCGACGTCGGCCTGGGTCGGGTTCCATCGAACGGTGCGGTCGCGCCTCGGGGGGTTGGTGGCGCTGGCCTTGATCCTTCTCGCGGCCCAAGTGCTCCTCGGGGCGCTCACGGTGTGGAAGCTCCTCAGCCCCTCGATGGTGAGCAGCCATCTCGCGGTGGGCCTGCTCCTCTTCGCCACGATGCTCACCGTCACCTTGATCGCCGAGTCGCATGCCGCGCCGGACACCGGGTACGAAGGACTCGAGGCGCAACGCCGGCCGACGATGCTGATGCCGCTCTTCGGGGCGGTGACGGCGTTGGTCTATCTCCAATCGGTGCTGGGGGGGATGGTGAGCGCGAGCCATGCCGGGCTGGCGTGCCCCGACTGGCCGACCTGCTTCGGGCGCTGGTTTCCACGGCTCGAGGGGCTGGCCGGCCTCCAAATGCTCCATCGCTACGGCGCCTACGCCCTGGTCGGCGGCGTATTCGCCTCGGTGATCGCGACCCGGATGGTGCCGGATGGGGCCGTGCGTGCCGGCGCGCGCCTCGCGTTCGCGCTCACTCTGAGTCAAGTCATCCTGGGCGTGAGCAACGTCCTCCTCGGCACGCCGCCCTGGGTCTCGGCACTTCACATCGCGACCGCGGCGGCGCTCCTGGCCACCATGGTCACGCTGACCTACCGGGTGGCGACGGCGCCGGTGCCGGCGCCGCGGCTGATCACGGCTCCGGCCTCATGAGCATCGCGATCGCCGGCCCGCGGACCCAGCCTTTGGCGCTCGCCTACCTCGAGCTCACCAAGCCCCGCATCGTCCTGCTCGTCATCATCACCGGGATTCCCGCGCTCCTCCTGGCGGGTCAGGGATATCCGGGGCATGCGATCTTCTGGGGAACCCTGGCCGGTACCGCCCTCGCCGCCGCCTCGGCGGCGTGCTTCAACCAGTACCTGGATCGGGATATCGACCGCCTGATGACGCGGACCGCCTCACGGCCCCTGCCGTCGGGTCGCCTGCCGGCGTCGCACGCCCTCGGTCTGGGCTTTCTCCTGGCCGCCCTGGCGTGGGTGCTGCTCGTGCTCTGGGCCAACCTCTTGGCCGCCGCGATCGGGCTCGCCTCGATCTTCTACTATGCCGTGATTTACACGGCCTGGCTCAAGCGTCGTACGCCTCAGAACATCGTCATCGGCGGGGGTGCCGGGGCATCGGCGCCGCTCATCGCCTGGGCCGCGGTGACCGGCCGAGTGGGGATGCCGGCGGTCTTGCTCTCCTCGATCATCTTCCTTTGGACCCCGGCGCACTTCTGGTCGCTCGCGCTCTACCGCCGCGATGACTACGTGCGGGCCAGCATCCCGATGCTGCCGGTCACGCACGGCGAGCCGGAGACGCGCCGCCACATTCTCGCCTACACGCTGGTGCTCGTACCCGCGAGCCTGGCGCTCGTGCCATGGGGAGCGGCCGGGCCGGTCTACTGGGTTCCGGCGGTGCTGATGGGCGGGGCGTTCGTGGCGTATGCGATCCGCCTGCTCAGGAGTGCCAGCGGCCGTCACGCGATCGAGCTGTTCCGGTTTTCGATCCTCTATCTCTTCATGCTGTTCACCGCACTTACCCTGGATGCCATCATTCGAACATGGTAGCTTCCCGCGCGATTTTACGGCCAGTGCACCGGCCTGCGTCCCATGTCGCCTGACCGAGGGAACCGATGACGGCTGAACGCGGCCCGTGGCCCCGTCACCCGAGGCATCCATGGCACCGCCTCGCGGGGATTCTGCTCTTGATCGCGACGGCCCTACTGGCGATCGCCGGGTGCAACCTGCGCGAGTTCCCGCAGAGCACGCTCTCGCCCCACTCGAATTACGCCTGGTGGATCCAGCACCTGCTCGAGCAACTGGTGTTCTGGGTGGTGGTCATCTTCGTGATCGTTCAGGGGTTGCTCATCTACGCGGTCGTCCGCTTCCGCAACCGCCCCGGCGCACCCGACCCCAAGCCCGTCCACGGGAACACCATGCTCGAGATCGGATGGACCATTGCCCCGGCCATCATCCTCACGCTGGTCGCGGTCCCGACCGTGCTCACCATCTACCGGACCCAGGGAAAGGCGCCAGAAGGCTCGCTGGCGGTCAAGGTGGTCGGCCACCAGTGGTGGTGGGAGTTCCAGTATCCGGCGCTCGGGATCGTGACCGCCAACGAGATGCACGTTCCGGTGGGCCGCGCGGTGGTGGTCGCCATCGAGTCGGCGGACGTGATCCACAGCTTCTGGTTCCCGGTGGTGGGCGGTAAGCGGGACGCGATTCCAAATCGGACGAATCAGCTGTGGTTCATCGCCGACAGCGTAGGGACTTTTCCCGGACAGTGCGCCGAGCTGTGTGGGATCTCCCACGCCAACATGCGCATGAAGCTGATGGTCGACACCCCGGCGGATTTCGACGCCTGGGTGGCCGGCCAGAAGCGCGGGCCAGTTCAGCCCGATTCGACCACGCTGGCGGGGAAGGGCAAGGCGCTGTTTGCTCAGAGCGCCTGCGTGGGCTGCCACACGATCGAGGGGGTTTCGGCCGGGGTGATCGGGCCCAACTTGACCCATGTGGGGAGCCGCACCAGCTTCGCCGGGTCGCTGTACCACAATGACGAGACCAATCTCGGCAAGTGGATCACCAACGCGCCGGCGCTGAAGCCCGGTTCGCTGATGCCGAATCTGGGACTGCCCCCGGACCAGGTGTCGGCGTTGGTCGCGTATCTCGAGAGTCTCAAGTAAGGGCTCAGCGGAGGCGAAAGGGATAGATCATGGTCACCACCACGGCCGCCGTGCGCGCCGCCCCCAAGGCCGAATCGGGGCTCTGGAGCTGGATCACCACCGTCGATCACAAGCGGATCGGCGTGCTCTACGGCATCACGGCGTTCTGCTTCTTCATGATCGGCGGCCTGGAGGCGGTCTTTATCCGCATTCAGTTGGCGAAGCCGGAGAACAACTTCGTCAGTCCCGACTTCTACAACCAGCTCTTCACCATGCACGGAACGACCATGATCTTCCTCGCCATCATGCCGCTGTCGGCG
>JACXTT010014687.1_pt1 | contig 10230 bp, 7 predicted proteins | sample 9270951 | NCBI WGS metagenome assembly JACXTT01 (sample SAMN15532306, study PRJNA645909) | rock metagenome | isolation source: weathered quartz diorite | place: Puerto Rico | collected 2017-06-21
CAGCTCGCGGCCGTGACTGGGTTGGACGTGAATGCTCTGTCCGCCATGGTGGGACGCCAGCTTCCGTTTTTCTCGTTGCTCGTTCCGTTCTGGCTGATCTGGGCGTTCGCCGGCTGGCGCGGGATGATCGCCGTATGGCCTGCCATCCTGGTGACTGGTGTCAGCTTCGCGATCCCGCAGTTTCTCATCTCGAACCTGCACGGCCCGATGCTGGTTGACGTCGGTTCGGCGGTGATTTCCATGGCCTGCCTCGTGACTTTCCTCAAGTTCTGGAAACCGAAGCAGATCTGGACCAGCACCGCGCTCAAAGGTCACCAGGCCGACAGCGGGATCGCCGACGTCGCTCCGACCAAGTTCGAGCAGCATCCTTCCGGCTTGGTGATCCGTGCCTGGATCCCATGGTTGATCCTGAGCGTGTTCGTATTCGCCTGGGGCTTCCAGACCACGAAGAATTTCCTGGACGGCAAAACCACGGAGACCATCACTGTCGACGGACAGACGAAACAGAAGGTGAGCTACGCGTTCACTCGAGTAGAAATCCCCATTGCGGAATTGCACGAGAAGGTCGAGAAGGTACCGCCGGTGGTGGCCAAGCCTGTCAAGGAGGGCGCCAAGTACAATTTCAACTGGGTATCCGCCACCGGGTCCGGCATCTTTCTCGCGGCCATAGTCGCCGGCCTGTTCATGGGTTATTCCGTCGGTGGGCTATTCCGCCAGTATTGGGTGACGATCAAGCTGGTGAAATTCTCGCTGCTAACCATCGCGGCGATGCTGGCCTTGGGATTCGTAACGCGCTACTCCGGCACCGACGCAACGATGGGGCTCGCATTTGCCCACACCGGCGTACTCTACCCGTTCTTCGGGACGCTGCTCGGCTGGCTGGGCGTGGCGCTGACCGGTTCCGACACGTCGTCAAACGTTCTGTTCGGTGGCCTGCAGAAGATAACTTCAGAGCAGCTCGGCTTGAATCCGATCCTGATGACCTCGGCCAATAGCTCCGGCGGCGTGATGGGCAAGATGATCGACGCGCAGTCCATCGTGGTGGCTTCCACTGCGACCCGCTGGTACGGTCACGAGGGCGACATCCTGCGCTACGTTTTCTTCCACAGCGTGGTGCTGGCGATGGTGGTCGGCGGCTTGGTCATGCTGCAGGCCTACGTCTACCCGTTCACTCTGCTCCAGGTCATGCCTGTGGCGCCATAGCGAAGCCAGGCAACACTCAACAAAAAGCCCACCGCTTGCGGTGGGCTTTTTGCCGTCGGTTGAATCTTGCTAACCGGCGGCCTTTGCCTCTTCGGCGACCGCCTTCATCGACAGCCGCAGCCGCCCCTTCTCGTCGGCCTCGAGGACCTTGACCCGCACGGCTTGACCTTCCTTGAGGTGATCGGCGACGCTGTTGACGCGCTCATTGGCAATCTGCGAGATATGCAGCAACCCGTCCTTGCCGGGCAGGACGCTGACGATTGCGCCAAAATCCAGCAGCTTGAGCACGGTGCCGTCGTAGATGCGCCCGACTTCGACTTCCGCCGTAATCTCCTCGATGCGGCGTTTGGCCGCCTCGCCGCCCTCCGAAGAAACGCAGGCGATGGTTACGGTACCGTCGTCGTTGATGTCGATGGTCGTGCCGGTCTCTTCGGTAATGGCGCGGATCACGGCTCCGCCCTTGCCGATCACGTCCCGGATTTTCTCCGGCTTGATCTTGATCGTGATCATGCGCGGTGCGTAGGCGGAGAGTTCTGCGCGCGGGGTGGCCAGCGTTTGCCGCATCAAGCCGAGAATGTGCATCCGCCCTTCGCGCGCCTGCAGCAGAGCGACGTGCATGATTTCCTTCGTGATGCCCTGGATCTTGATGTCCATCTGCAGCGCCGTGATGCCCGACTCGGTCCCGGCAACCTTGAAGTCCATGTCGCCGAGATGGTCCTCGTCACCGAGGATGTCGGTCAGCACGGAGAAGCGGTTTCCCTCCTTGATCAGACCCATGGCGATCCCGGCAACGTGCGCCTTGAGCGGCACCCCGGCATCCATCAGCGCCAGACAGCCGGCGCACACCGATGCCATCGAACTCGAGCCGTTGGACTCGGTAATCTCGGAAACCACCCGCATCGAATAGGCAAATTCCTCGGGAGCCGGCAGTACCGCCAGCAGCGCGCGCTTAGCAAGCCGCCCATGCCCGACTTCGCGCCGCTTCGGGGTGCCGACACGGCCGGTTTCTCCGGTCGCGTAAGGAGGCATGTTGTAGTGAAGCATGAAGCGCTCGCTGTACTCGCCCTGCAGCGCGTCGATGATCTGTTCATCTCGCGCGGTACCCAGTGTAGCCACTGCCAGGGCCTGCGTTTCGCCGCGGGTGAAAAGCGCGGAACCATGGGTGCGCGGCAACGCGCCGGCGCGAATTGTGATCGGCCGGACGGTGCGGGTGTCGCGTCCGTCGATGCGCGGCTCGCCGTTGAGGATCTGGCCGCGTACGATTTTCGACTCGATATCGCTGAAAATCGACGTCACCAGGTTGACGTGCGCGGTGTCCGAGCCTTCGGGCGCCACGTCGGCCAGAACCTTGGCACGGATCTGCTCAACCTTCTCGCTGCGGGCCTGTTTCTGCCGCAGGCGATATGCTTCACGCAACTCCTCTTCGCCAAGCTGGGCGATGCGTTCGGTGATACTGCTGTCCTTCTGGGGAGGTGCCCAATCCCACAGAGGCTTTCCGGCTTCGTCGGCAAGTTCGTTGATGGCGTCGATCACCGCCTGCATCTGCTGGTGGCCGAACACGACTGCGCCTAGCATCACGTCTTCGGAAAGCTCCATCGCCTCGGACTCGACCATCAGCACCGCCTGCTTGGTGCCGGCCACGACCAGGTTCAGCCGCGAGGATTTGAGTTCGGTTGCCGTAGGGTTGAGAACGTATTCGCCGTCAAGGTAGCCCACGCGCGCTGCGCTGATCGGCCCGTTGAAGGGAATTCCCGAGATAGCCAGCGCGGCGGAGGCGCCGATCATCGCCGGGATGTCGGAGTCCACCTCGTTGTTCGAGGAAATGACTGTGGCAATGACCTGGATTTCGTTGAAGAAGCCCTCGGGGAAAAGCGGGCGGATGGGACGGTCGATCAGGCGCGAGGTGAGCGTTTCTTTTTCCGAGGGCCGGCCTTCGCGCTTGAAGAAGCCGCCCGGAATCTTGCCGGCTGCGTAGGTTCGCTCCTGATAGTCCACGGTCAGTGGGAAGAAATCCTGTCCCGGCTTGACGTCCTTGTTTCCGACGACGGTGACCAGCACCACGGTGTCGTCCATGTTTACCATGACCGCGCCGTGAGCCTGCCGTGCAATTTCGCCGGTTTCGAGCGTCAGCGTGTGGCGCCCGTAGTTGATGGTTTTCCTGATTACGTTCAAGAGGGTTCCCTCAGATGCAGAAATGCGAAGGAGCGGGGACCGCCCCTTGACGCGGTTGATCGCTTCGGGATTTCCGGTCGACGCATCGCTGCCAGTCCGGAATACGGGAAATGCTTAGGACTTGCCCGGAGTCACCGAAGGAAATGAATTCTTTACTTGCGGAGCCCGAGGCGGTCGAGCAGCGAGCGGTACCGTTCGCTGTCCGCCAGGCGCAGGTAGTCCAGCAACTTGCGGCGGCGGCTCACCATTTTCAACAGCCCGCGACGGGAATGATGGTCCTTTACGTGGGTCTTGAAGTGATCTGTCAGGTCGTTGATGCGCGCGGTAAGCAACGCGACCTGCACTTCGGGAGAGCCGGTGTCGGCCTTGACCCGCTGATGTTCCTGCAGAATCTGAGCCTTTTGGCCCGTCGTTATCGCCATTACCCTGTCTCCGAAAGAAAGGCCGACATTCTACCCGCGGAATCCGGGGTTTCCAAGCGCTTCTAGGGCGTCAATCGCGTATCTGCCGGTTTTTCCTGCACCGCCGCCGGGTTGGCCAACATGCGTTTCGGGACGACGATGCCGCCGGAGCGCCCTTCACCCAGTCCCAGAAAAACTCCGGTAGGGCCATACAACCTGACGGGACCGCGCTGCATGACCTCAACGGCGGGCCTCACCTCGCGGCCAGTGCTGACGCGTTTGGCCTGCGTGCTATCGAGACGCAGTGCCGGATAGGCGTTCACCAGCAGATCGACGGGCAGCACACGGTTGGCCCCGGCCACGGGTCCGGACTTTTCAAGATCCTCAAGTCCGATTGCAGAGGCCACATCGAAACCGCCAATCCGGGTCCGCCGCAACGCCGATAGGTACCCGCCACAACCCAGTGCGTCGCCGATATCCTGCGCCAATACCCGGATGTAGGTTCCCTTGCTGCAGGCTACTGTGATGGATAGCATATTTTGCTCTAAATCAATTATTTCCAGGCTTTTTATAAGGACGTTTCTCAGGCTCCTCTCTACCTCGATTCCAGCTCGGGCATACGCGTACAAAGGTCTGCCGGCCTTCTTCAGTGCGCTGTGCATCGGCGGCCGCTGCAAGATCGGCCCGGTGAAGGCTCGCACGACCTCATGCAATATATCGACGCCGAAATCCGGTATCCCGACTTCCCGTATCGCGCCTTCGGCATCCCCGGTCGAGCTGATAAAACCCAGTCGGATCACCGCCTCATAACTTTTGTCCGCGTCGAGCATCGAGTAGGAAAACTTGGTGGCCTCGCCAAGGCAGATTGGCAGCAGACCGGTGGCCAGCGGGTCGAGCGTTCCGGTATGTCCCGCCTTGATCCCACCGAACACGCGCCGTACACGTTGCAAAGCGGCATTGGAAGTCAGGCGGGCAGGCTTGTCGAGGAGCAGAACGCCATGAATCATGGGACGAGACTGCCGACGGTATGGTCTGACTTTACCAAGGCCGTTAGCCCTGGTCCTTGCCAGGCTTCACCGATGGTGGTGAGGCCACCGCCTCATCGATCAGCCTGGACAAGCGTACGCCGCGCTCGACTGATTCATCGTGGACAAAATGGAGTTCGGGAACGATGCGCAACCTGAGGCTGCCGGCAAGCTGGGAACGCAGGAACCCGGACGCGTGTTGCAGGCCCTGCTGTGTCTGCGAAACGACCTCCGGACCACCCAGAGCGGTGAAGAAAATCTTCGCGTGCCGGTAATCGTCGCTGACCTCCACGCCGGTCAGCGTAATCATGCCAACCCGCGGATCCTTGAGTTCGCTGCGGATCAGCCCCGCCAGATCTCGCTGGATCTGGTCCGCTATACGCCCGAGCCTGGAAGGATCCTTTGCCATGTCCTGCCCACAATGGATATACCGGACCGACCGGGTCCGGCGCAGCAAGACGCGGATGCGGGCGAGGACCTTTACAAAGTACGTGCGATCTCGACGACTTCGTAAACTTCGAGCTGGTCACCGACCTTGAGGTCGTCGAAATTCTTGACCGAAAGACCGCACTCGAACCCGGCTTTCACCTCGCGTACATCGTCCTTGAAACGCTTGAGTGAATCCAGTTCACCGGAAAAGATGACCACGTTGTCCCGCAACGCGCGCACCTGTGACCCTCGACGCACCAATCCTTCGAGAACGTAACAGCCGGCCACGGTACCGACCTTGGAGATCTTGAACACCTGGCGGATCTCCACCATACCGATGGTGCTTTCCTTCTTGTCCGGCGTCAGCATCCCGGACAACGCCGCCTTGATCTCGTCGACCGCCTCGTAAATCACGTTGTAGTAGCGCAACTGAATGCCATGCGCCGCAACCAGCTTCCTTGCCATGGTGTCGGCCCGAGTATTGAAGCCGATGATCACCGCGTTCGACGCCAGAGCCAGATTGACGTCCGACTCGGTAATCGCACCTACGCCGGCGTGGACGATGTTGACTTTCACCTCATCGGTGGAAAGTCTCGTCAGCGCATGGGCCAGCGCCTCGTAGGAACCCTGCACGTCGGCCTTGATGATCAGCGACAGAGTCTTTACCCCCGCAGTCATCTGGTCAAACATGCCTTCAAGTTTGGCGGTCTGCTGTTTCGCCAGTTTGACCTCGCGAAACTTGCCCTGACGGAACAGCGCGATCTCGCGTGCCTTGCGCTCGTCGCCTAGCACTACCATCTCCTCGCCGGCGATCGGCACGTCGGACAGGCCCTGGACCTCTACCGGGATGGAAGGACCCGCCTCCGGCACCGGGTGTGCCGCCTCGTCGAGCATCGCGCGGATGCGTCCGAATACCGCTCCAGCCAAAACCACATCGCCGCGCTTGAGCGTTCCGGACTGGACCAGAATGGTGGCAACCGGACCGCGACCCTTGTCGAGGCGTGACTCGATCACCACGCCGTGCGCCGGAACGTTCCTGGGCGCTCTGAGTTCGAGAACTTCAGCCTGAAGCAGAATACGCTCGAGCAACTCATCGATGCCTTTGCCGGTTTTTGCCGAAACGTCCTGGAACATCGTGTCGCCACCCCACTCTTCGGGCACGACCTGCTCTCCGGCCAGCTCCTGGCGAATTCTTTCAGGACTGGCCTCCGGCTTGTCGACCTTGTTGACGGCCACCACCAGCGGCACCTTGGCAGCCTTCGCGTGGTGTATCGCCTCGATGGTTTGCGGCATCACGCCGTCGTCCGCGGCAATCACCAGAACGACCAGATCGGTCACTTTTGCACCACGCGCGCGCATTGCAGTGAAGGCTTCGTGGCCGGGCGTGTCGAGAAAAGTGATCATGCCGCGCGGCGTGTTCACGTGGTATGCGCCAATGTGCTGGGTGATACCGCCGGCTTCGCCGCTGGCTACGCGGGTGCGGCGAATATAGTCCAGCAAAGAAGTCTTGCCATGGTCTACGTGGCCCATGACGGTGACGACCGGTGCGCGTGGTTCCGCCACTACATCGTGCTTTTCCGCTTCCTCGGTGAGGAAAGACTCCGGATCATCGAGCTTGGCGCGTTTGGCGTTTTGGCCCATCTCGTCCACCACGTTCATCGCCGTGTCTTGGTCGATCACCTGATTGATCGTCACCATGCTGCCGAGCTTCATCAACACTTTGATGACTTCTGCGGCCTTCACCGACATCTTCTGAGCCAGTGCGGCAACGGTGATGGTTTCCGGCACCAGCACCTCGCGTACGATCGGTTCAGTCGGCGCGTTGAACGACTGGTCGTTGGTGACCACCTCGCTCTTATGCTTCGGGCTGCGGCCCATGCGGGCATGCCAACCCTGGCCGCCCCGCGAATCGTCGCCGCGAGTCTTGAGGCCTCGGCGCCTGGCAGACTCGTCCTTCCAGGCCGTATCGGATTTCTTGGCGGTCTTTGGTTTAGCCGGCTTCTCTCCCGGCTTCGTGGCGGGTTTGTGCAGCGTGCCTTCGGTTGTCAGCTTCTTGGTGGCCGCTCCTTCAGCGGGTTGCAGCGGCGCCGCGACGACGGGTTTCTCGGACTCGGCCACGGCTGCCGGCGCCGCGTCCTTGGCCGTCTTGCGCTTGCGCTGCTGTTTCTGGACCGCCTCGGCGCTCTGCCGGGCGATCAGCTCCGCCTGTTTGCGCGCCTCCTCTTCCCGCAATGCCGTCTGTTCCGCATCGATCGCGGCAGGAGCGGCGGTTTCGGCGGCGGGGGCGGGCGGCTCCGCAGCCGCGGCATCACGCTTGACCAGCACGCGTTTCTTTTTGACTTCGACCTGGATGGTTCGCGCCTTGCCGGTACTGTCGGCCTTCTTGATTTCCGTCGTCTGGCGCCGGGTCAGCGTGATCTTGTTCTTGGTGTCCTTGGCCCCATGAACGCGCCGCAGGTAATCCAGGAGCTGGGTCTTATCCTGTTCGGTGAGCACGGTATCCTCGGCAAGCGCCTTACCTACACCTGCAGCCTGCAGCTGCTCGAGCAGTAACGCCGAAGGCAGTCCCAGCTCCTTGGCAAATTGTGAGACGTTCATCTGCGCCATATGTCGCTATCCCTGGCTTGCCGCGAACCACGGTGCGCGCGCCGTCATGATCAGTTGCTTGGCGCGCTCCGCATCAATTCCGGTCAGTTCCACAAGGTCATCCACCGCCAGATCGGCCAAGTCCTCCTGGGTGGTCACACCTTTCGCGGCCAGTACGCGTGCCGTCTCGTTATCCATACCCTCGAGGGTAAGCAGGTCGCTGGCCACATTTTCGACATGCTCCTCGCTGGCGATGGCCTCGACAAGAAGCGCATTGCGCGCGCGGCTCCGCAGTTCGTTGACGGTATCTTCGTCGAAAGACTCGATTTCCAGCATCTCGCTGATCGGCACGTAGGCCACTTCCTCGAGCGTCGTGAATCCCTCCTGGATCAGAATACCAGCCACTTCTTCGTCCACGTCGAGGCGTTCCATGAAGAGCTTGCGTACGTTTGCGGATTCCTCGTCGTTCTTCTTCTGGGACTCCTCCTCCGTCATGATGTTGAGCTCCCAGCCGGACAACTCGCTCGCAAGACGCACGTTTTGTCCATTGCGGCCGATCGCCTGCGCAAGATTCTCCTCGTCGACGACCACATCCATGCTGTGTGATTCTTCATCAACCGTGATCTTGCTCACCTCGGCGGGCGCCAGGGCATTGATGACGAACTGCGCAGGATCCGGCGACCACAGGGTGATGTCCACGCGCTCGCCCGCGAGTTCGGCGGTCACAGCCTGTACCCGTGAACCACGCATGCCGACGCAGGTGCCAATCGGATCAATGCGCGGATCATTCGATTTCACCGCAATTTTTGCGCGGGATCCCGGGTCGCGTGCCGCCGCCTTGATTTCCAGCAGACCTTCCTCGATTTCCGGCACCTCCATTTCGAACAGTTTGATCAGGAACTCCGGCACCGTCCGCGACAGGATCAACTGCGGGCCACGATTATTGCGGTCCACCTTGAGCAGAAATGCGCGTACGCGGTCGCCGATCCGAAGGTTTTCCTTCGGGATCATCTGATCCTTGGGCAACGCCGCCTCGATGCGTCCGGACTCGATGATTGCGTTGCCGCGCTCCATGCGTTTGATGGCACCGGTGACGATGAATTCCTTACGCTGCAGGAAATCATTGAGAATCTGCTCGCGCTCCGCATCCCGGATCTTCTGCAGGATGACCTGTTTGGCGGTTTGCGCACCGATGCGCCCGAACTCAACCGGTTCGAGCGGCTCTTCGACGAAATCATTAATCTGGAGATTCAGGTCCCGCTCGTGGGCGTCGGTCAGGGCGATCTGCTGCGCCGGGATCTCGTGATCATTGTCGGCAACGATCTGCCATCGGCGGAACGACTTGTACTCGCCAGTGTCTCGGTCGATCTCAACACGTACATCCACGTCGTCTTTGAAACGCTTCTTCGTAGCCGAAGCCAAGGCAAGCTCAAGCGCGCCGAAAACAATGTCCTTCTCGACATTCTTTTCGCGCGCCAGCGCATCAACAAGCATCAACAGCTCGCGGCTCATTTCCGAATTCTCCAGTCAAATATTCGGGACCAGACGGGCTTTATTGATATCGGCAAATGCTATCGTTAACATTTCGCCATCGACATTCAGTTCAAACCCGTCTCCCCTTACGTTCTGCAGCACCCCGGCCACTCGCTTGCGGCCGTTGATCGGGATGCGCAATTTTACTTGAACGCGTTCCCCGGAAAATCGTTCGAAGTCTTTCGCCCGCTTCAGCGGCCGGTCCAGCCCGGGGGAAGAAATTTCCAGTCGGTCGTAGTCCACGCCTTCGACGGCGAACAATCGTGTGAGGTGATTGCTGACGGCGGCACAGTCGTCAACATTCACGCCGCCGATCTTGTCGATGAAAATCCGCATCAGCCTGCCATGATTGGCAAGCTCAACATCGACAAGATCGTAGCCGAGTCCGCGCACCGTCTTTTCCAGCAATCCATTCAGGTCCACTAATATCGTTCTCACAAACAAAAAATGGGCACTCGGCCCATCTTGTTTTCAAATCTGGCGAATTTTATCAAATTGCCCGTTAAAATCAAACAGCAACAACACGCGTCGTTGCGCGAAATGCCTCCGGATCGATATCGTGATGTCCCAGTATCTGATGTGTGTTGCCAGATCGCACTTTGCAAGTACTTGGATGCGTACATTATTGCAATGATATGGCGGGGTTCCTCCAACGGGGGAGGTAACCTGGTTGGCTGCCAGGTCGCTTGCTTGCGCAGGCTCTGTGTCTTGAACGGGGTGGTGAAGGCGGTGACCTAATTTAGTTCCGACGTAACCTCCGCCGAAGGGGAGGTGAGTCTGCACTGAAACACGCCCCCGTGGAGTTGTCGCCTGCGTAGGTGCTGGGGGTCAGCCGCTTCGATGCAGATTCGCACGGGCGTGTTTTCGTTCCGAAAGCAGGC
>JACXTT010014688.1_pt1 | contig 10230 bp, 9 predicted proteins | sample 9270951 | NCBI WGS metagenome assembly JACXTT01 (sample SAMN15532306, study PRJNA645909) | rock metagenome | isolation source: weathered quartz diorite | place: Puerto Rico | collected 2017-06-21
CTGCTTGGGAATGAAGTAGTACATCATGCCCAGGAAACCTGCGGTGAGGAAGAAGCCCACGGCATTGTGGCCATACCACCATTGCACCATGGCGTCTTGCACGCCAGCGTAAGCGGAGTAGGACTTCATCCAGCCGGCGGGCACTGCGGCACTATTGACCAGGTGCAGGATGGCAACTGCCAGAATGAAAGCGCCAAAGAACCAGTTGGCCACATAGATGTGCTTGACCTTGCGCGTGCCCACGGTGCCAAAGAACACCAGTGCGTACGACACCCAGACCAGCGGGATCAGGATGTCGATGGGCCACTCCAGTTCGGCGTATTCCTTGCCCTGGGTGTAGCCCAGTGGCAAAGAAATGGCAGCGGCCAGGATCACCAGCTGCCAGCCCCAGAAGGTAAACGCCGCCAGCTTATCGCTGAACAAGCGCACCTGGCACGTGCGCTGCACCACGTAGTACGAAGCTGCGAACAGACCGCAGCCACCAAACGCGAAGATCACCGCGTTGGTGTGTAGTGGGCGCAGGCGCCCATAGGTCAACCACGGTATGCCCAGGTTGAGTTCCGGCCAGGTCAATTGTGCGGCAATGATCACGCCAACCAGCATGCCCACTACGCCCCATACCACCGTCATGATGGCGAACTGCCGCACAACGGTGTCGTTGTACTGCGTCGCCTGTTGATTTGAAAACGCCATGTTTACCTCTGCTCTTATTGATCCTGGGTCGGATTTTTGTCGGGGCTGGCCACTTGCAGGTTGACGCACGTCAACCCAAATCAAATGACCCTAAAATTTATCGGTTATCTTGCAGAATCCTTTCACCCTCGGCCTCGATATCCTCGAATTGGCCCCGGTGAATGGCCCACCACAGGCCACCCAGGATGAAAAAGACCAGCACCACCGACAGTGGAATCAGCAAATACAAGATGTCCATCACGCGTCTCCTTTTGTGTTCAAGGGGGTCGCCAGGCGCAGTGCATTGAGCACGACCACCAGTGAGCTGCTAGCCATGCCCAAGCCAGCCAACCAGGCCGGCAGCACACCGGCAACTGCCAACGGAACGCAGGCCGCGTTGTAGGCCAGGGCCCACCACAGGTTTTGCCGCACGATGGCCATGGTGCGCCGGGCCAGCAACAGTGCATCCACAACGCGCATCACCTGCTCACCCAGCACCACGAAATCGGCCTTGGCCTGCGCCAGTGGCACCGCCTGTCCAAAGGCGAACGACACATCGGCGCCGGCCAGGATCGGGCCATCGTTCAAACCGTCCCCCACCATGGCCACGCGATGGCCCTGTGCCTGCAACCCATGCAGAAAAGCAAGCTTGTAGTCGGGTGTGCAGGCCGCACGGAAGTCCTGGATGCCCAACTGCCCTGCCACGCGCGCCACCGAAGTCGCACGGTCGCCGGACAGCAAGCAAACCCCCACACCGTGCGCCTTCAGGGCCGCCACAGCGGCAGCAGCCTGCGCTCGCACATCCTCTTGCAAGTGGAAGCTGGCCAGCCAGCCCTGCTCGTCACTCAGGTGGACCACCACATGCGTACCAGCCACCGGCGGAGCATCGCAATAGCGCTCGGACCCCAGGCGCAGGGCTACGGCCCCATCGCTGCCCGCGCCCATCGATGGCCCAGACGAGGCCGTGGCATAGGCCACGCCGGCAAGCCCTTGGCCGGCGGTCTCTTGCACTGCATCGCAGCGCCAATCCAAGCATTGCTGCCCTTGCACCAAGGCCCGTGAAACCGGGTGGTGCGAGTGCTGCGCCAGGGCCTGCGCCATGGCCAGTGCGCGCTGTGGCGAACAGCCTTCGCGCGTGCGAATGTCTGCCAACACCATGGCATCGCGGGTCAGCGTGCCCGTCTTGTCAAACACCAGCGTGTCGACATGGGCCAATGCTTCCAGCCCCTGCAGGCGGCGCACCAGCACCCCGCCGTTCGCCAGAGAACCTGCCGCAGCCAGCATGGCAGCCGGTGTGGCCAAGGACAAGGCGCATGGGCAGGTCACCACCAGCACGGCCACCGCCACCATGAGCGCATGCTCCGGGTCGCGTCCCCACCACCAGGCACAGGACGCTGCAGCGGCTATCAGCACACCGATCAAGAAGGGCTTCGCCAGCCGGTCTGCCAAGGCAGCACCCTGCGGCTTGGTGGCTGCGGCACTGTCCATCAGCGCCACGATCTGGGCAAAGCGGGTGGCCGCGCCCATGCGCTTAACAAGCATCTCCACGGTGCCGCCCAGGTTGTGGCTACCGCACAGCACCTGTGCACCCACACCGCGCGCCAGCGCGCGCGATTCCCCGGTCAACAATGATTCATCCACCTGCGTCTGACCCGCACACAAGACGCCATCGGCCATGAAGGTTTCGCCCACCTGCACCCGCAGCACATCACCGACAGCCACGCGACGCGCCGCCACGCGCACAAAGCTGCCATCGCTCTGGCGACGCTCGACACTGTCGGGCAGGCGGTTCATCAGCGCCTCCAGCGCACCGGCCGTGCGGTCACGCAGGCGCAACTCCAGCCAACGGCCCGTCAGCAGGAAGAAGACGAACATGGTCAGCGAATCAAAATACACCTCGTGGCCGAAGCGCCCCTGCGGCTCAAAGGTGCCTACCGTGCTGACCGCAAAGGTGATGAGAATGCCAAGCGATACCGGCAGGTCCATGCTGACCCGCAGGTGCACCAGATCACGCCACGCATTGCGAAAGAACGGACCACAGGAGAACAGCATCATGGGCAACGACAGCACCCAGGAGGCCCAACGCAACAGCTGTTCCATCTCACCCGTCAGATCGCCTGCGTGGGCAATGTAGGCGGGGTAGGCATACATCATGACCTGCATCATGCAAAGGCCAGCCACCAGCCAGCGCCACAGGGCCTGGCGTGTCTCCTGCCGGCGCCGCTCACTCGCAAAGGCGTCATTGGCAGGCACGGCGCGGTAGCCACTGGCCTGCACGGCCTGCATCCAGGCAGAAGGCTTGACCATGGATTCACGCCAGACAATGCGCGCCCGGTGGCTGGCCGCTCCCACCTGTGCGCTGATGACGCCGGGCACCCGCAGCAGCGCCTCTTCCACCGTCAATGAACAGGCGGCGCAGTGCATGCCCTCCACCACCACACTGGACTCCCAGGCGTCTGCCGCCTGCTTGGATCGTTGGCTGAACGCGCTCCACTCCTGAGGCTCATCCAGCAGCGCCAGGGCGTCCGCCCCAAAGGGCGCTGCCTTGACGGGCGTTTCAGCGCCGTTGGCGGCTACAGGCAACCCGCCATCGGCAGCGTTCGGAACTGGAGTTTCTGCAATTGACGGCATGGCTAGGCTGGTGGGTCCCATGGCGCTTGAGTGTGCCGCCAACGTCCACCTTGGCACTTGATCCACATCAAGTCGGCAAAAGCTAACCGGAGTAATCTCTGGGCTTACCGCCTACAAGGAGCCCCACCATGTACCAACGCATCCTGGTCGCCACCGATGGATCAACTTTGTCCAAAAAAGCCGTCAAGAGCGCCATCGACCTGGCGGCCGTGTGCGGCGCGGAGTTGGTCGCGGTCAAAGTCGTGCCACGTTACCCGCAAAGCTATTTTGAAGGCAGCATCGCCCTGCGCCCGGATGAGGTGCAGCGGGTCGAAGCCCAATGGCTGGCCGAAGGCCAGGCGGTGGTGGACGCGATCAAAAAGTTGGCGCAAGCCAAGGGCGTTGCCACCAAGGCCATCACGGTAAAGTCCGACGTCGTTTCCGACGCGCTATTGGCCACAGTACGCAAGTACCGCTGCGACCTGATCGTCATGGCTTCGCATGGCCGCAAGGGTATCAAGCGCCTGCTATTGGGCAGCGAAACCCAGCATGTGCTGACCCATGCCAGCATTCCGGTGATGGTGCTCAAATAGCTCTTTGCATTGCACCACTTGGCGTTACGCTGAGTTGCAAATACCCTGCTGGACCCGCGGCAAGGTGGGTATGCGCGCCGCCGTTCGTGTCCCCCGCCCGCTCCAGCGGGCTCCTCCTTGACCTCACTGCGGCACGCATACCCACCTTGCCGCTGCGAAGCGATGTTGTGCGCTCTGCAATTGATCGCGCGCCAACCATGCAACTTGGGGCTCAGGCTGCCTGGGCATATTGCGCAACTCAAGGAGGAGCCCGCGAAGCGGGCGGGGGAGATGGAGCAATATGCCCAGGCAGCCTGAGCCCCACGCCCACCAAGCCGCGCTCGTCTTCGGCAAGCAATCTAACCTGCAGCCCCGTACTGGGCACGCAAGAGGTTCTTCTGCACCTTGCCCATGGCATTGCGCGGCAACTCGGCCACCACGTAGCAGCGCTTGGGTATCTTGAAGTTGGCCAGCATGGATTTCAGCGTCGCCAGAATCTGCTGGGGCTCCAACTGAGCACCGGCTTTGGCAATGACCACGGCAACCCCCACCTCGCCAAAGTCTGTATCTGGCACCCCGACCACCGCACTCTCCGCAACGCCATCCATGGCGTTGATATAGCCTTCGATCTCGGCCGGGTAGACGTTGTAGCCGCCGCTGATGATCAGGTCCTTGCTGCGCCCCACGATGGTGACATAGCCATCGGCGTCGATGCGGCCCACATCGCCGGTCTTGAAATAGCCATCGGCGGTGAACTCTTCGCGCGTCTTGTCGGGCATCTGCCAGTAGCCGGCAAACACGTTGGGGCCTTTGACCTCGATGCCGCCAATCTCGCCGGTCGCCACCGGTGTGCCGTCTTCCGCTCGCACGCGCAAGCTGACGCCCGGCAGTGCAAAGCCCACCGTGCCACCGCGTCGCTCCGTGGCACCACCGTGGCGTGGGTCCGGTCCGTAGGGGTTGGAGGTCAGCATGGCAGTCTCGCTCATGCCATAGCGCTCCAGAATGGTGTGGCCGGTGCGCTGCTGCCATTGTTCGAAGGTTTCAATCAGCAAGGGCGCCGAGCCCGCTATGAACAGGCGCATGTTGCGTGCCGCATGGCGGTCCAGACCCGGCTCGGCCAGCAGGCGCACGTAGAGGGTTGGCACGCCCATGAAGACCGTGGCATCGGGCAGGCGCGCCAACACGCGTTGCGGGTCGAACTTGGCCATCCAGATCATTTTGCTGCCATTGAGCAGCGCGCCATGCACGGCCACGAAAAGCCCGTGCACATGGAATATGGGCAGCACATGCATCAGCACATCACCGGGTTGCCAACCCCAGTAGTCCTTCAAGACCTGGGCATTGCTCAGCAGATTGCCATGGGTCAGCATGGCGCCCTTGCTGCGTCCCGTGGTGCCACTGGTGTACAAAATGGCCGCCAGGTCGTCTGCCTGACACTGCGCGGCCGTGTGTTTGCGGCTGCAATGCGCGGCGCGCTCCAACAGGGAGCCGGTGCGATCGTCCGACAGCGTGAACACATACTGGGTGGATGCGCTGAACGCCAGCTTGCTGACCCAGCCAAAGTTCTTGGGCGTGCAAACCACCACGGCGGGTGCCGCATTGCCAATGAAATACGCCATTTCGGCACTTTGGTAGGCGGTGTTGAGCGGCAGAAAGACATAGCCGGCGCGCAAAGTGGCCAGGTACAGCATCAAGGCCTCGACCGATTTGTCCACCTGCACCGCAATGCGTGAACCACTGGGCAGTTGGAGTGACTTCAGCAGATTGGCCAGCATGGCCGTGGCCTCGTCCAGGTCACGCCAGGAATAGTGCAGGCCGGTATCGGTTTCGATGGCGACGCTGTCCAGATCTGCGGGGAAGGCGGCACGCAAGGCAGCAAACAGGTTTTGGTTGTTCATGGTTGGCAACTATGGCGGAAACGCAAGGGAATTTCTTTGACCAGGCTCAGGGCTCAAAAGCGCGGCGGACGTTTTTCGACAAAGGCGGTAACGCCCTCGCGGTGCTCGGCGGAGTCGGCATAGTTATAGGCACAGGCGAGCAAAGCAGAGGCGGCATCCGTAAGATCCAAGGGGGCCAGGCGGCGCAGGGCCTGCTTGTGCATGCGGGCGGCTTGCGGCGCCAGCGGCAGCACGCGTGCAACCACACTGGCAACCGCAGCCTCCAAATCATGGGCGGCAACTACCTGGTTCAGGAAGCCCCGCTGCAGCAGGGTGCCCGCGTTCAGCACCGCCGCTGTGAGCAGCATTTCGCGGGCCGTCAACTCACCCACCACGCGCAGCACCAGGGCCGCTTCACGCGGCGCCATGGGGAAGCCCAGCTTGGCAATGGGGGCGCCGAAGCGCGCACCGTCACTGGCGATGCGCAGGTCGCAGCAACTGGCAATTTCCACGCCGGCCCCCATGCAGTTGCCCTCGATCTGGGCTACCAGCGGTACATCGCAGTTGAGCATGGCTTGCAGGCCGCCCCAGACGTCCTGTTCATGGAAGTCACGCAAACTGGCTTCTTGAAACCGAAAGCCTGCGTACTCCGATATGTCGCCACCCGCGCAGAAGTGCTCCGACCCGCGCACCACGACGCAACGCAGCGATGGGTCGTGTTGAATGGCTTCAAACACGCTGCGCAACTGGCACCACATGGCACGCGACATGGCGTTGTGCTTGCCCGGGTTGGCAATGGTGACGCGGGCCAGACCGGCGCCTGACTGCAAGCTAACGGAGCCGCTCATGGTTTCACCGGCAGTGGGCCCATGACCGCATCCGGCAGCGCCGTGGCAATGGAGGGGAACACACAGATCAACACCACGGCCAGAAGCATCAGCAGCACAAAGGGCAGCACGCCCCAGATGATGTCCTTGAGTGCAATGTCGGGCGCAATATTTTTGATGACGAAAATATTCAAACCTACCGGCGGATGGATCAGCCCGGTCTCCATGACGATGGTCATCAGCACACCGAACCAGATCAGGTCAAAGCCGGCAGCCTTCAGCGGCGCCAGAATGATGGGGGCAGTCATCAAAATAATGCTCACCGGTGGCAGGAAGAAGCCCAGGAAGATCACCATCACCAGCACCGCCGTCAGCAATACCCACTTGGACAACTGCATGGCCACAATCCATTGGGCCGCCGACTGGCTAATGTGCAGGTAGCTCATGACATAGGAGAACAGCAGCGACATGCCAATGATCATCATGAGCATGGTCGACTCCTTGAGCGTGGCCGACAGAATGGGCGCCACATCGCGCACACGCCACACACCATAGATCACAGCAATCAGCAGCAGCGCCAGCAAGGCGCCCAGGCCGGCCGTCTCGCTGGGCGTGGCAAAGCCGCCATACAAGGCCACCATGACGCCCAAGAGCAGCAGCACAAAGGGCACCACGCGCGGCAGCATTTCAAACTTTTGCCGTGTGGTGAAGCTCTCATGGTCCAGCAGTGCCGACGCCGACCCGCTGCGCTGGAATTCGGCCTGCGCCAGCCGGTATTCATGCCGGTAGCGCACAACGGCATACACCGAGAACAAAACAACCAGCAGCACACCCGGAAAGATGCCTGCCAGAAACAAGCGCCCCAGGGACTGCTCGGCCGCCACGGCATACAAAATCATAGTGACGGACGGGGGCAGCAAAATGCCCAACGTGCCACCGGCGGCAATGATGCCGGCCGCAAAGCCGGGCGAATAGCCGCGCTTGCGCATTTCCGGTATGCCGGCGCTGCCAATGGCCGAACACGTGGCGGGGCTGGAACCAGCCATGGCGGCAAACAAGGCGCAGGCAAACACGTTGGCAATGCCCAGGCCGCCCGGTATGCGCCCCATCCAGACATGCATGGCCGCATACAGATCCTTGCCCGCCGGTGATCGGCCTATGGCCGCTCCCTTCAGAATGAACAGCGGGATGGACAGCAGCGTGATGCTGGCCATTTCCTCATACACATTTTGCGTGACCGTGTTCAGCGCCGACGCCGGCATAAAGGCATACATGAACAGCACCGCCACACTGCCCAGAGCAAACGCAATGGGTGCACCCGAGAACATGAACAGCAAGGTACAGGCGCCAAACAGCAGCCCCAAGGCCAGCATGCTCATGCGCCCTCCCCTGGCTTGCCTTGGCGCAGGCCATTCGCACGGGCGCTGAGCTGCACCAGCAGTTGCAGGCTCAGCAGCGTCATGCCGGCCGCCATCAGCCCATAGGGGATGGCCAGGGGCGGCGCCCAGGAGGACGATGTGGTCTGGTGTTCCACCCAGGCCTCGTGGAACAGGGTCCAGGACTTCCAGGCAAAGAAACTGCCAAAAAGAAGGCACATCAGATCGACCAGCAACATGCGCCACCGGTTCAGCGCCGCGGGCAGCAGGCTGGCCATGGCCTCGATGCCCACGTGCCCGCGCAACTCCTGCACAAAGGCCGCACACAGAAAAGTGGCGCCCACCAGGCAAAAGACGGCTGCCTCGTCCTGCCAGTCGGTGGACGCCTGCATCACATAGCGCGAGACCACGCTGTAGGTCAGCACCAGCGAAGCCACCAGCAGGGCCAGCATGCCCAGTACGACCATGGTCTGGTTGATGCCATGCAACAGGCGCGCCAAGGGCATCAGCACGCGGGGCGTGAGCGGGTCCACACCGGCGGACTTGGCCGGTGCGTGGGTTGCGGCGTGGCTCACAGCAGTTTTTGTGCGGCCTTCAACAGCGCGGCGCACGATTCGTTCTTGTCGTTGAAGTCTTTCCATGCCGTATCACGGGCAATGGCCTGCCAGCGTTTGAGCGTGGCGTCATCCATGTCGTAGACCTTGGCGCCGGCCTTGGCGTAGATGTCGGCAGCCATCTTGTCGTCGGCGCGTGCGGCATCGCGGGCAAACACCTCCAGCTCGGCACCAACGGCCATGACTACATCCTGCTGGGCTTTGGGCAGCTTGCCAAAGACCTCCTTGGAAATCATCAGCGGCTCCAGCATGAACCAGTAGGTCTTGTCACGTCCGGTGGTCAAATGTTTTGCGATTTATTCGAGCTTGAACGAAATGAAATTGGTGCTCGATGTCATGGCAGAATCCATGGCGCCGGTCTGCATGGCGGCATAGATTTCGTTGGACGGCAGCGTGATCACCGAGGCGCCGGCCTGCTTGAGCATCATGTCCATCTCACGGCTGCCGCCACGCACCTTCAGGCCCTTGGCATCGTCAGGCGTCAGCAAGGGCCGGGTGCGGCTGGCCACCCCACCGGCCTGCCAGATCCAGCTGACGATGATGATGCCTTTGTCATCCAGCACCTTGGCCAACAGCTTGCCCACCTCGGCCGTCTTCCACGCCGCACCCTGCTCGTAGCTGGGCACCAGCGCCGGCATCAGGCCGATATTGGTCTCGGCCACCTCACCCCCGGCATAGGACAGGGGCACCAGGCTCATGTCCAGCGCGCCTTTGCGCATGGACGAGAACTGGGCATTGGTCTTCATCAGTGACGAGCCCGGATAGACCTCGGCCTTCAGCGCACCGCTGCTGCGCTTGTCCACCTCGGCCGCGAATTTGCGGCACAGGCGGTCGCGGAAGTCCCCTTCGGTCAAGGTGCCACCCGGAAACTGGTGGGAAATTTTCAGGCTGGTCGCGGCCTGCGCCCATTGCGCAGAAGCCAAGCCAGCAAAGCCTGCGGCCCCCAGGGCCTGCACCATCTGTCGTCTGTTCATGCTCATCGTTTGTCTCCTGCTTGTAGATGTTTTGGTATATCACTTCCCAATGAAAAGCGCTTGCACAGCACCCGACACCGGTATGCTGCCCTGCGCCAGCAGCGCGCGGTGCTTGTCCAGGCGCTTGAGGTCATACAGGTAGTTGACCATCAAGCCATACGATTGTTTGAGCCCTTTGGGTGAAGGGTCACCGGCCCAGTTGAGGCGCTCCACACGTGCGCCATTACCGAGGTGAAAGCGGGCCACCGGGTCCACAGGCTTGCCGTCGGTCAGCGCCTGGCCCAGGTAATGTGCGGCGCAGCGCATGAGCCACTGGCGCACCGCCGACCGTTCAGGAAGTTGTGTGGCGGCATCCACCGCCGCAAGCAGGTCCTGCGCGGTCGGCGCATCCGTACCCAGGGCCTGGCCCAGCTGCTTGCGCTCCTTGGTGTCCAGCGCCTCCAGCATAGCGGGCGCATTCTTTCCCAGCCAGGCCCGAAAGCCCGGTATGGGTGACAGTGTGGCAAAGGTCTTGAGTTTGGGAAACTCTTCCTTCAAGGTCTCGACCACGCGTTTGATCAGCGAGTCGCCAAAGCTGACGCCACGCAGGCCGACCTGGGTGTTGCTGATGGAATAAAAGATGGCCGTCGCGGCCTTGCCCAGGTCGACGGTCGCTCCTTTTTCGTCGAGCAGCGGCGTGATGGCACTGGCCATATCATCGACCAACGC
>JACXTT010014689.1_pt1 | contig 10230 bp, 9 predicted proteins | sample 9270951 | NCBI WGS metagenome assembly JACXTT01 (sample SAMN15532306, study PRJNA645909) | rock metagenome | isolation source: weathered quartz diorite | place: Puerto Rico | collected 2017-06-21
CGCCCCCCCACCCCTGTCGGCCGGGGGGAAGCCGTTTACCTGACCGCCGGCGCCGCGCGCCACGTCCATGGCACGAACGATGTCGCCGTACTTGCGATTGGGCGCCGCTTTGATGAACAACAGCTTGGCCGGACGCTGGTCGTAGAGCTCGTGGAATTTCGCGTCCAGTTGCTCGAAGGTGACCGGCTGCCGGTTGATCGCGTACGAGCCGTCGGCGCTCAGCTCGAGCACGATCTGGTCGCTCGACTGATGCTTCTGCTTGGGCTGTTGCTTCTGCTCCGGCGGGACTTGAACATCGAACTCCCGCCGCGACAGCGGGAGGGTGATCATGAAGATGATCAGGAGCACGAGCAGGACGTCGATCATCGGCGTCACGTTGATGTCGGAGCTGAGCCCGCCGCCCGAACCGCCGCTTCCCATGGCCATAGGTTAGTGCCCCGGCCGCGCCGTGCGTTCTTGCTCCGCGATCGCGCCGACCACACGCACCCCGGCTTTGCGCGCGATCTCGAGCGCTACCTGCACGCGCGAATATTCGATCCCCTGGTCGGCCTTGAGGTACATGATCTTATCCACTGTCCGGACCGCGTAGAGGTTCGTCAGCTGCGTTGGCAGATCGGCGTCACTGATGTAGCGCGGGCCGGTGTATTTCCCCGTCCGCGGGTCGGTGATGTCGAGGAAGAACTTTCCGTCCTTGTCGATGCCCAGCCGGACCTCACCCTGGTCTTCCTGGCGCGCGTCGGGATTCTTGGCGCGCGGAATCGTCGCCTGAAAGCCCGCGGTGATGGCCGGCGTCACGATCATGAAAATGATGAGCAGCACCAGCATCACGTCGATCATCGGCGTGACGTTGATGGTCGCCGCGACCGCGCCTTCCGCCTTCTTGCCGCCACCCATCGCCATGGTGCGTTATCCCTTGATGGGGCCGCTGGTTTGCGACGCCTTCTGAGTCTGGAATTCCTTGGTGAAGATCGACCGGCCGAATTCGCTGCCGACGCTCTTGATGAGGTAGTCGATCAGCTCTTTCGACGTGTACGTCATCTCGACCGTGAGGAAGTCGATCTTCGTGGCGAAGTAGTTGTACAGCCACACCGCCGGGATCGCCACCATGAGACCGAACGCGGTCGTGATGAGCGCTTCCGCGACGCCGCCCGTGATCGCCTGGAGCGAGCCGCCGCCGCCGCTCGCCGCCATGCCCTGGAACGCCGTCACGATACCCATCGTCGTCCCGAGCAGGCCGACGAACGGTGCGGTCGCGCCGGTCGTCGCCAGAATGCCGAGGCCGCGCTTCAGCTCGGCGGTGATGATGAGCATTTGCCGTTCGACGGCGCGCTCGGCGGAATTGATGTCCGCCGCCGTGATGGTCGCCCGATCGCGCAGCAGCGGTTTCACCTCGGCGAGCGCCTCACCCAGCACGCGCGCGACGTGACTCTTCTTGTTCTTCTCGGCGAGCGCAATCGCCCCGTCGAGCTGCTCCTCTTGCAGATAGCGCGAGAACTCCGGCGCGAACTTCCGCGTCTCCTTCTGCGACTTCTGGAGATAGCGGAACTTGGAAATGCTCACCGCCCACGACCAGGCGGACATGATGAACATCACGATGACAATGCCTTTGGCGAACGGCCCCATCGATGACCATAGGTCAGCGTAACTCATTGTGTCTCCCTATCTCTTGATCTTGAAGTCGATCGGCAGGTTCACCAGCACGCGAACCGCGCGGCCATGCACGCGCGCAGGACGGAAGAGCGCACGCAGCACGTAATTCTTGGCCGGTTGGTCGAAGCCTGGATTAGGACTCTGAATGACCTTCACCGACGGCGGCTCGGCGCGGCCCGACGTATCGATGATCGCCTGCACCAGCACACGTCCCTGCACGCCCGCCTGGCGCAGCAGGTCCGGATAGTTCAGCGCCGGCCCCGACAGCACCTCGGGCCGCTCTTCGACGACCGACTCCATGAACACCTGATCGGACGACGGCACGATGCCCGTGCCGATGCCACCTTCGACGCCCGTCCCCGTGTAGTCTTTGGGATCGAAGTGTTCTTGCAGATTGATCGGCGGAATATTCGTCGGGATGTCGGTGGGCGCGACAACCGTCTGGAAGCCCTTCAACTGGGGCACGTCCACCACCGGGGGCTGCTCTTCCGGCTTCTTCTGTTCTTCCTGGTTGAGGAAGACCATCGCCGTGTCGATCGCTGTATCGTCTTTCTTCTCGCCCGCCGTCAACGTCGCGACGACGGCAGCGAGCACGACCGCGCTGTGTCCGACGAGCGATACGAAGCCGAGACCAAAGGCACCCTTCTTGTTAGGCTTACGATTGGACTCGATCAGGTGGTCAAACACCGCCGTTTCCTCCGGGCTGGTGGACGGGTTCGCTTAGTAATAGTACGCGTCACAACATGCCCGCTAGTAGGGCAAAGATTACAAAACGATGACAGCCGGATGAGCCTACGGCTGCGCGCTCATCGAGCACGGCCCGTGCCGTTCCGAATGGCGAATTCGTACGGAATTCGCACCCGCATCCGGACTGCTTTTCCGCCCATCATGGCTGGGCGAAACAGGGTGGCCAGGAGCGCCTGTCGCGCCGGCGCCACGAACCCGGGATTGGTCGCCGAGATGAGGGAGATCGATTGCGCGAGCACGCGGCCCGTGGTGTCAACCACCGCCTCGAGAATCACGCGGCCCTGGATTCCAGCCTGGCGCAGCAGGTCTGGATATGCGGGAAGCGGGCCGGTCAGCACCTCGGCGTGCTCCTCAGTCATAGGACCCAAGCCCTCCGGCTGACCTGTGCCGGGGCTGCTCATGGCGCCGACGTAGACTGGCGAGAACGGCGGCATCAGCGCTCCAGTTTTGGGCAACGTCGTGGGTAGCGGGATGGAACGCGTGTCCGGCGGCGCAACTGTGACGGGACCTGGGAGCGTGGACCCACCGCCGCCGTCCCTGTCGGTCTTCGGAACCGCTGGCAACACGATGTGCACCTCGCGAGGGTGGGTCGGATCCGACCGGCCCGTCTTGGTGGTGCCGACCAAGACGGCCCCGCCAACGGCGAGGTGGAGGGTAATCGAAACCGCCGAGCTGAAGCCTCGCATTGGGATTACTCCTTTACGGTGAATTCAACCGGTACACGGACCTTCATCGGCAGCGGCTGCCACCACTCGGTGATGACCCGCAGGTGGTCGATGATCGTCTGGCGCGCGGGGGGGACCAAGCGGTGTGCGGTGGCGGGAACAGGTCTCCTTCGGGGAACGAGGAGACATCCACCGGCATCGCGAACGAGGACGTCGGGAATGATGGTGTAGTTCGGAGCATGCGTTGCCGGCTGCGCGCCTCGAGTGACACCGACCTGCAGCACGAGCGTCACGATCAGCGATGGAATCACGGCGTGCACGACGAACCACTCGAGGGGAGGAAGATTCTGAGTTCGCGCCAGGTCATCGTACATGGTCGGCTCTCAGCGTGTGTTCACCTCTGAGATACCGCCGACCGGTGAGCCGGCCCTTGCACGTCAGTTACGGAATGGTGACAACCGGATGTGGATCTACCCGCGCGGTAACCCCACCGTGAACGTCGTCCCCCGCCCCGGGCGGCTCTGCACCTCGATCGTGCCCCCGTGCGCCTCGGCGATCCACTTGGAGATGGCGAGGCCGAGCCCCGTGCCGGCGCGCTCGCTCGTGCGCGTGCGCGCCGAATCGGCGCGCCAGAAGCGGTCGAAGACGTGGGGCAAGTCGCCGGGTGCGATGCCGATGCCCGTGTCGGCCACCGTGAATACAGCTCGTCCGTCGTCGCTCGCGAGCTCGACCGAGACCTGCCCGCCACGCGGCGTGTACTTCACCGCGTTCTCGATGAGGTTGAGCGCGAGCTGGCGGACGCGGCTGCGGTCGACGGCGAGCACGAGCGGCTCGGATGGGAGCCGGATCTCGATGCCGACGCCCGCGTGTTCCGCGAGCAGCTCCCCGGTCTCACCCGCTTCCGCGATGATGTCGCGCAAGTCCACCGACTCGCGGTGCAGATCGGCGCGACCCTCGTCGGCCCGAGCCAGGGTGAGCAACGATTCGAGCAGCTCCGTCATGCGGTTCACTTCCTGGAGCGTCTCCTCCAGGGCGGCCAGCGTTTCGGGCGGCATATCGGGCCGCGTGATGGCGCGCTCGACGCCCGCGCGCACGACCGTGAGCGGCGTCTTCAGCTCATGGCTCGCGTCGGCGGTGAAGCGCCGCAGCGCCGCAAAGCTGCGTTCGAGCCGCGTCATCATCTGATTCAGCGTCTCGGCGAGCCGGCCGAGCTCGTCGCGTTCCATCGGCACGGCCAGGCGCCGATGCAGGCTCCGGCCGTCCGTGATCTCCCGAACCTCCGTGATCATCCGATCCACGGGCTCGAGCGCTCGGCCCGCGATCCAGCCCCCGACCAGCATGGCGGGCACCACGCCGACGAAGAAGGCGATGGCGATCGTCAGCAGCAGTTGCTCGAGACGCAGCTCCGCAGATTGCGTATTGGCGCCCGCGAAGATGGCGCCGAACTGAGCGCCCGCGTCAGGCACCGCGCGCACGATGTAATGCAGCGTCGGCCCGTTGGGGTCGATCCGAAAGCGACCCGGAATGTGCGGCGCCCCGGCCGCCGGTGGGCGGGTGATCGCGTTCAGCTGCTCGAACTCGGCGAAGGTGAGCGCGCGCGCGTCTGGCGACGCGAACAACAGCCGCCCATCGTGGCTCGTCACGAGCAGGAAGTCGGGCACGACCTCGAGTACTGCCGCCACCTCCGGCGTCAGCACCGGCCGCCCGGCGGTATCCTTCTCCACCAGCACGCCGCGAGCGTGATAGCTCTCGGCGAGAATGCCTGCGGTCAGGTCGGCTTCCGACTGGATGCGGCGGTCGAGATCCTGGTAGGTGGCGCTGCGGCGCGCGAAGTAGAGAACGACCGCGAAGAGGGCGATGCTGAGGATGAGCGCGGTAGCGTACCACACGGTCATCCGCGCGCGAATGCTCGGCACGATTACGCCCGCACCACGTATCCCACGCCGCGCACCGTGTGGATCAGCTTCGGCTCCTTCGCGTGATCGATCTTCTTGCGCAGCCGCGTGATGACCACGTCGACGATGTTGGTCCCGGGATCGAAGTGATAATCCCAGGCGTACTCCGTAATCAGCGTGCGCGACATGACTCGGCCCTGATGCCGCATCAGGTACTCGAGCACCGCGTATTCCTTCGGCGTGAGCTCGATGCGCTTGCCGTCCCGCGTCACCTCGCGGCTGCCCGTGTCGAGCTGCAGCCCATTCACGTTCAGCGTCGGCGGCGCGATCGCCTTGGGCCGGCGTCCCAGGGCCTCGACTCGGGCCAGCAGCTCCTCGAACGCAAAGGGCTTCGTGACGTAGTCGTCCGCCCCCATGCGCAGCGCCTGGACCTTGAAGTCCACCGAGTCCTGCGCCGTCAGCACCAGCACGGGCAATCCGACACCGCGATCGCGCAACGTTCGCAACACGTCGATGCCGGAGACCTTGGGAAGCCGGAGATCGAGGACCATGATGTCGTAATTCGCGCCCCGCCCGCTCGCACGGCGCAACCCCTCGTCACCGTCCCCCACGAGCTCGACGTGGTAGCCCGCCTCGTCCAGACCGCGGCGCACGTAGTCTCCTACCGTCTTGTCGTCCTCGACGACCAGGATTTTCATCCGACGGGAAGGAACACCTTGAAGTTGGTTCCCACGCCGACCTGCGATTCTACCTCGATGCGGCCGCGATGCTCTTCGACGATGCCGTAGGCGACCGACAAGCCGAGGCCCGTGCCCCGGCCCTGCGGTTTCGTCGTGAAGAACGGCTCGAAAATCTTGGGCAGGTCCTCTTGCCGGATGCCCGTACCGGTATCGATGAACTCCGCCAGAATCTCGTCCCTCCGCTGCGGATTGCGGCGCGTACGGACCGTGAGCAGGCCACGCGAGTTCATGGCGTCCATTGCGTTCAGCATCAGCGCCATGAAGCATTGCACCAGCCGCTCCGCGTCCGCCTGAAATTCCGGCAGGCCGGGCTGGAGCTGCCGCTCGATGGTGAGCCACTTGAAGCGCTCATGATGCTTGAGGAGAAACAGCGTTTGCTCGATGATCGCGTTGATGTCGGCAGCGGTCTTGTGGCCGCTCTGCGTGGGGCGAGAGAAGTCGAGCAGCCCTTCGACGATGCGCCGGCAGCGCTGCACCTCCGTATCGATGATGTGGAGATACTCCTCCTGCGCCTGGCGGTCCTGGTCCGGCAGCGCAGCCGTCCGGAGGCTCAGCGCTTCGCAACACGCGAGAATCGTGGCGAGCGGATTGTTGATCTCGTGCATGACGCCCGCCGCCAGCTGTCCGACGGCCGCCAGCTTCTCGCTCTGGCCCAGACGCTGCTGCGCTTGCCGCCACGCGGTGACGTCCTCGCCGATCGTAATGACATGCGAAATGTCTTCACCGTCGGTCCGCATCGGAATCTTCGTGATGCGATAGTGGCGCGCTTCCCCGGTCGCCTGGGAGTCCATTTCGACGGTCTGGATCTCGCCCGTGGAGAATACTCGGTCGAACTCACGCTTGAGCAGGTCGCGCGGCTGACGGTCGAGCACCTCGAACACCTCCCGGCCGAGCGCATCTTCGCGCGAGACACCCTGGGTGCCGGCCTCGCGCTTGCGGTTCCAGGCGCGGATGCGATAACTGCGATCGATCGCATACAAGCCGACCGGGAGCGAGTCGATGATGCGCGCAGCGAAGTTGCGCTGGGTTTCGAGCTCCCGCGTGCGGAGGGCGACCTCGGAGGCGAGGTCCTGAGACAGCTCGTTCGCCGCGAGCACGGGCGCGAGCATCTGCGCGACCACGACCAGCACGTCGTGCGCCATCCGCTCGTGGCGGCCCTCGGGAATGATGACCTCGAAACAGCCAAGGGCTTCGTCCTCGTGGACCAGGGGAAGGCGCAGCAGCGTACCACCGGCGACCGATTCGCGGTGCGGTCCCTCCGCCACCCAGCCGGCGACGGCGGGCGTGTATCCGGGAAGCTGCGCTTCGTCTTCGGGGCTGGAGACGGGGACAAACCGGGAGCCGTCCGGCGAGCGCAGCCAGAGGCGGCAGCGGCGCAACGCGAGTCCCCGGCGCAGCACGCCGACGACCCCTGCCAGCCCTTCGTCGGCAGGCCGGCCCGCGGCGAGCACTTTAGCGACTTCGGCGAGAACCTCGAGACCGGGATGGTCCGAGGTCAGCGTCGGCGCGACCATAAGGTCGCTAACCTAGGGATGGCGCTCCCGGCGCGCCAGCGGCGCCTCACCACGGAGCGCGAGCAGACCACGCAAAACCGGCTTGCCGCTATCGAAGAAGGCGCTTGGGCCGATCACAATCGCGAAGTGCGGCGCGCTGCCGCTGCCCACGCTGAACGCCGGGAGCACTGAGACGCCGAGCCAGCGGGAGCCCAGGGTCATCGGCGAGCCGGCCGCAGTGTAGCCGCTGAGTTCGAAGGTCAGGTCGAAGCCGATCCCGGTGCCGTGCTCATCAGCGCCGAACTGCGCGATGGACTTCATCTGTGTCCGCGCGGACAGCGTCGCGGCGAACACAACCCCCTTGTTGCCGCCCATCATCGAGCTCTCGTTCATGAACGTGCCTACCCGCGCCGCGACGCCAAGGGCCGCGAAGCCACGCGAGGGCCGGCGCACGTAACCAATCTCGACCGATTCGATCTGCCAGTTGGCGCCGAGCGTCGCGACGAAGCCGAAGCCGATCGCGTTTTGCCGCGCCTTGATCGCCTGCGCGCTATCCGGTTGCGCCGTAGCCGATTGCGCGGCGAGCCTCGTAGACAAAGCTCCCAGTGCAATCAACATTGGTACGATGGACCGTCGCACGTTCATACTCCTGACTGGTGCGGCCGCTGTATCGCCCGTCCGGCGCCCTCGCCCGCTGCGAGCGCTCGGCAACTTGCGTTTCGATCTCGACGACCAGCGCCGCCTCACGCTGTGGTATAACGGTCCCGACCGATCCGTCCCGTTGCTGCGAAACGCAGCCTTAGGCGTCTGGATCGGCGATACGCTGGCTACCCTGGCCGACTTGGAAGACGTCAGCGTGGGGAACCGCCGCCCACCCGGCGGCGAATCTCTGGTGATCCGGGGACGAACCCCTCCCCCGACTCCCGCGGGAACCGCATCCGGCAGCGTTTGGATCGAGGCGGAATTCTTCGCCTTGGACTCCGAGCCCCGCGGCGCGATCACCATCACCGTCTATCCCGATCGCGTGCTCGGCACGATCCGCGGTATACGGTGCTTCGCAACTTCCGAGCCAGACGTGCTGCCCGGTCTTCCCAGTGATGGGCCTCTCGTAGCCCTCGTGAGCGGCTACCAATCGTGGAGCGCCTGCGACAGCGCTGCGGTACCATTGGACGCCATCAGCTATGGCGCGATTGGCCTGACCCGTGCAGGACACGGCTTCGCCGCCGTGTGGGATCCGGGTGAGGCTGGAGACGGGACGGTGAAGCTCATGGCGAATGGAAGCCTGGACGCGGTCAGCGAGTGGTCCCCCGCGCGCCCCCTGCGGCCCGACGGCGATCGCGCGACGCTGCGGGTCGCCTACGTCCCGGCCGGGGACGGCCTCGGAGCGCTAGCCGCTGCCGTCACACCGGCATCCTCCATGGACCGCGAACGTGTCGCCGCGTTTACCGTCCCTACCGGGTGGTGCTCGTGGTATGAGCTCGGTGCTGCCGTCACCGAAGCCGACGTGCTCGCAAACATCGAATTCTGCTCAGCACACTTCGACCGTCGCTTCTTTCGCTATATCCAGCTCGACGACGGCTACCAGCGCGCCGCGGGAGACTGGGACACCAACATCAAGTTCCCGCATGGCCACCGATGGCTGACCGATCGCATTCACGCCGGGGGCTTTCAGGCGGGGCTGTGGCTCGCTCCCTTCGCCGTCGCCGAGGGATCTGATGTCGCGAGAGCGAATCCGACCTGGCTGCTGAAGGGTCCGTCGCCCGAAGGCCCTCCACTCGTCATGGACACCCGCGACCCATGGGGCGGCCGGATACTCGCGCTCGATGGCGCGCACCCCGGCGCGCAGCGATGGCTGTACGATCTCGCGCGCCGCGTGGTGCGCGAGTGGGGCTACGACTATCTGAAGATCGACTTTCTGGAATGGGCGACCAGAGGCGTGAGTCACTACGGCGGCCTGACGCGCGCCGAAGCGTACCGCGGTGGGATCACCGCGCTGCGGGAAGGTCTCGGCACGGAAGCATTTCTCCTCGGGTGCGGTGCACCGCTGCAGCACGCCGCCGGCGTCGTCGACGGAATGCGGATCGGCGACGACGTGGACGCGAGCTGGAATGGGATTCAGTCACCGGCGCGGGCAGCCGCGCTGCGCAGCTTCTATCACCGATCGGTCTGGCTCAACGATCCCGATTGCCTGGTCGCGCGGCCACCGCTCACGCTCGAGGAAGCGCGCGTGTGGGCCACAGTGGTAGCCCTGTCCGGGGGAATGACCATCTTCTCGGACCATCTTCCGAAGCTGCCGGCGGAGCGCCTGCCGCTCCTCCAGAAGACAATCCCTGTCGCGGCGCAGACGACGTCGCCGGCGCGCCCCGTCGGAACGCAGAATGAAGAGCCGGAGATTGCTCCGGCGATTACCGCCGGGACCACGGTCGTCCGCCTGCGCGGGCCGTGGCGGTTTCGCACCGGGGACGACGCGCGCTACGAGGCACGCGATTACGACGATGAAACGTGGGAAACGATTGCGGTGCCGCTGACGTGGGAGCAATCGGGTCATCCCGACTACGACGGCTCAGCCTGGTATCGCACTCGCTTCACGTTGCCCGCCGCTCCCAGCGCCTCCGACATCGTGCGGCTCGAGCTCGGCAGGGTGGATGATATCGACGAGACATTCATCAACGGCACGATGGTGGGGGGAACCAGCGGCCGGCGTACCTACAGGCGCTACGCCATCCCGGCGGGAGCGCTGAACTGGGGCGGGGACAACGTGCTCGCTGTGCATGTCACCGACCTCGGTGGACCGGGAGGACTGTGGAGCGTGACACGCGACCGGCCGGCGTCCACCTGGATCGTCGAAGGCGCTGCGCGCTGGTGGACGCTCGCGCTCCTGAACTGGGAAGACGAGCCGCGCATCGTGGCGCAGAGCCTGTCGGCCCTGGGGATCGGCGGCACCCGCTTCGCGGCCTACGACGTTTGGGCAGAGCAGCCGATGACCGACGTGCAACAGACGCTCGGCGCCACGATTGCGCCGCCCACGGCGCTCGTCCTC
>JACXTT010014690.1_pt1 | contig 10229 bp, 11 predicted proteins | sample 9270951 | NCBI WGS metagenome assembly JACXTT01 (sample SAMN15532306, study PRJNA645909) | rock metagenome | isolation source: weathered quartz diorite | place: Puerto Rico | collected 2017-06-21
GTGTCGCTCCGCGCCCTCGCGGCGCCTGGACCGTGCCCGTCGCCACAGCCTCGCTCTCTTGTGTCTCGCCGGGGGGCGGAGGGGAGTGGGGTGCAGCCCGGGGGCCAGGCCCGGCGCCGCGGATGAGCGCCGGCCGGCGCGGCGGCACGTCCATCACCGTGGCGATCTCGGTCATCGGGCCTCGGAGGATCTTCACCGCGATACGGACGATAGGCGGCCGGATGGTGAGCGGCTGGATCTGGAGCTCGCGCCCTCCGGGGAGGGCGAAGCGCTGCATCAGGCCGAGAGGCATCGTGGTCTCGAAGGCGCTCATCGCCTGGTACTGCGAATAGCCGAACACCTCCTGGAGCCGCGGCACCCACGGGCGCAGCTGCATCGGCTGCCCGCACCCCCCGCCCGGAGCCCATTCGTCGGGCTCGCGGGACTGACCGGGGGGGAGCGCACCCGGGGCCATGGGGCCCGGCCCACCGCCCCGGGGCGGCCCCAGGGGCGGTGTGGGCACGAGCGTGCTGGCCGGCGGCCGGGGGGGCGCGTTGGACGCCAGGATGACCAGGGCGTAGACGCAGACATGCGAGCCACCCGGCGGTGGTAGGGTGCCGGGTGGCGCCGCCGGCTGCGCGGTGGCGACCGCGGGCAGGAGCACGAGTGCGAGGAGGACGCCGAGGAAGGCGGCCCCGAGGGCCTCGCGAAGCCGCTTCCGTGCGTTGTGCAGGCGCGACATCACCGTCCCCATGGGAATGCCGAGCACGTCGGCGATTTCCCGGTAGGAGAGCCCCTCGATGTCGCTCAAGATGATAATTGAGCGGTGGTGCTCCGGCAAGGTGTCGAGGGCCCGGCTGATCCGGGCCCGCCGCTCGGCCGAAGCCGCTTCGTCGTCCGGGCTGACGTCGGTGGCCACCGCGGTGCGCTCCCACTCCTCGGGTGGCACGTCTTCCGCGCCGAGCGACTTCGCCCGGGCCACCCGCTGTCGCTTCCGGTCCAGCGCGAGGTTCATCGTGATGCGGAAGAGCCAGGTGTAGAACGCCGAATCGCCCTTGAACTTCGGCAGCGAGCGAAACGCCTTCACGAAGGCCTCCTGGGCCACATCGAGCGCCTCCTCCTGGTCGCGGAGCACGCCATAGGCGAGGCGGAATGTCTTCCGCTTGTACTTCTCCACGAACACCTCGAACGCCTCGCTGTCGCCAGCCTGGACCCGTCGGACGACCTCGCGGTCATCTTCACTCACGGAGCCGGCCGCCCCGTCCCCGCCCCCGAGCCGCCGGGGAGCCTTCCCCGCGCGAGGCGGACCTCTCCCGCCCCCCTGTCAGCTCAGACCGCCCCCCGCGGCCGACCATTCAGCAGCCGGCCAAACAGGCCAGCGCGGCGTCCACGCCCAGCAGATAGCTGGCCGAGCCGAAGCCGGAGATCTGGCCCCGGCAGACAGCCGCGGTCACCGAGCGCCGGCGGAAGCCTTCCCGTGCGTGGACGTTCGAGAGGTGCACCTCCACGACCGGCAGGCTCACCCCGGCGATCGCGTCCCGCAAGGCGTACGAGTAGTGAGTGAGCGCGCCGGGATTGAGGACGACGGCGGCGAAGCCCTGCTCAGCCGCGCCCTGGATCGCCTCGACCAGCACGCCCTCGTGGTTGGACTGGCGGCACTCGACCTTCGCGCCGCGAGCCGCCGCGTGCCGAGCGATCGCGCCGTCGACCTCGGCCAGCGTGAGCGTGCCGTAGACGCCCGGCTCCCGCCGGCCCAGCAGGTTGAGGTTCGGACCGTGGAGCACGAGGATCGCCGACATGATCTCCTCCCGCTCAAGGATACCGCGTCAGCCGCGGAAGTCGTCGCGCCATGGCACCAGGTACGCCTCGATGCCGCGCAGGGCCCACGTGCTCGCCAGCCCGAGGAGCGAGAGCACCACCAGCCCGACCACGAGCTTGGCGGTCAGCATCAGGTCTCCGGCGTGGAGGATCAGGAAGCCGATGCCGGCGGTTGCGTTGATCATCTCGGCGGAGACGACCAGCAGGAGAGCGACGCCCGCCCCCAGGCGATAGCCGGCGAGGATCATCGGGAGGGCCGAGGGCAGGACCACCTTGGTCAGCACCTGGCCCCGCCGGGCCCCGAGGCTGGTGGCCGCCTTGACCATGAGCGTCTCGGTGTCGCGAACGCCCGCGTAGGTGTTGATGGCCACCGGGAAGAAGACGCCGAGGGCGATCATCGCGACCTTGGGCACCTCGCCGATGCCGAGCCACAGGACCATGAGCGGGAGCAGGGCGATCTTCGGGATCGGATAAGTCGCCGCGATGAGGGGGTTGCCGACCGCCTCGGCGAGCCGCGACGCGCCCAGCACCAACCCCACCGCCGTTCCCCCCGCCGCCCCCAGCGCGAAGCCGAGCCCGATGCGGAGCAGGGACACCGCGAGGTGGCCCAGGAGCTCGCCGCTCACCACCATCCGCGCCGCCTCGGCGACCACGCTCGACGGCGGCGGGAGGAAGAGCGGGGGGACCCATCCCGCCCGTGAGAATCCCTCCCACGTGAACAGGAGGCCCAGGACCGACACCAGGCTGGCCAGCCGGTGACGGCCGGCGCTCGCTCCGCTGGTCCGCTCGTAGAGCACGATCCGATCAGCCATCCACGAGGGCCTGGCGAGCATCCTGCTTGATGAGCTGCCAGCAGTCGTCGACGAGCGCTGCGAAGGCCGGGGCCAGCAGCGTCCGCTCGTCACGCGGGCGCGGCAGCCCCACCGGTCGGACGGTCAGCACGCGCCCGGGCCGCCGCGTCATCACCACGACCCGGTCGCCGAGCAGGACGGCCTCCTGGATCTGGTGCGTCACGTAGAGGATGGACAGCCGCGTGCGCTCCCACAGGCCGAGCAGCTCGAACTGCATGAGAGACCGGCTCTGCGCGTCGAGGGCCGAGAAGGGCTCGTCCATCAGGAGCAGCGCCGGCTCCACCGCGAGCGCCCGTGCGATGGCGGCGCGCTGCTGCATGCCTCCCGACAGCTCGCGCGGATAGCGGTCCTCGAAGCCCTGGAGCCCGACCAGCTCGACGAGCCGGCGGGCCCGGGCCTCCCGTTCCGGCGCCGGCACGCCACGCACCTCGGGGCCGAAGGCGACGTTGCCGAGGACCGTGCGCCACGGAAACAGCGCGTGCTCCTGGAACACGACCGAGCTGACCGGCCCCTCGGCGGGTACGCCTTCGAAGACGACGCGGCCGCGGGTGGGCGGCAGCAGCCCGGCCAGGATGTGGAGCAACGTGGACTTGCCACAGCCGGAAGGCCCCAGCACGGTGACGAACTCGCCGCCCTCGAGGGTCAGACTCACGTCGTGGAGGGCCTCGATCTCGCGGCTCTGGCGATCGAGGAACGTCTTCGATACGCCTTCCACGAGCACGCGCATCAAGTCATGTGGGGAGGAGCGCCGCTCCTCCCCCACGCCCCCCCCGGCGGTCCGGTCGTCCGCTTCCGTCGCGCCTCTCGAGGCGGCTCAGTGCGCGTGGATGCCGACCGCCTCCAGGACCGACTCGGCGGCGACATAGAGCGGCAATCCACCGAAGACGGCGAGCGCCACCCCCCAGCTTCGCTCCTTGTTCACCTCGGGGATGGCGAGGCCGGACAGGCCGAGATAGCCCACGGCCGGGTGCACCGGGGCGTCCCGGTGCACCTCCTCCCCGAAGTGGCAGTGCGGGGTGAGCGTGTGCTCCGAGAGGTGCACGGCGAAGTGGCCGATGAGCACGTAGCGGTACGTGTGGGGAAGCTTCTCCAGGCTCTCCGGCACCATCCGCAAGAACGCCACGGCCAGCATGAACCCCGCGCCGAGCGCCAGGAAGTACTGGAGGAAGACCCGGTCCCAGCGGCGCCGGGCAGTCACCAGGGCGCCGCCGATGACGTCGGCCAGCCCCGCCACGATACCCACCACGAGTGAGACCTCAAACGCGGACACGCCCTGACCTCGCCCGCGGTGCGCAATCCCGACAGACGCCGAAGAGCTCGAGGTGGTGGGAGCGAACGCCGGCCCCGAGGTCGGCCCCCTCCAGCGGGCACCGGGGAACGTCCTCGATCCGGCCGCACGCCTCGCAGACGAAGTGATGGTGGTGTCCCCGGAAGTCCTCCGCCAGCTCGTAGCGGAACGATTCGTCGCCGAGCTGGACCCGGTGCACGATGCTCAGGCCTTGCAGGAGATTCACCGTCCGGTAGACCGAGGAGAGGTTGATGCCGCGGCCGCCGGGCCACTGGGGCAGGCGGCCGTGGATCTCCTCGACCTTGAGCGGGGTGGCCGCGGCCACCAGGACGTGGAGCACCGTGGCCCGCGGGCGGGTCCAGGCGTAGCCGGCCGCGGTCAGCAGTCCGCGAACCCGGTCGACGTCGGCCAGCGTGGCGGTCGTCACGATTGCAAAGAGTTTGCAGGGCGCGCCCGAGCGGTGTCAACCGAAACTTTGCTTGCGGCCGGAAGGCCGACTCCGGTAACGTAGGAGCCGCCCCGTCCGCGGCGACGCGAATTCGACATGGATGTGAGCCTGGATACCCAGTTTGGCCAGTGGCTGACGGCCGCTGGCATCCTCTCCGAGCCCGACCTGGCGCGGGCCGAGGAGCGCCAGCGAGCGACCGGGGAGCGGCTCGCCGACGCCATCCTCCGGCTGGGCTACTGCGCCCCGGAGGAGATGGCCCAGGCCCTCGCCCGCCGGCTCTCCCTGCCCTTCGTCAGCCGGGAGGAGTTCCCGTCGAGCCCGCCCTTCCTGAAGAACCTGTCGCCCCACTACATGCGCCAGTATCGCTTCTGCCCGCTCTCCGTCGAGAACGGAACCCTCCTGATCGCGTGCACCGATCCGCTCGACCCGGTGCCGGGAGACGAGCTGCGCGCGGCCCTGGGCCTGGAGGTGCGCCAGGCGGTGGCCACCGAGCCGGCGATCCTGGAGGCGATCGAACGGTACTTCGGTAGCGGATCCACAGCCGTGCAGAAGGTCATCGAGACGATCCGGGACGAAGACTGGTCCGCCGAGGAGGCCGGCGGCGAGGACGTCAACTCGCTGCGCGACATGGCCTTCGACGCCCCGGTGGTCCGGCTGGTGAACCTGCTGATCGAAAACGCGGTGACGTCCGACGCCTCGGACATCCACATCGAGCCGTTCGAGGACAATCTCCGCGTCCGCTACCGGATCGACGGCGTGCTGTTCGACGCCGAGACGCCGCCCAAGCGTCTGAAGGCTGCGGTGACGTCGCGGATCAAGATCATGGCGGAGCTGAACATCGCCGAGCGGCGCCTGCCCCAGGACGGCCGCATCCGCATGAACCTCCAGGGCCGCCGGCTGGACATCCGCGTCTCCACCATCCCGACCATCCACGGCGAGAGCGTGGTGATGCGGATCCTCGACCGCGCCGCGATCCTGATGCCGTGCGAGAAGCTGGGCTTCGATGTGCGGACCCGCCGCCACGTGGACCGGCTGATCAACCTGCCTCACGGGATGATGCTGGTGACCGGCCCCACCGGCTCGGGCAAGACGACGACGCTCTACGCGGCGCTCGACAAGATCAACTCCCCGGGGAAGAAGATCATCACCATCGAGGATCCGGTCGAGTACCAGCTCCGCGGCGTCAACCAGATCCACGTCAAGCCGAAGATCGGGCTCACCTTCGCCTCGGGCCTCCGCCACATCGTCCGCCAGGACCCCGACGTCATCATGGTGGGCGAGATCCGCGACCTCGAGACGGCCGACATCGGGATCCACGCCGCGCTCACGGGCCATCTCGTGTTCTCCACCCTGCACACGAACGACGCCCCGGGCGCCCTCACCCGCCTCCTCGACATGGGTGCCGAGCCGTTCCTGGTGGCTTCGGTGCTGGAGGGCGTGCTCGCCCAGCGCCTCGTGCGGATCGTCTGCGCGGGCTGCCGGGTCTCTTACGAGCCCGAGCCGAAGGAGTTGCGGGCGGTGGGGATCGAGGGCTTGCCGACCGGCGCCGCGCTCTCCCGGGGCAAGGGGTGCACCGACTGTCGAGGGACGGGCTATCGCGGGCGGACCGGAATCTACGAGTTCCTCCCCATGACGGAGGAGCTGCGGTCGCTCACGCTCCGCAAGACGCCCGGCCACGAGATCCGTCAGCGTGCCATCGCCGCCGGCATGACGACCCTGCGTCAGGACGGCTGGACCAAGTGCTGCGCCGGGATCACGACGATCGACGAGGTCCTCCGCGTCACCCACGAGGAGTCCGAAGAGTGACCCAGCCCGGCCCACGCGCGCCGCGTAGCGGGCCGGCCGCGCGCTGATGCCGGTCTTCAGCTACCGTGCGGCCGACCGCGCCGGCCGGACGATCGACGGCGTCATGGAGGCGCACGACTCCCAGGCGGTGATCGAACGCCTCCATCGCGAAGAGTACTTCCCCGTCCGGGTCGAGCGCGCGGATGGCCGCTCGCGGCTGGGCGGGATCACGCTCGGCCTGGGCGGGGCCGGAGGTCAGCGCGTCCCGGCCCGCGATCTCCTGACCTTCACCCAGCAGCTCTCGACCCTCGTCGACGCCGGCATCCCGCTCGACCGCGCCCTCACGATCCTGGCAGACCTGTCGGTGAGCGCCCGCCTGCGCCGAATCGTCCAGGACGTCGCGCAGAGCGTCCGCACCGGCTCCACGCTGGCCGACGCCCTCAGCCGGCATCATCCTCGCCCGTTCTCCCGGCTGTACATCAACACCGTTCGGGCCGGTGAGAAGGGCGGCGTCCTCGAAGTGGCCCTCGGCCGGCTCGCCAAGCACCTGGAGCAGACGCGTGAGCTGCGGGAGGCGCTCACCTCGGCGATGATCTACCCGATCCTCCTCATCTCCGTCGGGATCGGCGCCGTGATCTTCCTGATGACCTTCGTGCTGCCTCGCTTCGCCGTCATCTTCGCCGATCTCGGCCAGGAGCTCCCGCTGCCGACGCGCATCCTCCTCGCGGTCAGCCACGGGCTCACGGCATACTGGTGGGTGCTCGCCCTGGTCGCCGTCGCGGCGCTCCTGACCTGGCAGCTCGTCGCCCGGTCGGAGACCGGCCGTCTCGCCGTCGACCGGTGGCTGCTCGGTGTCCCGGCCGTCGGCGACCTCGCCCGGAAGATCGAGGTTGGGCGGTTCGCCCGCACGCTGAGCACCTTGCTGCGCTCCGGCGTGCCGTTGCTGGCCGCCCTCGGGGTCGCTCGCGAAGTGGCCGGGAATCGGGTCATCGGCCTGGCTCTCGGTGCCGTCCAGGAAGGCGCGAAGAGAGGTGACGGGCTGGCTCGTCCAATGGCCGAGACAGGGGCGTTTCCGCCTCTGGCCATCCACATGGTGCGCGTCGGCGAGGAAACCGGGAGGATCGAGGACATGCTGGAGCGGGTCGCCGCCTCCTACGAGGGCGAGATCCGGGTCGCGGTACGCCGGTTCATCGCGCTGCTGGAGCCCGTGATCATCCTGGGCCTCGGCCTCGTCGTCCTCGGCATCGTCCTCGCGATCCTGCTCGCCATCCTGAGCATCAACGAGCTGCCGATCTGAACCGAGGTGCCATGACACGCACGCTCCTCCGCACGCTCAGCCGCCGCCGCCACCAGGGCGGCTTCACGCTCATCGAGCTGCTCGTCGTCGTGATCATCCTGGGCCTCCTCGCCGCGCTGGTCGGGCCGCGCCTCTTCGGGCGCATCGGTCAGTCGAAGCAAGTGGCAGCCCGAGCCCAAATCACGAACTTCGAGCAGGCCCTCGAGCAGTTCCGTCTCGACGCCGGACGGTATCCGACCACCCAGGAAGGCTTGCAGGCCCTCCAGGTGAACCCGGGCAACGTGACGGGGTGGGAAGGACCCTATCTCAAGAAGGACATCCCGCGCGACCCCTGGGGCAGTCCCTACCAGTACAAGAGCCCGGGCGACCACGGAGACTACGACATCTGGAGCTACGGGTCGGACGGCGCGCCGGGTGGTGAGGGCGAGGCCGCCGACGTGACGAGCTGGAGCACCGAGGGCAAGCCGCGATGACCACCCGCCCCGCCGGCCGGCCCACCGGGCCGGGAGGGTTCACGCTCATCGAGGTCATCGTCGTCCTGGCGATCCTCGCGGTGGCGACGGCCCTGGTACTCCCGTCGGTCGGAACGGGCGGCCAGACCCTCCGTCTGCGGAGCGAAACGGGCCGGGTCGCCGCCGTCCTCCGCGAGGCGCGGCTCCAGGCGGTCAGCCAACACCGGCCCACCCGCGTGGTCTTCGACACGCTCCGGAACACGGTGGCGGTGACCGGAGCCGACCCGGACCACCCGCTGCGCCAGATCGAGCTGCCAGTCGGGCTTCGGCTCAGCGTGGTCACCGGCGCCGACAGCCTGACCTTCTCGTCGCGTGGAGTGACCCGGGAGACGCGGTGGGTCCTCGAGGCCCCGGGCGGCCGGCGGCTCGCGATCGACGTCGACGCGGTGACCGGTCGCGTCACCGTCGGCCCGGAGAAGGAGAAGGCGTGACCCGCCGGCCGGCGCGCCAGGAGGGATTCACGCTCATCGAGGTCGTCGTGGCGCTCTTCGTGCTCTCGGTGGCCGTCGTGGCCGTCCTCCAGCTCTTCGGCGGCGGCCTGCGGCTGGCCCGGGCGTCGGGCGACCACCTCTCGGCGACCCTGCTGGCCAGCGGCAAGCTCGCCGAGCTGACCGGGGAGCCGCTGGAGGCGGGCACGACCGAGGGGACCGAGGGCGACTACCGCTGGTCGCTGCGAGTGGCCGATGATCCGAGCCTGTTGCCCGAGGAGCCGGACCCCGCGAACCCCAACCCGGTTCGGCTGGCGCGGGTGACGGTGGAAGTCCGCTGGGGCAGGAATCGTCTCGTCGAGCTGACGACGGTCCGCCCGCTGGACAAGAAATGAGTCCGCTCCGGCGTCGGTCGCTGCTGTGGAGCGCGGGCGGCATGACGCTCCTGGAGGTCCTGATCGCGATCACGATCCTGTCGGTGATCGTGGTCCTGCTGGTCACCAGCCTGCGCGTGGGTATCCGGGCGTGGGAAGCCGGGGAGCGGCGCGCGGCCAGCCAGCAGGAGCTTCGCACGATGGTCGAGCTGCTCACCGAGGCGCTGTCGACCGCGGTGCCCTACCGTGGTCGGCTCGGCGACGGCCTCGAGCGGGTCGTGCTCTTCGAAGGCGAGACGGACGAGGTGCACTGGGTCACGACGGCCGCGCCGCTCGTCCTCGACGCCCCGGTCGCGCCCTTCCACGCCGTCACGCTCCGGCATGTCGGCGAGGAGCAGCTGCGTCTCGTGGAGCGCCTGGTCCCGAACGACGAGCCGTTCGGCGACAAGCCCGACGTCGTCCTTTCCCGGGCCGTCACCCGGCTGCGCGTCGAGTACCGCGACCAGGAGGGGCTCTGGCAGTCCCGCTGGGACAAGAGCAAGAACGCGCTGCCCGTCGCCGTCCGTGTCGAGCTGACGATCCGCGAGGCCGGGCGCGGAAGCCGCGTGACGACCTTCCTCGTTCCCATCCCGCGAGGGAGCAGCGCGTGAGCGCGGGCCCGGGCGTCCGGCCGGTCGGTGACGAGCGGGGGATAGCCCTCGTGATCGTGCTGATCGTGCTCTCGCTGCTCGTGACGATCGCCGCGGAGTTCGCGGCGGCCATGCGGGTCGAGGGCACCACCACCCTGAACTTCCGGGCGGCCGTCGCCTCGACCTATCTGGCCGAGGCCGGCTACCACCGGGCGCTGGTGGAGCTGGCTCCCGAGGCCATCGCCCACTACGTGGACCAGGGCCAGTTCGTCTTCCGACGGTCGAGGATCGAGGTCGTGCTCAAGCCGCTGGTTCGCCAGGACATCGCGCTCGGGCCGGGCCGCTTCTCCTACCGGATCAGCGACGAGGAGTCACGGCTCAACCTCAACCAGGCGACAGCCGAGCAGCTTCAACGGCTGCTCCAGGAGCTGCGTGTCGAGCGCGAGGCCCGCGATGTCATCGTGGATTCGATCCAAGACTGGCGCGAGACCAACGAATTACATCGCCTGAACGGCGCCAAGAGCGACTACTACCTTGCCCTGCCCGTCCCCTACAAGTCGAAGAACGCGCCATTCGACAGCGTGGAGGAGCTGCGGCAGGTGCGCGGCGTGACGCCTCAGATCTTCTTCGGAACGCCGGACAAGCCGGGGCTCGGCGAGTATCTGACGGTCGACAGCGCGGGCCGCCAAATCAACATCAACACCGCGAGCGAGCTGCTGCTGCGGGCTCTCGGTTATGCTCAGGCCGAGGTGGACCAGCTCAAGCAGAACCGGCCCTATCTGGATCTGACGACCTTCCCCGCCAACCTTCGAGGCCGCGG
>JACXTT010014691.1_pt1 | contig 10229 bp, 10 predicted proteins | sample 9270951 | NCBI WGS metagenome assembly JACXTT01 (sample SAMN15532306, study PRJNA645909) | rock metagenome | isolation source: weathered quartz diorite | place: Puerto Rico | collected 2017-06-21
TCGTTCCATACGATCACCATGGCGATACAGCGAGCCAGACCGACCAGAATCAAGCCTACCATGTACTCTGGGTAGTGACGCAGGAAAAGTAGAGCGAGGACGAACATGAGGAGGGGGCCGATGATCCAGTTCTGCGCCAGCGAGAGCCCCAACACCTTCCAGTTGCGGAAAACCTGCCCCAACTCTTCGTAGCGCACCTTGGCCAAGGGCGGGTACATCATCAGGATGAGCCCGAGCGCGATGGGGATGTTGGTCGTCCCTACCTGGAAGCGCTGGACAAATGATTCCACTCTGGGAATGAGATACCCTGCCAAGACTCCCCCAGCCATGGCAAGAAAAATCCACAGAGTGAGGAAACGGTCGAGGAAAGAAAGTTTCTTAGTATCGCTCATATCTCTGTCCTTTTTGCCTCCGCCTCACCAGTTCACGCGATTATTACGACAGTGCTACAAATCGAGGAGTTTTTTCTGACAGCTCGACCACGCTTCGGCGTCGAGCACGGAGGGGCGAGGTGTTGCCTCACCCTTCACAGGGGCGATCTACCGGGTCGTCCCTGCATGCCAAACGGCGGGTTATTTCCTGAAATTCATATTCGCCCACCTCCTCGATCAGCTGCAGGATTTCTTTGCCGGTATCTGCACGGACTGTGATTCCGCCTGAAGGCTGCCTGTGGAGGCACAGCAGCTACTTGCTGGGGCCTGAGATTGAGCAGCGGTTTGCTGCGTCGTTGTTTGGTCACAGCACGTTTGCTCGGGAGTCGAGGCGACGGTGTGCACCTCGGCATCTTCCAGGAGGGTGTACATCTCCCAGCCGAGCCCGTCGGCGTCGTGCACCCAAAACTTGTCCGCTTTGGCATAGCAGCAGGTCGTGCCCGGCTGTTCGCGGACGGCAACACCTTGCGCTTTGGTGCGCACCAGTTCGGTTGCGACTTGGCCTGTCCCGGGGTAGCGGATGCCCAGATGACTGACGGTTCCGGGCTCGCCGCCGAGATTGAGAGAGAGAATGACAGGCGGGTCGGCAAGCTCAAACTTGGCGTAGTCAGGTTTGACCTTGGCAGGTTCCATCCCCAGGATCTTCCGATACTGGTCGATTGCCCTGGGGAGGTCCGTGACGCTGAGCGCAACGTGAAACGTATTGTGAGACATAATGGTTCTCCTCTTCTGATGGTTGGTTGTTGAGTTGCGGTTTGTTTCCTACGCGGTGACCGGCTTACAGGCACGCACGAACGCACTCATGAACTTGCCTTCCATTTGCAAAGCGATAGTATCGACATCGATACCTCTGCCGGTGAAGAACTCGCGCGCGTCCTCGACGTGATAGATACGGGTCGGTTCCAGGTCGATCTCCTCGAAGCCGACGTTTGCCAGTTTCCGGCGATACTCCTCCTCTCCAAGGGCTCCAGCGACACAGCCAATCCACAGTTCGACGTTACGGCGAATTTGCGGCGGCACCTCGCCGCGCACCATCACATCGGAGATCGCGAAGCGACCCCCAGGCCTGAGCACACGGAAAGCTTCCGCCAGGACACGGTCCTTGTCACCAGACAGGTTGATGACGCAGTTCGAGATGATGACATCCACCGAGTTGTCCGGCAGTGGGATCTGCTCGATCTCGCCCTTGAGGAACTCGACGTTCTCGACTCCGGCTTTGCGTTGATTCTCGCGGGCTAACGCGAGCATCTCGTCCGTCATATCGAGGCCATAGGCTTTGCCCGTGGGGCCGACTCGCTTGGCTGAGAGGAGAACGTCGATACCACCACCCGAGCCTAGGTCGAGCACGGTTTCGCCTGAGTTCAGTTGTGCGAGAGCGGTGGGGTTGCCGCAGCCGAGTGAGGCCGTCACGGCTTCGCTGGGAAGCCCCACAGTCTCATCTGCCGTGTAGAGATTGGAGGTGATCGGATCGTTTTCCCCTGAGCGGGTAGGGCCACAACTCGCTCTCCCACCCTGCACGACTTGTAACGCCGCTTGTCCGTACTTCTCTTTGATCGTCTCTTTAAGGTCTGGGCAGCTCATGGTGGCCTCCTTTTTATTAAATCAAAAAATGTTGATGAATAAGGGCAAAAAAAGGGTTAGTCACAGCAGCGGGTCACTTTCCGCAGGCGCTGACAGCACGCCTTCAGCCCACTGACGAACTGCTCCAGTTCTTCAACCACTTCCGGGTTGAGTGAGTAGTAGACCCAACGCCCTTCGCGCCGGTCTTTGAGGATGCCCGCATCCTTGAGGGTCTTGAGATGAAACGAGAGACGTGACTGTCCGGTCTCCAGTAGATCCGTGAGGTCGCAGACGCACTGCTCACCTTCACTCAAGCGATCGATGATCTGCAGGCGTGTCTCATCAGATAACGCGTGGAACCAACGCGCGACCCGCGCGATTGATTCTTCGCGCCGTGGAAAGAGAGCTTTCACAGCAACAGACATGCTGTTTATATATCAACAAAAATTGATTTGTCAACCCTGGGATCGACTTCTCGCTGACGGGTCTCGCGCATTACCAGTGCGACCAGCAGTCCGCGCCAACAGCGTCGCCGGAGCGAGGCTGCGCTGCGGTTCCGTTCGAGAGCGGGCTCACGGTTTCGCTCCCATTTTCGGTCAAGCTTCTTCCTCCTCGTCGAGTTCCTCTTCCAGCGCCTCTTCTTGCTCTTCCAGGCGCACCTGGAGGGTGCTCAGCGCCTCGAACACCGCGTCTACCGCCTCGCGGAAGTCTTCTTCCATCGTGACGATGCCCGCCACAACCTGCTCTTCGCAGTCACGCGTCACCTCGGCGATGGCAAACTTCGCTGCCTTCACCAGTCCGATCCATTGTCCCAGGATTGCCAGAGCGTCTTCCATTGTCGGTCTCCTTTCTGTCGGCCCGTCTACCTGCTAGACTCCTTACCCTATCACGCATGCCCGAGGAGGCCAGTATGCGACAAGTCGCGGTGATTGGCGCGGGGATGACCCGCTTTGGCAAGCATATAGACCGGAGCATGAAAGATCTCACCCGTGAGGCTGTGGAAGGTGCGCTGCACTCGGCCGGAGTCGAGAAGGAAGCCGTTGAAGCCGCGGCCGTGGGCAATGCGGTGGCCGGACTCATCACTGGCCAGGAGTGCGTGCGCGGGCAGGTAGTCCTGCGCGAAATGGGCATCGGCGGTATTCCGATCATCAATACCGAGAATGCCTGTGCCAGTGCTTCGACCGCTTTTCACCTTGCCTGGCTGTATGTTGCTTCGGGGATGTGCGATGTGGTCCTCGCCGTAGGCATGGAAAAACTCTTCCATCCCGACAAGAAGCGCACCTTTCAGGCCATCGGCAGCGGCATCGACGTCGAACTGGCTGACGAGTTCGCCCGGCAGATGAGCGGCGAACAAGGTGCCGGAGCCGGCGAGTCGCGGAGTGTGTTTATGGATTACTATGCCAATATTGCCCGCCAGCACATGGCGCGCTACGGCACAACCCGTGAGCAATTTGCCCGTATCGCCGCTAAGAACCACACCAATGGCAGCCTGAATCCCCACGCGCAGTACCAAACTCCGCGCACGATCGAGGAAGTGCTGGCCGCGCCGATGATCGCTGAGCCGTTGACCCGCATGATGTGCTCGCCGATCGGCGATGGCGCCGCGGCCGTGTTGGTGACGACGACGGAGAGGGCGCGCCGGTTGACGACCAAGCCGGTCTTTGTCCGTGCCTCAATCCTAGGGTCGAGCGAAGACCACGGTCCGGACGCGCTGGGCATCGTCACCAAGGTGGCGCGGAAAGCCTACACGATGGCCGGGATCGGTCCACAAGAACTTCAGGTTGTCGAAGTGCATGACGCCACCGCCCCAGCTGAGTTGCTGGCGTATGAGGACCTGGAGCTGTGTCGCGTCGGCGAAGGCGGTAAGCTGATTGACGACGGCCTGACCGCGCTCGGCGGTCGCGTGCCGGTCAATCCCAGTGGCGGACTCCTCGCCAAAGGCCACCCGGTCGGCGCTACCGGTGTCGCGCAGATCGCCGAGATCTTCTGGCAACTGCGCGGTGAGGCCGGGAACCGTCAGGTTTCCGGCGCGCGGGTTGGCCTCAGCGAAAATGGTGGTGGCGTGCTCGGCGGCGAAAACGCTGCGGCGGCGGTGCATATTTTTACACTGTAATCCTCACCTTGACCCTTTCCCGCCGACGCAGGAGAGAGAGCAAAAAGTTCCCTCTCCCTCTGAGAGAGGGCTAGGGTGAGGATCTTACCGCGCTGGCAGTGTCAGCATGTAGTGAACCTTTCCCTCTTGATCGCGGATCTCCACAGTGAGCGCGCCACTCATGCCGTCGATCTTCACCACACCGAAGTTAAAGAATTTGTTCTCCTCATACAGAATGCTGGGGTGGAAGGTTTGATCGAGGGGATCGAAGTTACCGGTGATGGCGCTCAGCGGACCGCTGATGAATTCGTGGAAATCAGTCACACCATCCTGGTTCGGATCATAGGAGAGGATGCGCGCGACATGAATGTCGGTCGAGAGCCACACCACGTTACGCAAGTGACGATCTTGGAGAGTGGCAACAATCTTGCCGAGTTCCGTATCAAAGCCGCTAGAAAATTCCCCCCTCCCCCAACTATCGTTGCCTGTGAGCAGACTTCCCGTGTGCGCCGAGAGCGGCACACTGGAAACGATTATCTGCCAGCTCGCCGTCGAAGTTGCCAGACGGTCAAGTAGCCAGCGCAGTTGCGTCGGACCGAGCATGGTCTTGTCCGGACCGTCGACTTGGCGATTGGGGCTGCGATACTGCCGGGTGTCGAGGATAAGCAGTTCTAAGGATTGCCCCCAACGGAACGCACGGTACAGGCGCTGTGGTGCTTCGGCCACTCGCCGGATCGGGAAGTAATCGAGAAAGGCCTTCAGTCCCAGCGGCGTGAGCGGTTCAGTCGGACCGGAGAAGTCATTCTTGACCTCGTGATCGTCCCAGATGGCATAGACCGGCGTCACCGCGAGGAACTCTCGTAGCAGCCGATCTTCACGCTGGTACCTATGCTTGGTCCAGAATTCCGCTTGCGTGGCAGCCTTGAAATCAGCGCCAGGCGCGTTCGGTGGGGATGGACACGGGGAGTCCGCATAGATCGTGTCTCCCTCAAAAATGAAGAAGTCTGCGCCCACGCTCTTCATCGGCGTGAAGATGGTGTACTCCGGCTGCCGACAAAATCCTTGCCCACCCAGGTCTCCGCTCCAGACAAAAGTGACGTCGTGTGGTTGATCTGATGCCGGTGCGGTGACAAAGGAGCCAACCTCACTTTCTGAGACTTCAGCTCCCTGGGGCCGAACTCGGTAGGAATACCGGGTAGCGGGCCGCAAGCCGGTCAAGGTGACCGTACCAGTGAAATCCGTCGCGGCCGAAACCGGCATCGTGCCACCGCTCTGGGCGTCGCTGAACGCAGGCGTGGTGGCATACTCGACCACTAGTGTGGCGTCCCTGTCGGCGCGCGCCCAGATTACCGCGGTGGTGGCGGTGACGTCGCCGCTCGCCACGCCGTGGCTCACCATCTTCTGAGTTTGCATCGAGAAAGTGGAAAAGGCAGAGCGCGAAAGAAACAGAGTCCCAGCAATCCACATCGCTAGCAAAAGCGGTTGTTGACGCATACGCCCAGCCCCTTATCATGCTGAGGCGTTGGAGTCGAGAAATGGAACTGCAACGCACCGTTCGTGCTTCGACTAATTCAGCGCGAACGGCCGACTAACGTTGTTTCCCTCGGCCTCTCTCAGGGGGACCATTGAATTGTGGAGGTGTGATGTCGTCGCTTGTCTATGCTGTTTTGCTTGGTCTCCTGCAAGGGCTGACCGAATTTCTCCCGATCAGTAGTTCCGGCCATCTTGCCCTGGCGCAGAGTGTCATCCCGGGCTTTTCCCAGCCGGGAGTGCTCTTCGACGTGACGCTGCACATCGGCACGCTCGTCGCGGTGTGTATCTATTTCTGGAACGATCTGTGGGGAATGCTCCTATCCCTTTTCCCCTCTAGAACGAGGGACGCCGCGGACTCGCGCCGCTTGCTCTGGCTGTTGATCGTCGGCTCGGTGCCGACAGCGGTGATCGGTTTGCTGTTCCGCAAGCAGTTCGAGGAGATGTTTAGCGATGTCTACGGGATCGGCGAGTGGTTCATCGTGACCGGCATCCTCTTGTTTCTTACCGATTGGGTCTCGGCACGAGGCCGGGATTTGTCGGCGATGGGAATCGTCGATGCCCTGGTGATTGGCGTCGCCCAAGGCTTGGGCATTATTCCCTCGCTCTCGCGCTCCGGCGCGACTATCGCCGCGGGGGTGTTTCTCGGTCTAGAGCGCGGCTTGCTCGTGCGCTATTCGTTTTTGCTCTCGATCCCGGCGGTGACTGGGGCGTTTGTCTTGGAGTTAATTGCCCATCGCTATGAAGCGATGGAAGCTTTTGATCCTCTGGCGTATGGCGCAGGCACGTTGGTTGCCATGGTGGTCGGCTACTGGAGCATCGCTGTGCTGCTCAATATGACACGTTCACGCCGGCTCTCAATCTTTGCCTATTACTGTTGGGCGATCGGCGGCTTCACCCTTTTCATTGCCGCTCGTGGTTGAGTGCCCAGGAAGCCGGGACCATAGAGCAGGGCGAGTCCGCGGCTGAACTTGCTCCCTTCTGTCGGCGTGAGGGCGAAACGCCCGCGGAGCAATTCGGCGAAATCGAGCAGATCCGGCGTGGTTCCGGTCGCTTCTAGCTCAATCTCGATCTCGCAATAAGTGTCGGTGAGGCGGCGGCGCGACCCAGGAGCACTGAGGCGCACGTAGTCGAGTGCGAGCTCTGCGAACGTCGCGGCTTTGCCCTGCTTGCTCGCTTGCACGGCGCGGCGTTGGCGGTATACGTCGGAAATGAGAATGGGCGTGAGAGGCTGTCCCGCAACCAGGACGGAGAGCTGGGTGGCAAGCGGCCCGACAGGGACCGTGAACGGGAAGGAAGGAGGTCGTGGAAGCCGGACGGTCAATTCTGGTCGTGTGTGAATCATGCCGTCTTCCCGGCCGCTCCATTTGATTGAGGCTTCCCAGCGTGCGCGGTTACGACGCAAGCGTAAGGCTACGCCGTGGCGAGCCAGAGTGAACTCAGCCGTGTCGAGATAGATGGTCTGTAAGCGCACGGTCTGCCGCGGCCGCAGGCGGTATGGGCCAAGGTCTTTCAACCGAGCGATAGCGCTGAGGATCGCCGGCCGTGGGACTAACAACTTGGCTTCGATTTCTTGAGGAATGGTGGTATGCGCGGTCATGAACGCGATTATTGTCTGCCTGACCAGATTGTCTAGAGCGTCGCCATTGGGAATCGCAGGGAGCTAAAAAGAAAGGGCCCGTAGGGTAAAGGAGGGGAAACCTACGGGCCCTGGAACACCGCCTGGTTGGGGAGGACCTGGCGGTGAACTGAGGGGGACGTGTGAGCTATCTGACATGGGGGTCGCGTTCACTGCTCACATGTCGTTGCTCTTGTTGAGAAAAAGCCTACCAGAGGAGGTTAGGCTGAGCAACATAAATGAACGTGAATTAAATTGTTTTTTCTGATTAGGGTATTTAATAGTGAAATCTCTTGCATTTCTTTTTCTTGACTCCCGCACGGTATAAGCGGTAACGTCTGCTTGTCGGAGTAGGAAACAAAAAAACACAAAGGAGGGAAGTCTCATGGCACTGACGTTAGAACTCGCAGAGCGTTTCATTGCAGGAGCCAAAGCGAAGGCTCAACAGCAAGGATGGGCTATGAGCCTTGCCGTCGTGGACCCGGCAGGCAACCTGGTCGCGCTGGCACGCATGGACGGCGCGCGTTGGCTGACTGCGGGAGTAGCGCAGAGCAAGGCATTCACCGCCGCCACCTTCCAGCGCGCCTCGGCGGAGGTAGCGGAACTGGCCCAGACACGGCCGCTGTTGTTCGGCAGCATTGGGGGCCTGGCTGGCCGACCGCTATTGCTCGCCGGTGGTGGGTTGCCGTTGATCATCAGCGGGGAGTTGTTGGGTGGTGTGGGCGCCAGTGGTGGAACCGAGGCGCAAGACATTGAATGTGCCCGAGCGGGACTGACCGCTATCGGCGGGGAGTGAAGAACAGTATGGCTGCTTCTCAAGTTGCGCCCTACGGCTCGTGGAAATCGCCGATCACCTCTGACCTGATCGTTTCTGGAACGGTCGGGCTCGGGCAAATCGCCCTCGACGATGACGATATCTATTGGATTGAGCTGCGCCCGGCCGAAGGTGGGCGTAACGTCGTCGTGCGACGGACGCCGGACAGGCGCACTTGTGACGTGATCCTCGCCCCGTTCAACGCGCGCACGCGCGTTCATGAGTACGGCGGCGGTGCTTTAGTGGTTAGCGACGGGACGCTCTATTTTGTGCACTTTGCTGACCAGCGCCTCTATCGTCAAGTCGGCGACGCCGCGCCCCAACCACTCACGCTTGCCGTGAACCTGCGCTATGCTGATACTGCAGTAGACCGCCGCCGTGGTCGGATCATTTGTGTACGCGAAGATCACACGGTGGCGGGGCGTGAAGCTGTCAACACGCTGGTGGGCATTAATCTGGCAAATGGCGACAGCCAAGTACTGGTTTCCGGCAATGACTTCTACTCATCGCCGCGGCTCAGTCCCGATGGCTCGCGCCTAGCCTGGCTCACTTGGAATCACCCCAACATGCCCTGGGATGGGACTGAACTGTGGGTGGGTGAGTGCAAGCCAGATGGTTCGCTCGGTCACAGCGAATGTGTGGCTGGTGGTGTAAATGAATCTATCTTCCAGCCTGAGTGGTCACCGGACGGCATTCTGCACTTTGTTTCCGACCGCACGGGCTGGTGGAACCTCTACCGCTGGCGTGAAGGGCGCATCGAGCCGCTGTGCCCAATGGCTGCCGAATTTGGCCGGCCACAGTGGGTCTTCGGCATGTCCACCTATACATTCACCTCGGCTACCCGCATTATCTGTGCTTACTCTGAGCACGGCACTTGGCACTTGGCCAGCCTCGATACAAAGACGCGGAAGCTCGATGTGATCGAGACCCCGTACACCGAGATCTGGGATGTGCATAGCGCGTCAGGACAGGTAATCTGCGGCGTCGGCTCGCCGACGGAACCAGCGGCGATTGTCCAGCTCGACTTGGCCACGCGACATTTCGATATCCTGTGGCGCTCCAGCACAATAACGATCGACCTTGGCTATCTGTCGGTCCCGCAAGCGATAGAATTTCCCACCGAGCATGGGTTGACCGCCCACGCACTTTTCTATGCGCCGCGGAATCGGGACTATACTGCTCCGTCTGGTGAGCGGCCGCCACTGCTGGTCAAAAGCCATGGCGGGCCGACCTCGGCCGCATCAACTACACTCAACCTGGGGATTCAGTATTGGACCAGCCGCGGCATCGCCGTCCTCGATGTGAACTATGGCGGCAGCACCGGTTATAGTCGCGCCTACCGGGAACGACTCAAGGGCCAGTGGGGAATTGTAGACGTAGATGACTGTGTGAATGGCGCCCGCTTCCTGGTTGAGCGGGGCGAGGTGGATAGTAAACGGCTGGCTATCACTGGCGGCAGCGCTGGCGGCTACACCACACTGTGCGCGCTCACTTTCCGTGATCTCTTCAAGGCCGGCGCGAGTCATTATGGTATCAGTGATCTCGAAGCTCTGGCACGGGACACCCATAAGTTCGAGTCCCGTTATGAAGAGAGTCTGGTCGGCCCCTACCCAGCGCGGCGTGATCTCTATCGTGAGCGTTCGCCGATTCACTTTACCGATCGCCTCTCCTGTCCGCTGATTGTTTTCCAGGGGTTGGAGGATAAAGTCGTTCCTCCCAATCAGGCAGAGATGATGGTTGCGGCGCTGCGCGCAAAGAGGTTGCCGGTAGCCTATGTGCCGTTCGCCGGTGAGCAGCACGGTTTTCGCCGAGCCGAGAACATCAAGCGAGCCCTGGATGGAGAACTCTACTTCTACTCCCAGGTCTTTGGTTTCACGCTCGCTGACCCGGTGGAGCCGGTGCCGATTGAAAATTTGTCATAGAGGTGGCCAACACAGAGACAAAGAGAAATTTCTCGCATCTTGCCCACAACCTGGAGGACTCCTATGGCTCGCTTTGAAGAATATGCAACCAAATACCAGGACATCCGTATGCAACGCCGCAACGGTATCCTGGAGGCAACCTTTCACACCAAGGGTGGGCCGCTACAGTGGAACGAAAGTGCCCATCGCGAGTTAGCTTATGCTTTTACCGACATGGGCCCCTACCCAGACCACAAGTTTGTCATTATGACTTGCAGGGGTG
>JACXTT010014693.1_pt1 | contig 10228 bp, 13 predicted proteins | sample 9270951 | NCBI WGS metagenome assembly JACXTT01 (sample SAMN15532306, study PRJNA645909) | rock metagenome | isolation source: weathered quartz diorite | place: Puerto Rico | collected 2017-06-21
CCACCATGACAACCACGGCTGCCTGAGCGTCGTGCAGGTGGCCGTTCCGGCTGCCTACTGGTGTATCTCCCCGAACAACCCAGCCCAGGCAGCTGGGTTAGCAACTGTTCGGAGAGTTTTATGTACCAGGATCATCAAGCGAGTGTTTTACCGCCGGGCCGCCCCAAGGTAAAACGAGCCCCCTTGGGGGGCAGGGAGCCACACGAAGTGGGCAACCGTGGGGGCCATTTTCTTGCACCCCACCTTTCCCATGGGGCGCCTGCGCACGCCATCGCCCCCCTGCGCATTGGCATGTTGGGCCTCGGCACGGTAGGCGCCGGGACCTACACCGTCCTGCAGCGCAATGCGGACATGATTGCCGCGCGCACCGGCCGGCGCATCGAGATGACCCTGGTGGCCGTGCGCAAGCTGCAGCGCGCCGCTGCCATCGTGGGTCCGGGCGTGGCGTTGACCGATGACCCCTGGGCCGTCGTCCACCACCCGGACATCGACGTGGTGGTCGAGGTCATCGGCGGCACCACCATCGCGCGCGACCTGGTGCTGCAGGCGATTGCCAACGGCAAGCACGTGGTCACCGCCAACAAGGCCCTACTGGCCGAGTACGGCAGCGAAATCTTTGCCGCCGCCCAGACCCAGGGCGTGGTGGTGGCGTACGAGGGCGCGGTGGCCGTCAGCATTCCCATCATCAAGGCGCTGCGCGAGGGCCTGACTGCCAACCGCATCGAATGGCTCGCCGGCATCATCAACGGCACCAGCAACTACATCCTCTCGCAGATGCGGGACCAGGGCGTCAGCTTTGCCGATGCATTGGCCGACGCACAGACCCAGGGCTACGCCGAGGCCGACCCGGCCTTCGATGTGGAAGGCGTGGACGCCGCGCACAAGCTCACGCTGCTGGCTGCCAATGCCTTTGGCGTGCCGTTGCAATTCGACAAGGTGCATGTGGAAGGCATCACGCAACTGGCGGCCACCGACATCGCCTTTGCCGAGCACCTGGGCTACCGCGTCAAGCTGCTGGGCATCGCCCGGCGTAGCGCGCAGGGGCTGGAACTGCGCGTGCACCCCGCGCTGCTGCCCGCGGACCACTTGCTGGCCCAGGTGCACGGCGCCATGAATGCGGTGATGGTCAAAAGCGACGCGGCGGGTGTGACGATGTACTACGGCGCCGGAGCCGGCTCCGAGCAAACCGCTTCCGCCGTGATTGCCGACCTGGTGGACCTGGCCCGCAGCGCTGGCGTGGCGCCGCGCCACCGCGTGCCGGCGCTCGCCTTCCAGCCCGGCGCCCTGGCCGCGCTGCCCGTGGCTGCCATCGCCGATGTGGAAACGGCCTGGTACCTGCGGCTGGACGTGGCCCGCGCGGCGCGCACCGTGCCGCAGGTGATGGGCCTGCTGGCCGAGGCCGGCGTGCGCGTGCACCAGCTGGAACAGTTTGACCACGCCACCGACGCCGAACTGCATGCGCTGGTGCTGCTGACTCATCCCGTGCCAGAGCGCCAACTGCGCGCCGCCATGGCGCAGGTGGAGGCGCTGCCCACGGTCATGGGCTATGCCAGCACGTTGCGCATAGAGGTGCTGAGTTGAGGCAATGCCAATGAAGTCCGTTCGCCCTGAGCTTGTCGAAGGGCTTCGACAGGCCCAGCCCGAACGGAGGAATGTGAATAGCGGTATGGGCTCAGCAAAGTCCTAGATCACCGCCTGCAGCCGCTGCACCGCCATCTCTACAAACACCGTCACCGCGCGCGGCACATGGCGGCGAGTGGGGTAGACCACAAACAGGCCGGCCGGCGCACTGGCCACGCCGGGCAGCACCTCCACCAGCCGGCCGCTGCGCAGGCTGTCGTGCAGCGCGTTGATGGGCAGCAGGCAAATGCCCAGGCCGGCCTCGGCGGCTTGCCGCTGCGCCTGGCCGGTGCTGGCGCCCAGGCGTCCGTGCACGGCCACCTGCACCGGGCCCACCGATGCATCTGGCCCGTTCAGGCGCCAACTGCCGTGGCCGCCCGTGTGGGCTGGGCAAATGCAGTCGTGTGCCGCCAGGTCTTCCACCGCCTGCGGTGTGCCGCGCGCGGCTAGGTAAGCCGGGCTGGCCGCCAGCGCTAGGTAGCTGCTGGCCACCTTGCGCGCAACCAGGCTGGAGTCGGGCAGCTCGCCGCTGCCGCGAAACGCCACGTCAATGCCCTCGCCCACCACATCGGCCATGCCATCGCTCAGTACGAACTCCAGTTGCACGCCCGGGTGCTCGGCCAAAAACGCGGCTACCCAGTCCATCGCAAAGTAGTCAAAAAAGCCCGACGGCGCGGCCACGCGCACATGGCCCTGGGGCGCCTGCTGGTCGCCGGCCAGCGCAGTGGCCGCGTCCTGCAGCGAGGCAATCTGCGCCGCGCTCTGGTCAAACAGCCGGCGGCCCGCGTCGGTCAGCGTCAGCTTGCGTGTGGTGCGCTGCAGCAACCGGGCTTGCAGGCTGTCTTCCAGCTGCGCCACCTGGCGGCTCAGCGTGGTGGGCGGCATGCCCAGGCGGCGCGCCGCCTCGGCAAAGCTGCCGGCCTGCACCACCTGCACAAACAGCGCCATCTGGTTCAGGTCCAGCATCACATTCCTTACAAAAACGGCATAGTGAATGCCAATTGTGACGTCTACACAAGTAATGGAGCAAGCCCTAACCTTCAGGCATCGCAACAACACACCCTGTAAGGAACTCACCATGGCACTGTCTACCACCGCAAAAAGCCGCACCCTCTGGGGCGTCCGCATCCTGCTGGCACTGGCTTTTACCGCCGCCGGCACGGCCAAGCTGGCCGGCGTGCCCATGCTGGTCGCCGAATTCGAGGCCATCGGCTTTGGCCAGTGGTTCCGCTACTTCACCGGCGCGGTAGAGCTGTTGGGCGTGGTGCTGGTGCTCGTGCCGCGCACGGCATTCTTCGGCGGCCTGTGGCTGGGCGGCACCATGGTCGGCGCCGTGGCCACGCACCTGCTGCTGATCGGTGGCTCGCCGGTGCCGGCCATCGTGTTGGGCGCTTTGAGTGCCGTCGTGGCCTACAGCCTGCGCCCCGCTCCCTTTCGTACTGCTTGACCAGGAGATCCGCCATGTCTGAAGTCGTTATGGTCCAAACCGCCACCCCTTCGCGCACCATCGTGCACCGCACGCGCGGCGGCACGCATGGCGCCATCACGCGCCTGGTCAGCCCTGGCGACCTGGGCGAGGTGCTCAAGCCCTTCATCTTTCTGGACCGCTTTGAAGTGGCCGCTGGCGGCCAGCCACCGCGCTTTGGCATGCACCCGCACTCGGGCATTGCCACGCTCACCTATTTGATGAGCGGCCAGACGGCGTATGAAGACACCACTGGCGAACACGGCGCCCGCGGTGTGCTGCCCAATGGCGGCGTGGAATGGATGATGGCCGGTGGCGGCGTCTGGCACACCGGCGCGCCCGACAACCAAGAGCGCGTGCTGGGCTTCCAGCTCTGGGTGGCCATGCCGCCCAAGTTGGAGTTGGCCGAAGCGCACAGCATCTACCTGGGCCCCGAGCGCGTGCCCCACGCCGGTCCGGCCCGTGTGCTGCTGGGTGCGTATGGCGGCCAGACCAGCCCCATCCCCGCACCGTCCAACATGACCTACCTGGGTGTGCACCTGAAAGCCGGCGAGACCTGGCGCTTTGAGCCGCCGAAGGACCACACCGTGGCCTGGGCTGCGATTGGCGAAGGCATGCTCACTGCACCAGCGAGCCTGCGCACCGGTGACCTGGCAGTGTTTGACGATGCCGGTGGCGCCATCACGTTTGAGGCGCAGACCGACACGGCCTTTGTGCTGGGCTCCGGCGTGCAGCACCCGCATGAGCTGTACATGGGGCCCTATTCGGTGCACACCAGCGAGGACGCTTTGCACCGCGGCCAGGCCGGCATACGCCAGCGCGCACAACTGCTGCGCCAGCAGGGTCGGCTGTAGTTTCGGAGCAAATCGGCTGGCAGCCCGCGTAGCGAGGACGCGGGTAGCTACCAAAACAGAAGCGTGTGCCTATTCGGCGGGCACCTTCAGATTGATTTTGACGCGCTTGCGGAGGTTCAGTCCGACCAGGGCAGGGCCAAAGAACTCGTTGATGAGTTGTTGGTGCAATCCAGACTTGTCGGCCTTGCGCAGCGCTGCCTCCAGCACGGGCTGGAGCTGCGCCTGTGAACGGCTGAGGTAAAAATGGATGTCGCGGTGGTAGACCAGCAGTAACCGTGGTTCGATGGCCAGCTCCGGCCGGTTTGCGGCTTCTGCGGTGATCTCGTTGGCGCCGCGTGGGAAATAGTCCACCCCGCGGCTGCGGGAGGCCAGCATGCCGTACAGCAACTTCCAGTCGCCGTCCTGCTCCATGAATTTCAGGCCGTTCTCTTTCCATATCTGCAGGTCCGCCCAGCCTTTTCCCAGTCCTGCGGTCTTGTTCAGCGCAATGAAGTCCTCCAGGGTATTGACGGCGGCGTATTCGCTTTCGGCACCCTTGGGAATCAGTAACACGCGTTGCCCGATCAGGCCGCGCGTCAGCCCAAACTCAATGGGCACAAACTTGGTGTCGCGTTCCTTGGTTTGCACAAACCAGTTCAGATCCAGCTCACCGTTTTCCAAATACAAGGCCATGCGTGTCTGCGGAAGATTGTCCACGGGCACGATGGTCAGGTGATGCCCCGCTTGTCGCAACGCTTCGGTGAGCAGCTTGTGGAAATACCGGTGATTGCCGCTCGCCAACGTCGGCATCCTGAGCGTGATATCCATGGCGTGGGCGGTGCCCACGGTACCCCAGGCCAACGCCCACACGGCCGCCCAGCGACCAGCCCAATGTACAAAGCGTCGTGTCTTGCCCATGTGTTGGTCATCGTACGCCATGGCCCAACCCGTCATGCAAGTCGTGCCAAGTCGTTCAAGCGCTGGTGCGCGGCGCTGTTCCGGTCGGGCGGCAGTTGGTGCTTGGCCTGCAAGTAGTGGTGGGTGAACACGTCCAGGTAGGCTTCCAGCGTCTGCGCGGCCAGCGATTCGCCGGCCAGCTCCAGGCACAGTGCGCCCACCTCGCTGGTGCAGAAATGGTCGTCGCGGCGGCTGCGGCGTAGCTTGTAGCGAGAGATTTGGTCCGAGGCCAGGCTCAGCACCGGCAGCTTGTCCAGGTATGGGCTCTTGCGAAACATCTTGCGGGCCTCGGGCCAGGTGGCGTCCAGCAGCACAAACAGCGGCCGTTTAAGCAAACCACCATTCGGGCTGAGCTTGTCGAAGCCCTGCCCTTCGACAGGCTCAGGCCGAACGGAATGGTGGTGTCCGATCAATTGCGTCACCACCCGCTCGGGCGCGACAAATTCACCGGGGAACACCACATACGGCTGCCACTGCGGATCGGCCAACAGGGCCAGCAGTGCCGGGTCAACCTCGGTGCGGGCCCAGCCAAAGGCAAAGGTGTCGGCCACCACGTCGGCAATCAGCCAGCCCGTGTTGCTGGGCTTGAGCGGTTCGATGTCCGCCATGATCAGGCACATGCCGGCCTGCGTGGCGACTTGCGGGCGCTCGGCGCACAGGCAGTGGCTCAGCACCAGGCGACAGCCGGGGCAGCGCGGCACGTCCGAGCCACCGCGGGCCAGAAATGGCTTGGAGCTGCGCGCCAGCCGCGCGGCGCGCAGACGGGCTACGGCGTGGGGAGCGTGCGGTGCAGGGCTGGGGGTCATGCGTCTGAGTATCGCCCGTCCCAGCGCGTTGCGGTGGCCACCCTATGGCACCATCGCCGCATGCACTCCCCTCACCCAGACTTGCTGGCCGCACAGGCCTTGGCCTACACCCCGAGCGGTCTCACCTGCGCGCAGGTGCAGCCCGAGGCCGAGAGCGCGGACTACGGCGCAACCACACTGCTGCTGGGCGGCCAGCGCGTGTGCTTTCGCGTGGCCAAAACCACGCCTACCAAAGTGGGCCAGTTCGTCACGCTATGGAAGCGCGTGGGCCGTGGCCCCATACAGCCGTTTGACCTGGGCGACCCGGTGGATGTGTTTGTGGTCAGCACCCGCAGCGGGCCGCATTTTGGGCAGTTTGTGTTTCCCAAAGCGGCGCTGGCAGCCCACGGTGTGGTGGCCCGCAGCGCGCAAAGTGGTGGTCAGAGCGGTAGCCCCGGTGGCAAACGCGCCCTGCGTGTCTACCCGCCGTGGGACACCACGACCAGCCGCCAGGCGCAGACCACGCAAGCCTGGCAATTGGCGTACTTTCTGCACCTGTCAGACGGCGCTGCGGTGGACCTGGCGCGGGCTAAGTCACTACTCGCGCCGCAGGTCTAGTTGCCACCCGCATCTGGGGCGCGCACCGTGGTGCAACGGGCAGGGCCGCAATACGCTTAACGGCGCGGCAGCGACCATCCGGCCTGCTGGTTGGCCTTGTCGTTTTCGTAGTCCCAGATAGAGCCGCAGCGGTCGCAGCGGTAGCGCGTAACCGTCACGCTGCGTCCGTCGCGGTCTTCCTTGCGGTTGTCGCCCTGCACCAGCTCGGCATGGCCGGGGGCGCGGCGCCAGTTGCGCTGGATGCCCCTGCACGGCTCGCACAGCGCGGCCTCGCGTGCTTCCTGGGCGGCTTTGTACTTGTCGGTCATGGAGGGGTTTCTTTGGCTGCGCCGTAGTGTGGGTGAAAGGGGTCAATTGGCGCCGCAGCGCGTATGGGTTCGCAGGCATGGTACGCCACGCGCGCCAGCAGTGCAGCGTGGTGCCGACCCCGTTACTTTTGCATGCCAGGTTTGCAGCAGCTTTACCGTGGTGGGTCGTCCTTGTGTCGTGGCTGGCGTTGTACAGGTGTCGCAAGCACTTTTGCGCCACATCAGGAGCAGCACCATGAAATTCTCACCCTCCGCTTGCATTGCCGCAGTCTGCGCCACGGCGGCCCTCGCACTGACTGGCTGTGTGGTCGCCCCCGTCGGCTACGATGCTCCTGCCTATGGCGATCCTGCCTATGTCGCACCACCCGGCGTGGTCTATGTTGCCCCTACCTATGCCATGCCCGGGCCGGGCTACCTATGGCAGTTCCACGTCCGTTACGGCTGGGGCTGGTACCACCCAAGCCACGGCTGGCATCGCGGCTGGCGATAAACCTGCTACCGGTAAAAACACCGCCAGCCGCGCGGCGCGCAGGCGAGATACAGCGTGAAGAGCTTGCTTAGTGGTAGACGACTTGGTTGTCTACGCTGTACAAAACGCAGGGTTGCTGGGCCCGTTCTTCACAGCGTTTGAGCGCCAGCGCGCCTACGTCCTCTGTGCCACCCGCCACATAGGCCCAGTGTTGCCGCGTGGGCGCGACGGCAAAGGCCCGGGGCAACTTCGCTTGCAGGTAGCGCTGGTACTGCTCCCGGCCGGCCGGCGCATCCAGCGGCAGTTTGTCCAAGTCTCCCAAGGCCGCATAGCCGCTGGGCGCAAACTGCTGGGCCCGTTGCCGCTCGGGCAAGGTGTTCTGGTCGGGGCTGGAAATGCGGCGCAGGTCCGTCACCACGCCACGCTCCAGCGCATTGGTGGCGATGGGCTCGCAGCCGGTGGGCTTTTGTGTCGTCAGGCCATCACAGAAAAACACGCTGTGGCCCAGGGTGGTGCCTACATCCGGGTGGAAGAAGTTGGCCGCGCCCTTGTTCTTTTCAATGGCAATCCACCGCCGGACCAGATCCGGGTCGGCCTTGCCGTCGGAGTATTTGAGGATCCAGTCGTAAAGCCCGCTCCTGGCGACGGATTGCCGGTCCAGATTGCCACTGGCGTCGTAATGCCCGTGGAAGCCCACATAGGTGCGGTCGGCCGGATAGTCGTCGGTGAAGAGCCGGGTTTTGCCGCCCAGAAACATGCGCGAGCACGACGAAATGCAGTAGCCAGAGACCGCAGTGGTCACCCCGGCAGCGCGCAGCCATTCGCCCACGCCGTAGCCCGTGCGCGCATTGCCGCCGTGCGAGTTGCGCAGCACCACCGTGTCGATGTTGGGGTTGGCCGCAAAGGCATTTTTCACCATCACCAACTCCGTGCCCGTGACGGGCCCCGACAAGATGATGGTGTTGCCGTGGGTGGCCAGCTCCATGCCGTGGCCCGCCAGGGCGGCCAGGCCCCAGGCCGCGAGGGCGCAGAGGCGGCGTACAGTGGTGCGCGCCATGGGTCAGACCTTGGCCGGCCGGTGCAGCGCGCAGAGCTTGTTGCCGTCCGGGTCGCGCAGATAGGCCAGGTAGAGCTGGCCGCTGGCCGCCGTGCCGCGCAGGCCCGGAGGGTCTTCACAGGTAGTGCCGCCGTTGGCTACACCGGCCGCATGGAAGGCGTCCGCCTGCTCTGGCGACTCCATCGTGAAACCTATGGTACCGCCATTGCCGTAAGTGGCCGGCTCGCCATTGATGGGCGTGGTGATGCCGAAGGTACCGCCGGGGCTGCGGTAGAAATAACGGCTCTTGTTGGCCACGCCCGGGCCTATGCCCAGCGTGCCAAGCACCGCGTCGTAAAACTTCTTGGAAACCTCAAGATCGCTAACACCGACCATCACATGACTAAACATAGTTACCTCTTGGTGGGAGCCCAGAATGGGCGGAATGGAAACGGTACGATGGTACACAGCGTTTGGCGCAGCGGCTGCGCCTGCCGGCTGGCCCCGCTTCAGGGCAACGGCTTGGGTACAAAGCCAATCGTCAGCCCCGCGTCGGTCACGGTGATGCTGCCCGGCTGCATGCCCAGCCCGTCGGGCAGTGCCAAGTCTTGCGGGCGCATGCGGTGCAGCACCACCTCCAGCAACGTGCGCTCAGCCAGCGCCGGGCCATAGGTATTGAGCAGCGCCACCACGCCGGGCTGCAGGCTGGGAAACTGCAGCCGGTTAAAGCGCAACTGGTGCGCCCGCACCGTGCGGTCTGTGGCCTCGTAGCGCAACGCAAACTCCACATCCAGCGTGCCCTGGTGTGTGCGCTCCAGCGCCGGGCCAGCGGCCACCACGTCCATCACCGCGCCCAAGCGGTTGACTGCTGGCAGCATGCGCAAGGTGGGTACCTGCACGTCCAGATTCAGCAGGCCTTGCACGGGGAAGCGCAGCGGAAAGCGTTGGGCTACGGCGGCTTGCAGTTGGACGATGGAGACGTTGTAGTGCGGTGGGGGCTGGGGTTGGTCTTCAGGCTCGGGTGTGGTGGGTTGGGCCCAGGCTTGCTGGGCTAGGGGCAGGCACAGGGGGATGGGAAGGAAATGGCGGCGGCGCATCCGTGGGTCCTTTGAAGATCGAATTGTGCGCTTGGGGGTAAATGCTTTGTGGCTGGTCTGCGCACGGTCAAATATGCCCACATCCTTCGAGTCCGCACAGTCCTTCTTTCTCGTAAACAGGTTGAATATCCCCCGAATGGGGGATGTGAATTTACGTTCGCATCTGTACTATCTGAAACTGGAATTCACAGTCATCATTGCCAGCGGATGCGCTGACATGATGCTCAATAAAAACACAATCCTGCTTTGGGGAGAACAAATGGCAGATGTCTTCATTAGCTACTCTATTAAAGATGAGCAGTTTGCTAATTTGGTGCACGGACACCTTCTCTCCCAGGGCCTCGACGTTTTTCTCGCAGCAATCAGTCTGAAAGTTGGCGAGCATTGGACGCCTCAGATTGTCGAGGCGTTAAGGGGGGCTGAATGGGTGTTTTTTCTTGCAAGTAAAAATGCATTGGACTCAGTGAATGTGCAGCAGGAGGTGGGGGGAGCAATTTTCAACAAAAAGAAATTAGTACCAATCATGTGGGACCTGCTTCCGTCGGAACTTCCTCGCTGGGTGTCTGACTATCAAGGATTGGTCTTGACAGGCGAAACGATGGAGAGCATCGATTTACAGGTTTCCAAGCTAGCTGCAACAGTTAAGGCTAGCAAACTCAAGGCTCAACTCGTGGCTGCTGCGGTGTTCGCAGTCGGCTTGTGGGCCATGTCGCAATGAGTCATCTGCTACAAATCGGCAGTTAAATCGAAAGCCTTTTACGCCTAAGCAGTAAAGATCGCTGCAATATGCAAAGCAGTTCGGAGGACCATGCTAAATCAGACTTTCTCCTCAAAAAGCTTCTTACGACTTCTTCGTAAACGAGACATCATTAATCACTCCTTGGGAGAGAGTGTCGAGGAATACACGCAAAGATTACAAGTTGTTGATTTCCGTTGAAAACTGATCCACTTCGAGCAGATATTTCCAGCCAAATTTGATCCACGTTGGCCCTACCCTGCTAGTTTTTAAAGCAGGGGGAATTTAGGAGTGATAGACGTGG
>JACXTT010014694.1_pt1 | contig 10228 bp, 5 predicted proteins | sample 9270951 | NCBI WGS metagenome assembly JACXTT01 (sample SAMN15532306, study PRJNA645909) | rock metagenome | isolation source: weathered quartz diorite | place: Puerto Rico | collected 2017-06-21
TCACGCGCCTCAGCCCCCCAACCCGGCGCCGGCCGAGCGTGTGGTGGTCCGCACCGGTTGTCGCGGCCGTCGCGGCCATCCTGTTGCTGGCGAATCCCGGCGACTGGGAGGGGCGGACGCGGCCAGGAGCGCGAATCGCCGGGATTCGCTCGCTCGCCGTGCGACCGCTTGCGGACCTGTCGCGCGACACGCTCCACTCCTGGTTCGCCGACGGCATGACCGAAGCCTTGGTTACCGACCTCGGCCGCATCAGCGCATTACGAGTGACGTCGCTGGGCGCGGTGCGGCAGTTCAAGGATACGGCATCGTTCCGCGACATGGTCCGTGACCTTCACGTCGATGCGGTCGTCGAAGGCGGAGTGCAGCGATCGGGTGACCGTGTGCGGGTGGACGTGCGCCTGATTGACGCAGCGTCCGGTTACCAGCTCTGGGCGGACCGCTTCGAGGAGAGCGATCGCAACCGCTTCGTGCTGGAGGACCGCGTCAGGCGGGGTATCGTGACGGCCTTGAGGGTTCCTGTATCGCCCTCGGAAGAGCGCAGCCTGGGTACTCCTCCCACGAGTAGTCCGGAGGCGTACGACCTGTACCTGCGTGGCAAGCTGGGGGTCAGAACGGTCACACCGCCGCGCCTGGCGGGCGCAATCCAGTTACTCGAAAAGGCGGTCGCGCTGGATCCCGGGTTCGCCGCGGCGTACGCGGAGCTGGCGCACGCCTACGCCCAACGGGTGTTCGCCGTGACCCCGAATGACACGGCGAGCTGGGAGCGCGCGCTCTTAGCCGGGGAGAAAGCGCTGCGGCTCCGTCCCGATCTCGCGGAAGCGCACTACGCCCGAGCGTACCTCCTGTGGGGCCCCGCCTACCGATTCCCTCACCTCCTGGCGATCCAGGAGTACCGCCGTGCGCTGGCGCTGAATCCGAGCCTGGAGGACGCGCACCACCAGCTGGGGGTGGTTTACAACCACATCGGATTCCAGGACGACGCGATCGCCGAATTCCAGCAGGCCCTGGCTCTGGACCCCACCGACCTGCTCGCCGAGCAGCGCATCGGGGTTGCCCTCGTCCATCAGGGGAAATACCAGGACGCCCTGCGCGTCCTTCGACAAATCCCTCCTGACAGGAACCCGCCCCTCTGGCACTACCACGTCGCCTGGGCGCTGCTGCATCTCGGCCAGGACAGCCAAGCGTCAGTGCTGATCGAGCGCTACTTGCGCGTGCACCCCGAGGATCCGGGGGGCCTGCTCACCAGCGCCCGCGCCTTCCTGCGCGCGGAGCGCGGCGACGCGCGGGGCGCGGAGGAAGACATCCGCAGAGCCGAAGCGATCGGTGCCAAATACATCCACTTCCATCATTCCGCCTCCCGAATCGCCTCAGCGTATGCCGTGCTCCGCCGACCGGGCCCGGCCGTGCAATGGCTGCGTCGGGCGGCGGACGATGGGCTCCCCTGCTACCCCTGTTTCGCGACCGACCCGGACCTGGATGGTATCCGGAACGACACGGGGTTCGTTGCCTTCATGAAGGAGCTGAAGGCACAATGGGAGCAGTACCGCGCGGCGCTCCGGCCGTGAGCCCCCATAGCCTCCGGCCACGGTGCATTAACGTTAACAGTGCTCGTCCCGCTGCGACCATCGGCGAACGCCGTGATGGTGGCAGTCCCGGGAGCGAGCGCCGTCACGACGCCCGCGGGCGAGACCGTGACCGTCGCGGCATTGTCGCTTGACCAAGTGACAGGAGACAGCCTGAGCGTGTCGCCGACGGCATCCCTCAGGGTGACGGTCAGGGTCAACGACTGGCCGGCCAGCAGCGTCGCGCTCTCGGGCCGCACCCCGATCGTCGCTGTCGCTCCCACACGCTCGGCCTCGAACGAAGTCACCCATGTGTTGCTGTCGGGGCAAGTGGCCCCGCCACCGGTCATACGGTCCAGCAGCACCCCTGTCGTTGCGACTCCGTACTGGCAGCCCATTGTAAAGGAGAGGAGGCGACCGTTGATCGCTCCGTTACCCACCGGCCGGGAGGTCTCGTCAGGACAATCACCGGCCCGAGACGCGGTTCCGGTGAAGCTGAGCCTCGTTTGCGTGAGCACTATCGAGCCCGTGTCACTGCAGAGGTAGTACGGATAGTCGTCGTAATTACCGCCGTACCAGGTTTCGGCGAACCGCCATTGGCCGCTGATGTCCACCGGAGGGCCGATGACCGTAAGCCACGAGCCGCCGCTCCAGTTCTCGACGCTGGCCCCGATCGCGGTCGTTCCTGCGGCTAGCGTGGTCACGATCCCTGTTGGCGAGACGCTTGCGACAGTGGAGTTCGAGCTGCTCCAGTTGCCTGAAAGGCCAAGCACCGGTGTGCCGTCGCCATCACGCACCGTGGCTTCGAAGGCCCTTGTCGCTCCAACTCCTAGCGTATCGTCAGCGGGCGTGACCTTGACCGATAGCCCGCCGACGCCGCCCGTGACCTTCGTCGTCCCCCTCTGTGCATCCGCAGTTGCGGCGATCGTCGCGGTGCCGGTCGCAGCAATGGCCACTGAGGTCCAGAGCCCGGAAGCCCCGACCGCCGCGACGCCGGGACGGTCGCTCGACCAGGTGACCGGGCGGAAGAACACACGCCGCCCGGCAGTGTCCCGAAGCTCGGCCGTCACACGGATCGAGTCGCCGACCGGCCACCAGATGGGACCCGGGTATATCGTCACGGACCCGAGAGGCCCCGCCCGTCGAGCTTCCCAGATGCCGTGGGGCGAGGAGGTGCAGAACCACTGCCCGCTCATTCGCGATGGGGGTGAACCCGACACCGTGGCGTCGTACTCGCAGTACGGCAGGCCCCAGTCCCGGAGCAAGAGGGGCGCGGAATAGAAGGTGATGGCTCCGTTGCGAGACTGGACGTCGTAGATCGAGTTCGGGGACCAGGGTCCGACTTGATCGCGCATCGGGACGTGCTGAGTCAGTCCCTGCCCGAAGTCGTAAGACCCTTCCTCTGCGCCCACCGCATTGCCCGATGGATCGGTTGAGGTGCTCGTAAAATCCCACACGCCGCTGATGTCGAGAGGGGCGGTCGTGGCGGTGCAGGTTACCGAGAAGGCAGCCGAGGCCGTCTGGCCGGCGACGACCTCCACCGGGCGCGGGTTGGCCGCCCCAACTGGCGCGCAATTCGGGGCCAGGCCGGCGAGGAGCACGCTGTGGCGGCCGGCACTCAGCCCGGATAGCGTCACCGTCCCGTTCGACGGAATCACTCGCCCCGCCCCACCGTCGATGGCGACGCTGTAGCCATTCGTATCAAGCTCTGCGCCCGTGGTCGTGACGCTCACCTGGACCGCGCCGATGGCTGGCCCGATTGAGTCGCTGCATCCTGCCGCGAGCAGCAGGAGGAGCGCCCACGCGGTTCCACGCGTCGCGTTCATTGGACGCCTCCTGCGAGTGTAAGGCCGTCCGTCGCGTTGGTTACGACATCTTGCGCGATCATCAGCAGCGAGGCGCCCTGCGCTTCCGACAGGATGCCGGCGGCACGGAACGCCGCCACCTGATTGCTGAACGCACCGAGCTTGTGCATCACAGACTCGGTCTCACCATCGGCCAGCTTCCGCAACGCGCCCGCGAGTTTGGCGTCCAGCGAATTGCCTTGACCGTCGTTCAGAACGCCGTTTTCTACGAGCCGCGCGACGTGGCGCTGGAGAAACCCGAGCCGCTGCGCCGCCGCTAGCGGCGGCGTAACGTGGGTGCCGCCCTGTTGGGCGCGGTCGATCGCCAGTTGAACCAAGCCCGAGGTCTTCGCCCAATCCACGAATTCATTGATGTACTGGAGCCCTGCGCCGCTGTGATCCGCCGCGGTGTCCGGCACCACGATGGCCAGGTTGGCGATCAGGAAGTTGTCGGGCAGCAACCGTCCGCCGCAGCAGGCGATGAAGGCGAGCACCTGCGGCCCCCGGCCCCCGGCAAACGCGTCCACTTGTCCCGTGCGCAACAGGTCCAGCGCCTGGGGAGTGGCGGGCGTGCGCACCAGCGTTCCGTACTTGAGGGTGCGACTGAGATAGATATCGGGGGAGCTGCCCTGCGCGACAGAGATCCGCACGCCGGGGGCATCGACGTCGGCGACCCTCTGAAACGCTTCATCTGCACGGACCAAATAGGTGTTGTCCACCCCGACGTGGGGAATGGCCGCCGTGATGCCAGGCGGCTCAAGCGTCTGATCGAACGCGAAGGCCGCATCCCAGTCGCCGTTCGCGAGCCCCGTCAGCAGCGGCGGCACTCCCAGATAGGCGATCGCCGCGAACTGCACGTGCGTTCCTTCTGCCAGTTTGCAGCTCATGTCTATTCCCGGCCCCGTGAGGGCACCCGTGAGCGGGTTCCGCGTTGCGTTGTTCCGGTTGTTGTAGTTGAACGCCACCCGCATGACACCGCTCGGCGCGAGATCGTGCAGGACTGCCGCATCGGCGTCCCCTTCCCAGCTCGCGCCGTCTACGTCGCACACGAAACCGGAAACGGCCGCCGCCACTTGATCGGCGCTGATCGGGGTGCGTGGAGCGATCGGCCCTTTGTCGAGATTGCACGCCAGCGCCGGCGCAACGAGCGCCGCCGCCAGCCGCACCAACGTTCCACGTGTCGCGTTCATCGTCCACCTCCGGCAGAGATCTCGTTGGTTGCCGCGTCCCACTCGTCTTCATCGGGCAATCGCGCCGTTAGCAAGTAACGCCACCAGATCTCGCGCGGGGCGCAGCAGCTGCCGTCCGCGTTGAGCAATGGGTCCAGGTCGTGGACGGGGGAGCCATGAGCGGTGGTCCCGACGAATCCCAGCTGCGGCACCAGGTCGGTGACGAGCATATGTGTGAACCCGTAAGGCGGCTCGCTCTCCTCGGGCGCGACGGCCGGCCCGAAGGCCGACAGGCCCAACGAGTCCCAGCCCGCGCGAATCGCCCGAAAGAAGGCATCGCGATCGTGCGCGATCCCCCAGTAGCGATCCGCGGGTGTGATGTGGGTGGACTCCCACGAGGGCGCATCGGCATGGACGCTGTCTGTAACGGAGGAGAACAGCACCACGCGCGCGACCAGCCGGATCTTCGCGATCGTCGCCGCCTCGTTACCTCCCTGGGAGTGGCCGCTGATGGCGATCTGCGACCACTTCGGCTTCGCCCCCGCCAGCAGGAACCTGGCCCACCCCTCGTCCGGGTACTGCGCCGCGAGGAACTGCAGCAGCTTGGTGAGCCGGTTGTCGATGCTGTTCGCCCGGGTCACGTTCGCGAGCGGGCTCCGGTCGATCCCATCAACGACTTCGAGACGCGCGTTCTCATAGCACGTGGCAGGATCGGGATCGATCGGACAGACTGCCCCAAGCCCCCCAAGTATCGTTGCATACGACAAGCCGATGACGTGGTACCCCAGCCGCGCCGCCTCCTGCTGCACGCGCTGGAACATCGCAGGGGTCTGGCCGCGGCCCGGCATGAACACCAAGAGTTTGTGGTTCGTCCGGGCCGTCGTGTCGAGCCAGGCATAGTGATGGTCGAGGAACTGGTCGATGGCGGGGTCGGTCGCCTGCGGCGCGACGATGTGCTCGACGAGCGGCACGACCGGCGTTGCGGCCGCGTCGAAAGCGGGCGACCGCGGCCCGACCGGCTTCTCCGGATTGCATGCCAGCACCAGCGCCGCCAGCGCTGCGCCGGCGGCGAGCCGTCCACTGATTTGTCTCATCGCGTTCCTCCTGTGAGCTGTGATTGCCGTGCCCCTGCAGCGGGGCTAGGTTTCGCTTGCGGCGCTAGGTTAGGGGAGCCGCGTCACGCCCTTGTGATGCGACCGTCACGCCGGCCGTAACGGCGATCCCACACTGCTCGTGAGCCTCTAAACCGCGCCGCGCATCGCCGAGGCCTCGCATGATCGAGCTCCGCCTGCTCGGGAGGTTGAGCCTCACCGGCGCCGACGGGCGCGACGTGCGGGCCCTGCTCGGTCAACCCCGGCGCCTCGCGCTGCTCGCCTATCTCGCCGCCGCGACACCCCCAGGCTTCCACCGCCGTGACAGCCTGCTGGCGCTGTTTTGGCCGGACCTCGACCAGGAGCATGCCCGCGCGGCGCTGCGCCAGGCGCTGCACGTCGTGCGCGACGCGTTGGGGGTGGACGTCGTCGCGAGCCGGGGCGACGAGGAAATCGGCCTGAACTTCGATCAGGTCTCGTGTGACGTGGCTGCCTTCGGGCGCGCGGTCGGCGGGCAAGACTTCCGAGCGGCGCTGGACCTCTATCGGGGCGATCTGCTGGAAGGATTCTTCATTTCCGGCGCGCCGGACTTCGAGCGGTGGCTCGAGACCGAGCGCAGTCGGCTGCGGGCGATGGCGTCACGGGCGGCCCGCGCGGCGGGGGAACGCTGCGAAGCCGACGGCAATCTCACCACCGCCGTGCACTGGGCTCGCCGATCGCTGGACCTCGCCCCAAACGAAGAGGCGTTGCTGCGCCGTCTGATCGCGGTCCTGGACCGGCACGGCGACCGGGTGGGCGCGCTGGAGGCGTACGAGCAATTCAGGGCACGGCTCGCCAAGGAATACGAAGCCCAGCCGGCCCCCGAAACGGAAGCTCTCGTTGCCGCCGTACGGGCGCGCCAACGCGCGCAGCCGCCGGACGCCTTGCCCGCCGCCAACCTCCTCCCCCGCTTGCAGACCGGCCTCGCTGCTCGCTATCAGGTCGAGCGCGAGCTGGCCCACGGCCGCATGGCCACCGTATTCCTCGCGCACGACCTGAAGCACGGCCGCCCGGTGGCCATCAAGGTGCTGCACCCCGAGCTCGCCGCCGCCGTCGGCACGACGCGGTTTCTGCGAGAGATCGGGTTCGCCGCCCAGCTCCACCACCCGCACATCGTCCCCTTGCACGACTCTGGTGAACAGGACGGGTTGCCCTATTTCGTCATGCCGTACGTGGAAGGTGAGTCGCTGCGCGACCGCCTGGAGCGCGAACCGCAGCTGCCGGTGCCGGAGGCCCTACGGATCGCCGGCGACGTCGCGAAGGCCTTGGCGTACGCCCACACCCTCGGCGTCGTGCATCGCGACATCAAGCCGGAGAACGTCCTGCTGGAGAACGGCCATGCCCTCGTGGCGGACTTCGGGATCGCGCGAGCGATCAGCACCGCGGGCGGCGAGCGACTTACGGAAACGGGGATCGCCCTGGGCACGCCCGCCTACATGAGTCCCGAGCAAGCGGTGGAAGACGGACCCATTGATGGCCGCGCCGATCTCTATGCGCTCGGCTGCGTCGTGTACGAGATGCTGGCCGGGACGCCGCCGTTCACCGGGCCCACCGCCCAAGCCATTCTGGCGCGGCACGCCGTGGACCCAGTCGCGCCGATCCGGACCGTGCGAGACACTGTTCCCCGCGGAGTGGAGCAGGCGGTACTGAAAGCCCTGGCCAAAGTGCCGGCGGACCGCTACCCCGGCGCCACCGAGTTCGCGGAGGCGTTGACCCAACCGGCCGTCGAGCAAGGGTCGAGCGGGCGTCTAGCAAAGAGCCGGGGAGCAAAGCTCGCCCTCGGCGTGGGCGTTGCAACAGCGGGTGCACTGGCACTGCTGGTCGGCTTCAGGCTCGGGGTCGGACGGGAGCGGCCGCATCCCCGGATCCCATTGACCAGCAACGCCGAGGCGTACGATTTGTACCTCCGCGCCGACATGCTCGTCAGCGAGCGTCAGAATCGAGAGAACGATTCGGCCGCGATCACACTGTTCGAGCGCGCCGTCGCGCTGGACCCGAGCTTTGCCGCGGCCGAGGCGGGGCTGGCGCGCGCCTACGCGCTGCGCGTGAGCGAATTCGCTCCGGAGGACTCAGCGGCGCTTGAACGAGCCCAGTTGGCCGCGGACAAGGCGCTACGCCTCGACCCGAATCTCGCTGAGGCGCACCTCGCCCAGGCCCGGCTGCTGTGGGGGCCGGCCGGCCACTTCTTCCACGAGCGAGCGGCTCAGGAAGACCGGCGCGCCCTGAGCCTCGACCCGAACATGCGTCGGGCACACGGGTCTCTGGGGAATATCTACCTGCACATCGGCCTGCTGGACGAGGCGATTGCCGAGCTCCAGCAGACGCTCGCGATCTCGCCGCGCGAGGACAATGCCCTGCGACGCATCGCGGAGGCGCGCGCGTACCAAGGGCGCTATGACGAGGCCCTGAGGATCCTGAGCCAGGTAGAGCCGGAGGCCAACCCGCCGTACTGGTACTATGAGATGGCGGTCGTGCTCCTCCATTTGGGCCGGAGCGACTCCGCGTTCGCGATAATGCAGAACTACCTGGGGGCGCATCCCGAAGACCGCGGCGGCGTCGTGACGAGCGCGCGCGCCGTGTGGTACGCCATGGCGGGTGATGCGCGCCGCGCGGGCCAGGACGTGCAGAGCGCCGTTGAGAAAGGGAAGGGATACATCCACTTCCATCACGCCGCGTACCACATCGCCTTGACGTACGCCCTGCTGCACCGGCCGGACTCGGCCGTCCAGTGGCTCCATCGGGTGGCCGAGGGCGGTTTGCCCTGCTATCCGCTGTTCGACAAGGACCCGTTCCTCGACAACATCCGAGCGGATCCCAGATTTAGCGCCTTCTTGCGCGAGCAAAAAGCGCAGTGGGAGCGGTTCCGGGCAACGCTCTGAGCGCCCCGGTTGACGCAGGTCGCGGTACGAGGTCTCTTCGAGCCGTCATGGCAACACAACCCCGGCTCGGAGGGCCTATGCGGTGGTGCCTGTGGAGTCTCCTCGGTCTCACGCTGATCGCCACCCCGCTCACGGCGCAGGGTCTGCGGGACAAGATCTCCCAGCTGTTCATCTTCGCCGACGGCAAGGATCCGCTGTTCCTCGGCGGCACCGCCGGCTCCGACTCGGCCACCGCGCTGCACGCCGACCACTTCGTCCCCTCGGCCGTGTCCGACAACGGCACCCTGATCTCGTTCATCGGAGCGGCGATCAGCCAGAACGTCGCGAACCTCCCGGTGAGCGCGACCAGCGGCGGCTCCACGTTCCGCTTCGAAGGCGGTGTTCCCGTCCCGACGTCGCGCTCCCCGGGCTCGGTGTTCAGCGAGCGCGCCCAGACCCTGGGCCGCGGCCGCGTGTTCGTCGGCGCCAACATCAACCGCCTGCACCTCGAGTCGCTGCGCGGCGTGAGCCTTAACGGCATCGAGATGACGTTCACTCACGAAAACGTCACTGGCCGGCAGTGCGACAGCATCGTGGGCTCCTCGTGCACACCGTACGGCGTCCCCACGCACGAGAACGATGTGATCGCGCTGCGCCTGGCGCTCGACATCGACATGACCGTCACGTCGTTCTTCATGAGCTTCGGACTGCTGGACCGCGTGGACATCGGGGTGGTCCTGCCCATCGTGTCTACCTCACTGCGCGGTACGAGCGACGCGCAGATCATTCCGTTCGGCGGCACGACCGCGCAACACTTCTTCGGGGGAACACCCGCCAACCCGCAGCTGTCTACTTCTCGATTCGTGGACGGATCCGCCACCGGCATCGGGGACATCGCCGCGCGCGTCAAGGTCAATCTGACACAGACGGAACGCACCACCTTCGCGATTCTCGGGGACGTCCGTTTCCCCACGGGGAGCGAGGACGACCTCCTGGGCTCGGGACACGTCGCGGCCCGCGGCTTGGGCATCGTGTCGGCGCGATTCGGGGCGTTCTCGCCGCACGCGAATCTAGGATACCTCTACCGGAGCGGGAGCTCGCAGAACAACGCGGTCCTCGCGACCGTCGGGTTCGATCACCTGATGGCGCCGTGGGCCACGATGGCGGTCGACCTGGTCTCTGAGCTGCAAGTCGGCGAGAGCAAGCTCCGCCTGCCGGGCCCCGTGACCTACGACCTGCCCTTCCGGCGGACGATCAACGTCACGAACATCCCGAATGAGCGCGATGACCTCATCAACGGGTCGTTCGGCTTCAAGTTCACGACGCGCGCGGGAGTCACGCTGGTGGCCAACACCCTGGTGCCGCTGAACCGCGGCGGGCTGCGGCCCAACATCCTGTGGACCGCCGGGGTCGAGTACAACTTCTAGGAACGGCTAGCGGATCGTAGTGAGCCGCCACCCGACGGAGTCCACGACGAGGATCGCCCGGAACGTAACGGGTCGCCGCTCGGCGCGGCCCGTGGTGGCGTTGTCGTATTCGTAGACTCCGCTGACGATCGTTTCGGCCGTGATGCCCGAGAGACGCACGGCCGTGACCGTCAGGCCGGCCTTGAGATTCCGCACGGATTGGAAGAAGTCCTGCCAGCTCTGTTGCTGCGACGACGTG
>JACXTT010014695.1_pt1 | contig 10225 bp, 5 predicted proteins | sample 9270951 | NCBI WGS metagenome assembly JACXTT01 (sample SAMN15532306, study PRJNA645909) | rock metagenome | isolation source: weathered quartz diorite | place: Puerto Rico | collected 2017-06-21
GGCAGGGTGGCCGGGGACGGGGCGCTAAGAAGCACGGTGGACGTCTTGCTCGGCTCGCTCAACGGGTTGCCGACAACCAATATGTTGATCGCCTGCGTCGTCGTGCCCGCCGGGAATGTCAGCGTGCCCGACTGGGCGACATAGTCGATGCCGGCTTTCGCGGTTCCATTGGCGGTCGCGTACTGGACGGTCATCGCCTGTTGGCTGGCGCTCGAGAGCGAGACCGTGAATGTAAAGGGCGTCGTGCCCGCGTTGCCTTCGGGCAGCGCGACGTCGTTGATCGAAAGAGAGGGGATCGCATCGTCGTTCAGGATCGTGCCGACGGAAACCGGCGTTGCGATCGCGGCGTTAGTCGCGCCGGAGAGGTTCACGAAGAAGGTTTCGTCGGGTTCACCGATCGTGTCGCCGATGACCAGGACCGTGACGGTCTTCGTGGTTTCACCTGGTGCGAGGGTGAGCGTTCCAGACTGCGCCACGTAGTCGGAACCTGCTGTCGCGGTGCCATCGCTGGTCGCATATCCGACGGTGACCGTCGATGCGCTTGCCGTCGAGAGATTGACGGTGAAGGTGAAGGGCGTCGTTCCGGAATTGCCCTCCGGCAGCGAGACCGAAGGCGTCATCGTGATTGACGGAACGTTGTACGACGCGTGATACGAGCCCGTGTTCGCCGCAAACACGGCGTACTGGATGCCCTTGACGATCTGTAGTGTGTAGGCGACTGGCGTACCGTTGAACGTCACGCCGCCCAGCGCGCCGACGGGCGAGTTCGCCGGCAGCATCGCCTGGAGACCGTTCGCGCCGTGCGCCGCCGTGACCGTGAAATCGAGCCCCGTGCCGCTCCACACGAGGTTGCCGAACGACGATCCGTTGCGGCCGTCGAGCCACGTGACCATCTGACGCGCGGAGATGACCGGCACGCCGCGGGCCTGTGCCGATCCGACGATGAAGTCGGCGGCGGCGCTGAGCGCCTGGTATTCGTGCATGTTCGCGGTGAACGCGCCGTAATAGCCGTTCGGCCCGATCGCGTTGTCGAGCAACGTGTTGATCGTGGCGGGATATCCCTGCGCCGTCTCGTCGTTCATCTGCGTGACGGCCTGGTAAGCGTCAATCATCGTGCCGTCCAGGTCCGCAAAACGCTGCGGCATCCCCGACCCCGTGAACAGACCAGCCCACCGGCCGCCAATCCACGACGCGGGCCAGTAGTAGTAGGTCGTGTCGAAGCGGACGCCATGACTGGCTTCCACCTTCGCCTGCGTGGCCCAGTCGCTCCATACGAGACAGAGCGTTCGGTTGGTGATGGGCGCGGGGAGTGTCGGAATCGCCGCCGCGAAGGCCGCGAGCGTCGTCGTCATCACTGGATCGAGCGAGGTCGCCGTGTAGTCGGCGCAACTCGTGTTCAGCTGGATGCCGAGATCGAACCCGCGTGACATGTAGTCGCTGGCCTGCGCGCTGGTAAGGACGCCGGGCACCAGCAGATTGCTGGTGCTCCGGACGCACTCCCAGTTGGCGGCGTTGCAGCCCGGCGCGCTGAGCGTGGCGAAATGATCGAACCGTCCCGCCGTCATGCCGCCGCCGCCATCGTCGCCGGTCATGACCACTACCGCTTTGAGGTTCCACGGCAGATACCAGAAGCGCGGGAGCGGCTTCGCCGCAAGGGTCATCTGAATCGCCAGGTTTGCGAGGAGGCGCTGCAACTCGTCGGCCTGCGGGATCGTGACCTTGTTCAAGTCCACGTAATCGGGCTTCGGATCGGCCGCGGCGTTGCCGTAATAAAGATCGTCGGAGCGGATTGGGACGATCCCGTCGCGCTCCTGACCTGCCCATGCCGGATTGCCCTGCCGCGTGTAGACGACGGACCGCGCGACGTCGAAGGTGAACGCCGCCGCCTGGCCGCCGCTCACGCCAACGCTGCGGATCGTGGCCGCCGGGTTCGGCGTCGGTGTCGCCGCGTCGGCGTACAACGTCGCGATCGACGACGCGCCGTTCAACGTGTAGCGATCGGCGACGCCGTGGAACTGAATCGTTTGATTCACCAGCCCGGCGCCCGGACCCGATGCGGTGTTCAACAGCATGTACGCGTCGCCAAGCGTCGCCGACGCGTCGATCAGCCCGAGCAGAGACGCGAGCCGTTTGTCGGGCCGCATCGCGATCAGCCGGCCGCCGCCGTTGACCCACGCCGTCAGAGTCGACGCCTGCGCGTCGGTGAGCGCCGTCTCCGCGAGGATCGCGACGTCATAGCTCGCGAGCGTGGCTGCCGACAGCGACGACAGATCGGTGACGGTGAACTCGTTCAGTCCCTCTGCGCGCAGAATTTCGGCGTAGTACCGCCCGTACGGCAGCGACGCGTTCGCGATGACGAGAATCGGACCGCCCGGTCCCGAATCTGGCGGGGCCGTCGCGGCGCTGCCGGTCGTGAACGACCACGAGAAATCGGACGTCAGCCGGTTGCCCGCAAGATCGGCGACGCCCGAGGCGCCTCCCGCGAGCTTCGCGGTATATGTCGTCGCCGGCATCAGGCCCGCGGTCGGATCGAACGTCGCCTGACGCAGGAGCGTGTTGTAGGTCACCGTTCCGGTTACGAGCGCGTTCGAATCGTCTCGCAGCGTGAAGGTCGTGGCCGTCACCGTGTTCGGATCGATCGGCTCGCTGAAGATCGCCGACACGTTGGTCCCAACGTTGTAGCCCGACACGTTGGCCGCGGGAACGACGGAGGTGACCGTCGGCGGCGTGGTGTCGGTCGAGACCGACGTGTTGAACACGACGTCGGCCCAGTAGTTGCCGGCGACGCCCTGATCGGGAAACACCGAGGCGGACGAGTACTTGTAGGCGTCGCCTCCACCGTTGGGCACCGAGGGCCCGGTCAACGGACCGTTGGTGTAATCGGAGGTCGCGAAGAACCCCAAGTTGAACGCGTAGTGGCCGTGGGGAGCAAAGTACGACGCGACATACGTCGTGTTGGCGGCGACCGGCACGGGGTTCTGCAGCGTCACTTCCTGCCACCCGGACGCGGTCTCGGTCGTCGTCGTGGCCGTCGAAAGGAGCACGCCCGTGGTGGTCCACAGGTTGACGACGTGCGGCCCGGTGTTCAGCGCGCTCTTGTAGAAGCGGACCCCGGTGATGAAGCCGTTGATCGACGGGCGGACTTTGATCCCGAGCTCCACGGTCGATCCGTCGCCGCTGTCGCTCTGCCCCTGCCCGGATCCGCGGGCGTCAAAGGCCTGATCGGGCGTCAACGCGCCGAACAGCGTGCACGGACACGTCGGCGGCGCCTGCGCCAGGGCGCCCGGACTCCCGAGGATGGTCCAGACGACGAGAACACCGAGCGTGAGCGGCCGGAACCAGTACGGGGTTCGAGAGGGCTTCTTCATGGGAGCGCGCCTGTTGTGCGGACTTTGCGGGTCGGCCTTCGATGAATCGGAGTGCGTGGACGAGCGCTAGGACGTGGACGTGGACCGCGGCCCGCGAACGGGTGCGGCGGCGAGCCTCACCCGACGACTAGGGTTTGGCGGACGCGCTGGCCGGGGAGGAAACGCGACGAGCCCAGCGAGAAATCCGGAGCCGTACGAAATGTGCAGCAGTGGAAACGTCAGCGGAACGAGCAGCAGGTGCGGCCCGAGCGGACGTCGCGCGACACGGACCGTCGCGATCGCGGCCGCCACGGCGTACGCGCCGAGCACGCCGTACAAGAGCCACTTGAACGCAGGAACGACCAACGACGAAGCCGCGAGACTGGCGAGGCCTGCCACGAACAAGGGAGGAACGAACTGCCTGACGCGCATCTCGCGCAGATGCTTCTGCATCACGCGCACCTTCCAGAAACCGTACTGGGCGTACTGCCGGCACAGCCCGCGCGGAGTGCTCCTCGCGTAGTACCGGGACCGAATGGTCGGCGACAATCGGATTCTGCCCCCGCGCGCCAGCAGCCGGTAGTTGAACTCGTCGTCCTGGTTTCGGACGAGCTCTTCGTCGAACAGGCCGTTCCAGTCGAATACCGATCTCGGCCACGCTCCCAGATAAACCGTGTCCACCCATTCTTCCTTGTCGGAGTAGTGGAAGCGCGCGCCACCGACGCCGAACGGCGAGCTCGTGGCCAGCGCGACGGCTCGTCCGAACAGCGTGTCGCTGACGGCGTCCATCCGGCCGCCGGCGTTGTCAGCGTGTGAGCGCTGCAGGACCAGCACGCACTGTTCGACGTAATCGGGCGCGATGATCGTGTGGCCGTCGACGCGGACGATCACGTCGCCCCGCGCGGCGGCCAGCGCCAGGTTCAAGCCGGTGGGCACGATCCTGCGCGGGTTGTCGATCAGCGTCACCTTCACCGACGGGTACGCCGCGGCTGTTCTCGACACAATCGCCTTCGTGTCGTCGGTCGACATGCCGTCGGCCACGACGACTTCGTAGCGGTCCGCGGGATAGGTCTGGTTCAGCACGGCGCCGAGCGTGCGCTCGATGAACGGGCCCTCGTTTCTGATCGGGAGAATCACGCTGACGAACGGCTGCGTCGGTCTTCCCGTCATCGTGTACTCCCCATTGGCCGCGCCTGAAGCGGCCGAAAGCGCAGCTTGCAGGCGCACTCGAACGCGCCCACGTCGACCCCCTGGCCGAGCGGCCGCGGCAGGCCGTCGAAGTCGGTCGCGATGCCCTCGACCGCGATGCCCGCGTCGATGCAGGGGCTCTCGAGGGTGAGGTGGAAGTCGTGCGCCGCGGGATCGACCATTCTCGGATCGACGAACAGGTTACTGTTGGTCGTCGTGGTGGCGCCGGTCAGGTCGCGGTTGAAATTGTCGAAGAAGCAGTTGTGGGTGACGATCGTGTCGGCCGGCAGATTCAACAGTCCTCTCACGTTGTGCTGGACGATGTTGTTGACGACCGTCGCTGCCACGGCCTTTGCGATTTCGATCCCGGCGCCGTCGATCGCCGCGGCATTGCCGAACACCGTGTTGTTGGCCACCACGACGCTCGCCGCGCGCGGTAGAACACCGTCGCCGACCGAGATCCCGATTTGATTGCCCCAGACCAGGTTGTTGTAGATCCGTCCGCCAGAGCCCGTGTACATCCCGATGCCGGTGCCGAGATCTCCCCGGACGCCGTTGTCGTGGACGCGGCTGTTCCGCACGACGTTGTCGTCTGCCGAAAGCGGCGAGCCGTTGAACGGCGGCGTCTCCGGATAGGTGCCGGTGGCGCCCTGGTAGATGTGAATGCCGTGCCCGCCGTTCCGGTAAACGTCGCATCCGTCGATGACGTTGTGGCTGCCGGTCAGATAGATCCCGTGGAGGAATCGAGGGGCGGACAACCCGTTGTCATGGACGTCGAGGTTCAACAACTCGAGATAATCGCCGCCGAGAATTCCCTGCTGCGGAGCGTTCTTGATCTCGGTGTTCGCGATTCGAATGTGGTGCGAGAAATAATCGACCCTGATGCCGTCGTAGTAGACGTTGGCTGCATCGAGCACCAGACCGTCTATCACGATGTACTGCGCGGGACGGCCGCTGCGGCCGAAATAGAGCACCTGGCCGACGCTCGACGGCCGCAGAACGGGTCGATGCGTGGAATCGGCCGCTTTGACGACGACCGGGTTCGACCAGCTGGTGCCCGACGGGATATCGAGCAGCATTTCAGTGTACGTGCCCGGCTGTATCAGCAGCGCGTCGGCAGGACGGAGAACGGTCAGGCTCTTGGCAAATGTTCGGAAGGGACGCGCCGCCGAACCCACGTTGGAATCGTCGCCCTGCGGCGCGACGTAGTAGGTTGCCGCAGCGGCGGACGGGGGCCCGACGATTCGGGCACAGACCAGCAGCATGATGCCGACGCGAATCACGAGATGCGATAGATGCGGAGCGTCGGTCCGGCGAGCTCGTGGGACGGCCGCAGCTCCTTCAGCAGTGTGGCCCCCGCCGGAAGCGCCTCGTAGAAGTCTCGATAGCGTTTGGCCTTCGAAGCCGCAGCGGGGTCGGCCGACGCCGGCTCCGTCCAGCCGAAGCTGCTGACCACGACGTACTGGACCCCGAGCGCGCGGTACTCGTCCAGGCTTCGGACATCGGCGCGCAGCGATCCCGAGTCGTGCAGGATCTGAACGATGTCGTACCCCGGACGGTTGCCGTTGACGCGAAGCTGCTCGCGGAAATAGGTGCTCTCGCCGGAATAGCTGACGCGCCGCGTGCCGTCGCGCGCGGCAATCGTCGCCCCGTCCGCTCCGCCGCCTCGGACGATCATCTGCTCGAGGGTCCAGCGGCTCATCGGCAACGGCGGTCCGAAGGCGCTGAGATAGTACTTCCCGCTGTCCATCACGATCTTCGCGCCGGGCGCGATGTGCTCTTCGATCCACGCCTTGGCGGCGACGCGCGTGTCAGGCAAGGCGAGGCGACGACTCTCCACGTACGAGTCGCGCGCCGGCCCCGCGACGATCGCGATGGTGGCGATCGCCTGGGCAGCCGGCATCCAGTCCCTCCTGCGCACGACGAAGCCGACAACGTCGGTCAGAAGGGACGCCGCGAGGACGGTGAGCGGCGCGAACGCAATCACGGTGTGGTGGAGCTCCTTCGTCGCAAAGATCGCCAGGAACCCGATGAGCGCGAGCGGCTGGCTGGCCACTACGAGATCGACGGCCCGACGGCGGACGAGCGCGTACGCAAGACCGCCCCACGCCGCCACCGCAATCGGCGCGCCCATAGTGGTCGCCAGGGAGGTCAATGGAAAGAACGGACCTTCGACCCAGACCGGACCCGACGCGTACATCGCACCCGTGCTGCGGAGATCGGCGAAAAAGACGCGCCAGTCCAGCAGCGCGTACGGCGTGCCGGCGGCGAACAGCGCGATCGTCGCGGCGGCCGCGGCCAGGAGCTTCGGCTCGAGCGGCCGCGCCAGCAGCGATCGCTGCGGCGCCGACCGCGGCTTGAGCATGTGCGCGACCAGAATCGTGAAGACAACCAATCCGGCGTGATACACCGTCGACGCCGCGGCGCCCGCCGCCGCGCCGGCGGCGATGTACTCGCGCCACCCATCGCGGCCTCGCACGATGTCGCATGCGAACCACACGGCGACCAGCACGAGCAGACCGGCCGGCACGTGTGTCTTCACGTAATGCGAGAAGGTGACGTGGTACACGCAGAAGGCCAGCAACGCCGCAGCGGAGAGACCGACCCGTACGCCGTAGTGGCGCTTGCCCAGTCGATACGCGAGTGCGACGGTGAGCACGCCGCACGTCGCCGCGATCAGCCGCCCCGGGAGATAGAACGGCGTCGCATCGGTGAAAAAGAGTCGGACGAAATCATCCGACGATCCGAAAACCCCGACGAGACGGCCGCCGATGTACGCGATGCCGTACACGAGAAACAGCGCGTACATGTACAGCGTGGGGTACACGAAGTAATGGGGGTTGAGATCGCCCGTGCCGAAGCCGACGGCGTGATTCACGATCAGCGCCTCGTCCGGGTAGAAGACATACGGCAGGCCGAACCGAATGCCGACCAGGCGGAGGCCCGCGGCGGCGGCGAGAATGGTCACGAACGCCACGACCTCGGCCCGCGGATTCTGCGAGGGCGTCGTCATGGTGTTTGGCTCATCATGGGCTCGGGAGCTGGGTCCCATTCCGACTCCGGCTCGTCGCCTGCCACGGCCTCGACGAGGTACCGCGGCCGCTGCCGCGACTCGTCCAGCGCGCGCCACAAGTACTCGCCGAGCACGCCCATCATCAGCATCTGGACGCCGGCGACCACCAGCAGCGTGACCATCAGCGACGACCATCCTTCCACCGGCGCGCCGGCGATCGAATGCGCCACGATGAAGCCGGCGTAGAGAAAGCCGAGCAGCGCGACGAGGAAGCCAACGTAGGACATCGCGCGAATCGGCAGCGAGGTGAACGAGGTCACCGAGTCGACGACGAGCTTGAGTTTCTTCGCCAGGCTCCACCCGGACCGGCCGTGGAGCCTCGGCTGCTTGTCGTAGGCGACGGCGGTCTGGCGGTAGCCCATCCACGTGATGAGCGCGAGGATGCTCACGTTGCTCTCGCGGAAGCGGCGCACCGCATCCACCACGCGCCGGTCGATGAGCGCGAAGTCGGCGCCCGTGCCGGGCATCTCGCGGATGCCGACGAGCCGCCGCATCATCCAGTAGTAGATGCGCGCGAACGCGAGCGTGCTCGCGCGCTCTCCCGCGCGGTGCTGGCGAACGGCCCACACGACGTGCGCGCCCTTGCGCCATTCCTCCAGCAGCGCCGGCAGGGTCGCCGGCGGATCCTGAAGATCGGCGGCCATGATCACCGTACATCGGCCGCGCGCGTGGTGCAGCCCGCACATCATCGCGGTGTGCGATCCGAAGTTGTGCGCGAACCGCACGCCGCGGACCCGTGGATCCAGCGCGCAGAGATCGCGGATCACCGCGAACGTCTCGTCGTTCGAATGATCGTCGACGATGACCCACTCCCAGTCGATGCCGAGCGGATCGAGCGTCATCGACAGGCGATCGCGCAGGACGGCGAGATTCTCGGCTTCGTTGTACGCGGGCGTCACGATCGACATGAGCGGCGCCGGCCGAGTCTGCGTCGAGGGCGAGATTCTCGCCCTCGAGCGGGTGCTGCGATCGCGCAGCGACGCGTCGATGTGCAGCGGACCGACATCAGGGAGATCGCGCATGGTGCTACTTGGCTGCGCCGACGGCGGGGGCGCCGAGTCGTCGTTCGAGCGCGAGCGATAGCGACCGGATGACATGTTCGTGGTCCTCTTCGGTGAGCTGCGGGAAGAGCGGAAGAAGGATCGACCGATCCTGTGCGCGTTCGCTCTCGGCGAGCCGCCGGCAGCCGCGCGGCGCGCACCCTTCGGCACACTGCCGACCGGCGCCGCACGTCCACACGCCGTCGACGCGCTCCGCCTCGCGGTGGGCGCACATCACGCCGCGACGGGTCGCGATTCCCTGATCCAGCAGGTCCTGCATCACCCGCTTCTGATCCAGCGCGTCGTCGAGCCGCGCGCAGTAGCTTTGCCAGTTGGTGCGCGCCCACGAGGGTTCGTCCGGCGGCGTGATGCCGGGAATCGATCGAAGCGCCGCGCCGTAGCGCGCCGCGAGCGCGCGCCGCCGCGCGAGCATGTCAGGCAGCCGCTTCAGCTGCTCCCGCCCGATGGCCGCCTGAACGTCGGTCAGCCGGTAGTTGTAGCCGAGCTCCGGGTACGACTCGAAGATCACGACGGAGGCGCCGTGCCGAACCGTGTCGGGGACGCTCATGCCGTGCTGGCGCCAGGCCTTGAAGCGGCGATCGAGCTCTGCCGACGCGGTCGTGAGCATGCCGCCGTCACCGGTGGTTACGAGCTTGCGCGGGTGAAACGAGAAGCAGGCCACGTCGGCGTGGGGCTTCCCGATGCGCTCCCACCGGCCCTGCCATTCGATCTCCGAGCCGATGGCGCAGGCGGCGTCTTCCACGACCTTCAGCGAATGCCGCGCGGCAATCCCGAGGATCGCGCGCAGGTCGCATGGCATGCCCATTTGGTGCACGCACAAGATCGCCCGCGTCCGCGGCGTGATCGCTTCCTCGAGGCGTGCGGGATCCATGTTGTACGAATCCGGCTCGATATCGACGAAGACCGGCGTGGCGCCACAGTAGCGAATGCAGTTCGCCGTCGCGATGAAGGAGTGGCTGACGGTGATCACTTCGTCGCCCGCCTGGACGCCGACGGCCCGAAGCGCGAGGTGGAGCGCCGCCGTGGCGCTCGAGACGGCGGACGCGTAGGGCGCGCCGACATAGTCGCGGAACTCGCGCTCGAAGGCGTCGACCTCCGGGCCCTGCGTCAGCCAGCCGGACGCAATCGGCCGACGTATCGCTTCGAGCTCTTGATCGCCCGTCACCGGGCGGCTGATCGGAATCATGCGTGTCGGGGATGTTGCGGCCATGTCGAGGTCACGCGACGGCGGCGAATTCGTGGCGCCACCAGTTGACGAGTTCCGCGAGACCTTGCTCCAGCGCGATTTCGGCGGTGAACCCCAACAGGCGGCGGGCGCGCTCCGTGTCGGCGAGCCGCCGCGGAACAGGGTTGATCTTCCGCTCGGGCCCGTGCGGCGGCGGAAACGGCGGGCCCATTACGCCGGCCAGCCCGCGCGCCAACCCCCGGAGGCTCGTTTCCCGCCCGGTCCCGACGTTGCACACGACCGCGGTCACGTCCGGCTTGCCGGCACAAACCGTCGCCCGCGCCCCGTCCCCAACATACCCCCGCGCCCTCCTTTCGGTGCCGGCTCCCAC
>JACXTT010014696.1_pt1 | contig 10225 bp, 8 predicted proteins | sample 9270951 | NCBI WGS metagenome assembly JACXTT01 (sample SAMN15532306, study PRJNA645909) | rock metagenome | isolation source: weathered quartz diorite | place: Puerto Rico | collected 2017-06-21
CTGTTTCGCCGGTGTTATCAAACAGGTTGCTGATATTGATGCACGGCGCCTGTTTGGCGTGCTCGTAGGTGGCGTGAAATAACGGGTTCCAATCCTGAAGTGGAGTCTCGATGCTGTTCTCGGTCGAGCTACGGGTCTTCTTTGAGAACACCACTGGCTGCCAGTAGAACAGCGGAGCAAACCCAAACTCCTTTCCCAGGCCTTCGACAGCATGCACGTTAGCGGAGTAGATCTGGACGATTTCGGCTGCAAGGGCCTCGGCTTTATCGTGAGCCGGTAACGCATTGCCGTTGGCTCCGCCCCTGAGCCGGCGGGCCGTGCTCTGGAGGATCTTATACAAATACCGTCTTTTTAGGAGCTCCGAGTATAGTTGTCGGCTGTGGTCGGGGTTGAGAATGTCGAATTCTTGCTCCCGGTTAATTTCGCGTAGCGTCACGCCGGCTCTACCCGGCAACGAGGTCCAAGTGTCGTTGAAACCATCGTAGAAGACCACGATGTCTGGTCTCGCGCCGGACTGCAGCTCTCGAAGCAGGGAGATCACTTCTTGGGTGCTCACGTGGCCGGGTTGTCCGTAATTCACTACTTCGACGCTGGAAGGGAATCGGCTATGGAGCGCACGAGCCAAATGCGAAGGAATGGTTTGATCGTCGCTCGCGCCCAAGCCCCAGATCGTGGATCCGCCCATTACCCAGACTCGGATTCGTCTTGGCGCACTCGACCCGCTTGGCGCGTCACTGTTCCAGGTTCGGCGGAGTCCGTCGGCCGACACATTGACAAAGCGTCCCTGGAAAGGACTCATGCGCCAATACGCGAAGGGAGTCCAGCGAGGTGCAATGGGCCCGGCCTCGCGATAGCTGAGAATCTCGCGCGACGAGGCAGGCAGGGTATCGGGCGGCGCACCAACAAATATTTCTGGCGAGCGCATGAACGATTTGGGATCCCGCACCGCGTAGTAGGCCATGGCCAACAGCTCCATGGCGACTAGCAACGTCGCGAAAATACATACGTTCAGCCAGACTACGCGCAGGAGTTGGAGAAATCGCGAGGGAATGCTCACGCTTCCTGCCATTTCGTCTGCTGGTGAATTCACGATCAATGTTTGCGGGCCTCTGCTTGCTGGTACTGCGCCACGCCGTCACCTTTGTAGCGAGGCGTGGACAGCCGATGAGAAATCATGTCGGTGGAGGCCTCTATAAGGTAGCGCGGCCGTCGTCGAGCCTCATCCAGGGCGCGCCACAAGTATTCACCCAGTACGCCCATCATGAGCATCTGCATTCCGCCGAGGACCAAGAGGACCACCATCAACGAAGACCAGCCCTCGACAGTCCGGCCTCGCAACGTTGCAGTAACTACCTCGATCGCATAGCCGAACCCGCCGACTGCCACCAAGAATCCGAGGTACGACATGACGCGGATGGGCAAGTAGGTAAATGAGACAACTGAGTCGACCGCGAGTTTGAGCTTCTTGTGAAGAGTCCATCCCGAGTGTCCTTGCAGCCGCGCCTGTTTGACATACGGGATGCTGACCTGCTGATAACCGAGCCAAGTCAACAAAGCCATGATGCTGATGTTGGTCTCTTCAAAACGTTGGAGGCTATCGATGACCAGCCGGTCGATAACGAAGAAGTCTGCGCCGGTGGAAGGCATGTCCTTGATACCAACCAGGTGCCTCATAATCCAGTAGTAAATCCGCGCGAGCGTCCGGGTCATAAGGGTCTCGCCTTCGCGGCGCTCGCGAACTGCCCAGACGATGTGAGCGCCGCCCCTCCAATGCTCGATCATCTCGGGTACGACTTCGGGCGGGTCTTGCAGGTCGGCGGCGAGAACCACGCCGCAATCGCCAGTCGCCAACTTCAGGCCGCAGGTCATGGCCGCGTGTGACCCTCCGTTGCGGGCCAATCGCACGGCGCGCACTCGTCCATCCTGACGGGAAAGGTTCATCAGAACAGCGAAACTATCGTCCGCCGAGTGGTCATCGACAGCGATCAGTTCCCAATCCATCGACAGCTTGTCCGCCATGGCGCGAATGCGCTGGTAGAGAACCGGCAGGTTCAACGATTCGTTGTAGACAGGGACGACGATGCTCAGCTTCGGCATAAATCCACCTTCCTCGAGAAATCCGGTTGCAGCCTTCGCAGGCCTTCCGCTAATTTGACTTCGGGCACGTAACCTAACAGCTTCCGGCTGCGCTCGTAGCTGCCGGCGTGCCGGTTGACAGGAGTCGCCGGCAAGTGCCGGACGATGGGTTCGATTTCGAGCAACTCTCCCATCAGGGTGACGAGCTGGAAAAGAGTCGCCTGGTCTGGGCCGGCTAAATGAAAGACACCGCTTTCCTGACTTTCAAGCGCAAGGCAAATTCCGCTCGCGAGATCGTCGAGCCAGACGGGGTTCAGCAGGATGCCATGTTGGCCCTCGATGCGAACTTCCTGCCGGTCGCGGACGGCATTCCACAAGCGGTTGATCAAAAAGCGCTCGCCTCCAGGTCCATACGGATGATAGAAGCGCATTACCGCCGCCGGCAACACTTTCTCGTACGACTGAACCAGCAACTCAGCGCAAGCCTTGGCAGCGCCATAGAAGGAAGACGGCCGGTAATTGTGATCGTCTTCCAGGGCGAGCCCTTCTGAGGGACCGAGCACATCGCCGGTCGAGGCGGCTACGAAGCGCCTTAACCCGTTGGCCCGCGCCTTTTCGAGCAGATGAAATGTCGCTTCCACCGCGACGCTATAAAGGTCGGCTGCTCCTTGGGGAAATGCAAACAAGATCCGCGGCGTGGCCAGGTGAACAATTGCGTCCAGGCTCTGCCAGTCCACTTCCGGTAATTTCGTGGTGCCGGCATCCCAACAGATCCAACGAACAAAAGGCTCTTCGCGTTGAAGCTTTTCGGACGTTGTTGTTGCGGTAACATTGTGCCCCTTCTTGACCAAGCAGTCGACCACGGACCGCCCGACAAACCCGGAGCCTCCGGTGACCAAGACGGACAGCGGGTGGAGTGACTTTCCTTCCATAACCTCGAAAGTTATTAAAATCGGTACCCGGGAATTTTCATTTCGCCGCGAGCGACTGCGCTCGCGTGAAGGACCGTCGTTCGCCGAGCCGCACATTTTGCTTGCTGTCGTAGTAAAGCGCCTGGCTATGATCTTGAATCCGCGGTTGAATTCGGCTGAGCGACGGCATCGTCTCCTGAAACAGTTGCCATCCGAAGTGCAAAGCCCGGTGGTAGACATCGATCACTTCATCGAACTCGGGATAGATGGAGAAGGTCACCTGCGAGATGATCGGGCCGTCATCGATGCCGGGCGTGATTTCGTGGATTGTGACTCCGTGAGACTGCTCTTCATTCTTGAGCGCCCAGTTAATCGGCGAGACGCCGCGATAGCGCGGAAGCGGACCATTATGCAGGTTGAGAATGCGATGGCAGCGCTCGATGAAGTTGGGTCGAATGATTTTGTCGTAGAAGACGGAAAAAGCGAGCGCCGGGCGCCAGGACGGATCTTGCATTTGAGGCAGGTCATTGTAATGGCCGCTTTCTACGATCGGAATACCGTGCTTGCGCGCCCAGTCCGGCAACGATCCAGACCAGGTTGGCGCCGGCATGGTAGGCACGACGGCGGTCAAGCGATAGTCCTTGGAAGCGAGGAACCACTCTCCGATTTGAATGGACAAGTCGCCTTTGCCAAGTAAGATTACTTCACCAGGCATGCTGTGGGTACCTCTCCGAAAGGATTCGAAATCTGCACGTGGCTCCGGTTAGTGGCTGATTGCGCACTGTTCTTCCTTCCACCACGCCACCAGCTCTTGCAGGCCCCGCTCCAACGTTGTAGTGGCGCGGAAGCCGAGCAGACGCTCCGCAAGCCGGACGTCGGCCAAGCGGCGCGGCACGGGATTGACTTTCCGCTGCTCGCCATACTCGATGGCAAGATCCGAATTCATGACGCGCAGTACAGCGTGCGCGAGGTCATTCAAGCTGGTTTCGACGCCGCTCGCGATGTTGAACACCACGTCGGTGACATTCGCCTTGGCCGCGAGGATATTGGCTCTCGCGATGTCGGTTGCGCAGACGAAGTCCATGGTCTGCGTCCCGTCCCCGAAAATTAGAGGAGGCTTCCCGGCGGAGATGCGCTCCATCCAGCGAATCAGAACTTCGGTATAGACTCCGTGGATATCCATTCGCGGGCCATACACGTTGAAATACCGCAAGGCCACGTAATCGAGACCATACATGTCATTAAAGCTGCGCAGTAAACCTTCATTGAAGACCTTGGCCGCGCCATAGATGGTCCGGTTGTCATAAGGATGTTGAAGTTCGGTGGTGGGAAATTCGGTCGCGAGGCCGTATACGGAAGCCGAGGAGGCTGCCACGACTTTCTTCACCTTTGCGCGAACGCTCTCTTCCAAGACATTGAACGTCCCGTCCACCAACACCTCCAGGGCGAGGCGAGGTGTTTCGGCGCACTGAGTAATCCGGATGGCAGCTTGATGAAAGACGACGTCGATGCCTTCCATCACTGTCGCCAGCAGATCGCGGTCGCTGATGTCGCCCTCAATAACTTTCACGCGACCGGAAGGGAGGGCAGAACTCAGATTCTCCATTCGACCGCGGGTGAAATTGTCAAGGACAATGATTTCGGCCGCCTGCTCGGCAACCAGGAGATCGGCAATGTGCGACCCGATGAGACCGGCGCCGCCCGTGATTAACACTCGTTGTTGTTTCAGTTCCATATTGCTGCTCATTATCCTTTCGAAGACCCTACCGGCACCGGCTGCTCCGCAGTTGCCTCTACTGCCGACTTCACCGTCTGCACAATGAAATCGATCTGGTCAGCCGTCAGTTCCGGATAGATCGGCAAGGATATTTCCTGGTTCGCAGCCTGCTCGGCGCATGGAAAATCACCGGCCTGGTAGCCAAGATTCTGGTAGGCCTCCTGCAAATGGACCGGGATCGGATAATGCAGACCGGCCTGAACGCCTCGATCGACCAGCGCTTTGTGAAACTGGTCACGCGATTGCGTTACGCGCAAGGCGTAGACGTGGTAAACATGCTTCGCCCAATCGCGGCTGCCTGGAGTGACTACAGGCTGCCCGGCCAACGCTGCAGTAAAGCGCGCGGCATGGTTGCGGCGAGCATCGGTCCATTGATCGAGATAACGGAGTTTCACACCCAGGATCGCGCCCTGAATGCCCTCCATGCGGTAGTTGTAGCCCTTGAGAGAGTGGTGATAACGCTTGGCTGCTCCCCAATCGCGGAGCAGGCGGATTTTCTCAGCATACTCGGGATTGTTGGTAGTGACGGCGCCGCCTTCTCCATAGGCGCCGAGGTTTTTGCCGGGATAAAAACTGAAACACGCCAGGTCTCCGATCCCACCGGTCCGGCGTCCCTTGTACTCGGCGCCGTGAGCCTGGGCTGCGTCTTCGATTACAAGCAGACCATGCTTGCGTGCGATCGCGAGAATCGCGTCCATGTCGGCGGGATGTCCATACAGATGCACCGGCATGATCGCTTTCGTCCGCGGAGTAATGGCGGCTTCGATCTTCGCTGGGTCCATGGTGAAGGTAGAAGGTTCGATATCCACCAGAACCGGCTGGGCCCCGGCATACTCGATGGCGGCCGTGGTTGCCACGAACGTGAAGGGCACGGTTATGACTTCATCGCCCGGTCCAACGCCGGCCGCCAACAAGGCCAGGTGCAGGGCGCTGGTTCCGGAGTTGGATGCGATGCAATAGCGCGCCTCGCAGTATTTGGCGAACGCATCTTCGAACTCCGACACAGCGGGTCCTAGAATGAAACTGCTGTTCTCGAGCACTTTCTCGATAGCAGCGTGGATCTCCGCTTTGATGGAGCGATATTGAGTCTTCAGGTCTACGAGGGGAATCATGCGTGCACCGCCACTGCGAACTCTACTAACCGTCCGCGGTCTTTCATTGAAAAGGTCGCTGCCTCGAGCAACTCGACCACGCGGAGGCCGGCGATCCCGTCTGTGATGGGTTTCTTTGAATTCGAGATGCAATCGACCAGATGGCGCACCTCGACCTTTAATGCTTCGGTGTTATCGAGCTGAGGGGCCCGCATGTCGCCCGTCCGATAGCCGATCAACATCTTGTAAACGGCTTCCGGCGACGGGTTTACCGAGACGCCTTTGTCATATATTTTTACCTTCTCGCTATGTTCGAGGTCGTCGTAAACAGCCATCTGCCGGCTTCCGCCGAGCATGGTGCGCCTGACCTTGACCGGGGCCAGCCAGTTGACATGGATGTGGCCGATAAAGCGGTTCTCGAAAAATACCGTGAGATAAGCGATGTTCTTCGGCCTTCCCGGAATGTGGGCGAGGCCGGTGGCTGAAACTGCACACGCGGTTTCCGGAATCAGATATTGCATGATGGAGAGGTCGTGGACCGCGAGGTCCCACAATACGTCGACATCGTGTTGAAAGAGCCCCAGGTTCACTCGCACCGAATCAAAGTAGTACAGATCGCCGAGCTCGCCGTTGGTGACTAGCTCCTTCATCTTCCGCACCGCGCCATGATAAACGAAGGTGTGGTCCACCATGAGCGTTAAATGGCGGCGTTCTGCTTCGTCAATCAATTGGCGGGCCTCATCTGAGGCCGAGGTCATTGGTTTCTCGACCAGGACATGCTTGCCGGCTCGCAGCGCCTCCAGCGCGAGCGGAAAATGCGTGGAGACCGGCGTGCAAATCGCGATCAGATCGATATTAGGGTCTTTGATCAGCTCCCGGTAATCAGTGGTGACGGTCACGCCCGGATAGCGCCGTTGCACCTGAGCCAGTCGTCCCGGATCGAGGTCGCTTACCGCGGACAGCTTGCAGTCGTTCGCCTCCGCGAAGTTGCGGACCAGGTTGGGTCCCCAATAGCCATATCCAATAATTCCAACGTTAATCATATTTTTACTCTCTTCCTCCGAAATGATTTAAAGTCTAACGTTCTACTTCTTTGGGCAGTGCCAGTCCTACGGTTGTCTGACGCATACGGTAAAATCGCCGATGCTGTCCACCTGGCGGAATCGCGCGGCGACATCCTCAAAATCAGAGTTTTGAAATAAGTAGTTGGGTGAGTCGGCCGGACCCTCCAAGAATATGAGGCTGTTGGCAAGCAGTTCCTGTTTCAACCGTGCCAGCTCGACAGGCGGGTTGGTACCCGGCACGACGAACCATCGCACCGGGCTTTGGATCCGGGGGTCGATTTTCGATAGCGCGCCGGCAGTCGACCACACATATGGTTTTCCCTGGGGATGCCGTTCGAGAATGTTCGCCAGGTTTGTTTCCAGCCGGGCGTCTATCCATAGTCCGCCGCGGCGTGGTTGCGGGTAAAGCCCATGGACAGCTGCCAGTGGCGAGTAAGATCCCAGGAGCAGAGCGCCGGTCAGAATCAGCGCTGAGATGTGACGCGTACGCGCAAACGGTGCACCTGCGAGCCCGAGGACGAGCAGATAGGCATCATAGGCCCACGTTTCCGGGACTCCAAACGCAAAGACGACATAGATGGTGTGGGTCACGACGGCTGAGAAAAGCAGCGTTAGAAATGCATTGTGCTCCGGCAATCGCTTACGAAGTACTTGAACCAGCGCTATCAGCGCAATCGCTCCCAGGGCCACGTTGAAAAGCACGTAAGGCCCGGCGTTCGAGCCCACCAGGTACTTCCAGTTCGATCCAGGAGGAGAAACAAAGGTCAGGCCGCCCTTCAGGAAGCTCCAGCCGTAATGCGATCGCATGTTCTTGCCGACCGTAGGAAAAATAGTCCGGAGCAGAGGCTCAATGCTTCCAAAGAATGCAAAGCAAGCCGCGGCATAGATGGCTAGCGTAGCAGCGGCGGCGCCAATCAGACGGAACGCGATTCGTAACAGTGCAGCCGGCGAATTGCGACGAGCCGGCCACCCTGCAACCACTCCGGCTACGCCCAGCATCACGTAACCCAGGCTGGGATGGCAAAATCCGGAGGCTAGTGCAGCACTAACGGCGCCGCCGACGCGCTGATGAACCAACAACAGCAGCGACAAGGTGAGGAACAGAGCGGCTAAGTCATGATTAAGTGACGGCCGGTAAAAGAACGTGAACGGGATCGCCGTACAAAACATGACGTAGATGATCCGCGGCGCCCGGACGGCTTGAAATAGATAAAACATCGCGATCGAGGAGAGAAGGATGACCACGAGCCGCAAAGCAAGGTAGGTGTACGGCGTCGTTCCCAAGATCGAAAACCAGAGACGGCCCAGCATCAGCGGCAGGAGGCCATGGTAGTAACCAAAATCGATCGCCGGAAGCAGCCCGTGGTGAATGAGGTCGTCGGCTGCCAGACCCGAGCCACCGTCGCGGAAGGCATACCCGCCGAACGACAGAAGCATTGGCAAATAAAGAGCAGTTTGAATCAGCACACAGCAGACAAACAAGGTACACCCGTACCACGCGCGCGGCCGTGACTGCAGTTTCGACCAGCGCCAAACGGAGGCGAGAGCCGCGTTGATCGAGAACCCGCGGCTCGACGGCGTCAGCGGCTCGGCTGGTACTTCAAGCTGATGGAGATTCATTTTGTTACCAGGGCGTTCAGCCTCGATGTTTCGCTTACAGCCAGTCGCGCTATGAAAGGCATCGTCCTCTCGGCGACGATTCGGTTTCCCGTTTCTGTGAAATGGCCATCCTGCTTCAGGTAGTCGGACTTCCCGAGGAACGGTGCGAGATCGACGAAGTTCCTGCCTGGCTGTTGCGACAGTAATGTAATGACATATTCGTGGGCGGCGGCAAAGTGGCGCGCTGCGATGAAGGTCCGGTACTGAGGATTGGCCTCGTGTGAGTAATACTCGCTCGATGGAATGATGAAATAGACGACCGGTACCTTCTTTTCGATGGAATCGAAAGCCTTCAGCACGGCCAGGCCTTTGTAGTCGGGACTGAATTCCTTCCGGGGCTGCCGGAAGTGACGCCGCACACGATCTGCCTGCCGGACAAGGGACGTCAGCACGTAACTGTTGCGGACCAAGATCTCTGACTCATACGGCGCGAGGTGATTGATGAACCGGCCATCCACACCCGTGTAGAGCCGCTCTGTTTCGATGCGGGTAGGCCCACCGTTGTCGTCGATGGCGTACCAGTGATTGGCTTCCATGTCATCCCAGTCATTTCCGGTGAAAAGATAAATGATCAGAAGATCGGGCTGGAGCTCGAGGCCTTCTTTAACGACGTACGCATAATAGGCGTCCGGAGAGTAAGCGTCATGGTAGCCGGCGTTGATGACCTCGACGCCTCTTGCCCTGAACCGAGCTGTCAGAATTCCCGCGAAGCTCTTGCTTTCATCACTTCCCCAACCCATGGTGAATGAGTCACCCAGTAAGATTACGCGCTTCACTCCCCCAGGCTTGCCGATGGACTTGGGAAACTCGCCGCGGTAACCAAGTCCGTTGGTGCGGTATGTGACATCGAACTCGTCTCGCACTGCGTGGAAGTTCATGTTTGGCACAAGAGTACCGGGCAGGTAATCGCTGCGCGCCAGGAAATAGGGTTGTCCCAACATAAACGTTGTTCCGAGCACGGCTCGAAAGCCGAGTTCCACGATCGTCAAGCTAAAGACGACCACTGCGAGTAAAGCGATGTTTCTTGACACGCGTCAGCCAGGCAGATGGGCTCCCAATCATGGGAGCGGACTGCATTAATTGGTATAGAAGTCCATGCAGCGGCGAACGACCGGACCCCAGGCGAACCGCTCGAGGATATGCTGCCGAGCGGTGTCCCCCATGGCTCGTGCTTCATTCGAATGATCGCGCAGCCACAGGAGCTTCTCCCGGAGCGCCTCCGGATCGTTGGGTGGAACCACAAAGCCTGTCACCTGATCTTGTACGATCTCCGGCATGCTGGCGACATTGGTGCAGATCGCAGGCGCGCCGCACGCCATCCCTTCCAGCAGAGTTTGGCCGAGTAATTCAGGGATGGTAGTCTCATGGCCGTACATATTCCGATAGACGCTGGGTAACACAATGCACAACGCCCGGCGATAAGCGTCCACCAGAGATGCGTCCTCACAATTAGTCCGGAATACGACGTTCTTGCCTTCGGCCAGCTTCAGCAGATCCTGCTCATACCTTCCTTCCAGCGGCCGCCCAATGATCTCCAGCCCCATATCATCCGCCCGGGCCCGGATGAGGTCGCCCACCCCTTTAGTGGGACGCAACCTTCCCACAAAAAGAACAGGTACATCACGGGCAGGCAAACCACTTGCAACA
>JACXTT010014697.1_pt1 | contig 10225 bp, 9 predicted proteins | sample 9270951 | NCBI WGS metagenome assembly JACXTT01 (sample SAMN15532306, study PRJNA645909) | rock metagenome | isolation source: weathered quartz diorite | place: Puerto Rico | collected 2017-06-21
TCACGCGCCCGCCCCCCCGCCCCTCCCGCCGGTGTGCGATGGCGGGCCGCGCTGCCACCGCGCGACGTGCGGTCTCCCACGGAGGCGGCGGCCCCGGCCCCCGAGACGCCCGCCGTCGACGCCGTCGCCGTATGGCTCGCCGGCGCGCGATCGCCCGCGCGCGCGGTGGGAACGCACCTGCTCCCCGCGTTCGACGAGTGGCTCGTCGCCTATCGTGGTCGAGCCGCGATCCTCGATGCGGAGACGGTGAAGCGCGTGAACGCGGGCGGCGGCCTCCTCGCGCCGTGCGTGGTGCACGAGGGCCGAGTGGTCGGCACGTGGAGGAGGACGCTGGCGAGGTCCGGCGTCGACGTGACGATCGATCTCTTCGAGAAGAGCCCGGTCGGCGTCGCTGCGGTCCGGCGCGCGCGCGAGCGGTACGTGCGTTTCGTCTCCGTCTCGTAGCGGGGTGGCCCGGGCCAGGCCTGGCCTGGCCCAGGCCAGGGGGTGACCTCTGTAACGACTCGAAATCCTTCGCCGCGGATTTCGGCATGTGCCGTGCGTGGTTCCCCGCATGCGCATCCACATGATGGTGGCGTTCGCGACGAGCGCGATGTTGTTCCCCGCTTGTTCCGCCGTGCCGAAACCCATGGGTCGTGTGGCGACCACAGCCTCGTCGGTCGACCTCCCGACTCCGAAGATCGCGCTGGGGTCTGCCGGTCCGTCCGTCGAGATCGAGAATGAGGCCGTCCGACTCGCACGCGTTGCCGCCGGATCGTTCGAGAGCATTCGTGAAGACATCCTGCGGTGCTACCGCGAGCGGCTCGCGTCGCAGCCAGACGCGCGAGCCACTCTTCTCATCGACGTTCGCGTCCGAAGCGACGGTATCGCCGACGACGTCGTCATTTCGGGCGGCGCGCTTCTCGGCGAGCGCTGTTTGGCCTGCGTTCGGCGATCGGTTTCACGCGCGAGGTTCCCGACGGATCGCAATGGCGGCAGCGTCCGCTTGCGCGTGCCGGTCGAGCTCTCGGCGGAGGGACCGTGAAGCCCATCGCGCTTCGTTTCGATCGCGGAACGCTGGAGCTGGGAGCGGGGTCGCTCGAGGTTCCGGGCGCAATCTGGGATCCGCGAACCGAGACGATGCGCATCAGTGCGCACCGTCTTGCGGGAATCGTGATGCGCGCAGAAGAAGACGGCCTCTCGATGACCGGCGACCCGCGTGAAACGTGGCGCCCGCGACCAACCGCCATCGATGCGCTGGACCTTCGTCCCTATCAACGACACGCCCTCGCCGCGTGGGATGCATTCGACCGCCGCGGCGTCGTCGTGCTGCCGACCGGCGCTGGTAAGACGCACATCGCGATCGCGGCGATCCTCCATACAGGGTTGCCCGCCGCCATCCTCTGTCCGACCCGCGCGCTTGCGGCTGCGTGGGTCGCGGAGCTCTCGCAGAGGCTTCACGAACCGATCGGCCTCGTCGGTGATGGTGAGCGGCAGGTCGAGCGAATCACCGTTCTCACGTTCGAAAGCGCGTTTCGGCACATGGACCGCATCGGCGACCGCTTCGGGCTCATCGTCGTCGACGAGGTCCACCATTTTGGTGGTGGGGGCCGCTCGGAAGCGTTGGAGGCCTCATGTGCGATCGCGCGCCTTGGTCTGACGGCGACCGCACCCGATCCGCGAAGCAATGGCGCCGCCGTCCTCGACGACCTCGTCGGCCCGGTCGTCTTCGAGCTCGGGATTGGCTCGCTGGTGGGAACTTACCTAGCGCCCCTCCAAAGAACGCGGATCTTCGTGAAGCTCGAACCGGAGGAGCGAGCCGAATACGACACTCGATCACGAGCCTTCTCTTCGCTCCGCCGAGCCTTTCTGAAAACGAATCCTCGTTGCGATCTGTCGACACTTCTCCGTGGCATTGCTTCGTCGCCCGGCGGGGCCCAGGCGCTACGAGATCACGCGCGCGCAGAGCAACTCGCCAGCTTTCCCCGCGCAAAGCGCGAGCTCGTGACCGAGATCCTGAGGCGACATCGTGCCGATCGCACGATCGTATTCACGGCTTTCGCCGACAACGCCTATGCGGTCGGCGTCGAGAATCTCGTGCCCGTGATCACCGGCGAAACGGAGGCCCGCGAGCGCACCGCGATCCTCGAGGCCTTCCGCGAGGGAAGAGTGCGCGCCATCGCATCCGCTCGCGTTCTCAACGAAGGGATCGACGTACCCGACGCGCGTGTCGCCATCGTCGCGGCCGGCGTTCAGGGGCGCAGGGAGCACATCCAGCGCGTTGGCCGCGTGCTGCGGCCTGCACCAGGAAAGGAGGCGGTCGTCTACGAGCTCGTCACCGCCGACACGACGGACGCGCGCCGCGCCCACGCCAGGACTGCTCGACATGCTCCCCACACACCTTCTTGATTTCCGGCGCCTTCGTGACGGCCGTGCTGCTCCGGCATTCCTCACGGAACGTGACGACGTATGGCTGCGCGAGCTCGCCGCCGAGGCTGCTGCGCACGCAGAGAGGCCCGTCGATATTGCCATGGAGCGGGTGATGGAGGGAGTCGCGCCGCTCGCCCGCAGACACGGCATCGGTCGCCGCGTGGTCGAAGCGGTCTGGATGATCGAGCGTCGCCGTTGGCGAACCAGGATCGATTCGCCGATTCCGCCCGCCAAAGTGAGAAGCTTCGTCTTCGAGCTCGCGGCCCAGCATTCGCGACTGAAAGCGTTGGAGATGGCCGCAGCTCAGCTGGGGATGACCGTCGAAGCCGTGCACCGCAGCCTGTTCGCCGATCGTCGAGGTGCGCGCCTCCTCGTAGCACCCGAGGTTCCACCTGCTGCAGGAGTGCTCCGGGATGCCTACAACCTTGGTCTCGTACAAGGTCTTCTCGCGCGCGCCATCGAAGTGAACGTTCTCGTGCGAGCGCATCTCAAGACGGTCGTCTGCGCCACGAGGTCTCTCGGGCTGATGGCGATCTTCGAAGAAGCTGACGATGGTGCCACGCGAATCGCGGTCTCGGGGCCGCTCGCGCTCTTCCACGCCACGGTGAAGTACGGTCGGGCGCTTGCCGCTTGGTTCCCGATCGTTGCCACGACACCCGGCTGGTCGCTGGACGCGAAGTTGCGTGTCGGTGGCCACGAGCGGGTCACGCTCGCATTGGACGCCGCCATGCCGATCCCCCGCACGAGCGCGTTGCCTCGCGCGTTCGACAGCGCGCTGGAAGCAAGCGTGGAGAAAGCGCTCCGGCGACTCGAGTCGCCTTGGCGGGTCGTGCGCGAGGCAGCCGTCTTCCGTGCTGGGCGGAGACTGTTCTTCCCCGACTTTGCGCTGGAATGCGATCGAGGGCGCGTGGTCGTCGAGATCGCCGGCTTCTGGACGCCGGAGTATCTCGAGGGAAAGGCAGCACTCCTGCGCGCCGCGAACGTGCCGTTCGTCATGTGTGCGGAGCGACGTGTGGCGCCCGCGGGCATCGTCTGCGACCCGCGAGTGATGCTCTTCGATCGAACCGTCGACGCGGCGGCACTCATCGAACGTTGCGAGGAAGCATTGGTCGGGCGCGGCGAAGGAATGGTGCGGTGCTAACATGCGGCGTATGGCGCGCTCGGATGGGACGGAGCTCCCCGCGGTGGACGAGCGGCTCGTCATGCCCGACACGCGCTACGAGATCCTCGACGGTAGGGTGGCCTACGTGAGCCCGGCGCGCGACCCACACGGATCGTGTCACGCACGGATCGTGGCCATCCTCGGAGTCCTCGTGGCGCCGGGGTTCAAGGTCGCTTGCGATCTCCTCACGAGAGCATCTCACACGAGTGACTTCGCGCCAGATGCCAGCGTGCTTCCCGTCGCCCGTGATCCAGTGACCGGCGGGCGGCAGCTGGAGCACCTCGCGTTCGAGGTCGTGAGCAAGGGGAGCTTGGCTCGGATAACGCGGAAGGCACACCTTTTGAGCACAAGGGGCGTTCGTCGGATCTTCGCGATCGGTCTCCAGCGCGGGCGCGTTCTCGAGTGGTCGCGGAAGACGGGGTCCTGGAGGATCATGCGCGGTGACGAGCGCGTCGACGATCCCACGCTGGTCGCGCCGCTGGCGTTGAAAGACATCCTCGCGACCACGGACCTCGACGACGTCATGGAACGCTCCCTCGTGGCGCGGGGTACGGGCGGTCTGACCCGCGCGGTCGCGCACGAGGAGCGGGTGAGCGCGATTCTAGCGGTGCTGCGCGCGCGGCGGTTGCGCCTGAGCGCCGCGACGGTGAGGGCGATCGAAGACGAGCGCGACAACGCGCGCCTCTCGCGCATGCTCCGCCTCGCCGCGACGTGTGCGCGCGCCGTCGATGTTCTCGGCGCGCAGCACACGAAGAGGAAGAGGACGAAGGCGAAGAACGAGACGGATTAGATCTCTCCGCGGACATAGCGCTCGAGGCGCCACGTTCGGCCCGTGGGATGGTCCACGACCACGCCATCCTGGCAGCGGATCGTACGCCGCTTGTCGCCGCGCATGCCGCTGCCGACTTGCGCGCGACGCTCTCGTGCTCGGGAGCTGTCGTGCTCGGCGCGCGCGGCTTCGTCGAGGCGCACGGCGAGGCGCTCGCGGGCGAGCGAGCGGTTGCGATGCTGCGAGCGTTCGGTCTCGCAGTGCACCGATACGCCGGTCGGCACGTGCACGAGATCGATCGCCGAGCTCGTCTTGTTGCGCTTCTGACCGCCCGCGCCGGACCCCCGCGTGGCGCGCCACGCGAGGTCGCGCGCGTCGAGCGTGATGCTGCACGCGGCGCTCTCTGCGAGGACGGCGATCGTGATCGTGCTCGTCTGAACGCGTCCGCGGCGATCGTTCGGAGGAATGCGCTGCCATCGATGGCCGCCCGCTTCCTCCGCGAACGCCTCCTCGGCGCCAGCGCCGCTCACGCGGATCGCGATGTGCCCGGGATGCGCTTCGAGGAGCGCGATCTCAAAGATGCCTCCGGAGCGCGTACTTCTCGTAGATGCGAAGCTGCTCGACCACGAGCGCTTTCGCGTCGTCTCCACCTTCGGCGGCTCGAATCTCGATGATGACTCCCATGTTGGAATCCAACCTTCCTTCTCCAGCGACTCGTTTCCACGCGACGTGCACGACGGATCGCCCGCCTCACGCGGGCGCGTCTCACGAGAAGGCGTGGGAAGGGAGCGGGCCCGGAGTCATCGGAACTCCTTGGTTAAGACCGCGCAGCAAGAGCGCAAGCCTGCCCCACCCACGTGTGGGTAGATCACCTGCGCGGTGCATACCCAAGCATTCAATCTCTCACGAAAATTCCCGTTGCCACCCGTTCTGAGACTGATTCGAGACCTCAGCCGTTACCATCTCTATCTGCGAGGCCAAACCATGCGAGCTCTCACGACCCTTCTCTCCGTTGCTGCCACCGTCGTTCGCGTCCCCGCCTGTGGATCGAGCGGCGACGACTCCGTGTTCAAAGGCGGAACGAGCGGAGGCGCGTCGGGCACGAGCGGCGGCGCTAGCGGCGGCTTCGGCACGAGCGGAGGCGCGTCGGGCACGAGCGGCGGCGCGAGCGGCGGCACGAGCGGCGGCGCGGGCACGGTCGGCAACGTCGATCCGAGCTCGGCGTGCGCGACGTCGAGCGCCGGTGCGGATCTCGATCCCGTGAGCCTCGTCTTCATGATCGATCGCTCGGGCAGCATGGGCGGCGGCGCGGCGAGCGTTCGTTGGAACCCGGTCGTCGCTGGGCTCGAGGCGTTCTATGCCGACGCGGGATCGAAGAACATCGAGTCGTCGCTCGCGTTCTTCCCGATCAACGACAAGGACGGCAAGTCGGTCTGCACGTCGGCGTCGTACCAGACGCAGGCAGTCGCGATGTCACCGTTGCCGGACGACACGTCGTTCAGGAACGCCTTCAAGGCCACCGGCCCGGGCGGCGGAACGCCCACGTCGCCGGCGCTCACCGGCGCGATCGAGTACGCGAAGACCATCAAGGCGGCGGGCAAGAAGGTCGCGATCGTCCTCGCCACCGATGGTCAGCCGAACGACTGCAGCTCGACCGTGTCGGGCGTCGCCAACGTGGCGGCGAGCGGCGTCACGGCCGGCATCAAGACCTACGTCGTGGGCGTCGGCCCCGACACCGGCAACCTCGATCAGATCGCCACGGGCGGCGGCACGAGCAAGGCGATCATGATCCCCACCAGCGACCCCGCGCAGGTGTCTACCGACCTCCGCAAGGCGGTCGGTGTGATCGCGGCCTCGCTCCTCGGCTGCCAGTACAACCTTCCCGCGCCGCCGTCGGGCCAGTCGCTCGACGTCAACTCCGTCAACGTGAACTACACGCCGGGGGCGGGCACGCTCTCGACGCTGAAGTACAGCGCCGACTGCTCGAACGCGGGCGGCTGGCACTACGACAACCCTGCGGCGCCGACGAAGATCGTCATGTGCCCGAGCATCTGCGACACGCTCACGAAGGACACGAGCGGTGGCAAGGTCAGCATCGTCTTCGGATGCAAGACGGCAGGCGCCGAGGGTGGTGTCCCCGGCGGCCCGCCGCCCAAGTGACCGCCGCTGCCTGATCCTCGACGCGCTGCGGTACCTCTCCTCGGGGGCGTTCACCCGAGGAGCACTGGATGGTTTCCCGCTCGAGCTCGTTGCCTTACGTCGCGGTCGCGTCGACGACGATCGCGTTCCTGGCTTGTGGTGGAGCAAGCACCACCAACACGGATCCGTCGAGCTCGGGCTCCTCGGGCTCGTCGGGCTCTTCCGGCTCCTCGGGCTCGTCGGGCTCTTCCGGGTCCTCGGGCGACGCCGATGGTGGCGGAACGATCGACTCCGGCATCGAGTTCGCGTCGGCGACGGTCTGTACGAGCAAGACGATGTGGACGCGCGCCGACCGTGGCTCGTCGAGCATGCATCCCGGACGGGCGTGCATCGATTGCCATTCCGGTGAGGCTCGCGCTCCCTCGTTCACGATCGCGGGGACCGTCTACCCTACCGGGCACGAGCCCGACGACTGCAACGGCGTGGCCGGCGGCGTGACGGTCGTCGTGACCGACGCCGCAGGCAAGACGCAATCGCTCCCCGTGAACTCGGTCGGCAACTTCTATTCGACGACGGCGATCACGACGCCGTTCCACGCAAAGGTGGTGCGGAACGGCGTCGAACGCGCGATGGTCGCGGGTCAAACGACCGGCGACTGCAATTCGTGTCACACCGAGAAGGGGACGAACGCCGCGCCGGGCCGGATCATGGCGCCGTGAACGGGCGCGCTCAGCACAGGGCGCCGTTGGGGATGCACGCGTAGCTGCCCCAGCAGAACGAGCACCACTTGCCCGCGCCGCAGCCCGTCGACCGGCAGTCGGCCGGCGGAGGTGGGGGAGGCATGCAGATGCCGCCGCAATCCGCGCCGCCGTGCGCCGGATCGCAGCCGTCGCTCGGGTTGTCGACGCACTGCTCGGTCGGGTCGGAGCACGCGAAGCCCGCGATGCCGCCGCAGAACTCGAAGCACTTGCCGGGCACGTCGTGGGTGGCCTCCGAGTACACGCAGCTGTAGCGAGCCGGGCACTGGTGCGGGTTCACGGTGAAGCCGCCGCACGCAACGTCCTTCGGCTTGACGATCTCGCACTTGTGCGTGCCGGCGTTGCAGAGCGCCTGCGAGCCGTCGTCCTTGATCATGATCTTGGGGCAGATCTGCGGCGTCGCGCAGTGGAGGTTGTCGTGGTACGCGGTCTCGTTGCCGACCTTCACCGCGTCCCAGTTGCCGAGGCTGCAACAGGTCTTCGAGACCTTCACGCAGTCGGCGTCGACATTGCAGCCTGCCGCGAGATCGGCGGGCGGGCCCACGAGCTCGACCTTGAACGTCATCGGGGCGAGCGCGTAGTCGCGCACCACGATGTAGTGCGTCGCGCTCCCGTTGGCGGGCAGCTTCACCTTGATGTGCGAGTCGGTGCCACCGGGCGCGTCGTCGTTGAAGGCGACGATCTTGAAGTTGTTGTCGAGGATCCACGTCACCGGATCGCCGTTGTTCGAGCGAACCCACACGTCGACGTCGTCGCCGGTGTTGCCGGCGAACTTGTACGCGCGGTAGCGCGGCGTCTTCGTGTACGCAGTGGCCGGGCTGGTCTGGCCGTAGTCGAGCGACCCGACGATCTTGAGCTGCGAGGAGCTGATGTCCTGCGCGCTCGACTCGGTGACCTCTTCCTTGCCGGAGTCTTCCGGCGTCGAGGCACACGCAGGCACGAGAAGGAGAGACAAAGCCAATGGCGTAAGCAGAGCGAGCTTCTTCATGGCGGCCGCTCGTAGCAGAATCCAATGTGGGTGCAAGTAGGCTTTTTCAGAATCCAGGGGAAAGCGAATGCCCGCTCTGGAGGCCCGTCCAACCTCCCAATAGCTTTCGGCTAGGATTCCCGGCCGATGACGAACGGAGTCAACATCATGAAGCTTTGCTTGCGGCTTCTCACGGCAGCCACTGTCGCCACGTGCGCCATCGCGCTCCCCGGATGCGGGAAGGAGGTCGTTCGCGGCGCGAACGATCCGACCCTCGATGCGCATGCGCTCTCGACGGGCCTCGACAAGGACGACATCCAGCGCGCGCTGAAGGAGACGCTCGACAATCTCCGCGCGGCGCCCGTGATGAACGAGTGGCGCACGACGCGTCCGCCGCCCAACGTCGCGATCTTCCCATTCCAGAACTCGACGAGCGAGCACATCGACTCGATGCTCGACGCGATGCTCAGCGAGGCGGAGACGTGGCTCGTCGAGTCCGGCGTGGTGCAGGTCATCGCCCGAGACCGCCAGAACCAGATCATCCGCGAGGTCGAGGGCCAACAGAATGCGGTCTTCAATCCGGCGAACACCGCGAAGTACGGCAAGCAGCTCGGCGCGAAGTACTTCATCACCGGCAAGGTCTCCGGCAACGACGAGCGCACGGACGACATGAGGCGCGTGCAGTACTTCGTCTTCATGCAGGTCATCGAGATCGAGACCAGCGCCATCAAGTGGCAGCGGAAGACGTACGTGACCAAGGCCGTCAAGTAGCGGCGGAGGAAGCCGCCGTGATCCAGAGAGCAGTAGCTGCGGCTGCGCTCGTGCTCGTCCCGTGGCTCGTCGGCTGCGGCGGTCACGAAGCGCGCACACTCAAGATGCGTACGGCGCTCGACGTCGGGAACGCGAAACAAGCCGTTGCCGATCTCAACGAGGAGCTCGACGTCAAGGACGCGAAGGACCTCCCGAAGGACATCAAGAACGACAACGCGATCCTGGTCCTCGATCGCGCGAGCATCCAGCAGGGCCTCACCGAGTTCGCGCTCAGCAAGCGTGACTTCGAGGCCGCCGACAAGGCGATCGACATGCTCGACCTGTCGAACAACGCCGCCGACACGATCGGCGAGTACATGTTCAGCGGCGACGTCAGTCGCTACAAGGCGCCGCCGTACGAGAAGCTGCTGATCAACACGCTCAACATGCTGAACTACCTCGAGACGCACGACCTCAACGGCGCGCGCATCGAGGCGAGGCGGCTCTCGGTCATCCACAAGTACTACCGCGACCGGCTGAACCTCAAAGACAACCCCGTGCTCGGGCTCGGCAGCATGCTCGCCGGCTTCACGTTCGAGAAGAGCGGCGAGCTCGACGAAGCGCTTCGCTACTACGACGAGGCGCTCGCGTTCACGGGCTACGGCTCACTCGGTGACGCCGTGCGGCGCATCGCTCCGCAGAGCCAATACAAGAGCCCGCGAATCACCGCGCTCCTGGACGGTCAGCCTCCGATTCCAGAGGACGACAGCGGCGAGATCCTGTTCGTCGTCGGCTACGGCCGCGTTCCCCACAAGATCGCGAACCGCATCCCGATCGGCCTCGCGCTCACGCTCTTCGCCGATGCGATCAGCCCCGCCGATCACGCGAAGGCGAACGCGCTCGCTGCGCAAGGCCTCGTCACGTGGATCAACTTCCCGTCGCTCGCGCCGGGCCAGGGAAAATACGAGATCCCCGGCGTTCGCCTCGACGGCGGCTGGCAGCAGCTCGAGGAGGCCGTGGACGTGGACCGTGAGGTCCACCACGAGTGGAAGAAGATCGAAGGAAAGATCATCGTCAGCGCGATCACGCGCATGATCACGCGCGTCGCCGTGGGGCAGGGCATCCAGTCCGCCGCGGGCCGCGACAGCGTCGTGGGCCTCCTCGCATCGCTCGGCGCCCAGGCAACGCTGACCGCGCTCGACACACCCGACACGCGAGGTTGGGAGACCTTGCCTGCTCGGCTTGCCGTTGCGCGGGTGCGCGTTCCGGCG
>JACXTT010014698.1_pt1 | contig 10224 bp, 9 predicted proteins | sample 9270951 | NCBI WGS metagenome assembly JACXTT01 (sample SAMN15532306, study PRJNA645909) | rock metagenome | isolation source: weathered quartz diorite | place: Puerto Rico | collected 2017-06-21
CTGCTGCTCCTCTTTGCCGGGAATGTTTGGTGATGTCATGAAAACAAAAATAAAAGCACCTGTCTCCCTCCCTCCTGATAAAGATCATTCCCTTTTTTGAGATTGGTCATACCCGGGGCATAAGGGGCGGAATACTTTTGATCCGATAAAAGACAAAAAACTCTCTTAATCAGTATTGCATTCACTTAAACATAACACCATGCAAATCCTCCGACCATTAGCGATCTGTTTAATTTCCGGAACCTTACTGGCTACGGCTTGTTCAGAAGGTGTCAAGAAAGACGAGAAGCCGGTAGACATCCAGGAAATGACAAAAAACCAACCCGAAACACACGGCACCGAATTAAAGGAATCCGATGTGGTTGTTTCGAATCCATTGAATGCCGAATGGGTAAGTACAGGCAAAGCTACTTATGAAATGAAGTGCCAGTCCTGCCACCGCCTTACCGGTGAAAAGCTGGTCGGACCAGGCTGGAAAGATGTTACCAAACGCAGGAAGCCTGTCTGGATTATGAATATGGCTACCAATGTAGATATGATGCTGGAAAAAGACCCCGAGGCACAGAAATTATTGGAACAATGTATGGTTCGTATGCCCAATCAGAACCTGTCTAAGGATGATGCCCGCAAAGTGCTGGAATTCATGCGGAGTAACGATGGAGAAAAATAACCCTATAACGCAAATAACAGATATATGAAATGCTTTACCCACAAAACGCTGCTTGCTGCCCTGGTGCTGGCAGGCGCATCCTTACAAATGCAGGGATGCAAACCCAAAGGATCACAAGCCGCTATCAGCGGTGATGCTGCTGCAAAAACCTATGTGGCGCCTGGTAAATACGATGAGTTTTACAATTTTGTTTCGGGAGGATTCAGCGGACAGATGTCGGTCTACGGGCTGCCTTCCGGCCGGTTGCTCCGTGTGATCCCGGTTTTCTCTGTAGATCCTGAAAAAGGATATGGCTATAGTGAAGAAACCAAAGCCATGCTGACCACTTCCAACGGCTTTATTCCCTGGGATGACCTGCACCATATTGCTTTATCAGAAACCAATGGTCTGCACGACGGCAGATGGGTGTTTGCCAATGCCAACAATACGCCGCGTATTGCTAGGGTTGACCTGAAAACATTCCGTACTGCTGAAATCATTGAGATCCCTAACAGTGCCGGTAACCACTCATCACCCTTTATTACAGAAAATTCTGAGTATGTAGTAGCGGGTACCCGTTTCAGTGTACCAATGGGAGAACATACTGATGTGCCGATCAGTTCTTACAAGCAGAATTTCAAAGGAACCGTCAGTTTCATCAACATTGATAAAACTTCCGGTGAAATGAACCTGGCTTTCCAGATAGCAACACCTGGCGTCAATTTCGATTTGGCGCGTGCCGGTAAAGGGAAATCACATGGCTGGGTATTCTTCAGTTGTTACAATTCAGAAAAGGCCAACACTTTGCTGGAGGTTAACGCATCACAGAAGGACAAAGATTTTATCATGGCGGTGAACTGGAAAAAAGCGGAAGAATACCTGAAAGCCGGAAAGGGCGTTAAGAAAGCTGTGAAATATACCCATAACCAATACGACGAGAAAAAACATTCCGCTACTTCAACCACTTTAAATGAAGTGCTGGTGCTGGATCCGAAAGATTGTCCCGATATGGTTTATTTCATGCCCTGTCCCAAATCACCCCACGGCTGTGATACAGATCCTACCGGTGAATACATAGTAGGCAGTGGTAAACTGGCCGCTACCATTCCCGTATTTTCTTTCACCAAAATACAGAAAGCAATTGCCGATAAAAATTTTGATGGCACTTACGACGATATTCCTGTATTGAAATACGAAGCTGTATTACACGGAGAAGTACAAAAACCTGGATTAGGCCCCTTGCATACAGAATTTGATGACCAGGGCAATGCGTACACTTCTTTCTTTGTTTCTTCGGAAATTGTGAAATGGAATGTCAAAGACCTGAAAGTGCTCGACCGCGTACCTACTTACTATTCAATCGGACACCTGAGTGTTCCCGGAGGTCCTACCAAGAAACCCTGGGGTAAATATGTGATCGCTTATAATAAGATCACGAAAGACCGTTACCTGCCTACCGGACCTGAATTATCACAGAGTGCACAGTTATATGATATCAGTGGAGAGAAGATGAAATTATTGCTTGACTTCCCTACCATCGGAGAGCCGCACTATGGAGAAGCCATCCCAGCAGAACTGATCATGAAGAACAGTCAGAAGATTTATAAGATAGAAGAGAATGCGCATCCCTATGCGGCGAAAGGAGATAATTATACACGGGTAGAGCGCAAAGGCAATGAAGTGCATGTATACATGACTGCCATCCGCTCGCACTTTACACCCGATAATATAGAGGGCGTGAAACTGGGCGAAACCGTTTACTTCCATGTTACCAACCTCGAGCAGGATTGGGATATCCCACATGGCTTTGCCATCAAGGGCGCCAATAATGCAGAACTGCTGATCATGCCGGGTGAAACACAGACCCTGAAATGGGTGCCGGAAAAAACAGGCGTGTTCCCCATGTATTGTACCGATTTCTGCTCTGCTCTTCACCAGGAAATGCAGGGATATATCCGGGTAAGTGCTCCGGGATCAAATGTTCCCATCATTTATGGTACCGGTACCATCAAAGGCGCTTCGGATAGCAAAACAGCCGATGGAAAAACCAAATAATCAAACCATGTTCAGCCTCTTGTTGCAGAGAGGCTGAACATTCATTCAAGTATATGAACAATCAGTTGAGTATAGTATCTAGGATACTGGTGGCGTTTGCCTCAGGGGCATTGATTGTTGTTTTCTTTCTGCCTGCCTGGCGCATTGATCTTTTTGCACCGCAATACCCGGAAGGACTAACGATGAATATATGGATCAATGGCATATCGGGTGATGTGGATGTGATCAATGGCCTCAACCATTATATCGGCATGAAACATATTACGCCCGATATGTTTCCGGAGTTCCGTTTCCTGCCTTATGTGGTTACATTTTTTATGTTGTTAGGTATAGCAGTGGCTATTACCGGTAAACGAAAAATATTGTTTCTGTATTTGTTGCTTACCGCATTGGGCGGACTGATAGCTATGTATGATTTTTACCAGTGGGGTTATGACTATGGACATAACCTGGATCCGAAGGCACCCATACAGGTACCGGGACTCTCTTATCAACCACCAGTACTGGGACATAAACGATTATTGAATTTCGATGCATACTCCCTGCCTGATGTAGGCGGATGGGTGGTGATTGTGGCGGGTAGTCTTGCCTTTCTGGTGTGGTTCATGGAATGGTATCGCCATCGTAAAAAGCGTGGACTGGCCGCTGCGGCTCCCATTGTGGGAATGCTGTTTTTGCTGAATGCCTGCTCACCCGTATCAACCGAACCGTTTCAACCAGGCAAAGACCTTTGCGAGTTCTGCAAAATGGGTATTAGTGATACCCGTTATGGAGGTGAACTGATAACAAAAAAAGGAAGGATATATAAATTCGATGACCTGCGGTGTATGAGTGCATACCTGCGCATGAAAAACTGGAACAACAATGAACTGGTACAATCCTGGGCTATTGATTTTGATCAGCCGAATACTTTTATCAAGGCCCAGGATGCCAGTTTTCTCACCAATGATGCGTTGAAAAGTCCGATGGGAAGTAATACAGCCGCATTCAAAACAAAGGAAGCCGCAAAGGCAAAACTACCTGATGCCGCTTCGGCTACCATGAACTGGGAATCTTTACTGGCAGCATTAAAATAAAAAGATGCGCTTTTTACTCACTATATTATTGCTGATCTGTGTACAGGTAACGTTTGCCCGAATCATTGTGGCAGGTGCCGGACAGCCTGTGAAGACCCTGACGGCTGCCGTACAACTGGCCAGGGATGGCGATACCATAAAGCTTTGCAATGGTATATACAAGGAAGGCAGGGTTGTTATCAGCCGGTCGATTACTGTGTTGGGGGGTGCCAATACCATACTCGACGGCGAGCACAAACAGGAATTGTTGCTGATCAGCGGTAATCATATCACCATAAAAAAACTACAATTCCGCTATGCGGGCTATTCGGCGTTAAACGATTATGCTGCAGTAAAATTGGTTGATGCCAATGATGTACTGTTAGAGGATAACGTAGTATATGATGCATATTTTGCTTTTCATGTTTCCAATACGGCTTTTTGTACCATTCGCAATAATAAGATCATTGGGCTACCCAAGACAGAACAATTGACTGGCAATGGTATTCACTTGTGGAAGAGTCACCATGCTTTGATAGAAGGCAACCAGATAACTGGTTATCGCGATGGTATCTATTTTGAATTTGTAACGGAGTCTGTCATCCGGAAGAACCTGAGTGAGAAAAATATCCGGTATGGCTTGCATTTCATGTTCTCCCATGGTGATCATTATATCGATAATACATTCCGCAGCAATGGGGCCGGCGTTGCCGTCATGTATTCCAAGCGGGTAATCATGGAAAACAACCATTTTGAAGCCAACTGGGGCGCTTCGGCGTATGGACTTTTATTGAAAGAAATTACAGACAGTCACATCAGGCACAATACATTCTTTAAGAATACGACAGGCATTTACATGGAAGGCGCGAGCCGGATAGAAATAGAACGGAATGTTTTTAGGAATAATGGATGGGCCGTTAAAGTGCAGGCGAGTTGTGACGACAATGTTTTTCATCACAACAATTTTATGGGAAACAGTTTTGACGTGTCTACCAATGGCACCATGGTGCTGAACAAACTGTACAACAATTATTGGGATAAATACGAAGGGTATGATATCAATAAAAATGGGATCGGCGATGTGCCTTATCATCCGGTGAGTATGTATTCCATGATCGTGGAACAAACGCCCGGCAGCATGATGCTCATGAGAAGTTTTATGGTTGCCCTTCTTGATAAGGCAGAAAAAGCCATCCCCAGTCTCACACCGGAAAACCTGGTAGACCGCGAGCCAATGATAAAGCCATTGAAAATATGATCAGAATAGAAAACCTGAAAAAGAAATTCAAGAGACTCCAGGTGCTGGATGATATCAGTGTGCTGTTCACAGAAGGACAGGTGGTGTCATTGATCGGTCCCAATGGATCGGGAAAGACAACGCTTATTAAAACATTGTTAGGACTGGTGAAACCAGATGCCGGAAAAATATTCATCAACCGGGAGCCCGTAGGTAATGACCCGGCTTACCGGGAGCATATCGGCTATATGCCACAGATAGGAAGATATCCCGACAATATGAAAGTGGGACAGTTGTTTGCCATGATGAAAAATATCCGGATGAAGGAAGATGCAGACCTGGATACCGACTTGCTGGTGAAATTCAACCTGGCTTCCATTTTCGATAAACCCATGCGTACACTGAGTGGCGGCACCCGGCAGAAAGTGAGCGCGGCACTGGCTTTTTATTTCAACCCCGATATACTGATCCTGGATGAGCCAACAGCCGGCCTGGATCCGCTCTCTTCCGAGATATTGAAAGCTAAGATCATGCAGGAGAAACAGAAAAACAAACTCATCCTGATCACTTCACATATTCTCAGTGACCTCGACGATCTTACTACCCACGTGATGTACCTGCAGGAAGGGAAGATGATTTTTTTGAGGGACATAGAACAATTACGAAAAGAAACGGGAGAAGAAAAACTGGGAAAAGCGATCGCCCGTATCATGAACGGAGAGAAAAAGAGCGCTTTGTGGATTGATGAAGTACTGATGCTGGAACCCAACAAATCATAAAATCAATAGAGCCTTATGCGAAAATTGTCACGATACGTGTTATATGATATCCTCCGCAACAGGGTTGTCATTGTGTATACGCTGTTCCTGCTATTGGTTTCGCTCAGCTTGTTTCAGCTGGAAGAGAACCAAAGCAAGGCCCTGATGAGTTTGCTCACTATTGTACTGATCGTTATTCCCCTGATCAGCATGGTGTTCACTACCATACATTATTACAACTCTTATGAATTCATAGAGTTGATGCTGTCACAGCCACTGAGCCGCACCCGGATACTGTTGAGTGAATACATTGGTGTATCGGTATCGCTGGTTGCGGCCTACCTGGTGGGAGTTGGGATACCGGTGTTGCTATTTGCTTTTGATGCAACAGGCATTGCATTTTTGTTTACCGGTCTGGCACTCACGCTGGTTTTTACTTCTATTGCTTTCCTGGCTTCAGTAAGAGCAAGGGATAAGGCAAGGGGGATCGGCGCTGCCTTACTGTTATGGTTTTATTTCGCTTTGATATACGACGGTCTTGTTTTATTGATATTGTTTGCATTCAGTGATTACCCGATGGAAAAATTCACCCTGATGTTATCTGCATTGAACCCGATAGACCTTGGACGCATTTTCATTATGCTGAAGATGGATGTAAGCGCCCTGATGGGTTATACAGGGGCGTTGTATAAATCCTTTTTCGGCAGTGGCTGGGGCATTACGTTTACCATGAGTGTCATGCTGTTGTGGATAGTGCTGCCGCTGCTCCTTACATTAAAAGTGTTCAGGAAAAAAGATCTTTAATCCAGATGCCCAGGATCGCCACCGGAAAAAAGCAGCTGGAAAGGAACATCCATGCTGTAAAAGAGGGAATCTGAAAATCTGCCACTTCCCCTGTGGCCTGCAATAACAACAAACCTTCCGTAAGGACCCAGGTAACAATGAATAAGATGGTCCATTTTTTTCCTGATCTTGCTGTAGATGATTCATGTAAATGCATCGCGCCCAGGATGAAGAAAGTAACAAAACCCAATAGTACGAGGTGGAGATAAGCAATGATAAAATTCCGGTGAAGATAACTCATGTCAGCGATGGCCGGGAAAGCGCCCAGTAGCTGCAGGATGATCTTTATAGCAAATACACCCAGCGATAGCCTTAATAAACCGTTCAGCCGGCGATTGCCGTTATTGTCAACAATATCGGCCAGCAGGTAAAACAAAGCGATCAACTGTAAGATAGCAGCTACTGCTGCTATTAAAAAAAATACAGGGGAGGGGTGACTCCACAATACAGAAAGAAAATATGCAGGAATGCAGGACAGGTTGAATAATAAAAAGACATTTTTCCCATAACGCCTTTGTGCATGACCGGTTATTTTATACAGTACAGCGAGTAAGGCAAAAGTGAACCAGCCATTGTACTGAAAGTGCAGGTAAAAATAAATGACGTTGAAGTACAATGAACTACCGGCCTTGCCCATTGCAATAAGTGGTGCGGTAGCGAAGGGACCAGCCGAAGAGAGAACCAGGTAAAAAAGGCCTGCACGGAGAAATTGATGAGCAGTGCGGTCTTTGTCTGAAACCCTGGCATGCCATACCAGCCAGGCGAGATAGAAAGAGGCAATAATAGACAATGTAGAGAAACAAATACTTACGGGCCCGTATCCCTGGAAAGGAAAACTACCCAGCATACCGTATGCAGCGATGAGCAGTAGTGCTGTGAGGTTTCTCCAATGTTTATATGCAATAGCATCTGCCAGTTCGGGAAAGAAGCGGATGATCAGGGCTACCAGTGCCGGCATGATCCAGCCGCCAAATGCGAAATGCGAATGGGCGTGCAATACATTTTTATACGACCCGACCCAGATACCTGTTATAGGGGTGGAACGCAGGTATAAGCCGATAAGCGAGACAAGAAAAAGATTGAATAAAGAGACCCGATACAACCGCTTTTCCAACCTGGGTAAAGAGGGATGTGTTATAGATGTTCCGATTTGCACACGCAAAGAAATAAAAGTGATGAAGTCTTTCTTATGAGACAAACATCGTGCCACCTGATCTTAATCAGGTGCCGGTATGATTCTGTCCCGTTTGATGCAAAATAAAAGTAAATAAATACTTTTATTTTGCCAAAGGTCTAATTTTGTACCATCATTAAAAAATTAATACGATGGAAACACTCAACCCGAATATCCTGGATGTGACTTTGCTGGAGTCACGCCAGAAGCACCCCACTATTTTTGATCGCTTTGATCAGCTCAATGAAGGAGAAACACTGACTATTCACAACGATCACGACCCCAAGCCCCTGTATTACCAGCTATTGGGGGAAAGAGGAAATATTTTTAAATGGGAATACACAGAACAAGGTCCCAGGTGGTGGAAAGTGGACATTACTAAACGGTCTAATGAAGAAAATGATGAAACGATCGGCGAGATAGCAGCAAAGGATCTGCGCAAAGCGGAAATATTTAAGAAATACGGACTTGACTTTTGTTGCGGCGGAAAGAAAACGGTAAAGGAGGCTTGCTCGGAAAGAGGATTGGATGTAGTGAAGATTGAACAGGAACTGCAACAGACCAACCAGGCACAGGTATCCACTGCACTTCCCTATAACGAATGGGAACCCGGCTTTCTGGCCGACTATATCGTTAATGTTCACCATGCTTATACAAGGAAAAACCTGCCTGAGATCAGGGGATATGCGCTGAAAGTATTGAGGGTTCATGGAAAAGAACATCCTGAATTAGAAGAGATACAACAGCAGGTGGAGGTTATTTATGAAGAGATGATGGCGCATATGGTCAAGGAAGAAAAAGTATTGTTCCCTTATATAAAAGACCTGGTAGCGGCCACTAACCAATCTCAATTGCACCAGTCGGCACATTTTGGAACGGTAAAAAATCCTATCAATATGATGGAGATGGAACACGAGCTCGTAGGTACTGCCATGCATAAGATCAGGGCGCTCAGTGGTGAGTTTGCCATTCCTGAAGATGCTTGCGCCAGCTATAGCTTGTTGTACAGAATGTTAGAGGCATTCGAAGCGGATCTGTATACACACATCCACCTGGAGAATAATATTTTATTCCCTAAAGCGGTGGAAAGAGAAAAAGAAATCACCGGTAATGGAAGTTCATGCAAATACTAAGATCAGTGCCATACTAAGGGAGCACCCTGGTGCACTCGATGCTATTGTTGGTATCAGTACACACTTCGAGAAATTGCGTAATCCACTGATCCGTAAACTGATGACGGCAAGAACCAATGTTGCCATGGCTTGTAAGGTTGCCGGTTGTACCATTGAGGATTTTCGCAATAGCCTAGAGCCACTTGGTTTTACAGTTGATACAAGTATGGGAACGGCCGTTACAAAAGCACTGCCTCATTCTGGCAAGCCAATCCAGCCGGATAATTTTATCGAACTGGATGTGCGGCCCATCATGGCTGCGGGAAGAGACCCGCTTCCCGATATTCTTGAGCGGGTGCGGCAGTTGCAAGACCGGCAGGCGCTAAAGATCATCAACAGTTTTGAACCTACTCCCTTAATACTGCTATTGCGAAAGCAGGGATTCTCTTCACATGCAACAAAATTAAGCAGCGGAGTGGTGGAAACTTTCTTTTATAAGGAAGGGGCTATCACTATACCGGAAGGTAATCCTGAAGTGCATGATGACTGGGATCGGCTAATGGCAGGCTTTAAACATCAATTGCATGAACTAGATGTACGGATGCTTGAAATGCCTTTACCTATGATGACTATTTTGGAAACATTGGATCAATTAGAACCCGGCAAGGCTTTATTGGTTCACCATAAGCGAGTACCCGTATTCTTGTTGCCCGAACTGGAACAACGACGATTCAGTTACCGCACTAAGGAATTGGGGAATGAAGGTGTACAGCTGTTAATTTATAAAAGCTGAAGTAATGATCGCGAAAACAACACCTCATACAATCGTATTGCCTTTCTATGGCTATGCGGCCGTATCGTTATGTGTGGCGATGTTGCTGCTTTGTTTGTCGGTTCAGGCATTCACAGGACATTATTTTCAGCCACGGATACTGGCTGTTACACATAGTATGGCCCTGGGCTGGGGTACGATGATGATCCTGGGCGCCAGTTATCAATTGATGCCTGTTATTACCGAAAGCGATCTGTTCAGTGAGACATTGGCGTATGTTTCTTTTTTTGCTGCTGCGGCCGGCATTCCGCTGTTGATATATGCTTTTTATGTTTTTGATATGGGTATACCTGCACAGGCAGGAGCTATATTGATCAATGCGGCAGTTGTTTGTTATGTGATCAACCTGATTGGCAGTTATGCAAGGAGCAGGCACCAGAACATACACGGCCTTTTCATCGTTGCGGCTGCCTGCTGGTTGTTACTGACTACATTGGCGGGCATGCTGATGGTATTTAATTTCAGCAATAATATACTATCAAGAGATTCCCTGCATTATCTCTCTCTTC
>JACXTT010014699.1_pt1 | contig 10224 bp, 7 predicted proteins | sample 9270951 | NCBI WGS metagenome assembly JACXTT01 (sample SAMN15532306, study PRJNA645909) | rock metagenome | isolation source: weathered quartz diorite | place: Puerto Rico | collected 2017-06-21
GTTTCGGGCTGTCCTCCATGCAGTGGTACAACTGACCCATTCCCGGAGCGCAAGACGGCCACGGACGGAAGACGAACGTTCGTCGCTATTGAGTATCGAATGCCCAACCCCTTCCACGCACAGGTCGTCATTATCGGCTCCGGCCCGGCTGGCTACACCGCCGCGATCTATGCGGCGCGCGCGATGCTTGAGCCGATCCTCATTCAGGGTATCCAGGCGGGCGGACAGCTCACCATCACCACCGACGTGGAAAACTATCCGGGCTTCGCCGACGTCATCCAGGGACCCTGGCTGATGGAGCAGATGCAGAAACAGGCAGCACATGTCGGCACAAAAATTGTCACTGACCACGTGACCAAGCTCGATCTGTCGCGCCGGCCGTTCCGGCTTGAATGCGACTCGGGCGATGTGTACCTGGCGGAAACGGTCGTGCTCGCGACCGGCGCGCAGGCGCGCTGGCTCGATCTTCCGTCGGAGCAGAAATTCAAGGGCTATGGCGTCTCGGCTTGCGCAACCTGCGATGGCTTCTTCTACAAGAACAAGGAGGTCATCGTCATCGGCGGCGGCAATACGGCCGTGGAGGAAGCGTTGTTCCTCACCAACTTCGCCAGCAAGGTGACGGTGGTGCACCGGCGCGATTCATTCCGGGCCGAGAAAATCCTGCAAGACCGCCTGTTCAAGAATCCGAAGATTTCGGTGATCTGGGATACCGCGCTCGAAGACGTGGCCGGGACGGACAATCCGCTCAAGGTTCGCGCGGTCAAGCTGCGCAACATCAAGACCGGCACGATTACCGAACGGGCGGTCGACGGTGTGTTCATCGCGATCGGCCACACGCCCGCGACCGAACTTATCGTGGGCCAACTCGACTTGAAGCCGTCGGGCTATGTCGCGACCGCGCCGTACTCGACGGCGACTTCGGTGCCGGGCGTGTTCGCCGCCGGCGATGTTTCCGACGATGTCTATCGCCAAGCGGTGACCGCAGCCGGGCTCGGTTGCATGGCGGCGCTCGAGGCCGAGCGCTTTCTTGCCCATCACGCCCAGCAACGGCATGCGGCGGAATGAAAATTATTCTCCTCCCCCTCTGCGGGAGGCAAAAAAGGTTTGATCATGGATTGGGATAAGTTGAAGGTTTTTCACGCGGCCGCGGACGCTGGTAGCTTCACCCACGCGGGTGAGCAGCTTGGGCTCTCGCAATCCGCAGTGTCGCGGCAGGTGAGCGCGCTCGAACAGGAACTGGCGGTTTCGCTGTTTCATCGCCACGCGCGGGGTTTGATCCTCACCGAACAGGGCGAGTTGCTCTACCGCACCGCGCACGAGGTGTTCCTGAAACTTGAGGCCGCGCGCTCCAAACTCACCGACAGCCGCGAGCGGCCGCACGGCGAACTCAAGGTGACCACCGCGCAGGGCATCGGCAACCATTGGCTGACGCCTCGCTTGGGCGAATTCATGGACCTTTTTCCCGATATTCGTGTCACGCTGATCACCACCGACGAAGAACTCGACCTTGCCATGCGCGAGGCGGACGTCGCGATCCGCTTGCGTCTGCCGACACAGCCCGACCTCATTCAGCGCAAGCTCTTTTCCGTGCATTTCCACGCCTACGCCTCACCGGAATATCTCAAGAGATTCGGCACACCGCAGAAATTCGAACAGCTCGATGAACATCGCATCGTACTGCTGGGCGGCTCGATCGTACCGTCCTATCTGCAGAACCGGAATTGGCTGATCGAAGTTTCCCGCGACGGCAAAGAGCCGCGCATCCCGCAGATCAGTATCAGCAATATTCTGGGCGTGCTGCCCGCCTGCCAGCGGGGGCTCGGGATTGCAAGTCTGCCGGATTATCGGGTCAAGGAAACCGGCGGATTGGTGCAGCTATTCGGTGAAACGGACGCACCCGCGCTCGACGCCTATTTCGTCTATCCTGAAGAGCTCAAGAATGTCGCGCGCGTGCAGGCGTTCCGCGATTTTCTGGTGAGCAAGGCGCAGAGATGGAATTTCTGATTCGCGCCGCACTTGCGTGAATGGGCCACGACGTGAATGCATTATTATAGGTGCGAGGTCCGCATGGCTGGCATGCGAGGGTCCGTGTTGTATGACAAGACTTGCCGCCGCATAATTTTTTTAAGCTGATGGATTTGGTTGTCGCATCCCCCCTAGTTTACGCAACCAGATACGATCAGCGGTTCCCCTCTGGAAGGTGAGTGTCGGCGATCATGCGCCGACAAACTAAATCGGGCCCTTACGGGCCCGATTTTTTGCCTGATTTCGAGTTAGCCGTTGCGAACCCGGTTTTTTTGTTAGACTTTGGTAGTGGTTTTCGGCTTGTGCCGGCGCGCGCCAAACGTCACGCCCACAGCCGCTCTTTTTCGAGCCCCTTGTAGATGCCGGCGACGTATTCGCCGTAGCCGTTGAACAAGAGCGTGGGCCGGCGTTCGTTGGTGCCAATGAGCTCCTCGATCGCCTGACTCCAACGCGGATGCGGCACCTCCGGATTGACGTTGGCCCAAAAGCCGTACTCGCTCGCCTGCAGATCTTCCCAATAACTCTTGGGCCGCTGATCGGTGAACGTGAATTTCACGATCGACTTGATCGACTTGAAGCCATACTTCCAGGGCACAGCGAGCCTGATCGGGGCGCCGTGCTGCTTGGCAATGGGTTTGCCATAGGCGCCGGTGGCGAGGAAGGCGAGTTCGTTGGTGGCCTCGGCCATGGTCAGGCCCTCCACATACGGCCAAGGGAACCAGGTCTTCTTCTGTTCGGGCGCAGTCACCTTGTCGAGGAAGGTCTCCATGCGGACGTATTTCGCCGAAGCGAGCGGCTTTGCCATTTCGACGAGTTTGGCGAAGGGAAATCCAGACCATGGAATCGCCATGCTCCAGCGCTCGACGCAGCGGTGCCGATAGAGCCGCTCTTCGATCGGGATTTTCCGGATGAGATCGTCGATGCCAAGCTGCATCGGCTTTTCCACCATGCCGTCGATCGTGATGGTCCATGGCCGGACTTTGAGTGCTTGGGCGGCGCGCGCGATATTCTTGTCGGCGCCGAATTCGTAGAAATTGTTGTAATTGCCGTTGATCTTCTCGTCGGTGATCGGCCGATCGAGCGTGTACTTCGCGTTGCGCTTCGCGGGATAAAGGTCGGCGGTAGGATCGGGCAGATCGGCCACGCGCTGGGCGTGCGCCAGACCGGGAACGAGGGCACCCGCGGCGATGCCGGCGGTGGCGGTCACAAAGGCGCGGCGATCAAGGAACAATTGCTCGGGCGTCGCGAGATGCTCGGGCAACTCCCAACCGCGACGGCGGATGACAGGCATGGCTTTTCTCCGATTCTGGTTGCGCCAGAAGTAGGGTCCGGCCGGATCACACACAAGTCACAGATGCGGGAACAAATCGTTAACGGTCGCGGCAGAACAGCGCGGCGTTGGTCTCAGATTTTGCATGCTGGTGAGATTGAAGGCAGTGAACGGATCTTACCGTCATTTCACGGGCGTGGCAGGTGCCGACGCCGGGATGAAGAGACAGCTGGTCAGCTCGCGCCGACCGGGTCTTCGTACACGATCGTGATTGAAGCACTCGTGACTTTGCCCTCGTCTATCGGAGCAAACCGGCCGACGGGCCGTCGCACGCAAATGGGCTCGTGCTCCTTCTTGATCTTTTTTGCTCTATTTGCCGACCGCCACTGCTCGGCCTGTCTTTTGACCTCCTCCAGCGTGTCCGATGTAAAAGTCACTGTATTCATAAGCTACTCCTGACTGAAAATTCACGCGCAGAGTGCAGCCCTCTCGGACTGGCGCGCATCTTTGTCGTAATTCGCGCGTTCTTTGCCGCAGACCTCTTTGTAGACGGCGCAATGCGTCTCCACGTAGGCGCGTCTGGCTGCTCCGTCCGCAGCGGCAAGAGCGTGGTGCACGTCACGCTGTTCTTCAATAATTCTGCGATAGATTTTTTCGAACGCCTTAAAGTATTCGTCGCGGGCCTTGTCATGCGCCGCGTCCAAGGCGTCTTTGCGCACTCGTCTTTCCGTTTCCATGTCCATGGAACACCACCGTTTCCGTTGCTTTATCGCGCGGTGGTAGCGCGCAAAGATTGAGATTAAACGCAAAGGCCCGCGCTCAAATCAATTCATCTTAGTTACCTGTTTTTCACACTTCGCACGTGGCCGCGTTTCGCCTTGCCAAACGCCGGATTTGCGCGCCGGATCAAGTCGGGGATATGCATTTTAAGATCACGCTCTATGCAGCGTTTGGCGCCTTGCGAGCAGCAACGATCTGATCCGCAGGCTTGCCGGTCAACTCCGCCATGTGATCGAACTTGAAGGAGAAGGAGCCGACGCCGGCGGTGGCCGAGCGCACCTCGATGATGAGATCGCCGATCTCCGATTCCGGCATTTTTGCGCGCACCATGTCCCAGCCTTCCCACCCCTCGCGGGTGTCAAAACCGAGGATATGGCCGCGCCGGCCGGAGAGGATCGCGTTCATCTTAGCGGTGGCCTCGGTCGGGCAGACGATCTCGACCAGATGGATCGGCTCAAGCAACACCGGATTACATTGCGGCAGCCCATCGACGAGAGCGATGCGGGCCGCCTGGCGGAAGGCCATGTCGGAGGAGTCGACCGAGTGGTAGGAGCCGTCGGTCAGCGCGACCGACACATCCACCACTTGGAAGCCGAGCGGTCCCTGTTTGAGCGTTTCGATGGCGCCTTCCTCGACCGACGGGATGAAGTTTCGCGGCACCACGCCGCCGCTGATCTTGTCCTCGAACTTGAGGCCTGAGCCGCGGGGCAATGGCTTGATGTCGAGCACGACGTCGCCGAATTGACCGTGGCCGCCGGACTGCTTCTTGTGCCGGCCGCGCTGGACGATGCCTTTCTTGATGGTTTCGTTGTAGCCGACCGACGGCCGCCGCGATGAGACCGCAACGCCAAAGCGATCGGCAAGCCGTTCGGAAGCAACGCGCAGGTGCATTTCGCCCTGCCCCCACAGCACGACTTCGTGGGTCTCGGCATTGTGCACCAGCGTGATCGAAGGATCCTCATCGAGCAGCTTGTGCAGCGCCTGACCGAGTTTGACGTCGTCCTTGCGATCCTTGGCCGCCACCGCGAGTGCAAGCACCGGCGGATAGGGTTTGACTTCGATGAGCGCCTTGCGCGCCTGCTTGCCGGCGAAAAGCGTATCCCCGGTCCTGGCGTAGTCGAGCTTGGCGAGCGCGACCGTCTCGCCGACCGTGGCCGGACCGCGCTTCTCCGTATGCTGACCCATGAGCTTGAACGTGCCGGCGACGCGGCCGGCTTCGCGTTCGGGCGACGACAAGGTCGTGCTGTCGCCGATCTGGCCGGCGAGCACGCGCACAACCGACATCTTGCCGCCATGCGCTGTGTTCAACGTCTTGAGCACGTAGGCCATGGCTTCGCTGCCGGCGTTCACATTGAGGCGCTTGATGGTCGATTCCACGTTCGGCACCTCGTGACGCAGCGCCTTCATCAACCGCAACACGCCATTGGTGCGGCTGGCGGAGCCGAGCAACACCGGGCACACCAGCCCCTCGCGTAATTCGCGGGCGAGATCGTCGAACACCTTGTCGCGCGGCGGCGGAATGTCTTCGAGCAACTGCTCCATCAGTTCGTCGTCGTGATCGGCGAGCGTCTCGAGCATGGAAAAGCGCGCGGTCTTCTCACGATCAAGGACATCACCTTCGAGCGGGATGACCTCAGACGCAACGTGCTCCTTGTAGACAAAGGCGCGTTCGAGGGCGAGATCGACGAAGCCGGTGATGATGTCGCCTTTGAAGGTCGGAATTTGACGGAGCAGCAATTTGTTGCGCGAAGCGGGCTGAAGAAGATTGAGCACGTCGTGCACGCCGCTGTCGGCCTTGTCGATCTTATTGAGAAACAAGAAGCGCGGAATCTTCTGCTCTTCGAGTTCGCGCAATATGAGCTGCAGCTGCGGAATCTTCTTGTCGTCCATCTCGCAGACCACGATGGCCGCATCGACTGCGGGCAACGCCGCGCGCATGTCGTGGATGAACTCGACCGAGCCTGGGCAATCGATGAAGGTATAGCTCTCGTCCATGAAATTGGTGGTGGCGACAGAGAGCTCGACGCTCATCTTGTGATGGCGCGCCTCCTTGCCGGCATCGCCGACCGTCGTACCGGATTCAATGGTGCCCTGGCGCTGGATCGCGCCGGTGCGCGCCAGGATCGCCTCCAACAGCGTTGTCTTGCCGCTCTGGAAGGGGCCCACCAGTGCGATGCACCGGGGACCCGAGGGTCGTGTGCCGTTCTGTGCCATCTTGATCTGCCTCCCGCACTGAAAGGCCCAGCCTTGGCGGGGCCGATTGAGCTATCGTTTCAGGCAAAAGGGGGGATTGGCAAGAGGCGAGAGCTCCGCCTTACACGTCTGTGTAAGTGATTTGTTCATTGCGATTTCACGCGTGGAATCGAGACAAGCTGCGAATCTCAGTCCGGTAAGCCTGGATTAATGGCCAGGAAATAAGGTCGCGCAGCGGAATCATCGCGATGACGTCAATCGAAACCATGGCCCAGATCTCGTCTGAACCGAACGCGGCTCCTGCGCGGCGCTTCACGCTCGGCTTGTATGCGGCGACACTGTTGCTTTCAGCGTTGCTGATCTTCGCCATCCAGCCGATGTTCACAAAAATGGTGTTGCCGAAGCTCGGCGGCGCGCCGTCGGTGTGGTCGGTCGCCATGGTGGTGTTCCAGGCCGCATTGTTCATCGGCTACGTCTACGCGCACCTGCTCGTGCGCTGGCTCAGGCCAAGGCGCGCGGCGATCGTGCACCTCATATTCCTCGCAGCGGTCGCGACGACGCTCCCGCTCGGCATTGCCAAAGGGTTCGGCACGCCGCCAGAGCACGGCGTGACGTTGTGGCTGGTCGGATTGTTTTTTGTGTCGATCGGTCTGCCATTCATTGCGCTCGCCGCCAGCGCACCGCTGCTGCAGAGCTGGTTCATCGCCACCGGACACAAGCAAGCGGCAAATCCTTATGTTCTTTACGCGGCCTCCAATCTTGGCTCGTTTGCCGCGCTGATCGCCTATCCGTTCCTGATCGAACCATTATTCGCGCTGCAGACACAGCTTTCGATCTGGTCGGCGGGGTTTTATGCGCTGGCAGCACTGATCGCGGTGGCCGGCTTCCTCGCCGCCGGCCAGACGCTCGATGCGCGCGAGCAGGAAGCAACGGCCGAGGCGCGCCCATCTGCGGCGCAATGCCTGTCATGGATCGTGCTCGCGGCGATCCCGTCGGCGCTCGTCATTGCGGTCACGGCCTATATCTCGACCGATCTCGCCGCCGCGCCCTTCCTGTGGGTGGTACCGCTCGCGCTCTATCTGCTCACGTTCGTTTCCGTGTTTCGCGAGCGGCCGTGGGTCAATCATAAGGCCGTGCAGCGGTTGCTGCCCTATGCCGTGGCGCCACTCGCCATCAGCGCGTTCGGCGGCGACAGAGCCTTTTGGTTCGTGATTATCGTACTTAATCTTTTCATTTTCGTGCTGATTGCGCTCGGCTGTCACGGCGAAGCGTACCGCACGCGGCCGCATCGAGGCCGTTTGACCGAATTCTATCTATGGATTTCGTTCGGTGGCGCGCTCGGCGGCGTGTTCGCCGGCTTGATCGCGCCGAACGTGTTCAACAATACCTACGAATATCCGATCCTGATCGCGGCGTCGCTGCTCGTGCTGCCGGGCATGTTCGAGGGCGGTTGGAAAGGATTCGCGCGCGATGCCGGGCCGGGGCTGATTGCAGCGGCGATCTTGGCCGTGCTTGGCGTCGTCTACGACGTGCGGACTCTGCTTGGCGCGGAGATACCGCAGGTCGCCTTCGCCATTCTCCTCATCGGTATCGTGGCTTTGATGCTGCTCAACACCCGCCGCTTGGCGCGCTATTTCGGCTTGATTGTTCTTGCCCTCGTTGCCACCCGGCTGGGGCAGCCCGGTGTTGGACAAATTGTCACCGTGCGCAGTTTCTTCGGTGTGCATCAGGTGACCGAGACCGCCGATCGTTCCCACTACCTCCTTTTCCATGGCACCACGATCCACGGCGCCATACGCGTGCGCGACGAATCCGGCAATCCGATGACCGGAAAGCCTGAGTCGATTACTTACTACTATCCTGGCGGGCCGATATCGGATTCGATCGAGGCAGCGCGCGGTGCGCGCGGCAAGCTCGGAAATGTCGCCGCCATAGGACTGGGAACCGGCAGTCTTGCCTGCTACACCCGCGCGGGCGAGCAATGGACGTTCTTCGAGATCGATCCGGAAGTCGTTCGGATCGCGAGCAATCCAAAATATTTTCGCTTTCTCTCGGCCTGCGCGCCATCGGCGAAGATCGTGCTCGGAGATGCGCGGCTGACGCTTGCGGCGGCACCGGACCGCTATGATTTGATCGTGCTGGATGCATTTTCGTCCGATGCCATTCCGGTTCATCTGCTCACGCGCGAGGCCTTCGCCGGATATCTGTCGCATCTTGCGCCGAACGGCATGATTGTCGCGCATGTCTCGAACCGGCATATGGAGCTCGTCAGCGTAGTCGGCGCCGTCGGCGCGGCAGAGGGACTGATCGCCTACGCCAAGTACGATCGCGCATCCCTCGATTTCGCAAAGACATATCGCGCCAATGCGATCGTCGTGGCGTTGGCGAAGTCGCCCGCCGATTTCGGCGACCTGCCGTCACGCGCGGGTTGGGAACCTGTCGTGAAAAGCGGTGTTACCGCGTGGACAGACGATTATTCCAACCTGCTCGGCGCCATCTATCGCCGAAAATTCCGCGAATAATCACGCCCGCCCGAACAATCCGCCGAACGGTGCGCGTAGATCGCGGATCACGGCGCGCGCCGCATTGTGCCCCGGCGCGCCGGTCACGCCGCCGCCGGGATGAGCCCCCGAGCCGCAAAGATAAAGGCCGGGCAGCGGCATGCGGTAGTCCGCGTGGCCGAGCATCGGTCGCGCCAAGAACAGCTGGTCGAGGGTGAGCGCGCCGTGAAAAATATCGCCGCTCGGCAGGCTGAAAACGCGTTCGAGATCGAGCGGCGAGAACACCTGGCGCCCGACGACGCTGGCACGAAAGCCTGGGGCAAATTTCTCCACCGTATCGATCATCAGATCGGCGACCTGTCCGCTCTTGTCGTCCCAGGACGCGCCGCCGGGCAGCTTGGGCGCAGCGTGCTGGCAGAACAGGCTCGCGACATGCGCGCCCTTGGGTGCAAGAGAGTCGTCGAGGGTCGAGGGAATTAGCATTTCGATGATCGGCGCCCTGCTCCAGCCTTCCGTGCTGGCATCTTGAAAGGCGCGGTCCATGTATCTCAGGCTCGGGCCAAGAATGATCCCGGCGGTGTGGTGGTCCCTCGTCTCCTTGCCTGGAAGCGCGGAAAAATCCGGCAACGCGGAGAGTGCGACATTCATGCGGAAGGTGCCGGAGCCAGCCTTCCATTCCCGCATACGGTCGGCGACCCAGGCGGGTACAGCATCGCGCGGCACGAGCTTTTCAAAAAGGAACTTGGGATTGACGTTCGCGATCACTACGCGCGCGCTAATCTTGGAGCCATCCTCCAGCACGACACCGCAGGCGCGTTCGCGCTCGACGATGATCTCGCGGACCTCAGCCATTGTGTCGATGCGCGCGCCGTGGGTTGCGGCCGCGCGCGCGATGGCATCACTCACCGCGCCCATGCCCCCAATGGCGTGGCCCCAGACACCAGGCTTGCCGTTCACCTCGCCGAGGCAGTGATGCAGCAGCACGTAGGCGGTACCAGGCGCATACGGCGAGGCGAAATTGCCGACGACGGCATCGAAGCCGAGCACAGCCTTGATCGGGTCGGACGAGAACCAGCTGTCGAGATAGTCGCCGGCGGATTTCTGCAGGAGATGCTGCAGCGCGCGGCGCGTGCTCGCGCCGTGCCTCAGCAGCCGGCCTCCGAGTTTGAGGAAGTTGCCGAATTCGCGGAGCGAGCGCGCGCTGAAGGTCACGTTTGGCGGCGCTTCGAGCATGAGTTCGCGTAGGAGCGCGGCGACGCCTGCAATCTCGGCGGCATAGGCGGGATAGCGTCCGGCGTCGGCGGCGGAGAATTTCGCGATTTCCGTCTGCGTACGCCCGTCGCCCGTGAGCAGATAGCAGCCGTCTTCCGTCGGCAAGAAATTTTGCGCACGGCGCTCGACGATTTTCAGGCCGTGGCGATGCAATTCAAGATCGCGGATGACCTTGGGCTGGAG
>JACXTT010014700.1_pt1 | contig 10223 bp, 7 predicted proteins | sample 9270951 | NCBI WGS metagenome assembly JACXTT01 (sample SAMN15532306, study PRJNA645909) | rock metagenome | isolation source: weathered quartz diorite | place: Puerto Rico | collected 2017-06-21
GGGGGCGGGGGCGGGTGAAGGTGCGCGGGCTGGGCCTGGGGTCCTGGGTTGTGGCGCTGCAGGGGATCGAGCTCTCGGTGGAACCGGTCTGGCCCTACGCGGGGCTCGCCGTTTCGGTCGGCTAAACGGCGGTGGCGGAGTGGCGGATCCGCCGCGGGCATTACGTCCGTCGGACCGCGGCGCTGACGACGCTCGGCGACTCGATCATCTGCACGCTGATCTGTCTGTTCACGGGCGGGATCCGGAGCCCGCTCGTGCCGTATTTCTATTTCACGGTGCTCGCCGGGTCGGTCCGCTTCGGCAGCCGCCAGACGTTCCTGGTCTGGATCCTGAACACCGCGTGCTCGGTGCTCGTCTACGTGGCCGCGCCGGGGCCGCCCGCGGCGCTCGGCGACCTCGTGCTCGAGGTCTTCTACATGGGCTTCACCGCGTTCATGGGGAGCATGCTGTCGCACGAGGTCATGCAGCACTACCGGCACGCGCTCCGCGAAGGCGACAAGGCGGGCTTGCTGCTTTCGGTCAACCGGCAGATCACCTCCACGCTCGACCTGTCGCAAGTGCTCGAGCGGATCCTTCATGAGGCCGCGCACGCGATTCCCTGCCGGAAGGCCGCGATCGTGCTGCTCGACCGCAGCCACGAGCGCGTCGAGCGGGTGCTCGTCGCGGGCGGCTTCACCGAGCTCCGCGAAGAGCCGCTCGAGCGTTCGCTCCGCGAGGGCCTGCTGCGCGATGCGCGAGAGCAGGGCGGCCTGGTCTGGAACGACGTGGCGGCGCGCCGCCAGCGCCTCGCGGGCGAGCCGGTCGGCGAGCTGCTGTCGCAGAACCTCGCGCTGATTCCGATCCAGCGACGCGCCGACCTCGGGTTTCTCGTCGCGGTCGACAAGCAGGGCCCGGACGCGTTCGGCGACGAGGAGCGCGGCCTGCTCTCCGCGGTCGCGGACCAGGCGGCGGTCGCGATCGAGAACGCGCGGCTCGTCGAGGACGTGCTCGAGGCGCGCGACCGTACGCAGGAACTGCTCCGGCGCCTGATCTCGGCGGAAGAGGCGGAGCGCAAGCGCATCGCCGGCGAGATCCACGACCGCATGGGCGCGCGCTTCTTCGAGTTCTACTACGCGCTGCGACGCTGCCAGGAGCGACTCGGCGAGCGCGATCCGACCGCGGCGGAGCTGCTCCGCAAGCTCTCCGGCGAGGCGCAGCAGTTCTCCGACGAGATCCGCAGCTTGATGAACGATCTCCGCCCGACGGTGCTCGACGACTTCGGGTTCACCGAGGCGCTCCGCGAGTACGTCGCGGCGCTCGAAGCGCAGGGCGACCTCGTGGTGAGCCTGAAGATCGACGAAGCCGCCCGGCCGCGCGATCCCGAGGTGAACGTCATGCTGTTCCGCGTGCTCCAAGAAGCCGTGCTGAACGTTCGCAAGCACGCGCAGGCGGAGCGCCTTTCCGTCGAGCTCGCGGCGAATGCCGGGAACGAGGTCCGCCTGTCGATCCACGACGACGGGGTCGGCTTCGAGCCCGGAACCTCGCCGCGTGGTCACTATGGGCTGCTGCACATGAAGGAGCGCGCCGAGGCATGCGGCGGAACGCTCGCGATCCAGAGCCGTCCGCGGCATGGCACGGAGGTTCGCGTGACGGTCGGAGCGGGGGAGGGACCATGAGCCGGACGCGGGTTTTGCTGATCGACGACCACACAGTGCTGCGTCAGGCCGTGCGGGTCATGCTCGAGGCCGAAAGCGACATGGAGATCGTCGGCGAGGCGGGCGACGGCGTCGAAGGCGTCGCGGGCGTCGGCCGTCTGCGGCCGGACGTCGCGATCGTCGACTTGAAGATGCCGGGCATGAGCGGCCTCGCCGCGATCCCGGAAATGCTCAAGGGATCGCCGAAGACCGCGATCATCGTGTTCACGATGTACAACAACCCGGTCTACGTCTACGAGGCGATGCACGCGGGCGCGAGCGGCTACGTGCTGAAGAGCGCGAGCAAGGAGGAGCTGCTGCGCGCGATCCGCGCGGTCAAGCAGGGCGCGGGATTCCTCCAGGCCGAGGTCACCAAGCCGCTGCTGAAGCGCCTCGTCGTCGACGCGCGGCTCGAGGCCGAGCGCAGCAACCTCACGCTCCGCGAGATCCAGATCCTCGAGTTCCTCTCGGAAGGGAAGAGCAACAAGGAGATCGCCGGATACCTCTCGATCTCGGACGAGACCGTGAAGACGCACCTGAAGCGCCTCTACGAGAAGCTCGGCGCCTCGGATCGTGCGCAGGCCGTCGCGATCGCGCTCCGCCAGAATCTGATCGAGTAGCGAGCGTCCCCTGGTCGACGACTCCAACATCGACCGCGTGGTCGCCACGCTACGCAAGGCCGTGCGTGCGTGGCGCGTACCGATCGTCGGGCAGTATTCCCACGATCCGTACGAGACCCTGGTGTCTTGTCTGCTGAGCCTCCGCACCAAGGACGACACGACGGCCGCCGCCTCCGAGCGGCTGTTTCGCCTCGCGCGAACGCCGCAGGCGATGGTCCGCCGCTCGCTGCCGACGATCGAGCGCGCGATCTATCCGGTCGGGTTCTATCGCACGAAGGCGAAGACGATCCGCGAGCTCTCGAAGACGCTCGTCGAGCGCCACGACGGGCGCGTGCCGCGGGATCTCGACGCGCTGCTCGCGCTGAAGGGCGTCGGCCGGAAGACCGCGAACCTCGTCCTCACGCTCGCCTTTCGCGATTACGGGATCTGCGTCGACACGCACGTCCACCGCATCAGCAACCGCTGGGGCTTCGTCACCGCGAAGACGCCCGACGAGACCGAGCTCCGCTTGCGCGCGCGTCTGCCGCGCCGGCACTGGCGGACGTACAACGACCTACTCGTCGCGTTCGGCCAGAACCTCTGCCACCCGACCTCGCCGTGGTGCAGCCGCTGCCCGGTCGCCGGGGACTGTGCGCGGCGCGGCGTGGTGCGGTCGCGCTGATGTCGTCAGGCGTCGCGCGGAACGAAGTGCCGAGATTGCGCGGACGAGGAGGAGCCGATGAGGCCGCTGAGCGTCAGACTCGACGCAATGCGGCCTCATCGGCTCCTCCTCGCCCGCAGGCGCTGCCTATCCCGGTGGTGCCGGCGGCCGTCGGAGTAGCGGAGCCGCGAAGCGGCGAGCACCGAACGGAGGCTACGGCGTCGGCCTGAAGAAGCTCCGCGTGGCGCCCCAGCGTGCGCGGAAGATCTCGAGGTTCCGCACGTCGTGCGTGTTCCGTCCTTCGCTCGCCGAGACGTGATGGAAGAGCACGCTCGCTGCGCAGTAGAGTGTCTCGAAGCCGAGCTGGTGTGCGCGCAGGCACAGGTCGAGATCCTCGAAGCCGTTGCGGTACGCCTCGTCGAAGCCCCCGCAGCGCTCGAACACGTCCTTCCGGACGAGCAGGCAGGCACCCGTCACCGCGGGTACCCGCGCGTCGGCGAGCACGGCGGGGTCGTCCCCCGCGGCGAGCTCGAGGCGGTGGCTCGGGTAGGCGTCGTCGGAGATGTCGACGCCCGCGTGCTGCACTTCTCCGGTCTCGGGAAAGAGCAGGCGGCTACCGACGATGCCGATGGCGGGATCGCGCTCGAGCGCGGCGAGCATCGGTGCGAGCCAGCCGGGGGTGGGTATCGTGTCGTTGTTGAGGAACAGCAGCCGCGGGGCGCGTGCTTGGCGAGCGCCGCGGTTGCAGGTGTGCGCGAAGCCGCGATTCACGTCGTTCTCGAAGAAGCGGAGCCCGGGAACGCGGCGGAGCGTCGCCGCGGTCGCATCGGTCGAACCGTCGCTGACGACGATCACCTCGACGCGCTCGGGCGTCGTCGCGGCCACGGCCGCGAGACATTCGAGGGTCAGGTCGATGCGGTCGAACACCGGGACGACGAGGCTCACGACCGGATCCGCGACGTCGTCGAAGCAGAGCGCGATCGGAGGCGAGCTTTCCGCGGCCGCCAGCGAATCCGCGTCGATCGACGCGGCGCGGATCCGCAGCGGGTCGTCCGGCGCGCGGTCGCTCACCAGGCGGAGGTCGGCGCCGTTCACGCTGCGGCAGAAGCGGGGATCCGGGATTTCGAAGCAGACGGTCTGCCAGGCTCCGGTGGCCGTCAGGGAGATCGAGGCCGTGCGCTTGAATGCTCCGGGCAGGCGAGGGACGACTCGTACGGAGCGGTCCGCGGAGTCGTACTCGACCGCGAGCGAGCCGGCGCGGTCGGCCAGCACCTCGACGCGGAACCTGAGCGGCCGTAGCGCGAAGGGGTGCGGCCGGTCCAGTGCGAAATAGATCTGGGCCGATCCGCCGGGATTGGTGGCCGCGACGCAACTCTCCGAGCCGACGGTGTCGTCCTGCAGTGCGCCGTCGAAGATCGCGACGGCGCGAAGCCCGCCTTCCGGAACATCGCTTCGCGCCCGCCACGTGCGGGAGCGCGAATCCGCCACCCGCTAGCTCGGCAGGGCGCGAATCGCCGCCGCCGCGTCGCGCGCGAACTCGCGGGCCTGGTCGAAGAACCCGGTCATCATCGCGAAGCCGTGGATCAGACCGTCGTAGCGCTTCATCCGTACCGGCACGCCCGCGTCCTCGAGCCGCTTGCCGTAGGCTTCGCCCTCGTCGCGCAGCGGATCGAATTCCGCCGTGATCAGGTACGCGGGGGGCAGCCCCTTCAGGTCGTTGGCGCGAAGCGGGGAGGCGTAGGGGTTCTGGCCGTCCTTCGCTTCGTTCAGGTAGTGGTCCCAGAACCACACCATCGAGCTCTTCTCGAGTAGGTATCCGTTTGCGTTCTCGCGATACGAGGCGGTCTCGACGGAATGATCGGTGACCGGGTAGATCAGCAGCTGGTAGGCGATCTTCGGACCCTTGCGATCGCGCGCCATCAGGCAGACGGCGGCGGTCAGGTTGCCGCCCGCGCTGTCGCCGCCGACGACGATGCGCGAGGGATCGCCGCCGATCTCCGCGGCGTGCGCTGCCACCCACGCCGTCGCGGCATAGCAATCTTCCGGAGCGGCAGGGAACTTGTGCTCGGGTGCGAGGCGGTAGCCGACGGCGACCACCACCGCGGAGGCTTCCTTCGCGAGGTGGCGGCAGATGCCATCGTGGGTCTCGAAGTCGCCGATCACCCAACCGCCGCCGTGCAGGTAGACGATCACCGGAAACGACGAGCCGCTGGTCGGGGTGTAGACGCGGAGCGGGATCTCGCCCGCCGGGCCGGGAATCGAGCGCTCCTCCACCCGCGCCATCGGGACGGGCGGCCCGTTGAACGCCGAGATGCCCTTGAAGGCCTCGCGCGTGTCCGCGGGCGGCAGCGAGCCGATCGGCGGCATGCCGGCCGCGGCGAGCTGGTCGAGCAGTTCCTTGGATTTCGGATGGAGCGGCATCTGGGTTCTCCTTGCTGACCGGGTTGCTACTCGACTTCACGCCCGGCGACAACCGGACTCGTCACTTGGAGGCCGGCCCGTTGTTCCAGATGTCGCGGTGGAGCTTCCAGCTGCCGTCCTTCTGGTGCTTCCAGACGACGACGTACTTGCCGCTCGAGCTCTGTGCGTCCTTGCCGGGAGGCGTGACGGTCATCGTGTACTTGCCGGTTTCGACGGCGAGTTCGCCCGAGCGCTCGACGTCGGCCGTCTCGAGGTCGAGGCCCGTCATGCCCGCGCTGAACGAGCCCTTGATGAATTCCTCGACCGCCGCATTCCCCTCGATCACCGCCTGATCGGGGACGAAGACCTTCGCGTCCGTGGTGTAGAGGTCGCGAATCGCCGCGGCGTCGTGCTTCTCCACCGCCCGGCTGTATGCGGCGTTGCTCTTGTCGATGCCCTTCCGGGCCGCCGCCAGGGACGCGTCGCCTTTCGACTGCGCTGCCGCGGCGATCCCGGCGAGCGACAGCACCACGAGCACCGTGCGCATCATCGTCCGTTTCATCACGAGCCTCCTCTGCCGATCGGATTCGACTGGAGCCCCGCACGCCGCGGGTCACGCCTGATCGTCGATAACTGGAGACCCGGAGCGATGACAACCGGGAAAATCGAAGGGGGAGCCGACCGGTCGCTAGTTCGGCATCGATCCCGCGGTCGCGGATCCGTCGTCGTCCTCGATGAGCCGCGCGGCTCGATCCGCGAACCGGCCGAGGCCGAGCTCGGTGAACGTCGCCCTCGCCTCGCCGAGGAGGCGCAGGCGCTCGGTCGCGTGCCCGTTCGCCCCCATCCCGTGGAGCGAGCCGAGGCCGAGCTGGGCGCGCGCGATCATCGAGCGGAGGCCGATCCCGCGGGCGATCGCGGCCGATCGTTCGAAGCACTCCGCCGCCTCGGCGTGATGCTCGGAGCCGCGCACGGCGAGCGCTTCGCCGAGCGCTTGCTGCGAATGCATCTCGCGCAGGCGGCCGCCGGCACGCTCGAGCGCTAGGCGCGCCGCGCGCTCGGCGCGGGCGACCTCGCCGGCGCTCAGCAAGACGTCGACGATCGGCCCGATGTGCAGCGAGAGGTTGCTCGACATCGCCATGCCGTCCTCGATGAGACGGAGGTAGCGCGCACTGGCGATCGTGTCCTGCGTCGCGCTGCGGGCGCCGAGCGAGATCGCCGCCGCGAGCCGGATGGTGCCCGCGTTGCCGATCGCCTCGGCGATCTCGAGGCTCTGGTCCGCCCAGCGAATCGCTTCCTCGTATTCACCGCGTGCGAAGTGGCAGAGCGCGAGCATCGCGCCGACGCCGGCGCGGGCGGTCCGGTTGTTCGCCTGCACCGCGAGGTCGTGGACGCGAAGCGAGTGCTCGAGCGTCGCCAGCGTGTCGTCGCCGCCCCAGGCGAGGATCGAGTTCTGCGTCCAGAGGCACCCCATGTAGGTGTCGCTGATGCGGCGCGCGTGCCCGCGCGCCTCGAGGCCTTCGAGCAGGCGCTCGGTCACCTGGCGCGCGCGCTCGATCTGGCCGTCGATCAAGAACGCGAAGGCGAGCGCGCGCGAGATGCGTAGCGACGTGTCGACGAGCTCGTGCTCCTCGGCCAGTGCGTAGCCGCTCTCGATGAGCGCCAGGCCCTCGGCGAAGCGCTCGCGATTCTGACCCATCACCACCATGCCGAGGTAGGTGCGGAATCCGGCGCTGCCCTCGAGGTCGGCGAGCGCATCGGCGAGTTCGAGGCCGGTGCGGGCGATCTGCTCGACGTCGATCGAGTCGGGCGCGATGTAGACGACCGCCATGCGGCAGAGCTGAAGGCCCGCTTCGAGCACGAGCTTGCGGAAGTCGTCGTCGACCTCGGCACCCTCGGCGAGCGAGGCGTAACCGACTTCCCAGGCCTGGCGGTAGAGGTCGGTCGCCGTGGGGTAGGAGGGCAGGCTCTCCGCGTGCCGCGCGGCCGCGAGCAGCGCATCGAGCGCCTTGCGGCGGTTGTCGCTGCGCACGTAGTGGTGGGCGAGCAGCGCGTGGCGCTCGGGGTTGTCGTCCGTGGCCTCGGCCTCGAGCAGCCCGGCGATGCGCTCGTGCATCTGGCGGCGCTCCTTCAGCAGCAAGCCGTCGTACGCGACTTCCTGCGTGAGGCTCTCGCCGAAGCGGTACTCGTCGTCGGACAATACGTTCTTCCGGTGCAGGATGCCGCGATCCTCGAGCGTGGCGAGTACCCCGCTGATCTCCCCGGCCGAACCCGACAGCAGCTTGGCGAGCTGCACGCGGTGGAACTGGCGGCCGAGCACCGACGCGACCTGCACCGCGCGCTTCGCCGCGGTTCCGAGCCGATCGATGCGCGCGGCGATCACCTCGCGGACCGTACCGGGAATCAGCACCTCGTCGGTCGGACGCGTGAGCGTCGCGTGGCCGCCGTCGACGACGAGGTAGCCCTCCTCGATCAGCGCCCGCGTGATCTCCTCCGCGAAGAACGGACTGCCTTCGGCCTTCGTCAGGATGCGGGCCTCGAGGTCGCGTGGGATCTCGGCACCGGCGACCGCCCGGATGATCACGCGCGTGTCGTCGTCGGAGAGCGCGCGGAGCGAGAGCTGCGTGAGCGGCACCCGCGCGCGCCAGTCGGCGTGGAAGTCTGGCCGGTGCGTGAAGACCATCATCAGGCGGGCGTGCGTCAGCTGCTGCACCGAGAGCTCGAGGACCTCTCGCGAGGCGTCGTCGATCCAGTGCAGGTCTTCGATGACCAGCGCGACCGGCGTCTGCTCGCTCACCGCCATCACCAGACGGGCGAGCGCATGGAAGGTCTCGCGCTTGATCTCGTCGGCCGGGAGGTCGGCGGGAGTTCCCACGTCGACCGACAGCATACGGCAGAGAAACGGGAAGATCTGGTCGAGCCCGGGATCGAACGGGCGCACCTTGGAGGCGATCTTCTCGCGGGCGAGCGCCGGGTTCTCGGTGACGGAGATCGAGAAGAACTGCCGCAGCATCACCATGAACGGCGAGTAGGGCACCTTCTGCTTGAGCGCCGAGCAGCGCCCTTCCAGGAAGACGGTCGGGGTATCGCGCTGGGTCTGGCGGAACTCGAAAAGCAGGCGCGACTTGCCGCTGCCGGCGCCGCCGACGATCGTGACCACGTGCGGGAGTCCGCCCTGCACGCGCGCGAACGTGTCACGGAGCTGGGCGAGCTCGTGATCGCGCCCGACCATCGGCGTCAGCCCGCGCGCCTCGGCGGCGCCGAACGACGTGGTGATCTCGCTCCGCCCGAGCACCTGGTAGGCGGCGACCGGCTCGCGCTTGCCCTTCACCGTGAACGGGCCGACCGCCTCGACGCGGAAGAATCCGCGTACGAGCCGCTCCGTCGCCTCGCTCGCGATGATCGTGCCGGGCTGCGCGAGCGACTGCAGGCGGGCCGCGAGGTTCGTGGTGTCGCCGATCGCGGTGTAATCCATCTTCAGGTCGTTGCCGACGGTGCCGACCACGACCGGACCGGTATGGATGCCGATCCGCGCCCGCAGCTCGAAGCCGCGCTTCGCCTGCAGCGTGCGGTTGAACTCCTCGAGCGCGATCTGGATCTCGCAGGCCGCTCGGACGGCGCGGTACGGAGCGTCCTCGTGCGCGACCGGCGCGCCGAACAGCGCCATCATGCCGTCGCCGGCGAGCTGGTTCACGATGCCCTCGAAACGGTAGATCTCCGCGAACGCGAGCTCGAGGTAGCGGTCGAGCAGGTCGCGGTATTCTTCCGGATCGAGCCGCTCGGCGATCGCCGTCGAGCCGACGAGGTCGCAGAACAGCACCGTGACGAGCTTCCGCTCGCCGGCGATCGTGCCCTGGATGCCGCGGATCTTCTGGGCGAGGTCCTCGGGAATGTGGCGCGACAGGCGATCGAGGCGGTTCGTCTCGCTCGCCCCGGCGCCTGGGACGCCGAGCTGTTCGAGCGGTGCGGGTGGCGCAGCGCTGGTGCCGACCGCGGTGCCGCATTGCGGGCAGAAGCGATACTCGGGCTGGAGCGGATTGCCGCAGCTCAGGCAGATCGCTTCGGCCCGGGTGCCGCAGGCGTGGCAGAACTTCGCCCCCGCGACGAGCTCCGTCCCGCAGTTGGTACAGCGCATGACGCAGCGTGTCCCCGCGGCGCTCGCTGAGTCAAGAGAGCCACCGACACGCCAATCCACAGATCCTCCCGCGGCCTGATGACCCGGGTCCGCGCGGAGCGCGGCCGAGCGAAGCGAGCCGAGGAGTGGGGCGAGGAGACGGAGTCTCCTCGTGTCAGCGGATGGCGCGCTGGATCGCGCGCGGCAGATCCTCCGGCGTGATCGCGGCGCTCCGCGCGAAGAACTCCGGCAGGCAACGCTGGTAGGCGGCGTCGACGCGGAGATCGGCTCCGTCCCATCCCGGACGGAAGATCTCCATCGTCTCGCGGGCGAGCTCCGCCAAGCCCTTGTACTCGCCGCGCTCGTCGAGGATCTGCGTCGTCAGCGCGTACATCAGGAGCCCGCCGGGGATTGCGCCGAGCGCGGTCGTCGCCATCGCCGGGTAGCAGAGGCGCGCGGTGCGCGCACGGAAGCGGCGGCGGATCTCCTCCATGGTCTCGCGCTGCAGCTTCTTGGCGCCGGCGAGCGGACCCATCGCGTAGACGGGATCGTCGGGCGGGTAGTCGTAATCGCAGAACGCAACGATGCTCTCGTCGGGCGCGAGCACCCCGGCCTTGGCCAGCGCTTCGGACCAGAGCAACGACGACGTTCCCATGAACTTGTTCGTGCGCTCGATGTCGGCGTCGGTCGCGACCTCGACATCGACCAGTCCGAGCTTCCGGACGTTCGCCGCCGAGGAGAAATCGGGTGTCTGGAGGATCGCATGGAACGCGACGTCG
>JACXTT010014701.1_pt1 | contig 10223 bp, 10 predicted proteins | sample 9270951 | NCBI WGS metagenome assembly JACXTT01 (sample SAMN15532306, study PRJNA645909) | rock metagenome | isolation source: weathered quartz diorite | place: Puerto Rico | collected 2017-06-21
CTGGCTCGGGACGCCACCGTCGACCGGAGTGAACGTCGACACGAACGGCCAGCGCTTCGACGAATGGACCTACTAATTCGCCGAAGGCCGGGTGTCGAGCCTGTCCGATACGACGCTCAAGACGCTGCAGATCAAGTTCGACTCGAAGGGGATCGTGCAGGGCTGGGAGTTGACGCAACCACGCAAGTAGTCGGACCCGTCGCGAACGTCCGCCGGGCAGGACGGGATCGGGCCCGGAGCCGGGTCGAGCGGCTACAGGCCGTCGAAGAAATCGACCAGGCCCGTTTCGAGCGAATACTCGGCACCGACCACCAGCAGGCCGCTGCTCTGAACGAGCTGCTCGATCAGCGGCGATCCGTGCCTCAGATGACTCACCGAGGCGCGGATGTTCGCTCGCACCGCCTGCCGGACCAGATTGTCGGGGTCGTGCCGCAGCTCGGTGGCGAGCAGACCCTCGATCGACGGCCGGATCCGGTCGACGATCGAATGCAAATTGCGCGACTGATTTTCCCGAGGCCGCTGCAGCTGTTCGAGCGTCGCGGCAATCGCCCCGCATCGCGAGTGACCCAGCACGACGACGAGCCTGGTGCCAAAGCGCTCGGCCGCGAACTCGACACTGCCGATCTGAGAGGGTGCGACGACGTTTCCGGCCACGCGGATCACGAACAAGTCGCCCAGCCCCTGGTCGAACACGATCTCCACAGGCACCCGCGAGTCCGAGCAGCCCAGAATCGCAGCGAACGGTTGCTGGCTCAAGGCGAGTTCGTCGCGGCGCGCCCGGTCCGATCGCGAGTCGAGGCTCGGATCACCGGAGGCGAAGCGGTGGTTGCCTGCGCGCAGGCGTTCGAGTGCTTGCAGCCCGGAGGTCATCAAGACCCATTATGCCGGCACTGCGCCGCGCTCCAACGCGAGCTCCGCTGTCAGGCTCTCCAGGTCGCGGAAAATCGATGCGACGGCCAGCACGCGCCCGCCGCGCCGGTAGCGCACCACGCAATCGCGCGCCTCGACATCGCCATCCACATCGATCTGATCCCAGGATTCGGCGTGTCCCACGTAGTTGATGGGAACGTCGTAGTGCTGGCTCCAGAAGAATGGGACTGCGTCGAACTTCTCCCGGTATCCGAGCATGTTGCGCGCGGCGGTCTGGCCTTGGCGCTGCGCCACCACCCAGTGCTCCACGCGGATCGCGGCACCGCTGTGCGGATCAGGCCAGCGCGCGATGTCCCCCGCCGCGTAAACGCCCGGAGCGGTCGTTTCGAGAAATGCATCCACCGGTACGCCCCGGTCGCGGGCCAGACCGGCCGCCTCCGCCAGTTCCAGCCGCGGGTGTACGCCCACGCCCATCACAACCAGGTCGGCTTCCAGCACCGGACCGCTCTTCAGCATCACCCGCTTTCCCTCGATCGACTTGAGCGAGTCCTGCAGGTGGAAGCGCACCCCGTGCTCTTCGTGCAGCGCGCGCACGAAGTCACCCAGTCGCGGGCCCAGGATCCGTTCCATCGGGCGTGAATCTGATGCGACCACATCGACTTCGATCGAGCGCGCGCGCAATGCCGCTGCAACCTCCAGCCCGATGAAGCTCGCGCCCACCACGATTGCGCGCTGCGCGGTGCTTGCGCGTGCGATGATGGCCCGGCAGTCGCTTAGCGAACGCAGCGTGTTAACGTGCGGCAGCTCCGCGCCCGGGAACGCGAGGCGGTTTGCTTCCGCGCCGGTGGCGAGCAGCAGGCGGTCAAAAGCCAGCGATCGTCCATCGGCGAGCACCACGGCGCGCGCCTTCAGGTCGAGCTGCGCCACGCGGGTGCGTAGCTGCAGTTCGATCTGCTGGTCCGTATAGAACTCCAGAGGGCGAAGCGGAACCCAGTCCTCGGGGGCGTTGCCGGCCAGATAATCTTTCGACAGGTTGGGCCGGTCGACCGGGGCCGCGTCGTCGTCGCTGACCATCACGATGCTTCCCTGGAACCGTTCACGTCGAAGCATTTCGGCGGCAGCAAACCCGGCGGCGCCGCCGCCGACGATCACGATTCGTCCCGGCGGCGGCCCGCTCGCTGCATCTGCGTCGCGGCGAGGAGGTGCGATGGACTTCTTGCGTGCCCGTACATAGACCTTGCCGTCCAGCAGTTCGACTGCCCAGCAGGCAACAGGGCTCAGCGCCGGCGCACGCAACGCCTCGCCGGTGCGCAGACTGAAGCATGCGTGGTGCCAAGGACACCGCACGGTCTCACCGGCGACCAGCCCTTCAGCCAGCGGTCCGTTGTAATGCGTACAGGTTGCGCCGATCGCGAAGAATTCGCCGCCCGATCGTGCGAGCAGCACGGCGTCGTCTCCGACGTGGCCGGCGAGGGTCTTTCCATCGCCCAGCTCGGCCATGCGGATACCTTGGGTCAGATCGGGACCGGGAGCAGGCGTTTCGCCAGACGACATCGCGTTCTCCCTGCGGCTGCATGCCGGCTCATTGTGCACCCGTCCGTGCGCTAAATCCTCACGGGTTGCACGGACTTATAGACGGATCGAGCAACTGCATTCGAGTGCCATGATGCCTGATATTCAGACGGGGGTCGGTTATCCGATCGCCGCCGCGCTCGAAGGTTAAAGCGCAGCGCTCAACCTTATCAAGGTGAATCAGCGGATCAGGAGGGTGGTCAACTCACGATCCGGGCATGACTGACGCGTGTGCAGGGGTGCCCGGGAACAGGGGTGGCCTGTAGGAGGCCGCAGGCCGGGGTGGGGCAACGGGCCAGCGACTCGAGGCCGACGCAACACGACACGGGTCGCCAGTAGAACCATCCGTAGCGCCCGTCATCGCTTGTCCTCACCGGGCGGTCGGAAGTGGGAGGCTGAGGCAAAGGCTGCTCGCCCACATCGAAGCACGTGCTGACGGCTGGATAGGCTTGCTGCATCCGTCCCGCGATGTCGACTGCGAACGGAAGCGTCGCCAGTTGGTCGCGCGCGATGCTCAGTGCACGGTAAGCCGTCTTGGCCGAATAGACCACCGGAGGCGTACCCAGGTCGCGCATTTGCCGCGGATACAGATCGCCCCAGTCGCGCAATCTGGACTCGCCCGGCAGCCACGAATCGATCGCCAGGAGGTCGCGGCAGCCAGTGCGCCAGTTGGCCGTGTCGGCCTCGGAGGCGTATGCCAGCGAAGCCAACGCGGTTGCGGAGCCGGAGCCGAGGCTCGAGGCGAGCGAGCCAACCACCGCCGACACCGGGCCGCACGCCAGGTCCGACGCGCTCGATCGCGGCGGGGGCGCCGAACGCGCATCCGAGGGCTGGCAGCGCAGGCAGGGCAGCCCGCCCGACATCTGCCAGGCGGCGTCGCTGAGCAGCCAGGCGTGCGCTTCGGCGGTGTTGTCCAGGCCCGAGTGCGACGAACTGATCGTACTTAAAGAGCTCCCGACACTCGGGAGGAGCCCGGTCAACAACGAGTCGCCGGGCGCGCGTACGGTCTCGACAAAAACCACCGGTACGAACATCCGGACCCGATAGCCGCATGGCGTGCCTCCGCACCAGCACAGCTCGAGCACCTCGGTCCGCGTGCAGGCCGAAGCCGGACTGATCCGGCGGGCGAGCTCCCACGAACCGAACGCCGGGTCGGCGAACACGGAGGACGTCGACGACCAGAGGACAGCGCAGGCAAGCAACGGCGTGAGCCATCGCCCGCAGGCGACGCTTGGGCGAGCGGCTGGTGCAAGGCCCCGGGCAGGCGTGGCTTTCGGAGTCATCTGGTTCTCCTGAGTCGGTCATTGTCAAGGCCGAATCGCCTCGCAGCACCGCTGGCGCCAGTAGCGACACTTCGATCGAGCGCCATGGAAGACGCAGCCCGCCCAAGCGCGAATAGGCACGATGCCGGCCGCTGGGCTCGGACCTAGGATGTCGGCATGGACGTCACCGCACCCATGCCCGATCAGCCGACCGACTGCGTCGCGCATGCCCGCATCGACGAGCTGCTGGCACCGCTGCGCTCGGTGGTGGATACCCGTCTCGACGCGGAGCTCGAAGCGCGCCTGAGCCAGGTCGTGCCCGTCAGCCACTGTCTGTGCGTGATCGCGGATTCCGGAGGCACCGGGCTCGCCTGTGCGCCGGCCCAGATGCGTGGTTCGATGCATCGCGACCTGCAGGCGCTCTACGCGACGCTGATCGGCGAGCGCGATCCGCTCGCACTACGGGCGCGGCAGGAGTGGAGACCGCTGGTGGCGACGATCGACGAACACGCGGCCTGGGTTCGATCCCAGGTTCGGCACGCGGACACCTTCGTTGCGTGGTTGCAGCGCAACGCGGCGAGCGGCGCCCCGCATCTGGCGATCGTGCCAGCGCGGGGGCGCCTGACACGCGGCACCCTGTTCGTGTTCATGGCCCGCGCTCCGGCGGAAGCCGAGGTACTCGCGTTGTTCTATGCGGCCCAGCGGCTGGCAGTCACGCTGGAGCTGAGGGACCGTCCGTTCATTGCGGATCTGATGGCGATGCGCTTTTCTGCGCGTGAAGCCGACGTGCTGCGAGCCGGCTTGAAAGGATCGGCCGACGAGCAGATCGCGGCCTGGCTCGGCCTGTCGGTCGACGCGATCCGTTACTACTTCAAGAAGTTCAAGAACCGTGTGCCGCCGGTGATCGGGCACCTGAAGCCGCGCGATCTTGCGCGCATACTCCACCAATTGGATCGGCTCTAGCAGGCCTTCGGACGACGGAGCGAGCAGAGCCCAGGTTTTCGAGGCCGCCCGCGATGGAAGACCGGCAACTGCAGCGTTACTCCCGGCACATCCTGCTGGAGGAGATCGGCATCGAAGGCCAGCAGCGGATCAGCGCCTCGCGAATGCTGATCGTCGGCGCGGGCGGCCTGGGGTCGCCGGCCGCCCTTTACCTCGCGAGCGCGGGGGTCGGACGCTTGACCCTGGTCGATTCGGACCGGGTCGACCTGACCAACCTGCAGCGCCAGGTGCTGCATGTGACCGAGCGGATCGGGCAACTGAAGACGTCCTCGGCGCGTGTCGCGCTGAATGCCCTCAATCCCGAGGTTCAGGTGGTCGAGGTGCCTCGCAGGGTCGGGCCCGATGAGCTCGATCCGCACGTGGCCGAGGTCGAGATCGTGTTGGACTGCAGCGACAATTTCGCCACGCGCCACGCGTTGAACCGGGCCTGTGTTCGGCGCCGACGCCCGCTGGTGTCGGGCGCGGCGGTGCGCTTTGACGGGCAGCTGGCGGTCTTCGACCGGCGGATCCGGGAGGCTCCGTGCTACGCGTGTCTGTTTCCGGAGTCGGCCGAAGCGCAGGACGAGTTGTGCTCGACGATGGGGGTGTTCGCGCCGCTCACCGGGATCGTGGGTTGCATGCAGGCGGCCGAAGCGCTGAAGCTCGCCGCCGGGCGCGAGGCGAGCCTAAGCGGGCGACTGATGCTCGTCGATGCGCTGTCGATGCAGTGGCGCTCGGTGACAATAAGCCGCGATCCGGCCTGCCCGGTGTGTGGAAGGACGGCAGGCGGCTGAAAAGCGTCGTGAGCCCGGCCGTGTGAGCGGTGCAGCAGCCTGTCAGGCCGCGCCGATCAGGATCGTCAGTTGCACGTCTAAACCGTCGGTCGGGAGCTTGCGAAAGCCGCTCTTCGCGAAGCGGTGCCAGCGTCCCACCACGTAAGCGACCGCCAGCGAGGCGCGCGCGCCGGTATCCAGATCCGCCGGCATTTCGCTTTGTGAGACCGCGACCCTCAGGCTCTGGCGCAACGAAGCCTCGATGCGCTCCAGCAGCTGATTCATCCGATCCTGAAGGCGGTCGTTCTCGTTGACCAGCGCGTCGCCGATCAGCACCCGGGTCATGCCGCGGTTCGTCTGGGCAAAATCCAGCAGCATTTGCACGATGCGCCGCGCCTGGCGCATGCCCGAGTGCTCTTTGCTTGAAATGTCATTGATCAGCCCGAAGATCGTGGTCTCGATGAATTCGATCAGACCCTCGAACATTTGGGCCTTGCTGGCAAAGTGGCGATACAACGCCGCCTCCGACACGTCGAGCTTAGCCGCGAGCGCCGCAGTGGTCACCTTCTCGCCACGCGGGTCCTCCAGCATCGAGGCGAGAGTCTGCAGAATCTGCAGGCGCCTCGTGCCAGGCTTGCGTCGGGTCTTTCCGGCCTCTGCGCTCTCGGTTGTTTGACTTGGAATTTCCATCGGCGGTGGCCTAGCGGAGCGGCAAATCTACCGGAATCCCGCCGGACGTGGGGAATTACTTACCGGGAACCGATGCTGCAGCGTGCCACCCTCGATGCAACGCGGGCGCACGCACGATGCTGGTGCGCCTCAGGGTGCCTGGCACAAACAATGGGCCATAACCTGCGGTGGCGTCACGCGGCCCAACAGCACCGTTTTCAAGTCCGCACCCACTTTTGTGGATAGATCGGTGTTCAGCAGCAACCGCCCCGGCAGCGGCCCCATGATCCGCAACGCCGCGTGTGCAACCTGCTCTGCCAGCAGGTCAAGAAGTCGTGTCAATCCCTTGGGCTCGAGTTCGATATACGTGGTCCGGAAACCGGGCCCTAATTTTGCCTGCTGCGCCGCATCATGGATCGCCGCCGCCATACCCCCAAAGCCGTCGACGAGGCGGCGTTCGCGCGCCTGACGGCCGGTCCAGACCCGACCCTGCGCAACTTCCTCGATCTGTTCCGCGCTCGCATGTCGGCTGGCGGCGGTGCGGGCGAGAAACTCCTGGTAGGTGTGGCCAACGCTGGCCTGGATGACCTGCCCGACGCGCGGATCGAGCGGGCGGCGCAGATCCGGCTCGCCGGCGAGCCATGTGGTTGTCACACCGCCGGTGTGCACGCCCACCTTCTCCAAGGTCTTGTCGAACGTCGGCACCAGTCCGAACACGCCGATCGACCCCGTGATCGTGGCCGGATCGGCGAGCACCTCATCAGCCGAGGTCGACACCCAATAGCCGCCAGAGGCCGCCACGTCGCTCATCGACACCACGACAGGCTTGCCGGCCTTGCGGGTGAGCTCCAGCTCACGGCGGATCAGTTCGGCGCCGAAGGCGCTGCCCCCCGGCGAATCGACCCGCAGCACCAACGCCTTGACGGTGTCGTCGTCGCGCGCATGGCGGATCAGTTCGGCCGTCGAGCGGCCGCCGACCACCCCCTGGGGTGCCTCGCCATCGACGATGTCGCCCTGTGCTACTACCACGCCGACCTGTGAATTGCGATCTCCGGTATCGGGCAGTGCATTGCGGTATTGCTGGAATGACACCTGGCGGAACGTCCTGTGCTCCGGGTCCTCGGCACCGCGCTTGACCAACAAGGCTCGCAGCTCATCGCGGGTCATCAGCGCATCGACCAGCTTCTCCGTGAGGGCAAGCTTGGCCAGGTCCCCCCCGGCCGCGGTCAGTCGGGTCGGCAGCTCGTCGATCATCCGGTCGATCGCCCCCGACGGCAGTTTGCGCGCCTGCTCCACCTGATGCGTGTAGCTGCTCCAGGCGTCCTTCAACCAGAACGCGTCGGCTTCGAGCGCCTCACGCGAAGGCGCGTTGTTGACGAACGGTTCAACGAAGCTCTTGTACTTGCCCACCCGGAACACGTTGACCGTGACGCCGAGGTGGTCCAGTGCATCGCGGTAATAGTTGCGATAACCGCCCAGGCCGGTCAGCAGCACGGCCCCGCTCGGGTGCAGATAGACCTGGTCCGCGTGCGCGGCCAGGTAGTACTGGCCCTGGCTCATCTGTGAACCCCACGCGAACACCTGTTTGCCCGCGGCGCGGAAACGGTCCAGGGCGGCGGCGACCTCGTTGAGCTTCGCCATGCCGGCGCCGCCCAGGTCGTCGAGGATCAACACTGCGCGCAGGATCTTGGGGTCGCGGGTGGCCGCATCCAGAACGGCGACTACGTCGCGCAACTGGGTCTCGCGCTCGACGCCGCCCAGCGATTCGGCCAGAGCGGCTTCGCGGGCGCTGCCACGGTACTGTTCGACCAGGTCGCCAGTGAGCGCGACCACCAGCGCCGTGTTCTCCGCCAGGCGCAGGTGCGGTCTGGCAAAGAGCGCCAGCAGCACCACGGCGACGATCAGCAGGAAAAGCAGATTTACTGCCAACCGCCGGGCCGCATCAACCCAACGCAGGAAGCCCCCGAGCGTGCGGCGCAGCCATCCGGGTTCCGAGGTTGCCATAAAGTACCTTTCAACGGTTGAAAAAAACTTCACACATCGGCTGGGGGAGCACGAGGGGGCCAGCCGAGCCCCCTCGTTCTCTTCCTGCTTGGCTTTTCCGGCCGCAGGCCGGAAAAGCTTAGCCGAGTCGGCGGGCGAGCTGGCGCACGGTGCGCACCCGGGCGGCTACGAACGTGCGACCGACCAGAGGGCGCTGCGACAAAGGCCCGATCCGCAGCACCGCCGCAAAGCCGGCCGTCCGGGCCGCTTTCAAATTCATCAGATTGTCATCGACCAGCACCGCGCGACCGGCATTGGCCCGACCTGCAAGGCCTTCGCGCGCCAGCACCACTCGCAGCATCGCGATCGACGGCTTGGGTCGGAACTGGCCGTGCAGGCGCAGCCGCTCGATCGGATAGCGTGTCCGGATGTGACGATGCAGACGCAGCCGCCTGAGCACCTGTGCGGCGTACGCGCCGGGCGCGTTGGTCAAAAGCACCTTGCGGCCCGGCAGTCGAGTCAGCATGCAGGCGAGGCCCCGTTCGATCCGCATCAGCTCGTCGACCGGAAAATCGTGCGTCTCACGCAGGAAGCGATGCGGATCGACGCCATGGTGGCGCACCAGCCCGAGCATCGTGGCGCCGTAGCGCCGCCAGTAGTCGAGTCGGAGCCGATCGGCCTGTGCTTCGGTGAGCTCCAGATGGCGCCGGACGAAATCGGTCATCCGGGCATCGATCGCGGCGAAGACCGCGTGCGACGCCTCGTGCAGCGTGTCGTCGAGGTCGAAGAACCAGACCCGACCAGCGGGCTTCCAAGCCTTGTCCAATGGTCCCGAAGTCGAAAGCCTCAGCCGTTCGCGATACCTAGTGCGACCGGATCATCGTGCCCACGCCGCGATCGGTCAGGATCTCCAGCAGCAGGCAATGGTCGACTCGCCCGTCGATGATGTGCACCGAGTTGACTCCTCCATGGGCAGCCTCCAGAGCCGAGGAGATCTTCGGCAGCATGCCGCCGGAGATGGTGCCGTCGGCAAACAGCTCTTCGACGCGCGCTGCGGTCAGCCCCGTGATCAGCCGTCCTTCGCGGTCGAGAACACCGGGCGTGTTGGTCAGCAGCACCAGTTTCTCCGCGCCCAGGACCTCGGCGATCTTGCCGGCCACGAGGTCGGCATTGATGTTGTAGGACAGTCCGTCGGCACCAAACCCGATCGGCGAGATGACCGGAATGAATGCGCCGTCCTGCAAGGCGCGTACCAGCGACGGATCGATCGCTTCGATCTCGCCCACCTGTCCCAGATCATGAGTCTGTTGCGGGTCGTTGCGGTCGGGAAGGAGCATCCGGCGTGCGCGGATCAGTCCGCCGTCCTTACCCGTCAGGCCGACCGCTTGACCGCCGAAGCGATTGATCAGCATCACGAGTTCCTGCTGGACCTGACCGGCCAGCACCCACTCGACGATCTCCATGGTCTCGGCGTCGGTGACCCGCATCCCTTGAATGAACCGGGATTTCTTCCCGACCCGTTCCAGTGCGTCGTCGATCTGCGGCCCACCGCCGTGCACGACCACGGGTCTCATGCCGACGAGCTTCAGCAGCACGACGTCGTGCGCGAAGCTTTCCTTCAGAGGCTGCTGCGTCATCGCATTGCCGCCGTACTTCACGACGATTGTTCGCCCGTGGAAGCGGCGGATGTAGGGAAGCGCTTCGGACAGGATTTCGGCCTTCAACTCGGTCGGAATCTGTGCCCGGTCCATGGATGAGTGTGGCTGCGATCGACTCTTGCAATCGGAAGCGCGAGATCGGCAATGAGTCTAGCATCGCTCGCAACCGGAGCCTTTGGAAGGGTTGCGATGGAACAGGTATTTCATATCGAAGGCATGCACTGCGACGCCTGCGTCAATCGCGTCAACAAGGCGCTCGCGGCGCTCGCCCAACATGTTCGCGTCACGCTCGATCCACCGCAGGCGCAGCTGCAGGTCCCAGCGCCGCTTTCAGTGCAGGATGTGCAGGCCGCGCTGCAAAAGGCGGGCGACTATCGGGCGACGACAGTCGGATAGGCGGGCCAGAAAGCAATCTACCTTCGCTGCCCGCTGGCCCGACCCGCAGATCGCTGAAC
>JACXTT010014702.1_pt1 | contig 10223 bp, 11 predicted proteins | sample 9270951 | NCBI WGS metagenome assembly JACXTT01 (sample SAMN15532306, study PRJNA645909) | rock metagenome | isolation source: weathered quartz diorite | place: Puerto Rico | collected 2017-06-21
TGTTCTGGACCGCAGAATCAGTAGTTTCTTTGTTGTCTTGCTGTGGTAATTCCTTTTTTTCCTGCGCCGGAAAAGTAAAGCTAAGCTCCCGTTCTTCATCCATGCCAGTTTTGGAGAGTGGGTCCTCATGGTTGATTGGTTCCGATAATTCGGGCATTTCAAGTTCAAAGGTATGCTTACAGCGAGAGCAACGGAACGCTGCCGCGGCGTCTGCGACGATATCATCGGAGACCTTATACTTTGTCTTGCATTGGGGGCACTGAACAAGCATCGGGGGTCCTTTATTGGAGAAAAATAAATGTGAGTGAAAACAAGGTGATTGTAAGGAAATTCGCGAAAAATTCAAGGTTTTGGTATTAACTCATCTGCTGAGCTGAATAAAATTTTGCAAAAAACGTCCAAAAGGTAGGGTCATTGTGGAGTTAAGCGACTGGGAGTTGGTGCAAAAGTGCCAATTAGGGGAAATAGGGGCTTTCCAGGAGCTTGTTTCTCGATATCAACAGAAGGTTTACCTCGTGATTCTTGGTTTGCTCCGCAATCCCGATGATGCCATGGAGGTTGCCCAAGAAACTTTCTTTCGCGCGTACCGCAAGATCAAAAGCTTTGAAGGCGGCTCATCTTTCTACACGTGGCTTTATCGGATTGCGGTTAACATTGCGATTGACGCCCAACGACGACAAAAAAGGAACTTGCTGGATTTTCGCGACAACATGGACGAGGTCTTCGAGGAACAGCAGGAGGTTGCTAAGGACCCATTTGCGGACGTTCACGAAAAAGAGCTGCGCGAAAAGCTTTTGTCAGCCATCAATGATTTGACACCGGAACACAAAGCGGTCATCGTATTAAGAACCCTGGAGGGACTTTCCTACAAAGATATCGGCGACATTCTCGGCTGCTCTGAGGGAACCGTGATGAGCAGGCTTCATTACGCGAGAAAGAAATTGCAAGAAAAGCTGCGAGCGTTTTTGTGAAAAGTTGCGACGAGATTAGAGAACTTGTGGGAGCGTGGGGGGACGGCGAATTGAGTCGTGCCGAAGCCGAAGCGGTGCGCTTGCATGTCGAAGGCTGTTCGGCGTGCGCTGAGGAGCGGCGGCAGTTGGATAAACTTAATGTTTCGATCAAGAGGGCGTTGGCGTCCCAACAGCCCATTGCATTTGAACCCTTCTGGCGTGGACTGGAGCGGCGGATCAGCGAAAAAAGATCGTGGCCTGCTGGCTGGCTGGACCGCCTCCGCATGCCTCTCGGCAGACCAAATTTGGCTTGGGGCATCCCCGCCTTAATTGGGCTCGCGCTGGTTCTATATTCTCTCGGCGTTTGGAAAGAGCAGACGCCGCGAAATAATTTTGCTGCTGTCGAATCCATCGACGCCTATGGCCGAAACGTTGCGCTGCTGCGTGAAAACGAAACCAGAACAACGGTTATTTGGCTGTACCAGAACCAAGAAGGTGACAATGAAACTTCCGGGGAAACTTCGGACCAGAGCCCTGCTTTTTAGCTTCCTGGGGATTCTTACAGCGGCCTATCTGGGGGCGGCGGAAACCGCTTCCCAGGCGGTAAAGATCAAGATCGATACAATTCTGGCCAGCAATCAAAACGGCGAGTTCGACTCCCGCCTGAAGCCTTTGGAAAAACAGCTGAAGGTTCTAAAATATAAATCGTACCGCCTGCTGAAAGAAGAAAGTCAAAACGTGCCCTCCCAAGGCAACGGAAGTTTTCAAATTCCGGGCGGGCGCACCCTCATCGTGTCGCCTCAGGATTTTCGCGACCAGCAAATCGCCTTAAAGGTGCGGTTGCAGGGAAGTGAGAAACCGCTGCTCGATACAACGCTCAAACTGCAAAACAAGGGAAACTTTATTTTGGGGGGGCCACCCCACGAAGGCGGGGTGCTAGTCCTTGCGATCTGGGCAACGGTTCAGTAGCACGCCGTCGCAAGGTCGTTCAAATTGTCAAGGCCTCTGAAGCCGTTCCTTTCCTGCCTATTAATCTTTAATCGGTTCGATGGCGACTTCTCCGCTCAGTTCACCGACCGATCTTCCATTCCCGCTTGATGGCTATTTGACTATTTGAGTCTAAATGTTGAATTCGAGGTTGCCGACCGCCATGCGATCGCGCCAGCCGATCCAGAGGTTGGTGCTGAGATATTTGTCGCCGAAATCAGGAAAAATCGTCACCAGCGTCCCCGAGCGCAATTTACGCGCGATTTTCAAAGCGGCGAACATGGCCGCGCCCGACGATTGCCCTACGAGCAAGCCTTCTTCCTGACTCAAACGATAAACCATCGCATAGGCGTCGTCGGTGGAGATGGGAAGTTTTTCGTCTAATTCTTCTTCGTGATAGATGCCGGGAACGATGGAGCTGGCCATGTGCTTCAATCCCTCAAGACCGTGAAGCGCATCGTCGGGCTCAACGGCGATAACTTTGATCTTGGGATTTACTTCCTTAAAGTAGCGGCCCGCACCCATGACCGTTCCGCCGGTGCCGATACCGGCGATGAAATGGGTAATCTCCCCGCGGGTTTGCCGGTAGATCTCCGGGCCGGTGGTTTCGTAGTGGGCCTGAGGATTCATGGGGTTAAAGTACTGGTCCGGCTTGAAATATTTGTCCGGGTTTTTTTCGAGTAATTTGCGGCACTCGCGGATGGCGCCGTCCGATCCTTCCATGGGGTCGCTGTAGGTTACCTCTGCCCCATAGGTTTGCATGATCTGCTTGCGTTCCATACTGACGTTAGCAGGAACCACCAGCTCCACCGGGTAACCCAGCACTCTTCCAATCATGGCCAGCGCAATTCCGGTATTGCCGGAAGTGGAATCCAAAATCGTTCTACCCGGCCGCAGCTTGCCGGCGCGAATCCCTTCCTGCACCATGCGCAGCGCGGGCCGGTCTTTTACTGAGCCTCCCGGGTTGAATCCCTCGAGCTTGGCAAAAATCCGTACGCTTTGGGGTATTCCCTCGGCGATTCGGCAAATTTGCAGCAGTGGCGTGTCGCCGATGAAGTCGAGGACCGAGTCCGCCTTTTTAAGTTCCTTCGACGGCGACTGAATGAGTCGCAACTTGGGAGTAGTGATAGCCATTTGGATTTAGATTCAACAACCTCCCGCGATGGCGGGCACGATGGAGATATTATCTCCCTCTTTCACATTGGTTTCCAGATTTTGCAGAAACCGAATGTCGTCGCCGTTGACGTAAACGTTGACGAAGCGCCGGATCTTGCCGCTTTCATCGCAAAGCCGTTCTTTTATGCCTGGGAAATTCTTTTCCAGGTCATCGACCAGCGCCTTGACATTGCTGCCCTGCGCGTTGACTTCGTCGGCTCCTTGAGTGTATTTGCGCAGCGGGGTTGGGACTCTAACTCGCACGGCCATGTTTAACCTCCTTAAAGATTTGCACGAATGGCGAACTATAATTCTAAAAATAGACTTTCGTTTCTACCCTTGCAAGGCAGATTGCAAGGCGCCAAGAGCGACGTAAAAACTCTTAGCCCTATCAGCTAGCCAAAGGCTTTATCAAATGCCGGCGGCCTGCGCTATGACCGGTTGGTTTAGCTGGTTATAAAGGCCGTCGAAGTTTTCCAGTGTCGCGTTGATGGCAAAAGGCTTTTCAACACTTGCGGCCACGGTTTCGAGAGTCTTATAACCGTTACCGGTAATACTGATCACCACCGATTCGTTTTTAGGAATGCGCCCGCTCTCGATAAGCTTTTTGGCGACGGCGACTTCGGTTCCTCCCGCCGGTTCGGTGAAGATGCCTTCGGTACGAGCCAGTAGTTTGATGCCCTCCAGGATTTCCTCATCGGTAACGCTCTCGCCCCAACCGCCCGATTCGCGCACGGCATGAACCACGTAATAGCCATCGGCCGGATCGCCGATGGCTATGGAGCTCGCGATGGTGTTCGGCTTTACCGGGCTGATCACATCCGTGCCTTTTTTCAGCGCACTGATAATCGGCGCGCAACCCGAAGCTTGCGCTGAATAGATTTTGCAACCGGTGTCTTCGACGAGTCCTACTTTCACTAACTCATGAAAACCCTTGGCGAGTTTGGGGAGGATCGTGCCGCCCGCCGAGGCCACGACAATATGTTGCGGCAGCTTCCAGCCCAATTGCTCCGCCACCTCCAAGCCGTGGGTCTTGGCACCTTCGGCGTAATAGGGGCGCAGATTGACGTTCACGAAAGCCCAACCGTATTTGTCGCCGATTTCGCTGCAGAGGCGGTTAACGTCATCATAGTTTCCCTTGACCGCCACCGTGCGCGGGCCGTAAATCGCCGAGCCGATGATTTTTCCTTGTTCCAATCCATCGGGGATAAAAACGTAGCAATTCAAGCCTGCCTTTGCGGCATGAGCGGCCACGGAGTTCGCCAGGTTCCCGGTGGACGCGCATGAAACCGTATCGAAGCCGAACTCGAGCGCTTTCGAGATCGCCACGGAAACCACGCGATCTTTGTAAGAGAAAGTCGGATGGTTGACGGAATCGTCTTTGACGTAGAGTTCCTTTACGCCAAGGAGCGCTCCAAGCCGGTGGGCGCGCACCAGCGGCGTGAAACCGGAATAAAGTCCGACTTGCGGTTCACCGTCGATGGGGAGCAATTCGCGGTAGCGCCAGAGATTCTTTTCTCGGGTGGCGATTTTTTCCCGGCTGATGGTTTTTTTAATGGCCTCGTAATCATAGACGATCTCCAGCGGGCCAAAGCAATCTTCGCACACATGCAGAGGCTCTTGGGGATAGTCTTGACCGCACTCCCGGCATTGTAGTCCTTTGACGAAACCCATGGATTATACCTTTCTGAACCCGAGTCAGGCGGTTGGGGCTGATACTCTCGCTGCCCCGCAGGCAGCGCAAGCCGGATCTCTTTTTACTTCCACCTCGTGAAACTTCATCATCTTCGCATCGTAGGTCAGCAATCGATCCGTCAGGAGGCCCTCTTCGAAGCCGGTCAGATATTTGATCGCTTCGGTGGCCTGCACGGAGCCGATGGTTCCCGCCACTGCGCCGAGGATACCCGCCTGTTGGCAACTCAATATCTCTTCGGGAGGCGGAGGTTCTTTGAACAAGCACCGATAACAAGCGCTCTTTTTCGGAATCACCGTCATCGTCTGCCCTTGCAGACGGACAATTCCCGCATGGGAAAAGGCGATGCCCAAGGCGATGGCCGCATCGTTGACGAGAAACTTGGTGGAAAAATTGTCACTGCCATCGACGATGAAATCGTAACCGGAAAAAATTTCGCCGGCATTGTTGGCTTCAAGGCGAAGCGGATAGGCGCGGACATCCACATCGGGATTCAGCTGGTTCAGCTTCGCCTTGGCCGATTCAACTTTGGGCTGCCCGATGTCCGGGGTCGTGTGCAGGAGTTGGCGTTGGAGATTCGATAATTCCACCGAGTCCGAATCTATGAGGCCCAAAGTCCCGATTCCCGCGGCGGCGAGGTATAGGGCGACGGGAGAACCCAATCCACCTGCGCCGATCACGAGCACACGCGCCTGGCGCAATCGGACCTGCCCTTTGCCGCCGAGATCAGGCACCATGATCTGGCGGCTATAGCGTTCAATCTGTTCCGTCGACAGGGTGAGACTCATAGCGCGTCCAAAAAAAAACCCCTTCTTAAAGATAAGAAGAGGTTGTAATTAACCTCACCTTATCTTTCCCCCCTGTAATAGGGAGCAGGAATTAGCACCAGCGTTCCGTATCCGGAACCGGTTGCTGTGGCTTCGAAGGGCCGAATCCCTCCACCACTCTGGATAAGGTGTCCAGAAACCAACTGACATGGACACTATCTGAGTGAACTCGGTCTGTCAAGGACGAGGGAGCGCGGGAGGCGAGCGAACATTTCTGTCTCCTCAGAAAGTCGGCCCAGCATCTTTTTGCCGAGCACGTGAACGCGGTCGAATGATCCGATTGTTTCAGGTGAGCTGAGATTTAGATTGGAAAAGATCATTGTTTAACCGCTACTAGCCATCCGTCCGGATGCCGACCTAGCCATTTGGCCGATACCGGCCGCGGTAAAAAATGTTTATTGTTTAAGTCAAACGGGAATGATCGTTCCAGTTTAATTAACAGGAGTAGGAGGATTCCAAATGGAGAACATATCTGAAAGCAACCAAACTTTGCAGGCCTTAGCGCGTGATCTGGCTGACGTCGTCGAGCAAGTCAGCCCCGCTGCGGTCGCGGTTAATGCCCGGCGTCATTTATCTTCGAGCGGAGTTTACTGGCGCAATGGCGTCATCGTCACAGCCGCTCATACCATAAGACGGACGGAGGACATTTCAGTGATTCTGGCGAGTGGCCAAACCGTCATCGCCAATTTTGTCGGCGCTGATCCGACTACGGATTTGGCTGTGCTTAAAATTGACAGTGCAGAGCTTTCTCCTCCGCCTTTCGGCGATACTGTACAGCTCAAGGTGGGAAATATCGTTCTTGCTCTCGGGCGTGGGGCGCAGAAGGGTCTCAATGCCACGTTAGGTATTATCGGCGTCTTGGGCGGCGCATGGCATACGTGGCGCGGCGGACTCATTGATCAATTCATCGGGTTGGACCTCGTGCTCCACCCGGCGGCTACGGGCGGCCCGCTGATAGATAACCGTGGGCAGGTCTTAGGCATTAACACCTCAGGACTTTCACGCACAACGGTATTAACCGTTCCAGTTTCCACGGTAAATCGTGTAGTCGCACAGCTGCTGGAGAAGGGACACATGGTGCGGGGCTACCTTGGTCTGGGGATGCATCCCATACCTCTTCCCCAAGATCTTAAGAGCGCATTAAACCTTTCCGCCGACTCAGGCTTGATTATTGTAAGCGTCGAGGCGGAAGGCCCAGGCAGCAAAGCCGGTATCCTCTTCGGCGATGTGATTGTAGCGCTTCAAGGCAAGGCTGTGAGCAGCCTCCGTGATCTACAAAGCTTTCTGCAACCGGAGTTCGTAGGGAAAGAGATACCCGTCTCCGTAATTCGAGGTGGCAACTCTGTCGAAGTTACAATTCGCGTCGGCGAACGAAAACGATAAAGTAACGGTGGTAATCTCGTGGCTCGTGTTCTCATAGGAGCAAGTTCCGAGGTGGTACGAACAGGGTTGGGGGCTGTGCTGGCCAAAGCCCCCAACCTCCAAGTTGTGGGCAGCTTCCCTATTGACACTTTGTTGGCTCGAATCGAGGATTTACAGCCAGATGTGGTTCTTTTGGATCTAGAATCGGCCGCAGACGAGTCGCTGCCGCTTGAAATTAAAGATGACCCCCTAAGCTTAGCGATTGTTGTTTTAACCGACAATACAGAGGTTTCGTGGAGCGCAGAAGCGTTGCGTTCGGGCGTGCGCGCGATACTGCCACGTGACGCGACGTCCGAAGAGATCCGAGCAGCGATCCAAGCGGCCGCAATGGGATTAGTGGTACTCCGCTCTGCCGCGTTTGATGCGCTTTTGTCTCCAATCCCAGAGCGATCCGAACTCGATCCGCCCGATCAAATCCTCACCCCTCGAGAGATCGAAGTCCTGCGTATGATAGCCGCAGGGCTGGGTAACAAGGAGATCGCATCCAAACTCACCATTTCCGAGCACACCATTAAATTTCATATCAGTTCGATCTTTGCTAAACTCGGGGCGTCCAGCCGTACGGAGGCTGTCACCCTCGGCATCCGCCGGGGCTTGATTATGATCTGAGGATTTGCCAGATCGCCCGACGCTTTCTGGGCGCCGGTTTGGATTAGTATCATTGCAAGCGGTAAGGTCCTCTAGCTCAGGTTGATCACATGGCGTAGGACATGGTCCGGTCGTTAGGCAGAATCTTTGACCCACAAACTTAACGCTCGCGTAAACGTTTTTTAACAATCCGTAAATAGAAGTCGTTCAGGAGTTACATCGAAATGTTGATAAGACTTGGCAAACTACTTTTCTGTGCGACGCTATTTACAGGCCCTGGATGGGGTCAAGCGTTAGCTCAGACCCAGAGGCCGCATAACGTCATACTTTTCATTCCAGACGGTCTACGCCCGGGCAGCGTGGACCCTAAAATCGCTCCAACCTTTGCCCGTATTCGCGATCAGGGCGTGCGGTTTGTCAATAGTCATTCGGTGTTTCCAACCCTGACGATGGTGAACTCGGCTGCTATGGGCACCGGTCACTTCCCCGGTGACATGGGTAATTTTGCTAATACTGTTTACACAGGATTTCCCGTGCCGAGCGCCAACGGAAGCGTTACGCCGATGATTGAAAACGATGCGATAATCGGCGAGGTGAACGCACGCTTCGGCGGAAATTATCTTAACGAAGAAACCATACTGGCGGCGGCGCGTAAGGCAGGATTCTCGACCGCTTCAGTCGGTAAAGTTGGGCCGGCGGCAGTTTTCGACGTGACCGAGCGCACCGGTGCGCAAACCATCATTATCGACGACGCCACCGGGCGCACGGGCGGATTACCGCTCGCTCAAGATGTTGCTGGCGCTCTCCAGATGGCTGGGTTGCCAAACGCGGCGCCGGGGCGCGGCGATAATGCCAAGGTGGGAGATGCCAAAACCCCAGGAACTAACGTGGCGAATGTCGTGCAACAACAGTATTTCACGGATGCCATTACCAAAGTTATCCTGCCGCGCTTTAAGGCAGCGAACAAACCGTTCGTCTTGGTCTATTGGTCGCGCGATCCCGATGGAACACAACATAATCAAGGGGACAGCCTTGGACAGCTTGTCCCTGGCATCAATGGGCCGACATCCGAAGCGGCGGTTAGGAATGCAGATGCCAATCTCGCTGCCATATTGGACTCTCTCAAAACCCTCGGACTAGCCTCAAGCACGGATATTGTCATCAGCGCGGATCACGGTTTTTCGACGATCTCAAAAGACAGCCAGACCAGCGCAGCGGCCAAAATTAGTTATAAAGATGTTCCGGTGGGTCTGTTGCCGCCGGGATTCGTTGCAATCGATATCGCCAAATCATTAAATCTGCCTTTATTCGATCCCGACGCTAAAGCCGCCCCGATCGATTTTGGGGCTGGCCAACATACGAGCAAAGCCGATGGATTAATCGGCAAAGATCCGGCAACGCCCGACGTCGTGGTTGCCGCCAACGGGGGCGTCGACCTCGTCTACCTGCCCAAGCCCAATGCAAAAGAACTTGTCGTCAAGATTGTCGAGATGCTTCTCGAGCAGGATTATGTGAGTGGGCTTTTCGTCGACGATTCCTTCGGAAGCATACCCGGCACCTTACCGTTGAGCGTAATAAATCTTAAAGGTTCGATGGTGACACCGGTCCCGGCGATCATCATCAATTTTCGTTCCTTTGCCGCCGGTTGTGGCAATCCGTTGATGTGCGGCGTCACGGTCGTGGATCATACGCTGCAACAAGGGCAGGGCATGCACGGAAGTTTTAGCCGAGCCGACACGGCAAATTTTATGGCGGCAATGGGGCCTGATTTCCGGGCCGGCTACACTGACGCCCTACCAGTGAGTAATGCCGATGTGGGCATAACTCTGGCGCATATTCTCGGGCTCGCAATAAGGCCGAACGGAGTGCTCATCGGACGGATACTTTCCGAGAGCCTCAAGAACGGCGCGCCGCCAGCGCCATTTAAGAAATTAAAACGAATTTCAACAGCCGCGAGTAATGGCCTCCAAACCGTATTGGATCTTCAAGTTGTAGGAGAGACATTGTATTTGGACGCCGCCGGTTTTCCTGGCCGCTCAGTGGGACTGGAATTGATTCCTACGCAGGACCTAACGAGAACCCGATAGCCTCTTTCGGCATCCGATCCGCGAGGACCGCGCCATGGTTGAGGTCGAATCTGTCCACCGGCCCGAACTAGCGTTTTCCATTGCGCCAGGGCAAGGCGAATTCGCTTAGGGTTTAATCCTAAAACGAAGCAAATCACCTCAAAAGAGAAGAGCCGGTCCTCGTCCCTTTCGAATAGCCATCTTTCGACTTGCTGCAAGCGACCACTCGGCGCCGGGAGATTTTTTCTATAGGTCAGGATGGCATCTTTTAAAACAGCGAGCATGAGATCTTTTTCCGGCTCTGCGTGCTCCTTGCGCGTGACCGTCTCCCAATATCGAATTGTCGGCGCGGGATCCTCGATTGACACACGAACAGTTGCTCCTGCATTCATAATACTTTCTCCTCTCAGCTTATTGCAGATACTCTTCCCAAACATCCGTCGTTGTTTTTGACGACTATCTAGGAATCGCAAAAGAATGTTACGGCGCCATTGAACGTATGTGAAAATATCGGTCTTATAGGCGAGGAAGGGGT
>JACXTT010014703.1_pt1 | contig 10222 bp, 10 predicted proteins | sample 9270951 | NCBI WGS metagenome assembly JACXTT01 (sample SAMN15532306, study PRJNA645909) | rock metagenome | isolation source: weathered quartz diorite | place: Puerto Rico | collected 2017-06-21
TCCCCGACTAGAATTGCTTCTTCGACTTTAGTCGCCGTATTTGATCTCGAGGCGGCGAATACGACGGCTCGCGACGACCACGACAATCAGCGTCACGATCAGCAAACTCGGAACAGCAATCCAGGCGGGTGTCGGCTCGACAACGACCGCAAACGGTCCCTGCGACATCGGGATCGGCATCAGCGAGTTCAAATAATGAATCACGCTGATCTTCTTCAGTAACGGTGGCAGGAGGAAGTTGATTGCCTCCCAACCGTAGAGCAGTAGGGCGGGGATGATCGGGTTGCGAAAGAAGAGCCCTACGACCAGGAAGAACGCTCCATAACCAATGCAGGCCAATACAGTGATCCCAAGGTAGCTGAGAAAGTGCCCGAGCCCTGCTCCCTCAAAGAAGAAGCGGGCGCTCTCTGAAGGAAAATGCGGGAAATACAGGAGCAGCAGTGATACCACCGTTGTTATCCCGAACAAAATTATCGACGTGGCCAGACCCGAAAAGTATTTTCCGACCACCAGCACCTCACGTCTAACAGCGGAGAGAAAATAATAGTGAAGGCTGCGATCTACCAGTTCACCGCGAAACAGATTCATGAAGATCCACGCACAGCCGAAGAAGACGACCGTACGCAGAATCAACACGTTGTAGATTGTCGAGAAGATAAGACCAAGGTTGGAAAAGTTATTCGTCGGGATGGTCACCAGAGCCATCATCGACAGCATGAAGATTGGCATCAGCGCGAGCAGGTAAATCAGGAATGATCGTTTGCCGAGAAAGTTCTTTCGCAGCTCAAGTCGAAAGATCGCACCGATCTGCCTTAACCAAAGAGACCAGGGTAAGCCGGTTCCGCCAATCGCCGGTGCAGTGTTTACTGTCGCACTCACTCTTCACCTCTCACAAGCGCTCTCAACTTGCAGCGCCTTCTGAGCCAATCAGGTATTGGTAAACAGCGCTCAAATCGTCATCCACAGGCGCCACTGATTCGACGTTCACTTCCCCATCGGCAACGATTCGATTGAGCAGCAAATAGAACCCATCCGCATCACGAGTGCGGACAAAAAGACCATGCTTGTCATCGTGCATGCGCGCTTCGACAACATGATCTTCGGCGAACACATGTGCCGCGAGCTTTCCGGGTTCGTCGCAGCGTATCAGGATCTGAACCGGATGCTCAGTAACCTCGTCACGCATGCCGTGGATATTTCCTTCAGCAACTACGTAACCGTTATTGAGCAACACGACACAGTCCGACATCATATCGACTTCATGCAGAATATGGCTGGAGATGATCAAGTGCAGGCCGTCTTCCGCTAGTTTGCGGAATAGCGCGATCGTCTCTGCACGGACCATCGGATCCAAGCCATTTAGTGGCTCGTCGAGAATCAACACCGTCGGTTCATGGGCGATCGCCTGCGCCAGTCGGATCCTCTGCCGCATGCCTTTGCTGTAAGCGGCAACCTTACGGTCGGCAGCTTCCAGCATATCCACCCGATGGAGCGCATCGGACGTTAGATCCTGTGCTCGTTTTTTGCTGAACCCGTGAACTGCCAGGAAAGATTCGATCAGCTCACGTCCGGTCAGTCCACGCGGGAACGAATCGAATTGGGTACAGTAGCCAACTTTTCGAAACAGCTGTTCCGGACGGGTGGTCGGAATCCCAACCACACTAATCTCCCCTCGGGTCGGCTGCAGCAGCCCGGTCATAAGATTCATCAACGTTGACTTGCCGGCGCCGTTCGGTCCGACAAGGCTGGTGATGCCCGGTGGAATCTGCAGGTTGACACGATTTACGCCGAGTATTTCTCCATAGAACTTGGAAACATCGTCGAAGATGATCAATTGGCTATTAGTTGAACTCATCGCTACCAACTATGAATGCAGCAAATAGACTATTCCTTCGGTTACAAAAAGCAGGGCCTCAATCCAGATGTGTCCTGACTTTTTGACGCGATCGACATTTACAAGGTCCCCAGAGCACTCTATCTAACAACCTCATACGCCTTCACCTTCCGGGAAAGCAGCGCCAGGCATACTGCACAGAGTGCAAATAGCGCAAACCAATTCACCCATAATGGTGGTTCATTCACCATGATTTCCCGCGTCACGCCCCCATCAAAATCCGGGACCACTCGAATCGTCTGAACAAACGCGCCAAACAAACCGTCGGTCACGTTTTTCATGAGGGCAGCGATACTGATTATGTGCCCCCAGTTTGTAAGAAAGATTTGGTTGATAAACTCGGCAAACACCGACGGAATCAAATAGAAGCCCAACAGAGCTGCGCTTGCTGCCAAACGCCATTTGACCCAGGCTGAAACCGTTTGCGACAACAAGGTCAATATCAGCAGCCACGTCACACTGGCGAGAAAGATAGCGCTTGCCAACCAGAGATTGTCGACGAACCAGTGAAAGCCTTCCAAATAGCTCTGGAACAAGAACAACAATAGTTGCGGCACCCAGGTGATCGTGGAAAGCAGCACGAGCACCACGGACATCTTCCCTAAGACATATTCAGAACGCGTGAACGGCCGGCAAAGATAGAGCGGCAGTGCATTATTGCTTAGGTCTCGTGCAACGAGCGGCGGCCCTACCAGCAGCGCCATCAGAAATGCGAACCCGGCCTGGATGCTAACAAACGTTTCAAAGAATGAAGCGTCGATAGGAATTATCTGCCGCACGTTGAGCTTCATGATCGCCAAGGCATTTACGTTGTGATGCAGGTAGATCAGAATTGCTTCGACGAGCAGCGGTATGAAACATGCGACAAAGAAAGCGGTGAACAGCTTCGAACGAAAGATGTCGCGGTAAGAGTGGCGCGGAATTATCAGGAACCGGCCCCACTCAGGAGTAAGTGGTTCAACGTACTGCTTGTAAGTTTGTTCATAGACCGCCATTGCCGCTCTCCATAGCCTTTAGAAAAATATCCTCCAATGAATCGCGTTTGAAATTGAGTCTTCGAATCTGCAGGTTATGCCGCGCCGCGATGCGATACAGATCACGGGTTTCAACGTTTCCTTGCAGCACTAGCTTGATTCGCTGGTCGCCGGTGATTGCATATTCGCAACCCAACTGCTCAAGCTCTCGTGCGAACGCCTGTTGATCGCCTCGAGTTTCAAGCATCAGGAACTTACGGTTAGAGCGCCGCTCAGCCTCCAAATCGCAGTACGTTGCAATACGACCGTCTTTCAAAATCAGGATCTCTTCGCAGCACTCTTCGACGTCGCGCAGCAGATGTGAAGAGATAACAATGCGCGCCTGCCCACTATCTCGAATCTCGCGGATCAACCTGAGCATGCGAGCTCGCGCCGGTGGATCTAAACCGTTGGTCGGTTCATCCAGGAAGATCAGCTTCGGACCATGGACGATTGCCTGCGCCAGTTTAGCCAACTGCTTCATTCCCAGCGAGTATGTATTCAGTTTTCGATAACGTGCTTCGCCGAGACCCACGTAGAACAACGCCTCATGTGCCCGTTCGAGCGCTGCGTCAGGAGGAAGCCCTGAAATCTCCGCCATCAGTTTTATGAAATGAACGCAAGACATTTTCGCGATGTAAGCATCGCGCTCAGGCATGTAACCGATAAACGAGCGGACTTGCCTGGTATCAGCGGTGACGTCAAACCCCAACAGACGCGCGGTCCCGGAAGACGGTGGATGAAAGCCTAACAACGTATGAATCAACGTAGTCTTCCCGGCACCGTTTGGACCGAGCAAACCAATCGCGCGCCCCCGCATAGTACCGCGCAAGTCCTGAAGGATCGGTCGCCGGCCGAACTTTACAGTTAGTCCGTCCAACTCAATCACTGGTAGTTGAGTTGCGGGCTCCGGAAGCAGTGATTCGTCTTGTTTTAGTGCTGCTACCATGAACACAAGTTACCCAGATTATAAGGATTACACTGATTACACCTACTACTCAACGATAAGTCTTATCGATCGCAACTAATTGTCATCTAATCTGTGTAATCTGAGTTCCCGTCATCTGCGTTTCTCCAAACAAATCCTACACCAAAGATCGTTCCCATCAGGATAAATGCGAACATGAATGCTAACGCTTCTCCGGTAACTAAAGTTCTGCCAATTGCAAGGCCACTGATAAAGAAAAACAGGAAGGTTCAAAATGATGGCGGACGCAAGTGGAAACAATCGCGATAGGACGGCAACTACCGAGGCGGCTCCGCAGCCACAATAATGACGGCGCGTAGGCAAGTGAAACGATGAGGCCCGTGATCACCAGCGATATAGCGGTTGCTCCTTTTAAGTCTGCTTCGCTAAGTGTCTCGTGCGGCAACCCAAACAAGAAGACCGGGGACATACCTACTAACCAGGATGCGAATGAGATTGAGATGGTCTTTATAGGAGGTCTCCACAAGCGTACGGGCGGACTCAGATGAGTCCGCCCAGCATGCAGGTGAGTTTCGAACTTTCTTCGTGGGCCGGTTGTAATCAACGCGATGCAGGTCCGTGCATGCCTTGCTGCAGGATGTGCTGCATCTCGAAATGATTAGGCATGCCGAGTAATGTCGCTGGACCTAAGCCAAACGGGCCACCATCGGTGTTCGCAGCGAAGGTAATGCTGTCGCCCTGCGCATACGCGTACGCGAGCGTCGGCGCCAGACTATTTGCAAATTGCTTGATCGTCTGCTGTTGCTCCTGCGGCAAGTTGCCGGCGGAATTCGCAATGCGACCAGCGATTGGCTGCACCAGCGACGACAGGTTCTGGTACACCAGGGCTGAAAAGTTAGCATTGCCGTCGGCTGGCAATCCTGCAGTAAAACGAGGCGACCGTAACAGGCTAACTCCACTGTCGTGGGCTCTGATAGCAAGCTCAATCAGCCCGCGGCTGGGCGCGACAATCATGTAACCATTGGCGTAGGTGTAATTGACTTCAACCGGCGAGTCCGCGGACTTCAGCGCGTAATAAGTCCGGCCGCCCATTTCCGTCCGATCCCAGGCCAGTTCTGCTTTTCCGATTTTGGCAGCAGTCGCGTTGACCTCTTGAACAACCCGCTCAAGTGTTTGCTGCAGGTGCGCTGAGTCGTTGACTTCAAACACCATCTTCCATGACGGTGTTGGCAAAAGTGGGCCGTCGATGGCGAACGCAAACTCACCGCCCAAAGGCGCTGCGATATCCGTTCGAATGTTTAATCCGTGATCCGCCTGCAGCTGATCGAGGTGCTTCTGCATGTCGGGCGAGACGGTATTCATTACGCCGAGCAGATCATCGACCAGCTTTACCGGGTCCTTCACTACGAAGCCGGCAACCACATTCGCGTCCGGTGAGATGTATTCAAGCGAACCCATCGGACCCGGCGCAGCCAGCCAGGACGGAATCCCTTTCTGCGCTTCGTTGAAGGAGAGCACAGCTCGGGTGTTGGTTTTGCCACCAGTCTGTTTTTGATCGAGTACAAAGTACTTGAGATTCAGAACGCCGATCTGTTTGAGCGCATCCTCGTGTTTTGCTGCATCAGGTCCTTTAGCCCGCTGGTCCTTCGTATTCTCAATCACGCGCTCGAGATTAGCGGCGACCACCAGCCCTGCGCCTTCCTGATAGATCTGAGCAATTCGATTGCGGAACGCCGAGCTGGTGAATGTGCTGCTGGTTTTCTGTGCGCCAGCCAGTTTCTGCAACTCTTCCAGTTTCGGACTCGCTGCAAATAGATCGCTTTGGATCCAGAGGTACAACTTGTCTGTCTTTAGGGTACTGTCGGCGGTTGCATTAGCGCCGGCTGGATCATCGACGAACTCAACGTGAGCTTTGTCGTTGGCATTTGCGTACTTGGCAATCTGCTGCTCCACGAACTGCCGGAAGCCGGCAGAGTTCTTCAATTGCGCCAGCACCAGAGGTGAAACAGGCTCCCCCTTTTCGTCCATGCCGACCGACACTGCTATTTCATCGCCAAGGTAATCGCCAAATTCGCGGACCGTAGCCATAACCTGATCCATATTCGGTCCCCAGCGCGACCGCTCTTTTTCCCACCACTCTCGAAGCCCGGGATTCTGATTCACCCGCTCCTGCATGATCCGGTGAGACTCTACTAGCGTCCCGGTCAGATTCGGAAACGCTGCATAAAACACTGTATTCTCCGGCATCAAATCCAATAACTGTGTCGAGTTGCGAACGCCTGGATACTGGACAGTACGATTGACTTCCGCAGCTATGTTAAGACGGGCGAGAGCAGCGGTGTACCGATTTGCATTGCGGCTCCAGCCGATCTCGTCCTTGAGCGCTACCTTTTCAATGCTGGCGCTAGTCGTAGCCTGCTCGCCCGCACGAATGACGCTTTCAGTGCCACCGTGGTCCAACGCGACGTCACCTTCGATAACGGAGACTCGCGCCCCCTTCGTACCATTGTTGACTGAGAAGACAGTGCCCGTAACTGAAATCAATGAGTCACCAGTATCGACGAACAGATGCTGATTCTTCTGTTTTGCGGCCTCGACGATGATGTTGCCGCGGTCAAGATGAATCGTGGCGCCTTGACCACTTTTCGTAATCGAGAATTGCGATCGATCTTTAACTTCAATCACAGATCCATCACCCAATCGCACAAACGCGTGGGCGTCTTTGGCTGTGCGTATGACGTCGCCGCGATTTATTTTCTGGCCAACGGTGACCGGTGTACTCTTCGTGTCTGCTATCTGATAGACCTGACCTTCAGCAGCCTGGACCGTTGCGTCCAGATTGCCAAACGGAAAATAACGCTGCAGCAATGGAATGGCTAACAAGCCAAACCCAACAACCAACATGGCAGCGATGCCCCAACGAAGAATCACTGGGTTAAGGTTCGAACGGCGCGGCGCAACGACGCTCTTCTGCGGTGCCAGTCCGCGGGCGCGAGCATCCTTCATTGCCTTGCGGCAGGGGATGCATTCGTGTGTGTGATCAACCAATAAGAGTGATCGAGCTTCAGAAAGGCGGCCGCTCAAATACGCGTGTATCAGCGATTGAAAATCTCTACAGCTTTCGATGTGCTCGACTTCCGTGCTTTGCATACTGTCGGGAAGTTCGCCGGCCATGCGCGCCCAAACACGCTCGGCTGCCCGATCCACAAGCTTGCTGTCTACCGCCTCGTTGTGAATCGCAGCGGTAGTGCGGTCAAGAATCGAGTCCAGTTCATTATTGCTTTTCATGATGCTTCTCCAGATAGTGCCCAATCTCTTTTCGCAGTTTGGTGCGCGCGCGATGTAAAACGACGCCAACTACAACCTGCGAAGTGCCCATAATTTTGGCAATCTCACGATTGTCATAACCCTCGTAATAGCGCAAAACAAACATCTCGGCCGCCGTCGCTCCCAAACGCGAGACGGCCTGGCGCACGAGCTTCTGCAATTCTCGATCAACGTGCTGAGACTCCGGATCTTTTGAACGCAATTCCACGGGCTCAGCGGGCATTTCCTCAAGTCCGACCGTCTGCACCCGGCTGCGCTTCCGCATCAAGTCGAGCGACGCATTGATCGCAGCGCGCGACAGATAAGCGGCGGGGTTTTCGGTGACGTTGTAAGCCTCTTCGCTTTTGACGAGCCGCAGAAATACGGTCTGCAACACGTCTTCAGCGTCGGCTGCGCTGCCCGTAATCCGATGTGCCGCACGAAAAACTCTTTCGTGATGATCTCGGAATAAGCGCTCAATTTCGCCGGGTGGCTCAGGAACAGTAGTCAATGACTTAACGGCTGCCTGCACGCGGACCTCCTTCGCATCGTCTCCAGTCATAAAACGCGCCTCACCCGGATTCATTAACAGCGAAATACGGGATTTTGGTGATGTACTCCCGGAAAATCAACGGGAAAGCCGGTGAGGGGCGGGTTACAGGACATAGGGGTCCCATGGGCCACCGATGTCTTATTCAGAATCCCTTACCCTTTGCCCACTAGCGCTGCACAATTCCCGCACTCAGACGCGCGCGGGCTTCGGCAGCTTCGGCGCTGCCGGGATAGCGGTTCACAATCTCTCGCCAGGCGGCGCCGTCGTAGTGAAATCGCTTCGTGACGCGATCGAAAGTAAACCTCACACCGCGCCGATTGTATCGATCCAGACCGTTGTAATTAAGGAAGTAAGTGAATTCAGGTGCGCCTACAGCGGCTATTTCTTTGGCATTTAATCTTCGCGTTGCATCTCGACTCAAACGTGCAGCGACTTCTTCCGCAGCGTTCGCGTAGATCAACAAGACCGCAGGCCGCAAGTGTGAGGCAGGAAACGTATCCAGAAAAATTCGAGAGCGGGCGATGGCTTCAAAGTCATCCGAAGCACGAATCAGCGCCAACAACCGATTGTCGTCACCGTGCTGTGCCGACACAACAACGGACTCGCGCTGCAACCAGCCGCTCCTGCGGCTGCTGGTCTTAACGTGATAGAACGTCACGCCTTCCCGATTTTGCCTGCTACCGATAATCGCAACGAACCGCCCGCGGCTAAGCCGTTGTATCAGTTTCGCACTAAGACCGGGAGCAGTGCGCAGCGCCGATAGCCGGTCATCAATAACTACTGCAGTTTTACCACCTGCCGGTGGCTTGCGTTGGCCGTGAGTTGTTATCGCTAAGATCGCGACCAGGAATATCAACACAAACAGATTTCGATTGAGTATGTGTGAGTTGAGGTACATGAGTGTGATCTCCTTGTAAGGTTGAGGCTCTTAATGAAAGCGAGATTTATACAATGCCGATTGCCAATTGGTGGATCGCGGAGGTCTAACAATCATAACCGGTTGTCACGATCAGCAAGAACAGAAATCGGCAATCGGCAATGTGGTGTCACCGTCTTGCGTCGGCGGCCATGATCCGCTGCTTGAGACCTGCGTGATGAAAGTGGCAAATCGCTACGGCCAAAGCGTCCGCCGCATCATGTGGTTCAGGCACTGCAGGCAGTGAGAGCAGCACGCGTACCATCTCCTGGACTTGCCGCTTTTCAGCGTTGCCGTAGCCCACGACTGTTTGCTTGACCAGCCGCGGTGAGTATTCGTGAATATCCAGTGCAGCTCGTGCGGCTGCGAGCAAGGCGACCCCCCGCACCTGGCCCAGTTTTAGCGTGACTTTTACGTTCGATTTGAGGAACGTATCTTCAATTGCGCACGCATCTGGAGTGAGGCGCGCAATGATGCTTTCAATCCCATCGCTCATGCGCAGCAGGCGCGCCGAAAAGCTTGAGCCTGAGGCGGCGCTGATCGATCCAAACTCAAGGACACGATACCTTCTGCTGTCGCCTTCGATGACCCCCCAGCCGGTGGTCTCACTGCCGGGATCGATACCTAGTACACGCATTCGTATCGCTACGCGGCAGCCATGTCAGCTTCGCTGATATCGAAATTCGCAGACACCTTCTGCACGTCGTCGTGATCTTCCAGTGATTCCATTAACTTCAACATCTGTCGCGCGTCAGCGCCCTCGAGCTTTATGTAATTCTGCGGCACCATTGAAACCTCGGCTACGTGCGGTTCGATGCCCGCCCCTTTCACGGCATTCAGAACGCCGTCGAAGTTGTCGGGCGTTGTGATAATCTCAAAGTTATCTTCGTCATCGCGCAAATCATCTGCGCCCGCATCTATCGCCAATTCAAATAATTCATCTTCCGCCTTCGCTGTCTTGTCGACGACGATGTATCCTTTTTTTTCAAACATCCATCCGACCGATCCCGATTCGCCGAGGTTGCCGCCATTCTTGGAAAAAAGATGCCGGATCTCCGCGACGGTACGGTTGCGGTTATCAGTGACCGCATCGATCAAAAGAGCCACGCCGCATGGTCCATATCCCTCGTAAGTGATCTCTTCGTAGTTTACTCCCTCTTCTTCGCCGGTGCCGCGTCGAATTGCGCGGTCGATGGTGTCGTTGGGCATGTTGCCAGCTTTGGCGTCAGCAATCGCTTTGCGAAGACGCGCGTTACCGTCGGGATCGCCGCCGCCCGACCGCGCTGCGACAGTAATCTCCTTAATAAACTTAGTGAAGAGTTTGCCGCGCTTGGCATCGAGCGCGCCCTTCTTATGTTTGATTGAATGCCACTTCGAATGTCCTGACATGGAGACTGATTAGTCCTTCAATATTGGTGTTTGGTGAGCGGACTATATCACAAGAGCAAGGTCGCGTGGAGCGCCGGCATCCCTGCCAGCCTCAAGCTGCGGAGTTCAGGGTTTTACGGATACTTGAGCTTATCCCACGGCTCCAGGCGGGATGCCTGCGGTCCACGGACTACTTGATCTGTTCGTATTCCTTTTTGGCTTCGATGAGGATTGGCAAATTCTG
>JACXTT010014704.1_pt1 | contig 10222 bp, 9 predicted proteins | sample 9270951 | NCBI WGS metagenome assembly JACXTT01 (sample SAMN15532306, study PRJNA645909) | rock metagenome | isolation source: weathered quartz diorite | place: Puerto Rico | collected 2017-06-21
GGTGAGCCGGACGCCCCGGCCGGCGCGCTCGAGCAGCTTGACCGACAGGTGGCGCTCGAGCTTGCGGATCTGCTGGCTGATGGCGGAGGAGGTCCGGTGGTGGAGCCGCGCGGCCGCGCCCACCGAGCCGCTGCGGGCGATCGTGAGCAGGCTCAGCAGGGCCGGCAGGAGCGCGGCGTCGATCATTAGCCGATCTTACGTGACACGAAAGAAGATTTCACTATACTTAACGGTCTGACTGCGGCAGACTCGGCGATCACGGAGGGCGCGATGGCTTCATCTCTGCTCGACAAGGCTTGGGATGCCCACACGGTGCGGACGCTGCCCTCGGGGCAGACCCAGCTCCTGATCGGGCTCCATCTCATCCACGAGGTCACCTCGCCGCAGGCCTTCCAGGCCCTGCGCGAGCTCAAGGTGCCGGTGCGGATGCCCGGACGGACCTTCGCGACCCTGGACCACATCATCCCCACCACCGCGCAGCAGCGCCCCTTCGCCGACGAGGTGGCGGAGGAGATGACCGTGCACCTGACCCGAAACGCGCGGCAGAGCGGGGTGCCCTTGTTCGGTCTGGACAGCGGCCGGCAGGGGATCGTGCACGTGATCGGCCCCGAGCTGGGCCTGACCCAGCCCGGGATGACCATCGCCTGCGGCGACAGCCACACCGCGACGCACGGCGCGGTCGGCGCGATTGCGTTCGGCATCGGCACCAGCCAGGTGCGCGACGTGTTGGCCACCCAGTGCCTGGCCATGGCCAAGCCGAAGCTGCGCCAGGTGCGGGTGGACGGCGCGCTCGCCAAGGGCGTGTACGCCAAGGACGTGATCCTCGCGATCATCCGGACCCTCGGCGTCAACGGCGGCGTCGGCTTCGCCTACGAGTACGCGGGACCGGTCGTCGAGCGCATGACCATGGAGGAGCGGCTCACGCTCTGCAACATGTCCATCGAGGGCGCCGCCCGTTTCGGCTACGTCAATCCGGACCAGATCACCTTCGAGTACCTGCGTGGGCGTCAGTACGCGCCGCAGGGCGCCGCGTTCGACCGCGCGGTGACGTGGTGGAAGGGCATGGCCTCCGACGCCGCCACGTCCTACGACGACGTGAAGCGGCTCGACGGCTCCGCGATCCCGCCGATGGTGACCTGGGGGATCAATCCCGGCCAGTCGGTCGGGGTGGGCGAGCGCATCCCGAAGCCGGAGTCGGCGCCCGAGCAGGACCGGGCGACCTACCGGGAGGCGCTGGCCCACATGGGCTTCGAGGCGGGCCAGCCCATCGCGGGGACCAAGATCGACGTGGTCTTCATCGGCTCGTGCACCAACTCGCGCATCTCGGATCTGCGGGTCGCCGCCTCCGTGGCCAAGGGCCACCGGGTCGCGAAGACCGTGCGCGCCATCGTGGTGCCCGGCTCGCAGCAGGTGGCGAAGGCCGCGGAGGCGGAGGGTCTGCACGAGATCTTCCGCGAGGCCGGCTTCGAGTGGCGGAACGCGGGCTGCTCGATGTGCCTCGGCATGAACGACGACAAGCTGCGGGGTCGCGAGATGAGCGCCTCCACCAGCAACCGCAACTTCATTGGCCGGCAGGGCAGCCCCACCGGGCGCACCCTCCTCATGAGCCCGGCCATGGCGGTCGCGGCCGCGGTGAACGGCGCGGTCAGCGACGTGCGGGAGATGATCCGATGAGCGACAGCGCGCGCCGGCAGGTCGCGGGGCGGGGGATTCCCGTGCCCGGCAACGACATCGACACCGACCGGATCATCCCGGCGCGGTTCCTCAAGACGGTGACCAACGAGGGGCTGGGCCTCCACGCCTTCGAGGACGCGCGCAAGCACGACCCCGAGCACCCGTTCAACCAGAAGGCCTACGAGGGCGCCTCGGTCCTGGTGGCCGGACTCAACTTCGGCTGCGGGTCTTCGCGCGAGCACGCTCCCGAATCGCTCAAGCAATGGGGCATCAAGGCCATCGTGGGCGGCTCCTTCGCCGAGATCTTCTTCGGCAACTGCACCATGCTCGGCATCCCCTGCGTGAGCATCGACAACGAGGACGTGCTGTGGCTGCAGCGCGCGGTGGGTCGCGATCCCGGGCAGTCGGTGACCGTGGACGTCGAGAAGCAGGAGGTCCGCGTGGGCGATCGCGTGATCAAGGGCCGGATCCCCGACGGGGCCCGCAACCAGCTCGTGTCGGGCGCTTGGAACGCCACCGGCGTGCTACTCGAGGCCGGGGACGCGATCGAGGCCGCCGCGAAGCGTCTACCCTACGTGAGCGGCTTCTAGCCCCGCGCCGGTGCCGACCGTCCGCACGCCGACGCTCGAGGTCGGCTACGAGGAGCGGGGCGACCCGACGGGCCCGGCGATCGTGCTCCTCCACGGGTTTCCCGACGACGTCCGCGCCTTCGATGGGGTCGTGCCGCCGCTCGCAGCCCAGGGATTCCGGGTCCTCGTGCCCTACCTGCGCGGCTACGGGGCGACCCGCTTCCTCGACGCGGGGGAGCCGCGCATGGCCCAGCAGGCGGCGATCGGTCAGGACCTGCTCGACTTCATGGACGCGCTCGGTCTCGAGCGGGTCGGCCTCGCGGGCTACGACTGGGGCGGACGCGCGGCCTGCATCGCGGCCATCCTCGCGCCGGCGCGAGTGCGCGCCCTGGTCTCCATCGGCGGCTACAACGTGCAGAACACGATCGACCCGCCCGGCCCGGCGTCCGCCGAGCAGGAACGGGCCCACTGGTACCAGTGGTACTTCAACACCGAGCGCGGCCGGCTGGGTCTCGAGAAGAACCGGCGCGAGATCTGCCGGCTGCTCTGGCGCGACTGGTCGCCGGGGTGGCGCTTCGACGACGTCACCTTCGAGCGCACCGCGGCCGCCTTCGACAATCCCGACTTCGTCCCGGTGGTCATTCACTCATACCGTCACCGACACGGCCACGCGCCGGGGGATCCGCGCCTGGACGGGATCGAGCGGCGCCTCGCCGAGCGGCCGCGCATCACGGTCCCGAGCGTGATCCTGCACGGCCGTGACGACGGGGTGAGCCACCCGCGCACCTCCGAGCGCCACCCCGCCCTGTTCCCGGACGGCACCGAGCGCCTCGTGGTCGGCGACGCGGGCCACTTCCTGCCGCGCGAGCAGCCGGGAACGGTGGTGGACGCGCTGCGGTCCCTCCTCGCGCGCACGCGCTAGGCCCGCTCCCGTGTGGCTCCTCCTCGCGCTGGCGGCGGCGCTGTGCCAGGTGCTGCGCAACACCGTGATGAAGCGCCTCGGCCACTCACTCGACGAGTACATCAACGTGTGGGGGCGCTTCACCTTCCTGCTACCCTTCGCGGCGGCCTTCGTGCTCTGGAAGGGCGTGCCGGCAATCAAGCCGGGCTTCTGGCTCGCCTGCGGCTGCTTCGCGGTGTGCCAGACCATTTCCACGATGGCGCTGTCCAAGGCCCTGAAGCTGGCCGAGATCTCGATGATCACCGCGCTCTGGAAGGTGAGCCTGCTCGTGCTGGTGGTCCTGGGGTACTTCACCCTGAAGGAGCGGCCGAGCCTGCTCGGGATCGCGGGCATCGTGATCAGCATGGCCGGCGTGTACCTGCTCAACGTCAACCGGGCCCACATCGCGTGGTGGGCGCCGCTGGCCGTGCTGTTCACCGACCGGGGTCTGCGCTACACGCTGCTCGCCGCGCTCTTCTTCGCTCCGTCGGTCGTCACGATCAAGTGGGCAATGCAGTGCTCGGACCAGTACATGGGCACGCTCGGAGCCTACCTGGCCTCGAGCCTGCTCGTGACCCCGATCGTGCTGGTGACCTCGCGGCGGCACTTCGCGGAGATCCCCCGCTACTGGAAGGCCTTCGTGAGCTTCGGCCTCTTCGCCTCGCTCACCACGGTCAGCCAGGGCACCGCCTACCTCATGACGCTGTCCTCCTACGTGGAGGCGGTGAAGCAGGTGGAGATCCTGTTCGCGATGGTGATCGGAGCCCTGATGTTCCACGAGAAGCAGAAGGTGCGGGACATCGCGCCGGGGGCGCTGGTGATGCTGGCCGGCGTGGTGCTGCTGAGCCTGTCCGGCTAGAGCTCCGGCCGCTTGCCGCGGGTGACGCGCACGACCGTCTTGATGCCGCCGCGCACCGTGAAGTCGCCCACCACCTCGATCCACCGCGGGGCGGCCGCGGCCACGAAATCGTTCAGGATACGGTTGGTCACGTCCTCGTGGAACGCTCCCTCGTTGCGATAGGACCAAATGTAGAGCTTGATCGCCTTCAGCTCGAGCAGGTGGCGGTCCGGCACGTAGCGGACCCGGATGGTCGCGAAGTCGGGCTGGCCGGTGCGCGGGCAGACGCAGGTGAACTCGGGAATCTCCAGGCTGATCTCGTAGTCGCGGTCGGGGTGCGGGTTCGGCACCACCTCGAGCTGCTTCGAGGGCTGGCTCGGCATGGGCCGACGCTACCGTACCGAATCCCGGGCGGTCAAGGGCCAGCCGGAAGGGGTGTCCGTCAGCGCCGCGCGGCGAGCCCGATTCCCGCCGCGACCATGAGGCTCGAGAGGAGCACGACGGGCCTCAGGTGGTCGCCCACCACCGCGGCGGCGATCAGGACCCCGAACAATGGCGTGGTGAGGGAGCACGCGGCGAGCGACGCGGTGTAGCAGGTCGACGTTTCGCCTTCGAGGGCGAGGCTCGCGACCAGGAAGCACGCGCTCCCGATGGCGGACTGGAAGACGAGCAGCTTGATTCGGATCCAGTCGCTGCACCGCCCGCGCCATGTAGACGGTGCGCTCGCCGAGCAGGACCGCGCTGCCCGCGACGACGAGATCTTCCAGCAGCGTCGCGCTCTGGGAAGGAGAAGTCGCCAACGAAGAGCAGCACGATGCCGGTGTAGGCGACGAGGATGCCGCCCATCTTCGCGGGGGGTCATCCGATCGCCCGAGATCAGGAAGTGCGCCAGCACCACGGTGGGCACCGCGTACGACGTGCGGCCCGGCGAGTGGCGCGTGCTGATCTCGCGATGTCGCGTCCACCACGCGTAGACGAGGATCACGAGCCCGCCGAGGACGAAGCGCAGGCAGGCGAGGCGCAGCGGGGGCAGGCCGCCGAGCCCGATCTTGACCGCGACCGGATTGCCGCCCCAGAGGGCGGCGAGCACGAGGGCGATCGCGGCGCCGCGGGACGGCCATGTCGGCGGCCATGGTAGGATGGCGTTCCATGAAGATCGGCCTCCTCGGGCTCCCCAAGAGCGGAAAAACGTCGCTGTTCAACCTCCTCACCGGCGCGAGCGTCGCCACGTCGTCCTTCGGCACCGCGCGCGGCGAGATGCACGCCGGCGTGGCGCGAGTGCCGGACGCGCGGGTGAACCGGCTGACCGCGATGTTCAAGCCGAAGAAGACCACCTGCGCCACCTTCGAGGTGGTGGACCTCGCGGGCATCGCCAAGGGCGAACGGCAGGGACTCGAGGCCAAGGAGTTCCGCAACGCGGACGCGCTGCTTCACGTGGTGCGCGCCTTTCCCGACGCGGCCGGCGCGGCCGCCGATCCCGCGGGTGACGTCGACGATCTCGAGACCGAGCTGATCCTGGCCGATCTCGAGGTCGTGGAGCGTCGGCTGGAGCGGCTCGAGGCCCAGCTCAAGAAGAAGCGCACCGACGCGGACGCCTACGAGCAGACGGTGCTACTGAAGGTCAAGCCCGGGCTCGAATCGGAGCGTCCGATCCGGGCCATGGGCCTGAGCGACGAGGAGTCGCGGGCCATTCGCGGCTTCACCTTTCTCTCCCAGAAGCCGATCCTTCACTGCCTCAACCTCGCCGAGAAGGAGATCGCACGCGGTCGGAGCCTGGCCGAGAGCTTCGGCCTCGAGGCGGTCGCGCGGCGCCCGGGCACGCGGATCGGCTGGGTCTCGGCGGTGATCGAGGCCGAGGTCGCGCAGCTCGAGGGGCCGGAGCAGGCCGCGTTCCTCGCCGACCTCGGGCTGACCGAGCCGGCCATCCGCCGCGTGCTCGAGGATTGCTACGCGCTGCTGGGGCTGATCTCGTTCTTCACGGTGGGGGAGGACGAGGTGCGCGCGTGGTCGGTCCCGCGCGAGACCCGCGCGCAGGACGCCGCGGCGGCCATCCACTCCGACATCGCGCGTGGCTTCATCCGGGCCGAGGTGGTGGGCTACGACGAGCTCGTCGCCGTCGACGGGTCGATGGCCGCCGCGCGTGAGCGCGGCCGCCTACGCCTGGAAGGCAAGGACTACCAGGTTCAGGACGGCGAGATCTGCCACTTCCGCTTCAACGTTGCCAATTAGGGGAGCACGACGCCCGCTGGCTACTGCGGTCTGATGAAGCCGAGTCGGGGCGCGCCCCCCAGTGACTTGATGACGCCCACCAGGGTGGCGTCCGAGACCCCGCTCGGCAGCACGCAGCCCGCGCCCAGGATGAGCCCGAGGCCGTCGACCTGCTCCAGCGCGTTCCGTGCTTCCGCCTGCGCCGCCTCCGGGCCGCCGTCCACGAGCGTGGTCCACTGATCGAGCCCGCCGACGACCGCGCCCGCCACCCGCGACTGTCCGTTCCGGAGCGAGGGGCCGGCGCGGCGATCGTCCCAGTTCCAGGCGTGCGCGGGCAGGGCCGCGAGCCGATCGAACATCAGGCGCTCGCCGTGGGCGTGCACGATCGTGAGCTTGGACTTGGGACGAACCGCGTCCAGGATTCGGCGGTCGTGCGGCTCGCCGAAGCGCCGGTACTCGTCCTCGGTGTGAAAGGTGGCGCTCGCCGCCTGGATCGAGTAGAAGAAGCCCTCGGCGCCCTCGCGGAAGCAGGCCTCGGCGAAGGCCAGGGTGGTCTCGGTGATCGCTTGGAGGGCGTCCGCGACGGCTTGCGGGTTCTCCTTGAGGTCGTAGTTCAGCCGGTCCCCGGAGAGCTTGCGCGCGACGGACAGGGGACTGAACACGGTCGGCATCGTCGAGCAGTCGGCCCGCCGGTCCACCACGCAGCGGATGATGGTCTCGAGGTGGGAGGCCCACGCTGTCGATTCCATCTTCACCGGGCGGATCTTCTTCCAGTCTTCGGGCGCGTTCACCGCGTGGCGCGCGCAGGGCCGGTGCCCGTCGGGACGGACCTCGTCGCTCTCCACACAGCCCCAGTCCGCGACCGCGTAGCCACCCGCGGGCGTGACCTTGAGGAAGTCCGACTGGTAGCGGTCGTGGAAGCGCAGCGTGGACTGGGCGAGGGCCGCCGCGTTGCGATCCACGTCGGGGAAGTGGCGCCAGAAGGCGTAGGGCGGCCGGTCCGTCGGCTCGCGCCTCAGCGCGGACTGCACGCGCTCGAACTTGGTCATCGGGTGCGCTCCGTCAATTGCCCAGGAAGAGCCGGCCGTCGCGCACCGCGGGGCGGCCGTCCTCCGTGAGGACTTCGAATCCGGCGACCCGCCCCTCGGGGGAAGGCTCGGCTCCACGCCCCCGCACGACGATCCGCGAGGGGAGCCGCACCATCGCGCCGAAACGGCATTCGAGCGCGCGGACCGTCGTCGCGGGACCGGCGTCCTGGCGACGCAGCGCCTGTGAGACGGCCAGGGCCAGCGTGGCGGTGCCGTGGAGGATGATGTCCGGCAATCCGGCCGACCGCGCGACGGCGCGATCGGTGTGGATGGGGTTCCAGATCCGCGCGCACTCGGTGTAGACGTGGGCCAGGGCGGGGCTGATGGGAATCTCGATAGACCAGGGCGCCTCGTCAGGCCGCCCCTCACCCTGCCCTCTCCCCCGAGGGGAGAGGGAGGCACGCGGGGTTTCCGTTCGCGAGGGAGCGTCTCGGTCGCACTCCACGCCCAGGTAGAGGGCGCCGTAGTCGGTCGTGGTCACTGGGCGACCCGCCGCGTCCACCGTCTCCATGCGCAGCACCATGTAGGCACCGGGTGTCCTCGCCTCGAGCGCCAGGACGGCGGCGGTGGTGCTGAGTCGGTCGCCCGGCCGCGGCGGTCGGTGCAGGATGAGGCGATGGGTCGCGTGGACGCCGCGCGCCGCGACGTCGTCCGGCAGCGCCTTGGCCCGCACGTCCAGCGCGAGCGGCCACTCGTAGCAGACCGGGAACAGCGGGTGGGCGATCACGCCGCCCGGCCGCGTCGTGTCGAGGTACTCGGGCGCGACCTCGCCCAGGGCGGCCGCGTAGGCCATCAGCCAGCGGGCGTCGATCTCCTGCTCGCGCGGGCCGACCGTGATGCCGACGATGGAGGCGGGGATGCGCATGATGTCCCTCCGAGCCCGCCCCTCATCCGGTCCTCTCCCCGGAGGGGAGAGGGGGAACGCGGGGGAAGTTCATGCACTCGACGAAGATGGTCTCGAAGTCGGGGTGCGCGGCGAGGGAGACGTGCTCGATGCGTCGCGCGATCCCGTCGGCGCGGGCGCGCTCGGCCTCGGAGACGAGCGCGAGCTGGGCGCCGAGCGCCGCCGCGTTGCCGACGTAGCGGATCTTCGTCTCGGGCAGCCCCGCGGGGATGAGGCCGATGCGCAGCGCGCTCCTGACCGAGAGGTAGTTGCCGAAGCCGCCGGCCAGCATCAGCTCGTCGACCCCCTCGGCCGGCACGTCGGCCACGTGCAGGAGCATGGCGACGCCCGAGGCGATCGCGCCCTTGCAGAGCTGCACCTGCCGGATGTCGTCCTGGGTCAGCGTGATCTCGCGCTCGGATCCGTGGTCGCCGACGCGCGCGACCACGATCAGCCGCTCCTCGCCGCGCATGTCGACGCGCGAGCGGAGCGGGCGCGGCAGCCGATCACGGCCCTCGATGTCGATGAGGCCGGTCCAGTCCACCACGCCGAGGTCGAGCAGGGCCGCCACCGCGTCGACCAGGCCGGAGCCGCACAGGCCCTGGGCCGGACCGTCCCCGATGGTGTGCAGGCGCAGCTCGCCCTCCTCGACGGCGACGCGGTCGATGGCGCCGATGGCCGCTCGCATGCCGTGCCGGATCTGGGCCCCCTCCAGGGCGGGGCCCGCGGGGGCGGAGCAGGCCCACAAGCGCTCGCGCGAGCCGAGCAGCACCTCGCCGTTGGTGCCGATGTCGACCGCGATGCGCAGCGCCGGCGACTCGTCGATGCGCGTGGCCAGGGCGACCGCTACCGCGTCGGCGCCGACGAAGCCCGCCACGAGGGGCAGAAGACAGACGCGCGCCTCGGGAGGCAGCTTGAGAAAGAGATCGCGCGCGGGCAGCGTGAGCGGATGTCGCATCACCGGCGCGTAGGGGGCGAGGCCCACGTGCGACGGGTCGATGCCGAGCAGCAGGTGGTGCATGCAGGTGTTGCCCACGATCACCACCTTGTAGATCCACTTCGCGAGCACCCCCGACTCGCGCGTGATCTGCTCGATGTGCTGGTTGAGCAGCCCGATGATGCGGGTCTGGAGCTTGCGCAGGTTGCCCGCGTCGAACTGGGCGAAGGCGATGCGCGACATCAGGTCGCCGCCGAACACCGCCTGCGGGTTGAGGCTCGACACCGCGGCCATCTGCTCGCCCGACTCGAGCTCCATCAGGGTGGTCACCACGCTCGTGGTGCCGACGTCGATCGCGAGGCCGAACTTCTGGAGCGCGGTATCGCCCGCCTCGACCGCCAACACGCGGCGGCCGAAGGTGGTCACGGTGACTTCCCCGCCGCGGTCGCGCAGCGTGACGGGCAGGACCTTCAGCACCGAGACGGGCACCTCGTCGACCGTCCCTCCCGCCGCGGTCACCAGGGCCTCGAGGTCCGAGGTCTGGAGGTGCTCGTCCTTGGGGAGCGCGACGTGGACGACCTGCTTGCGGATGCCCGCGTCGATCGAGATCGGCGCGGGGGCCCCGGCCGGGCGCTCCCCGCCCAGGATCTGGAACGTGGTCTCGTCGAGCGGCGGCGCGACCTGCACGGTCACCGGCTCGGTGAGCGGCCACTGGCACGAGAGGCGATAGCCCTCGCGCACCAGGGCGTCGCCGAGCTGCAGCTCGTCCATGATGGTGGGCGGGGGCGCGGTGCCCGCGACCAGCTTGACCCGGCACGAGGTGCAGCGGCCGCGCCCGCCGCAGGTGGCGGTGATGTCCACGCCGCCGCCGTGGGCCGCCTTCAGGATGGTCGTGCCCGGCCTCGTGTCGAGGACGTGACGACCCGGCAGAATGGTCAGGGAGATCGCCATTCGGGCGCAGGATAACACTTCTTTCTTGACTTCCCGCGGGGGTTTGCCGATAGTGGCCTACTAACCCGTCACAGAGCTGGGGCGGGCACTGCTTCGGGGGGTGTGTTGCTCCGCTACCTCGTCTATCGCCTCCT
>JACXTT010014705.1_pt1 | contig 10222 bp, 3 predicted proteins | sample 9270951 | NCBI WGS metagenome assembly JACXTT01 (sample SAMN15532306, study PRJNA645909) | rock metagenome | isolation source: weathered quartz diorite | place: Puerto Rico | collected 2017-06-21
GACGGCTCCGGCAAGCCGAAGGTTGAACCTGCATCCCTTCCTCCGGATCGCTTTCCGCACGCAACCGTGATGCTCGACGGCAATCCTGAATTTTCCGTGGTCTCGTTCGAGGTGACGGAACGCATCTCGGAGCCCTTCTCGATCTCGGTCGTCGCGCGCAGCCACCTCTCCGATCTCGATCTGGACGCGGCGGTCGGGCATCCCGCCGCCTTTCAGCTCACCAGCGGCACGCGAGTCGCACTCGGGCACGCGCGCATCTGGCATGGGGTGTGCGAGACCATCGAGCTTCTCGCGGCGGAGCCGACCGGCCTGTCAACGTACGAGATAAGCGTCGTCGCGCACCTTGGGATGCTCAAACGCCGAAGGTCGAAAATCTTCCAGCACGGCGCACGCATCGACATCGTGCGGCAGGTCTTCGCCGAGGTCGCCATCGAGGCCGCCTGGCGATGCGCAGCGACGGAACATCCCGCGCGCGAGTACGTGACCCAATACGCCGAGACGGACCTCGCGTTCGTCAACCGTCTTCTCGAAGAGGAGGGAATTTCGTACGTCTACGAGCCGGAGTCGCCTGACGTGCTGGCGGACGAGGACGATTCTCCGCTCCCGTCGCGGTTGGTTCTCACCGACAACCCCTACTTCGAGGTTCCCACGCTGGCGCAGCCGATCGAATTTGTAGATCACCCAAGTCCGGTCGCCGACGTCCCATGGATGACCAGGGTTCGCGCGACGCGTACGTTGACGTACGACCGAATCTTCCGACGCGCCTACGACCACCGAAAACCCGACCGATACGTCGAAGGGGAGGCCCAAGCGGTGACCGACGCCCCTGTCGTCCTCGACGACTTCGGAATGGACCCCGCGCTCATCGACGACAAGGCAATGCGCCGTACCACCGACGACCAGGCGAACGCGCAGGTGAGTCGACGTCTGTGGGCCGAGCGCGCACGGAGACGCCGAATCTCGTTCGAGACGAACGTCATCAACCTGCAGCCAGGCGCCCTCTTCCGTCTCGCACATCATCCACACCCGAGCCTCTCCGACCGCACCGATCTGGTCGTCACCGAGACGCGCATCAAAGCCGACCTGTCGGACGGCGCCGCCGCCAAATGGCACATCACCGGAACGGCCAGGTTCGCCGACGAGCCCTACGCTCCGCCTTTTCGCACGCCCCGGCCGATCGTACATGGCGCGCAAACCGCCCGCGTCGTGGGACCCGACGGAGGACCCTCGAAGGACACGTCGCGTGTGTTCACCGACGAACAGGGCCGCGTCAAGGTGCATTTTCAATGGGACCGTGAGGGGCGCCCTGATGACGGCGCATCGTGCTGGATCCGTGTGTGCCAGCCCGCGGCAGGCTCGGGGATGGGCGCGACGTTCTTGCCGCGCGTGGGCGACGAGGTCGTCGTGGAGTTTCTCGACGGCGATCCGGATCATCCAATCGTCACCGGCCGCGTCCACAACGCTTTGTCGGTCCATCCCCTCCCGCTGCCGGCAGCGAGCACGCGCAGCGGTTACCGCTCGAGGACCATTCCTACCGGCGGGTTTTCGAACGAGCTCATCTTCGAGGACGCGGCGGATCAGGAAGCGGTGCTCATCAAGACGATCGGCGATCTGGTAGTCGAGGTCGCCTGCGACAGCCTCCAAACGGTCGGCCACGATCGCCGCGACAAGACGCGGCGGGAACACGTTAACGAGGTAGGTGAACACCTCATTGTGAAGATGGCGGGACCATCCGAAACGGCAATCGACATGCGCGACGGCGACATCAAGCTGACGACTGGAAAGGCAACGCTTCACCTCGCGGGCGCCGATATTTTCCTCAAAGCCGAGGGTGACATCTGGCTGTCGTCCCAATGCGTCGTTCACGTCATCGGAGAAAAACGTGTCTTGATCAACTCGGAGGAGGGTTGCTCCACGAGCTCGGTCGGGGCGACGCTGCACCAGATCGCCGGCGTGGTACGGGATCAGGACGGGCTACCGCTCGGCGGGTGCGCCGTGGAGGTGCGGGACCACACGGGCGACTTGCAACTCATGCGGACGGACGACGCCGGCCGGTACCGTGCCATCGTGCCGCCAGGCGATTGTCACGTCACGCTCGTCGGCGTCCATGCGTTCGGTGCGACCAGCGCGCTCGCCGGAATGACCCGTGAACCGATCTCCTTCCACGACGGTGGCCCGGTCAACCGGCTGCCCAGCTCTTCCGCAGACATTCACGTACACGTCCGCGCGCCGGCGTGCTGTCGCGACCTCCTCGCCCGCGCGGCCGAAAAGCTCGTCGCCGCGGCCGGCGCGCCCCCAAGCACGGCTCAGCTCGTCGTCGAACAATCGCTGACCGAGGCCACGTCGGTCATCTACGACCTCATCCGAATTGCATCGAGCTCCACGAATTCGACACGGCGACTCGCGGCAGCGGCGGCGAGAACGGTTTGCCTGCTCGCGGAGCAGCATGCGCGCGTCCATGCGATCGCCGGTGCGGTCGCCGAATCGGACGCGTGGCAGCGCATCGCCCTCCTCGCCGCCCCCTGCACCGATGCCCCGCCCGACCACGCAGATGGCCATGGGGGGCAACGGTGAGCGGTGCTCGACCACCACGGCGAGCCGGGCGCATGCGTGATCATGCGCGCTGCGGCGTCGACCATCACGGCTGCGAGGGTTGCGCCCACGTCGTCACCGGGCCGGCGGCGGAGGGCTCCCCGGATGTCCTCATCGACGGCCGGCACGCTCTTCGCGTAGGCGATCGCGGTCACCACGCCGCGTGCTGCGGTGAGAATCGCTGGATCGCTCTGGGTGGTGCCGCGAACGTGTTCGTCAACGGCCGGAAGGCACATCGAATGGGCGACGCGACGGCGCACTGTGGAGGCGCGGGAACGCTGGTGACGGGCAGCACGAACGTCTACATCGGAGACCACGAGGACGCGTCGGGGATCGCGACCCCGCACGATCGGACGATGATCATTCGGCCGCGCGACGCCCTCGGCCGCAGCCTTCTCGCCGTCACGGTGTCCATCAGCTGCCCGCACCGGACCTATCCTGTCACGACCTACGACGGCGACGTCCGAATCGGCGGTCTCTGCCGCCACGCGGCGGTGGCGATCGTCAAGACCCTGCAGCTCGGAGAGCGCGAGCCCACATGACATCGTCACCGGACGCCGAGACGCTCGTCGTCGACAACATCCTCGATGTGCTCGTGCCGCGCGCGCCGATCTCGACCTACGAGCCTGTCGTCCCGACGCTTCACAATTACGTCGAGCTCGTCTATCGACTCTTCGGCGCGCCGTTTCCGGCCGCCGCGAACCGCGTGGCGTTGCTCGGCGTGCGCGAGGCTTTCCTCACGAGCGGTGCCGGTCGCGAGGGCGTTTCTTCCCCGCCGGGAGAAATCGCAAAGCTCGAGACGCGGAGCGAGTCCGACCTCGAGATGGCCCCGGAAACGAGGGCCGCCGACGCCACGCTGACGCCGACCACGTACAACGACCTCCTGCACGCGGTCTGGACTCCGAATGTCGCCGCGCACGAGCAGTCGTACGCAACGCTTCAATGCACGCTCGACAAGAGCCCGCTCGACGACTCCGGAGGCGCGGGAGGGCCTATCCTCTGCGAGGGAATCCCCTACGAGGTCGACTTCTGGGCGCACAAAGACTACGCGAGTGCCCCGCGTGATGCGAAGGACTCCGCGGTGCGGATCTGGTCGCTCGGCGCCTCTACGGTCCGACTCGCGCGCGACGCCGATCTGGCGCACCGCGTGCTGAGCGGATTGTCGTGCGCCTTCGTGACCCGCAACGCAGCGACCGGGACGCGCACGCGCGACGCCGCCCTCCTGCCTCCGCAGGAATACTGGCGCTTCTGCCGCGAGGAAATCAACGACACCATCCACATCCATGGCGCCGGCCGGAACGACGGCCGAGAGGACATCGGTGGAGCCGGCGACGTAGGAGACTGGTCCACCGGATGCGTCGTCGTTCGCCATAGCTTCGAGTCCGCCCGCTATCGGCGTTTCCTCGACATCCTGCATCGTTCGAGCGATGCACCTCCACAGGATCCGCCGGCCGCCGCCGCCGTCGATGGCGCAGCGCTCGATGCAACGCCGAGCGGCGCGCCAGCGCAGGTCGCGCCCGCCGCTCCGGCGCCGAGGGTCGCGCCCTTCCTCGTGGTTTCGAGCCAATACGTGCTCCTCTACGACGAGTGGCGTGCAGCGATCGCCGAATCGGTCCGCCAGAGCCCGCCGACCGACCCGCCGCCATGGCGCGATCCCGCCAGTGTGCTGCGGGCGGGAGCACTGCGCAAGCTGCCGGAGCGCTCGGGCTCGTACCTGCCGTCCTTTGTCGGCGACGACTTCGTAAACGCCGTTCGCGAGCTGGTCGACCAGCTGCGGCGCTGCGCGGAAGCCTGCGTCAGCGAGCTCGACGACGCCAATCTCACGCGCTACGTGGCGCCGGTTTCGTTCTACGCCCCTTTCATGCCGAACCTCCCGTGGGAGGATGTCCTCCCAACACATCTACGAGCGCCGGGAAAGCTGACTTTCCCACGAGGAAATGCCTTCGCGCTGGAACTCGACGCGCCACGTCCCGAATACCGCGAGGCGGCGCCGTCCCGACGGCTGGCGGCCCGGGCGCATGTCGCCGCTTCCTGTTCCGCGCTTGCGACGAACCTCGAACGATCCCTCGAAGCCTGTTCGTTTCGGTTAACGATCAGTGTCCCCTAACTTTTTCGACGGCATCTCCTTGTCGATCGCCGACAAGCAGCGCACGGCAAAGGCGCGCAAATCTCCCGAGCCGACGCGGCATACGTGGGCCGCGAGAAAATGCAGCCACCAACACCAACTTGCCCACACATTAAGTTGGGCTTTGTTCGGGGCCGACTGGGCCAAGTAGTCGCGCATGCGCTTGAGCGCCGCAACGCACTCCGAGTCCTTGGCCCTCACGGTCGGACACTGGGGCATGTTCGGCGCCTCGGCTGCCGTGGTCTTCGGGCGGCGCAGCTTGACGTCCTCCGGTTGCAACACGCTTTCTGCGCACATATCGATCGCGGTGTTGATAGTGGTTTGAAGTGTCCTGACGTTACCAGGCCACTCATGACCGCGGAGTTTTTCAATGAGCTCGCTGCTGAGTTCCCGTTTCCGTTCTCCCGCAAAGAAGCGCGCGAGTTCTTCAATGTGGTCACCATGGCCCCCGAGAGGCGGCAAAGTGATTGACAGACCTGAACTTATTCGAAAATAGAGATCCTCCCTGAATAAACCGCCGTCAACTGCCGCGGCCAAGTCTTTGTTCGTTGCACAGACGAAACTGACGTTGACGGGATACTCCGCGTTCCCTCCCATCGGCGTTACCGTGCCTTTGTCGAGCACTCGCAGGAACTTGCCCTGCACTTCCTCGGGGATGTCGCCAAACTCGTCCAAGAGCACGACGCCATCATCGCCCACCGATCGAATCCTTCCTTGATAGTCGGATACGGCACCAGTAAACGCCCCGCGGACGTGACCGAAAAGCGCACTCTCCACGGTTCCTTGTGGAAGGGTGTGAACGTCGATCACGATGTGATCACGATCGAGAATGCTCGCGATTTCGGACACAACATGGGTTTTACCCGTCCCACTCTCACCCAGCAACAGAATGGTCTGGTTTGGCCTCTGCCTCAGTACACGAACGGCATCATAGATCGCCTTGTCGATCTGCTGTTTTCGAGACATCGACTGTTGCGCTGGCGCGCTCGCGTGCCTTTCACCGCTGTGCGAGGCGCTGGAGGACGGTTCCGCACGGTCCTCCCACTTCTCCGCCAGCCCTTGGACAAACGCTTGGATCGCCGCAAGCGGTTCTTCTGCGAGAAGTCGAACCTTTCGATAATCGTCGGCTCTGCCGAGCCTTGCCGGGTTTAGCGTCAATGCGGGCGACTCACGTGGCACCAAACTCGATCGCGCCGCCGTTGCGGCGCTCTTTGGCGGCGGCGTCGAGCTCAAAGGCGACGGCGTTTCGTTCCCCGCGCCGCACGGTGCAGCATACTCGCCGATGACCTCCCGGGGGCGCGCGAGGTGCCGAGGCAACCGATCGCGCCACAAACGGAGGATGCTCCGTGCACCGTGCGACACCATCATCTTGCAGAGGTCCTCAATGTCGTCTGGAAAGAGCTTACCGACGACTACAAGCACGGAGGCGTAATACCAGAGCGGCGACGCGATCGCCGGCTGGTCTTGGCCACGATAGCCCGCCGCGCTGGCAAGCGGCTGGAGAAGCCACCTCAAGCCGTGGATTCCTCTCGGAAAAAGCCGTTGTCGAAATGCTTCTCGCGCCTCGCAGACCACGGCCATGTCGCGGAGTCCGACCCCGACGGCACGCAGCACGTCCATACGAACCAGGGGATCGTCATGCCGAAGGCAGTCGCCGATGATGCCGCAAAGCGCTTGACTCAACGGACCGTCCTCCTCCTCGTTGGCCAGCGCCAGCCAAACGTTCGAGCGAAAGACCTCTTTGACGGCGGCGAGACGGATACGGCTGTACGCAGGGCCATGCCGTCCATCGTGCTGAGCGAGCTGCTCGCGCAGCGCCGACACGGCGTTCAACACGGCGGCGTCACGGCGTGCAGCCTCTTCGGGAGTGCGTTCGAGGGCGGTCTTCGCGAATTCGTGCAATGGCTCACCGAACACCCGATCTCCGAGGCTCCTGAGCGTGATCTTGAGGAGCTCGCGACTCTCCGGGAGACCGATGTCGAAGGTGGCAAACGCGGCTTTCAACACTGCCGCCGGATCGATCCACGCGCCACGCATGGTGAGACGAGCCCGACGCACGAACAGGCGCAGACTTCCATGCTCGCCATGGAGAAGCTCGAGCAGATCGGCGTGCCACACGTCACGATCTTCAGCCGGATTGAAGAGGCCTGTCTCGTCGACGTCGGCTCGCCCGTAGAGACGTGACATCAATCCCTCGAGCTCTTTGCGCCCGGATGCATCGCGCGCGTATCGCAGATCGAGGCCACAAAGCTCCCGCCCGGCTAACGAAATTGCGCCGTCATCCAGAAACGCGAGCTCGCCGTCCGGGCTCGGAAGCGTGAGGCGATCCAAACGCATCCCCGCGAAGAGGTAGTGGTTCAAGGCGGAGGTGCTCGACTTGACTGGCGCGGCTTCCCGCGACAGCGCGTGGACGCAGAGACGCCCCGCCCGCGTGAGCGTATAAAGCACCTCCACGCGATGGTGCGGCGACGCGGTGGCGCGTAGTTGAACCACCGGGGTCTCGAACGTATCTCGCCACAACGGCCGGGTGTCGAATGTTCCCTGCGGGTCGCCCTCGGGAGAATACAGTTCGAAACATGCCAATATGCCGTCGTCCGTCGCGATGAGAACGCACCAGTGTCCGCGCGGATGGTCCCAAAGCTCGACGGCGGTTATCGCCTCCGCGAAGCGGAGTCCTCCGCGGAGCGTGAGCTCGCATCGTTGGGTGATGCGCTCCTGTTGGGCAGTATAGAGTGCGACGTCTCCATTGTCGGCGCCCACCGCCAATAGCACGGTCCCGTCTTTTCGATGCCTCCGGGCAGCCGATGCACGTTGCGCGCGCCAATCCGCGCGCTGATCGGGCCCTGCCGGGACGCAGTCCCTCGCGTGCCATTTACCGTCCGCGCGGCGAGCAATTTCGAGAAGGGCCATGCCGACGGATGCCGTGGAAACGACGGACGCGCCGTCTTTGAATGGAAGCACCGCGAGGCTGTAGACGAGGCCGGGGGGAACCCGTACGGCTGCGCCCGCGCGGGCGCGCATGGGCTCCGAAATGACGACGCCGTCGCCCTTGTATTCGGCGGTGACAACCACGACGTGCGCCTCACCGCCTGACGACGTAGCGACTTCGACGCTTGCAAATAGATCGAAAGTATCGCCACGCGGCACCGCAGCAAAGGCCAGCGCTGTCGCACGCTCGTCTACCAAGCTCAGGAACGAGCGGCGGCCTCGGTGCGAGTTTACGTCGAGGCGGTGGGGTACCTGGCCGCCTTCGGCTCGAAGAAAACTCACCTGTGCGTCGGAGCTGAGCACGACGATCAACGACGCCGTGGCGAGCTTCACCACCCGCACCGATGCAGAGGAGCTTCGGAATTGGTCTTCGACGGTCGACCACTCGGTGCGCCAGATGACGTCGTATTTCTTGTGATGGAGCTGCGCGGCGTAGATCAAGGCGTCGAGCCATTTCTTGTTCCGGCGATTGATGTCGACGAGCCTGCGAAGGCGAAGCGCCTTGGAGAAGGTGGAACCGAGCGCGAGATACTTGCGCACGAAGCGAGCCCAGTTCACGACGCGACTGGCATCGCTCGAAGCCGAGATGAGCGTGTGAACCTGAGCGAGAACTCGTTGCACGAACGGACGCCACCGGTCGTCGCGAGGAGCGCTGCTCATAATCTCGAACGTCAGACGAATGACATGGACCGGGTCGACGTCCCAGCCGTGACGGCCTCGGCAGATGTTCGCGATCTCGGCTGCAATGCGATCCACCAACGCCGGCTCGGCGCCCTTCAGGAGCTCGCACGCGAGCTCGACCGCTGACGCCGGGCCCGATTCGGCCAGGACGAGTCGCGGTAGGACGACGTCGGCCACCATGTACCTCACGGGCCGCTCATCGGAGGTGGAGCGGACGGCACGCAGCAGCTCATCGACGGCGTTCCGCACATCCGTCACGGCGAGCGAATCTTTTTTCGCTTCGAAGGCGCGGAGCGCTTGGCAAAGAGGCCGATCGAGCGCCAGCAACTCCGCGCGCGTACGCTCCGGGCTCAGTATCTCGAACAAGCGAATCCCATCGTCGCGGCCGGCCGCGAGGAGGTGGACGCCGGCGCTCGCGTCCGCGCGCTCGAGGGCTTCGATTTCGAGCACCGCGGAGGGCCTGCGGATGGACCACGAGAGCCCCTCGGTGGGCCGGACGCCTTTTGCGAGCGCCTCCAGGCGCCGGCGATCGACGACGCGCACTCGACCGTCGTCGAGACCGAGAAAGATGAGCTCGCGGTCGACATCTCCAACAACCGGAAAGGAGGCGCGATCCATGGAGAGAACGCCTGCGCGCGTTACCGGGATGGCAATGAAACTCGGCTCGGCGCCGAGCTTCACCGCGAACAGGCCGTTTGGTGTCCCCACGAAGAGCCGTTGGCCGGGATCGGCGCCGATACCGGTGGGAAGCACGGACGTGGGAAGAAGCGGAAGGCTCGATGGCTCGAGATCCGGCGTGCCGTCGAGACGGACACGCAGGAAGTGGCCCGTGCGCGATACGCAAGTGGCGACGCCGTCGACAGTCGTCGGCATGGCGATCCATTGATGCCAGGCAGCGAACGACCGGCGCCAAATTCGCCTGACGCCTCCGGAAGATGCTTCGAGGAGTTGGATTGTCGCGCGGGTCGCGACGAGGAGCCTGGTGCATCCTTCGGACGACGAGCTGCCGAAAGCCGTGATGCCTCGGTCGAACGAGGGATTGCGCGGATTGCGGCTCTCCGGATGGAGCGACTCGGAACCATCGAGCTCGCGTGCCAGCATTTTGGAGAGCTTCGGCCGCGGCTTCAACTTGCGATCGTAGAATCGAAGAGACCCCTTGTCCGTTCCGACGAGGAGGAGTGGTTCACTCGAGAACCCGTTGTCCTCGCAGAGGTGGCTCAAAGTCCGAACTCCGCTTGGAACACGGAAGTCGGCCGGCCCTTCTCGCCGACCCTTCCTTCCGCTGACCATCACTTGCACGATCTCGCCAGCCTTGGTGCCGACCCAGATGCGACCGCACGCGACGCACGACGACGTCGAGCGCGGTTCGTACTCTATTGGCACATCGACCGAGAGCTCGTCGAAAGTCCCTGCGTGCAGCTTTCGCGCTAGTTCGCGGAGCCGCCCCTCTGCTGGCTCCTCCTGGTCGCCCTGCGCGACACCGCGTCCGACAGCGATGGGAGAGAGTCCGGAGCCCATCCCCCGAAGTTAGCCGTTCTCATCCCCAACGTCCCGCGTCTTGGCGGCGAGCGGCGCGGCGGACGGCTTTCACCGCGGGCGGCGCCTTGACCGACGGTTCCCGCCTCGAGCTCGCGCTTGGCGGCACTGATCCGATCCTTGTCGCAGTTGACGGAGCGCTTGCCATCCACTCCTTTCCAAGTTCACTCTCCGGCCTCGGCGTGACGGTCATGAGGCAGATCGCGATCTCTGCTGTCTGTATGGCGCTCGGTGCTTGCCGCCGCGGGGAGGCACCGGCCGCTTCGTCGAGCGCCGCCCGCAGCGCCCCACCGCCGGCGC